>JADMIO011437902.1_pt1 | contig 29275 bp, 23 predicted proteins | sample 8958161 | NCBI WGS metagenome assembly JADMIO01 (sample SAMN16585339, study PRJNA669376) | soil metagenome | isolation source: Crop rotation soil | place: USA: Cullars Rotation, Alabama | collected 2011 | reverse complement strand
CGCGACAACTTGTCCACGTGGAATTCTAAGCTTAGGATCCCAATGTGCTGGAAAGCACAATCGCCTCACTTAGTGCTGAGAGGCGACGTCCAGCCGCCTCCTGATCTCCCGCCTTTGCCTCGTCGAGAACGAACTGAGAGATATAGAGCTCAAAAGAGGATCGCATCTCCCACCAATCGCGCGTGACCTGCTGGTGGGCGGCACGAATCAGGTCATGGCTCGGCCTCGCAGTGAGGTAGCTCACAATCGATGTTTCCAAATAGAGCTTCGGCTTCGTCGTCATTTCTGAGTATCGTACCGCAGGAACCCGGAGCGTGACACCCCTTGCGCCACGGTCCGGCACCTGGCGTATGATTCTCCCCACCGTCGTACATCGAATCACCCGGCGCGGACAGATTCCCGCCGGTTTTCTCAGGGGGAGTGTCGCCTCATGTCACGCAAGGCCTACACGATAGCCGTGCTCATGTCCTTCGCTGTCCTCGCCGCGGCCGTGGTCGTCGCCCAGGCTCCAGCGCCGAGCTTCCGCACGGTCCGCGTCCAGAACCTCTACGCGTACGTGGTCGGTCTCAACACGGAGCGGGAGGACTCCTACAACATCGCTCCGTCCGAGCCGGTGCCCGTCCGGGTGGGGGAGGAGGTCGAGGTGAGCCTCTACGGCGAGACGGGGGGAGAGGAGGATGAGCAGGTCGATGCCGTGTTCCGGGTCGCGGCCGGCCGCGACAGGCTCCAGATCATCGAGACGGGCGACAACTGGGTGTCCGTCCGCATCAAGGGCGGTGGCGGCGGCGTCGCCCAACTCGGCTATGAGGTCCAGGGCGACTACAGCATGCGGCCCGGCCTGCTGGAGGGCCGCATCACGTTCGAGATCCAGTAGCGTCCAGCGCCTCGCCGAACACCTCTTCCATCTCCTGCGCCGCCCGGTCCCAGCGGAAGCGGGCGGCCTGCTCGGGGCCGCGGGCGGCGAGGTCGGCGGCGCGCGGTGCGTCGGCGAGGAGGTCGCGGACGGCCAGGGCCAGGGCGCCGGAATCCCCGGGCGGCACCTGGACGCCGGCCTTGCCCACCACCTCGGGCAGGCTCGACGAGGTCGAGACCACCGTGGGGATGCCGCAGGCGAGCGCCTCGGCCGGAGGGAAGCCGAAGCCCTCATACAGAGAGGGATAGACGAAGATCCGGGCGCCCTGGAAAACCCGGACCAGGCGCTCTCGGGAGACGTGGCCCAGGACCTGGACGCCCTTCGACGCCATCGCCTCGATCCTCTTCAATAGATGCTGGCTCGCCCAACCGTACGACCCTACGAGGACCAACGGCGGGACGTTGGGGTCGTCCTGGTGGAGCACTTCCCAGGCATCGAGGACCGCGCCGACGTTCTTGCGCGGCTCGATCGTCCCCGCATAGAGGATGTAGCCTTCAGGGGCGCCGAACTCGTTCCGCACCGCCTGGATCTCGTCCCGCGTCCCGGGCCGGAACTCCGGATCGATCCCCGGATAGACCACCCGCACCTTGCGCGCGCATTGCGGGAAGTGGAAGGCGATGTCGTTCGCCGAGGACTGCGAGATGGTCACCAGCCGTTCGGCCCTTTCGAGCGAGAGCCGGAGGAAGGGGAGAATGCTCCATTTCACCTTCAGACGGTGGGCCTCGGGCATGAGCAGGGTCGTCAGGTCGTGGACCGTGGCGACCGCGGGCACCGGGCAGCGCATCGGCAGGGTGATGAGCGGCGACCAGAGAAGATCGACGTCGCCCCGATCGAGCCGACGGGGGAGGCGAAGCTGCTGCCAGATCACACCCAGCGGCGCCGGCTCGTGCTCCGTCGGGATGCCCGCCGCCGCCAGCTCCTCCGGCTCCCGAGGCGGCTTGTGGGCGAGCCCCAGATAGCGATAGGTCCCGCGGCCCGCCAGCTCCTTGAGCAGCGAGCGCGTATAGACCCCGATCCCTGTCGCGGCCGGAACCAGCGCGCGCAGATCGACCGCGATCCGGGGTCGGTCGGAGGAGGGGACGGAATCAGGCATGGCCGCGGATCTTAGCAGCGGTCCTTCTGGTAGCCTCATGGCGTGAGTGGCCCTGGAAAAGAGTTAATGTCCCGCCTGTTCTGGTCAGCACTCCTTCTTGTCGCCTTCTCCCGGCTGGCGGCGGGCGATCCTGGACCGTCCCGCCTCGATGCCATCGCCGCCACGGCCGGACGTTTGAGCCGGGTGACGATTCCGGCCGACGACGACACTACGGTTCCTCCCGAGGCACGGTCCCTGCTCACGGAGCTGAAGCACGAGCTGCGCGACGAGATCCTGGCCCGACTCGACGAGGCCCATCGCAAGCGCCGCAAGCCTCAATCCGCGCTCGACGGGCTCGAACGGGACCTGCGGACGCGAGGGTGGACGCCGGGTGCCTGTTGGGTCGTGCCGGCGCGCAACCTCTTCGGCATGGTCGAGGCCGGGGACTGCACCTATGGCGGCTTCGATCTCTCCATCGAGCGTCCGCAGGGGCGTCGGGATCTCCTGGCCGTCACGACCACGCTGGGGATCTCCTGCGGCACCGACAGCTCGCTCTACCTGCTGCGCGAAGAGCCCGCGGGCTGGCGGCTCCTCCTCGAGCTGGAAGAGAACGGCTATGACGAAGTGAGCGGGGCGCTCGGATCGTTCGAGTCTCTCGTTTCTCCCACGGACAGCCGTGGAGGCTTCTTCGTGGCGGCGGCGGATATCAATCCGTGGTGCACCTCGAACTGGCAAAGGGTTCGGCTCCGGGTCTTCCGGGTCGGTCCCGATCCGGAGCACCCGGTCCAGGTGCTGACGAAAGAGGGCAGGATCTTCCTGGGCTATGGATTTCCGTTCTATCGGCTCACCGCGGATGCCGGCCGCGTGGCCCTCGCCTTCGACGCGATGCAGAGCCTCGACCTCGGCATCCTCGTCCGTGAGCACATCTGGGTATATGCCGTGGGAGGGCGTACTGCCTTCCGCATGGCGCCTCTGTCTCGCCAGCCCGAGGACTTCGTCGACGAATGGCTTGCTCTCCCCTGGGACGAGGCGGCCCGGTGGGCGGACCGGTCCCGGCCCGAGCTCGAGCGTTGGCATGCCACGGCGCAGCATTGGAACGACGAGATGTACACCGAGATCTCCGAGACCCGCAGCAAAGGCCGGGGCCGTTGGGAGGTCGAGGTCTGGTTCGAGCCTCACGCGGGCTCCGAGGAGCCGCCCCCGGCGCCAGCGCAGTCCCTCGTCTTCACGGTGACCCGCAGGCACGGCGCCTTCGTTCTCCAGGGTGTCGAATCTCTGCCCGCGGAGCCGGACCCGCAGTGACCGGACTTGGAAAACAGGTGGCGTCCTCATAGGATAGGCCGCCATGAACGGACGCATCCTCGTCACAGGAGCGCTCGGGCAGATCGGGTCCGAGCTGGTTGCAGCCCTGCGGCAGCGCTATGGCGCCGGGGAGGTCGTAGCCTCGGACGTGCGCATGCCGCCAGCCGTGCGGTGGAAGCCCGAAGACGGTCCCTTCGAATTCGTCGACTGTACGAACCTGCGGCAGATCCAGGAGGTGGTGCGCCACCACGGGATCCGGACGATCTACCACCTGGCCGCGCTCCTCTCGGCCGTGGCGGAAGAGCGGCCCCAGGTGGCCTGGGACATCAACATGGGCGGCCTCTATCGCGTGCTGGAAGTGGCCCGTCAGACCCACTGCTCGGTCTTCTTCCCCAGCTCGATCGGCGCCTTCGGCCCGACCACTCCGGCGGACCACACGCCGCAGGACACCATCCAGCGACCCACCACGATGTACGGCGTCACCAAGGTGGCGGGAGAGCTGCTGTGCGACTACTATCATCTGCGTTTCGGGGTCGACACCCGGGGCCTGCGCTTTCCGGGCCTGATCTCCCATGGCGCGCCTCCGGGCGGCGGCACCACGGACTATGCGGTCGAGATCTTCTACGAGGCCATCCGGCACCGCCACTTCACCTGTTTCCTGAGCCGCAACACGCGCCTCGACATGATGTACATGCCCGATGCCGTCAAGGCCCTGATCGACCTGATGGAGGCCGACCCGGACAAGCTGAAGCACCGGAACGCCTTCAATGTGACCGCGATGAACTTCACGCCCGAGGAGCTCGCGGCCGAGATCCGCAAGCACATCCCGGACTTCGTGCTCGACTACCGCGTCGACCCGGTGCGGCAGGCGATCGCGGACTCCTGGCCGGACAGCCTCGACGATTCGGCGGCCCGCGAAGAGTGGGGCTGGAACCCGTCCTTCGACCTCGCCGCCATGACCCGGGACATGCTGGAGAACCTGAGCCGGAAGCTCAAGATCGAAGACTGAGCCCGGTCGCCTTTTTTACGGAGAGCCGCCGCAATGCCGATCGATCGCGTTACCACCGCCCTGGCCGCCGACCTCGACGACCGCCGCAGCCGCGGCATCCTCAAGGGGGACGAGGCGGTCATCGTCAAGGTCCTGCCCGCGAGCGGCGAGCACGGCCCCCGCTACCTGCTGGCAGGACAGGGTGACAAGCCGTTCCTCAAGATGAATTCGAACGGCTACCTCGGCATGGCGCTGCGTCCCGAGGTGATCGAGGCAGAGGAGGAGGCCTGCCGCGCCTTCGGCACCGGCCCGGGAGCCGTACGCTTTATCAGCGGCACCTACATCACTCATATCGAGCTGGAGCGACGCCTGGCCGCCTTCCACGGCCGCGAGGCGGCGATGCTGTTCAGCTCCGCCTATGCCACGGTGGTGGGCATCCTGGTCCCCCTGATCACGGCCGAGACGGCGCTGATTTCCGACGAGCTCAACCACAACTGCATCATCAACGCCATGCGCCTCGCCCGGCCCAAGGAAAAATATGTTTACAAGCACGTGGACATGAGCGATCTCGACGCCAAGCTGGCCCAGGCGGCCGACTCCGGCGCCCGCCGGGCGATCGTGGTGACGGACGGCATCTTTTCCATGCGCGGCGCCCACGCGCCGATGCCCAGGATCGTGGAGATCGCCCGCCGCTATGACGACCGCTTCCCCGAGAACGTCCTGGTGATGATGGACGACTCGCACGGCGTCGGAGCCGTGGGGCGCACCGGCCGCGGCACCGAAGAGCTGACGGGCGCCACCGGGATCGACCTTCTCGTCGCCACCCTGGGCAAGGCTCTGGGGGTCAACGGCGGCTATGTGGCAACCACCCGGCTGATCGTCGAGTTCCTGCGCGAGTCCTCGCCGTTCTACATCTATTCGAACCCCATTACCCCGGCCGAGGCGGCGGCGGCCATGAAGGCGCTGGAGATCCTCGACAGCCCGCAAGGCCGCGAGATCCTCGACCACCAGCGGGCCATGACCTCGCGCTTCCGCCAGGGTCTGCTCGACCTGGGCTTCGAGACCCTCCAGGGAGAGCACCCGGTCGTCCCCCTCTTCGTGCGCGACACACCGAAGACCGCCGCCCTGGTGCGCCACCTCAAGGAGAACGGCATCCTCGCCACCGGCCTCAACTTCCCGGTGGTGCCCAAGGGAGACGAATCCATCCGCTTCCAGGTCTCGGCCGACCACACCCCGGCGGACATCGACTTCGTGCTGCGGACGCTCGCGGAGTTCCCGGGACGGGGGTAGATCCGGCTCCGATCGCGCTTGGGCGACGGAAAAATTCAGGAGATCCGTTTCCGATCCGCGCTGATCCTGTTTGGATCTGCTCTGATCTTCGTTCTTCCTGTCCTCATCTTAGGACGACCGGCCCTGATCCGAATTGGATCTCCACAGATCCGAATCGGATTTGTCCTCATCCAATTGGATCCGGCCAGATCTGTGCTCGATTTCGCGAAATCGGCGTTCGAAAGGAGCTCTCGGGCGCTCCCGGGGACGTGGTCCGCGGGACCACGCTATGCTCTCTCCGGATGAGCGAGAGGCGACAGCCCAACCTCTATGTCCTGGCCGGCCCGAACGGCGCCGGCAAGAGCACCTTCGCGCGTCTCTTCCTGCCGGACTATGCGGACTGCAAGGAGTTCGTCAACGCGGACCTGATCGCAGCCGGCCTGTCTCCGTTCAACCCGGAGGGTCTGGCCCTCCAGGCGGGCCGGCTGATGCTCGAACGGATCGAGGCCCTTGCGCAGGCTGGAGAGGACTTCGGCTTCGAGACGACTCTGGCAGGGCGGAGCTGGCTGCCCGCCCTGCACCGGCTGCGGCGGATGGGTTATCGGCTGCACCTCTTCTTCCTCTGGATTCCGACTCCGGAGCTGGCGATCGACCGCGTGCAGGAGCGCGTGCGGTCCGGTGGGCATTCGATTCCTGATGAGGTCGTCCGCCGGCGCTTCGGTCGCGGCCTCCGGAATTTCTTTCAAGTCTATGCACCCGTAATGGATGCATGGTTGATCTTCGACAGCTCGCGGATGCCCGCCAACCTGGTGGTATTTTGGGTCGCCGGACAACGATTTGTCTTCGATCGTTATCTCCTCCAGAGGATCGAAACCGAGGGCACCACATGACAGAGGACATCGAGGTCACAGAGAGGGATCTGCCTCCTTGGGTCGCCAAAGCTCTGCGGGCCATCCAAGAGGCGGCGCAGGCCGCCGCTCAAGAGCACTGGCGGGCGGGCAGACCCATCTACATCTGGCGCGACGAGCGGGTCATGGCTCTGTATGGAGACGGAACTTGCATACCGGCAGAGGAGGTCGATCGGGGGGAGAAGGGTCGAGGGTGATACGATATACGGCGTTGCGCCAAGCCGCGAATCCAGACCGCCGGGCGGTCCGTATAAAGGGTACATGGCAGGGAGGTACGAGATGGTCCCGGATGTCCAGTCGATCTCTACAGAGCGCCTCCAGATCCGGGAGGTCGGATCCAGGTCCTCCGCCCCGAGCTTCGCGGAGGATGTGCGCCGCGGCCTGACGGCCTCGCCCAAGACGCTGTTGCCCAAGTACTTCTACGACGCGCTGGGATCGAAGCTCTTCGAGGCGATCTGTGAGCTGCCCGAGTACTACCTCACCCGGGCCGAGACGGAGATCTTCGTCGCGCACGCCGGGGAGATCGCCGGCGCGCTCGGCGGCACGGTGCGGATGATCGAGCTGGGAAGCGGCGAGAGCCGGAAGACCCGCCTGCTGATCGAGGCGCTGCTCGACCGGCAGGGGCGGCTCGACTACCTGCCGATCGACATCTCCGGGCCGGCGATCGAGCAGAGCGGAGAAAAGCTCCTCCTCTCCTATCCGGAGCTGCGGATCGAGGCCTGGGTGGGGGAGTTCCTGCCCACGTTGCGCGCCGTAGCCCGGGAAGCGCCGGCGCCAGCGTGTACCCGCACCCTGGCCCTGTTCCTCGGCTCGACGCTGGGCAACTTCGAGCCGGAGGAACGGGTTGCTCTCCTCGGCGCTGTCCGGGATCTGCTGCGTCCGGGGGACGGCCTTTTGTTGGGAGTCGACCTCCGGAAGCCGGAAGACGTGCTGGTGCCGGCCTACGATGACGCCCTGGGAGTGACCGCGGCGTTCAACCTCAACGTGCTGGGACGGATCAACCGCGAGCTCGGCGGCAGCTTCGATCTTGCGTCCTTCCGTCATCGGGCGCGGTGGAATGCAGAGCTGGGCAGGATCGAGATGCACCTGGAGAGCCTCCGGGAGCAGACGGTGCTGATCCGGAGTCTTGGTCTGGAGGCCTCTTTCGCGGCCGGAGAGACGATCCATACGGAGAGCTCGTACAAGTTCGAGACGAAGCAGATCGAGCAGTTGGCGGAGGCGACCGGGTTCTCCCTGCGCCGGGTCTGGACCGACGGGCAGCGGCGCTTCGCCTCGTATCTGCTTGTGGCGGCAGGACCAGGATGGGCACAAGGCTTTGACAAGAAGGGGCGGAGCGCTTAGGATTCCTGCTCTTCTGGGCCGGCGTAGCTCAGTTGGCAAGAGCGCCTGACTGTGGATCAGGAGGTCTCCGGTTCAAATCCGGACGCCGGTACCATCCCGAAAACCAGCCGTTCGTGAGGGCGTCTTCCCATGACAGACCTCGTCGAGCCGCGCGTGTCGCGGGGATTGAGAGACCTGCTGCCCGGCGAGATGCTGGCGCGGCAATGGATGGTGGACACGGTCCGCCATGTCTATGAGCTGTACGGCTTCGTACCGCTCTCCACCCCCGCCATCGAGTACCTGGACGTGCTGCGCGGCTCCCAGGCGGGCCAGGAGGCGCAGCAGTCGATCTTCACGGTGCAGAACCCGGAGGAGGAGGCTCTCGGCCTGCGCTTCGACCTCACGGTCCCTCTCGCCCGGGTGATCGCCCAGTACCGCGAACTGCCTCGCCCGTTCCGGCGCTATCAGGTCGCGCCGGTCTGGCGCGCCGACAAGCCGGACAAGGGCCGCTTCCGCGAGTTCACCCAGTTCGACCTCGACTCGGTCGGCACGGAATCGGAGATCGCCGACACCGAGATCATGGCCGGCATGTGCGACACGCTGACCGCCCTGAAGGTCGGGCCGTTCCGGGTGCGCTTTTCCAGCCGCGGCATCCTGAACCTCCTGCTGGTCTTCTCCGGCATTCCCCAGGAGCGGACGACGGAGGTGTTCCGCGTCCTCGACAAGCTCGACAAGGTCGGAATGCCCAAGGTCCGCCTCGAGCTGACCGAGGGGTATGTGGATTCCTCGGGCGACACGATCCGCGGCCTCGGCCTCGCCCACGAGCAGGTGGACCGGATCGAGCGGTTCCTCCAGATCCGCGCCGACGACCGGCGCGAGGTGCTGGCGCAGCTCCGCGAGACCTTCTCCGGGGTCGAAGGGGCCGAGCGGGAGCTCGGGCTGGTGGAGCGGATCTCCAGCCATCTCTATGCCCTGGGCTACGGCGACGACCAGGTGGCGCTCGACGTCTCGATCGCCCGCGGCCTGGCCTACTACACGGGGCCGGTCTTCGAGGCGGTGCTGCTCGACGCTCCACAGTTCGGCTCGGTCTTCGGCGGCGGCCGGTACGACGAGCTGGTGATGCGCTTCCTGGGCGAACGGATCCCGGCCGTGGGGGCCTCGATGGGCGTCGACCGGCTGCTCGCCGCGCTGGTGCACCTCGGCCGGGTGGGAAAGCAGAAGTCCACCTCCAGGGTCCTGATCAGCCGCATGGACCCGAGCCTCGAAGCTGATTACGTCGCGATGGCCTGGGAGCTGCGGCGGGCGGGCATCCCGGCCGAGATCTATCTCGGCACGGCCAAGGGACCAGGCAAGCAGCTCAAGTACGCCGACGCCTGGGGCATCCCGATCGCGCTCCTCTACGGCTCGAACGAGAAGGAGCGCGGGGTCGTGACACTCAAGGACATGGAAGTGGGCCGCCAGAGGGCCGAGGCGCTGGCGCGGCGCGAGGAGTGGCTGGAGGCGCGGCCGGGACAGCGTGAGGTCCCCCGCCACGAGCTGGTGGCCACGGTCCGCGAGATGCTCGCGCACCAGGCGGGAGACGTCCGGTGAGCGGGCCGGACCCCTCTCAGGACGCCGTCCTGCTGGACGGTGGGTCTCTCGCGATCGAAGACGTCGCCCGGGTGGCCCGCGATCCGCGGGCCCGCATCGAGATCTCGGAGGAGGCTCTCGAGCGGGTGCGCCGGAGCCGGCAGCAGATCGAGCGGCTCACGGCCAGGTACCGGGAGGACTTCGCGCGGCTCGAGCGCGGCGAGGAGGCACGGCCGGCCTTCGAATACGGGGTGACCACCGGCTTCGGCGAGTTCAAGAACATCCCGGTCGCGCCCGGCGAGCTGGAGCAGCTCCAGCGCAACCTGCTCCTGAGCCACGCCGCCGGCGCGGGCGCTTCGGCCGATCCGGACAATCCGGCCAACTGGTTCGAGCCGGACGTGGTCCGCGCCGTCCTGGTCATCCGCCTGAACGCCTTCCTCAAGGGGCACTCGGGAGTCCGCCCGGAGCTGGCGCGCACCCTCCAGGCCATGGTCAACCGGGGGATCGTGCCGCGGGTGCCGATCCACGGCTCGGTGGGTTCGAGCGGCGACCTCTGCCCTCTGTCGCACCTCTTCGTGGTCCTGCTGGGAGAGGGAGCCTGGTTCGTCGCCGGCGATCCGGCCGATCTCGGGTATGGCCGGCCGCGGACCTGGCGCCGCGGGCTCGACCAGCTGGCCGAGGACCTCGGCATGGAGCCGGCCCAGCCCTCGTACAAGGAGGGATTGGCTCTCAACAACGGAACGACGTTCTCGACGGCGCTTCTCGCCCTGGCAGTCCACGATGCCGAGCGTACGGCCCATACGGCCGACGTGGCCTGCGCGCTTTCCCTGGAGGCCGTCTGCGGCTCCGCCCGGGCTTTCGATCCGCGGGTCCACGAGGCGCGGGGCCATGCCGGCCAGATCGACAGCGCGGCCAACATCCGGTCGCTGCTCGCCGGGAGCCGGCTGATCGAGAAGGCCGGCGCGGTGCAGGACGTGTACTCCCTCCGCTGCGCGCCCACGGTGCACGGCGCGGCACGGGACGCCATCGCCTATGCCCGCCGGGTGGCGGAGATCGAGCTCAATGCGGCCACGGACAACCCGCTGTTCTTTCCGGACGACGAGACCCCGCCCTGGGATTACGAGTTCCGGGCCAACTGGCCGGAGGGTTACCGCGGCGATCTGCGAGCCGGCTTTTCGGCCGGGAACTTCCACGGCGAGCCGGTCGGCATGGCGGCGGACTTCCTGGCCATCGGCGTGGCCGAGCTGGCGAACATCTCCGAGCGGCGCACGCAGATGCTCCTGGACGCCGACGAGAACCGGAACCTCCCGGCCAATCTCATCCCCCGCCGCGGAGTGAACTCCGGCTACATGCTGGTCCAGTACACGGCCGCGAGCCTGGTCTCGGAGAACAAGGTCCTCACCCATCCGGCCACGGTGGACTCGATCCCTACGTCCGGAAACTCGGAAGACCACAACGCCATGTCGACCATCGCGGCGCGCAAGCTGCGGACGGTCCTGCGCAACGTTCAGGCCGCGCTGGCGATCGAGCTGCTGGTGGCCGCCCAGGGGGTGGAGTGGCGGGTCGGCATGGACATCGATCCGCGGGCGGCGCACGAGCGGGACGAGGATGCGCCGTCGATCCTCGACGCCCGTCCGGACTGGGCGAGCTCGGAGGCCGAGGCGCGGGAGTTCCGCGAGGCGACCGTGGAGGAGCATCGTCCGGCGATCGCCGCGCACCTGGGCGAGGGGACCCGGCAGGCCTTTCTGCGCATCCGGGATCTCGCGCGCTCCATGCTCACGGACCGCAGCCTGGACGAGGACATCCGCGCCGTGCGGGGAATGGTGGAGGCCGGGCTGGGCTGAGGAGGCTCACTCCCGCCGGAACTGCTCCGCGTCAATCCCTAGCTTGTGCAGCTTCTGCTGCAGGTTCTGCCGGTGGATGCCGAGCCGCTGGGCCGCGCGGGAGAGGTTGCCGTGGTGCTCGCGCAGCACGGCGGTGAGGACGTCGCGCTCGAAACGATCGATCGTCCTCTCCTTGGCAGTCTGGAAGTCTTCTTCCGGCGCGAGGACGACGGGCGTTCCGGAATCTCTCGCTGCTGAAACAGATTCGCTTCCCCGGATCTCGACGGGGAGGTCGTCCGGCTGGACCACGTCGCCGCGGCAGAAGATGGTGGCGCGCTCGACGGCGTTGGCGAGCTCGCGGACGTTGCCCGGCCAGGCGTAGGCCTGGAGGGTTTGCTCGGCGCCGGGCGAGAAGGCGAGGCCGGGCCGGGACGAGGCGGCGAGGAAGGCACGGGCGAGAAGGAGGACGTCGCCGCTCCTCTCGCGCAGCGGCGGGATCTCGATCTCCACCACCCGCAGGCGGAAGAGGAGGTCTTCCCGGAACCGCCCCTCGGCCGCCATGGCCCGCAGGTCGCGGTGGGTGGCGGCCAGGACCCGCACGTCCACCGTCACCGGATCGCCGCCTCCGAGCGGCTCGACGATCCCCTCCTGGAGGACGCGCAGGAGCTTGGCCTGGACGGTCAGGGCCATGTCGCCGATCTCGTCCAGGAACAGGGTGCCGCCGTCGGCCTGGCGGAACCGGCCGGGCCGGTCGCGGTCGGCGCCGGTGAAGGCGCCGCGGCGGTGGCCGAAGAGCTCGCTCTCGACCAGGGTGTCGGGGATCGCCGCGCAGTTGACCGCCACGAAGGGGCCGCGGGCGCGGTCGGAGAGGTCGTGGAGGCGTCGCGCCACCAGCTCTTTGCCGGTCCCCGATTCGCCGCGGATCAGGACGCTCGCCGAGGCCGGCGCCACCCTTTCGACCGCGTCCAGGACGCGCAGCATGGCGGAAGATTCGCCGAGCAGCCGCCGCGATCCGGCCAGCCGCTTCACCTCGTCCGCGAGCTGCCGGTTTTCGGCCCGCAGCCGCGCCGTCTCCAGGGTCTTCTTCACGACGAAGCGCAGCTCGTCGATGTCGTAGGGCTTGGAGAGGTAGTCGGCCGCTCCGGCCTTGACTGCCTCGATGGCGGTACGCAGGGTGGAGTCGGCCGTCACCACCACGACCGGCGGCGGCGCCGGGAGAGATGTCAGATGGGCGAGGGTCGTCAGGCCGTCCATGCCCGGCATGCGCAGGTCGAGGAGGATCAGGTCGACCCCATGCCGCGGAGATTGCGGCCTCTCCAGCGTCTCCAGGCACTCCTTGCCGCCGCTGCATTCGACGAAGTCGTACTCCGTGGCCCCCAGGGCTCGCAGAGCCCCGCGCCGCGCCGCCGGCTCGTCGTCGCACACCAGGATGCGGGCTTTGCTCATGCCGCGGCCTCCTCTCCAGGTTGCCGCACGCGCACCTCGAAGACGATGCGGCCGGGCTCGTTGATGACCGCGACCTCGCCGCCCAGGTCGCGCGCCCTCTGGGCCACCAGGGCCAGGCCAAGGCCGGTTCCACCATCGGTGACGAAGGGCTCGAAGATGCGGCCGGCGATCTCCGGCGGGATCGGCGGCCCCTCGTTCTCGGTGGCGAAGATCACGGCCCCATCCTGCCGGGCCAGGCGCACGCGGACCGTGGAGCCGGCCGGGGCGTGCTGCGAGGCGTTCAGGACCAGGTTGAACAGCACGGTCTGCCAGGTGGCGCTGGTGCCGCCGACCTGGCCGACGTCGGCGACCTCGGTGCCGTCCAGGTCGAGGCCGCGCCGCCGCGCCTGATGGCCGAGCACGTAGAGGGTGCCGCGGGCCAGTGCCGCGAGGTCGACGCCGTCCCCTGTCTCGGGAGCGCGGGTGAAGTCGAGGATCTCGCGCGCCACGGCGTGGAGCCGGTCGATCTGCTCGACGATGACCGCCAGGTCCTGCGCCTGGTCGCTCGCCGGGTCCGCTGCCGCCAGCTCCTCGTGGACGGTCTGGGCCAGGGCCTTCATGGCCGAGAGCGGGTTCTTGAGCTCGTGCGCGAGGGAGGCGGCGACCATGCCCAGGAGGCTCAGGCGCTCGCGCTCGGCGAGGCGCCGTTCCGCGGCGAGGCGCTCGTCCAGGAGCCGGCGCAGCTCCAGCGCCGTGGCAAGCTGGCGCAGGACGAGCTGGACGGCCTCCATGTCCCCCTCCTGGTAGCCGCCCGCCGCGGGCCCGATCTCCAGGACGAGCACACCGGCGAGCTCGCCCCCGGCGCGCAGCGGGAAGGCGGCCTGCAGCTCGGAGCGGTGGAGGACGGCGGCGAGCTCTGCCGACGGAGCGTCCAGGCGGTTGAAGGCGCGGGCCCCGGGATTGCGGAACCACGGCCAGAGGAGGGCGGCCGGACCCTCGTCCCCGGCGGCCGGCGGCGGCAGGAAGCGGGCCTCGGCGGCGAGCCACTGGCCGATCTCGCGAGCGGCGAGCGCGCGCAGCTCCTCCTCGGAGAGGTCCAGGGACTGCAGGCGTCGGGCGAGCCCCTCGAGCTCTTCGGCCCGGATGCTCACGCCGAGCACGCGCCGCAGCCAGGCGAAGCGCCGCAGGGCAGCGCTCTGGAGCGGGGTGTAGAGGGCCACGGCGAGCAGCGCCACGAGGAGGCCGAAGGCCACGGACCGCCGGAGCTCCGGCGTGCCGCCGGCTCCCACCGCCACGCCGGCGAACAGGCCGAGGCCCACCAGGGCCAGCAGGGCGGCGAAACGGCGCAGGCTGCGGAAGGAGAGCGACAGCCGCAGCAGGTTGTAGCGCAGGACGAAGTAGAGGAAGGTCACGCCGAGGACGAGCCCGGAGGCCTCGATCGACAGGCGCCAGAGCGGCTCGCCCCAGCCGGCCTCGGCCTGCCCTGTGGTCGGCACGGACGGCCGCAGGGGAAGGCCGGCGGCGATCAGAGCCAGGATGAGGCCGAGCCCGCCGAGGAGCCAGCGCAGGAACTGGCGCAGACGGACGTCCTCGGCGAGGCGCAGGATGCGCAGCACCAGCCCTGCGCTCGCGGCGCACGAGACGGCCACGTGCAGGACGACGAAAGGGTAGACGCCGCGGCCGACCTCGACGAGGACGACAGCCGACTCCTGCCAGGCCCGCCCGATCGCCGGCAGGAAGAGGAGCAGCGTCGCATAGCCTGGGACCAGCCATCCCCACCCCGGCCGCGCTGCCGTCCGGTCGCTGTCCGCCTGCTCCGCCTCCTCGGCGAGGAGGCGCCACAGGCCGTGCGTGAGGAGGGGGAAGCTGGCCAGCCAGGCGACGCCGCGGACGAGGTCGAGCGCCGTGGCGAAAGGACTGACCTCGGTGCTCCAGGGCACCAGGATCGTCCCCAGCGCATCGGCCAGACAGCCGCCGTGCCAGAGCGTCAGGCAGAGGGCCAGGAGACGCATGGGCAGGCCGGGGAGAACCCGGGGATTGCGGAACAGCTCGCGCGCCAGGAAGCCGTAGAGCAGGGTCCCGGTCAGAAAGAGGACCAGATGGGCGAAGAGGAGGAAGTCCTGGCGCACGGGGAGGTTTCCGCGTTTTCGCCAGTGTACACGGACCCGCCTCCAGGGTGCAGTCCCGCCGCTGCACCAGGACCCTGCCGCAGTGCAGCGCCAGAGCTGCACATGTCCCGGTCCTCTCTCCGGAATCTCTTTGAAATCAGGTGTTTCCGTTTCGATGCCGAGCTGGTACACGCCTTGTACTCCAGGCCCGTCGAACCTCATATGGAGAGAACGAACATGAGCGAGATGACGGCCTTCGAGCAACCGGTGAACCCGGCAGAGACCGGATTGCGTTCCTCCCGGGGCATCCGCTGGCTGTTGCTGGCAGGCGCCCTGGTCTCGGGCGTGTCGGTGTACCGGCTGGTGCAATCGCAATGGGCGTCCATCCCGGCCCCCTTGCAGTTCCTCATCCTGATCGCGGGAGCGCTGGCTATCTTCGCCCTCGGCACCGTGATCCGCCGGCGCCTGCACCTGCCCTATGCGGGCTCGGCGCTCCTCTTCCTCTTCACCGGCCTGCTTCCGGTGCTGGCCTGGGGCGCGGCCTACCTGAGCCTGCTGAGCACGCCTTCGGGCTGGATCGCCTTCGGCGCCGGGATGGCCGCGCTCCTCGGGTCTGCACGCCATGTCCTGCGCGCCGAGCTCGGCTATCGCGGCGTCCTCTACCCCGCGGCGCTCGGCGGCCTGCTGGCGGCCCAACCGGTGCTGCCGTGGCTGCGGGACCAGCTCGCGGCCCGCCAGCCCGGTGCCGCGGATGCGATCTATGCCGTGGCCGCGCTGGCGCTGGGGGTCCTGCTCCATGCCGGGAGCCGCCATGTCAATCGCTTCTTCTTCCACCGCGACCGCTGCGACGGAGTCGAACGGCAGGTCCACCTGATCCCCTTCCTGCTCCTGGGTGCCCTCTATGCCGGGGCCCTGACGCTGCTCGATCTCGATTCGGTCTTCCTGGCCCTTCCGCTGGCCGTCGTCGGTGTGGTCCTGGCCGGGACCGGCGAGGAGTACTACGCCGCCCTCGTCCGCTCGCAGGGCGCCGTGCCGGAGCGCTGGCCCCGGCGGTCGGTCGCTCTGGCGGCCCTCGGCTGCGCGCTCCTGGCCGTCGCCGTGCCGCTGTCGTTCCTGGATGCCACCGGGCGCTGCCTGGCCCTGGTGATCTTCCTCGCCGCGGTGTTCCTGCTCCGCTGGGCGGTGCGCTATGGCAGCGCCGGCGCCCATGTCGCCGGGCTTGCCGCGGCCCTGTGCGCCTGGTTTTCCGCTCCGAACCTGGCACCCCGCCTGGCCGATCGCCTGACCCTGGGGGTGGCGGATCTGGTGGGCCTCAGCCCGGCCAGCCCGGCCCTCACCGCCCTGGGCTTGCTCGGCTTCCTCCTCCCGCTCTTCGCGGCGTCCGTGGCCCTGCGCCGGATCGGCAGCCCCGAGCGCCTGCTCCGCGCCCATGCCTGGGCCGCGGCCCTGGTGACCCTGGGGGTGACCGTGCTCGCCCTGTCCGACCTCGCAGGAGCCGCCGTGGTTGCGCCGCTCGTGCTCGCCGCGGCTCTCGGCGGGATCCGGATCAGCAGCCGGATCGAGATGGCTGTTGCGGCGCACGTCCCCTTCGCGGCTGTCACGCTGGCTTGGAGTCGGATCGTGCTCGGCGAGCCAAAACTGGTCACCGAGCCGACGCTCTGCGTGCTGGGGATCGCCGTTCTGGCCCTCGTCGTGGCGAGCCGGTTCGTCGAAGCCGGGCTGGGCCGCTGGACCGGAGCCTCGGACGACACGGCGCGCTCCGTCCTGGTGCTGCCGGCCCTGGCCACGGCAGCAGTCCTCCTGGTCCCGGGCTTCCAGAACGGCGGCGCCCTGGAAATGGCGCTCGCCGGCGCCCTTGCCGTCGCGATCGCCTGGCGGTTGCCGGCCCGCTCGCTGCCGCTCGGCCTGATCCGGGTCTGGGGCGCGCTGGCCGTGGTGCACTGCCTGACCTTCGCCGGGTGGGAGACGGTCTTCCTCGCCTCGGCCCTGGTAGGCCTGGTCTTCGTGGCCCGGATCGAGATCGCCGGCCTGTCCTGGCGTGCCGCGGTTCCGCTGCGCCCCGCGCTCCTGCTCGTGATCCAGCTCGCGGTGGCCCTGGCGGGGGCCGAGGAAATCCTGATCGACAGCTTGTCTGACCGCGGAGCGACCCTCCTGCCTGCGTTGGCGGTCCTCGTCCTCGGCTGGCGCCTGCTCGTGGAAGGCCTGCTGCGCCGCGCTCCCCTGCAATCGTGGGTGGCCGTCGTCGAAGGCGTTGTCTTCTTCGGCTACCTCTGGGCCTTCTTGGACCGTCCGGCCCTGACGCTCGCCGGCCATGTCACGGCGCTGGCCGCCGCTGTTGCCTTTGCGGCGGTCTCGTTCGAATCTGCCCGGCGCGGCCGGCGGAAGGTCGACGTCTGGGCCATGCAGCTCTGGATCGGCGCTGCCGTGCTCCATGCCTTTACGGCCCGCTGGCTCCACCTGACCGGCGGCGTGGCTCCGTACGTCCTGCTCGCCACGGGCGCCGGACTGTACGCCCTGTCGGCCTGGTGGGAGCGGACGGATCTCCGCGAGACCTTCTCCGATCCGCTCCGGCGGACCGGCCTGGCCCTGCCGGCGGTCGGCGGCCTGTTCGCCCTGTCGCGAGCCTGGACGGTGCTCGGCGAGGCCGTCTGGTTCCCGGCCCTGGCCGCCTTCCTGATCAGCCTTTTCTTCCTGATCGCCGCCCAGCGCAGCGTGCAGCGGATCTTCCCGGCCCTGGCGTCGGCCGGCCTCCTGGCCGGGTCCCTGCTGGCGGTGGTCTCGCAGATGGCTCTGGGGATCGAGCTCTATGCGCTGGCGCCCGGGATCGCGCTCCTGGCTCTCGCCTGGATGCTGCGCGCGGAGCTGGGTCCGGTGTGGAGCCGGCACCTCGCCGCGGCCGGCGCCTCGTGCGTCTACGCCACGCCGATCGTGGCCCTGTCGGGCGAGATCTCCTGGGGCTGGCTCGCCGCCCTGGGAGTCCTGGCAGCGCGAGAAGCTGGCCGGCCAGCTCGAGAAACAGTCCCGCGAGACCGAGGACGTCCGCCAGTCCGTGGCCCGCATGCAGGAGAGGTGCGACGAGGCGAAGAGCCGCCTCCAGGTCGTCCAGGCGCAGATGCGCCAGGTGGAGGCCCGGCGGGCCATCGGCAACGTGCTGTCCGGCGCCCGGGCGACCAACCTGCACGGCGAATTCGACCGCATCACCGCCCGTGTCGAGGAGGAGGCTGCCACCGAACGCAACTACGAGCGGCTGGAGGACGACCTCTCGGGCGAGACCCTGCGCCGGCGCTTCGAGGCCGAGGCGGTGTCCGAGGCCGTGGAAGAGCGCCTGGTCCGGCTCCGGGAGGAGGCGCATCCGTGAAGGGTCTGGCGCGCCGGCTGATCCGCCGGTTGGGCCGGTCGCGCATCCGGCTGCCGCGGCGTCCCCTGGCCCCGGCGGACCTCCGCGAGGGAGACCGCCTCCAGATCGGCCCGGCCCTCTGGGTCGTCCGTGGCAGCCTGTCCCTCCCCGGCGGCTCCTGGGCCGTCCACCTGGAGGCCGACGAGGAGCGTGCGCTGCTGCTGGCGCCGTCCGAAGCCGGGCCTGCAGCCGTCTGGACCCTCGCCCGCGGCGAGCACCGGGTGGAGGTACCGGTCGAATGCATAGGGGTCTATGCGGCCGGCGGCGCGCACCTTGACAGCCCGTCGCGCCTCCTGCTGTAATCGCGAGTCTGTAGGAACACGGATGATGATGCGTACGACCGGCTCCGTCTTTACCGCTTCCACCGCGCCCGCCTGGGCCTGGTGGCCCATCCATCATCATTTCGTGATCTAGCCGGGCGCCGTCCCGGCATGCGGACCCGGGACGAGACAGCCACCGCGCCACACGTCGCCTCCTTCCGGGTCCGGAAGGAGGTTTCGTTTTGGAGAGAGAGCGGGCGACCCTGATTGCCACCCTGACGACGCCGCCGGCGCCGAAAGACCCCGGCTTTGCCGCGGCGCTGGAGGGAGTCGACTGGCTGGAGGTGCGGGCTGACCTGATGGGCGACCTCGACCCGAAGCCGCTGCGCCGGCAGATCGGGGACAGGAAGCTCCTCTACACCCTGCGCAGCCGGGCCGAGGGGGGTGCCTTCGACGGCTCGCCCGAGGGACGCAAGCGCCGGCTCCTCGACGCTGCCGGGCGGTTCGACCTCGTCGATCTCGAAGCGCAACGCGACCTCTCTCCCGACCTCCTCAAGGCCATCCCCCCCGAAAAACGGATCCTTTCCTGGCACGGTCCGGCGACCGGCCTGCCGGGGCTCCAGGCCTGCTTCGAGCGCATGGCCATCGTCGAGGCGGTCCTCTACAAGCTGATCCCCGCGGCAACGCAGGCCGGCGAGGAGCTGCCGCCGCTGCTCCTGCTCGCCAGCCTCGAGCGCCGGGACGTGATCGCTTTTTCGACCGGCGCCGCGGGTGCATGGACGCGCCTGGTCGCGCCTTATCTCGGCGCTCCGGTGGTCTATGGCGCCCTGGGCGACGTTCCCGGCGCGCCGGGGCAGATCCCGATCCGCCGCCTGCGCGAGGACTTCGGCCTGCCCACGCTGCGGCCGGTGCGGGAGCTCTTCGGCATCGTGGGCAATCCGGTCTCCCACTCGCTCTCGCCGCGCCTGCACAACGCCGCCTATGCCGAGCTGGGCATTCCGGCGCTCTATGTCCCCTTCCACGTGGAGTCGTTCGGCGACTTCTGGCTGGAGGTCGTGGAGGCGCCGGTCCTGGAGCAGGTCGGCATCCCGCTGCGTGGCCTGTCGGTCACGACGCCCTACAAGGAGGCAGCCCTGGCCGTGGCCGGCGCGGCGAGCCCGCGGTCCGAGCAGATCAACGCCGCCAACACCCTGGTCTGGAACGACGGGGTGTGGGAGGCGGAGACGACCGATCCCGACGGCGTGGTGCTGCCTCTCCGGTGGCGCGGCATCGATCTCTCGTCCCGCAACGCGGCGGTGGTGGGGACCGGCGGGGCCGGGCGCGCCGCGGCCGAAGGCCTGCTTACGGCCGGCGCGCGCGTCACTCTCGTCAACCGCGGCGCCGAGCGCGGCCGGTACGCCGCCGAGGCCCTGCGGCTCCCGTTCATCCCCCTGGATGAATTCCGGCCAGGGGACTTCGACCTGCTGGTGAACGCCACCTCGCTCGGCCGGGCCGACGGCGAGCCGCTGCCGTTTCCGGTGGAGGACCTGCGTCCCGGCACGGTCGTGGTCGACCTGGTCTATGGCGAACAGCCGACGCCCCTGTTGCGTGCGGTCGAGGCGCGCGGGCTGATCGCAGTGGACGGCCGGGAGGTGCTGGCGGGCCAGGCCGCCGGCCAGTTCCGGATGATGACGGGACAGGAGCTGCCCCTGGACCTCGCCTTCCGCACGGTGGGGCTGTAGGAGGTCGGGATGAAGCTGTCCGCAGCGCTGCCCACCGGAGTCGCGGCCCTGTTTTTCGAGAGCGCGCGCCGCCGCCGCGAGGCGGAGGGACGCCTGGTCGCCATCCTGCAGGAGGCCGGCTATGCGGAGGTCATCCTGCCGATCCTCGACTACCTGGAGCCGTACGAGTCGCTGCTCACGCCGGCGAGCCGCAGCGAGCTCTACCGGTTCATCGACCGGGACGGCGAGCAGCTGGCTCTGCGCGCCGATTTCACTCCCATGCTGGCCCGGCTCCTCGCCCCCCGGCTGGAGGCCCTGGAGCTGCCGCTCCGCCTGTACTACCGGGGTGATGTGATCCGCTACGAGGAGGAGCGGGCCGGCCGGCAGCGCGAGCTCTACCAGATGGGGGCCGAGCTGCTGGGCGTCCCCGGAGAGGCGGCCGAGCGGGAGATGCTCCAGCTCTTCCTGAAGGCCCTGGAAGCGGAGAGCGGGCCGGAGGTCCAGGTCGTTCTGGGGTTCGCGGGCGCGCTGGATCAGCTCCTTCGCGAGGCCGGGGTGGACGATCCGGCAGCGCTGGCCCTGGCAGTGGCCCGGCGCGAGCGGAGCGCGGTGCGGCGGGCCTGTCCGAAGCTGCTCACCGTGGTCGAGACCGGCTTGCCGGACCGCCCCGAGGACCTCGGTCCCGAGGGCGCGGACCGGCTGGCCCGGCTCCTCGCCCTGCGCGACGAGCTGGCGGCGAGCTTCCCGGCCGCGCGGCTCTCGGTCGACCTGGCCGAGCTCTCTCTGCAAGGAGATCGCTCGTATTACGACGGCGTGGTCTTCCGCGCCTATGCGGGCACCGCGGCGCTGCCGGTCGGTGGAGGCGGGCGCTACGACACCTTGTTTCACCGGCTGGGGGCCGAAATTCCGGCGGTGGGGTTCTCGCTGAGCCTCGAGCGCCTGCTGGAGGCGAGGCAGTGATCCGCCTCGCGTTGCCCAAGGGGCGAAACCTGGAGGTCGCCCTCGCGGCCTTCCGCGCCGCCGGGCTGCTCGAAGGCCTCGACCTCGGCGGCCGGAGCCTGCTTGTCCAGCTGGACGGCATCGAGGTGCTCTCCTTGAAGGACTGGGACCTCCCTCTGTACGTCGAGCACGGCGTGGCCGACTTCGGCATCGTGGGCAGCGACGTGCTGGCCGAGGTGGACGGCGACCTGCTGGTGCCGCTCCGGCTGCGCGAGGGAAGGTCGCGGATGTCGCTGATCGGCCGCGATCCGGAGCCGCCCGCGCCGGGCAGCCAGGTGCGCCTCGCGACCAAGTATCCGCTGACGGCGCGCCGGCTGGTGACGGACCGCCCCTGGGGGGCCGAGATCTTCAAGCTCTCGGGCTCGATCGAGCTGGCGCCGGCGCTCCGGCTCGCCGAGGTGGCGCTCGACATCGTGCAGACCGGCCGGACGCTGGCCGAGAACGGCCTGGTCGAGATCGAGACCGTGGCCGAGGTGGCGGCCTGCCTGGTGGTGAACCGGGCCTCGTACCAGCGCCATCGCGCGCTCCTGAACGACTGGATCGGTCGCCTGGAAAGTGCGGGGGTGGCGCTGTGAGCCTGGCCGTCCGCACAGCTGCGTCCCGCGCCGGCCAGCGTGCCATCGAACGCCTGACCCGCCGTGGCGATTCGGTCCTGGATGCGAAGACGCTGCGCCGCGCCGGGCGGATCGTCCAGGCCGTGCGCCGGAAAGGCGACCGTGCCCTGCTCGGCTTCGCACGCGAGCTCGACGGCGCCGCGGCCGAGTCGGTGGCTGAGCTGGCCCTGATGCCGCTGCCCGGCGATGTGCCCGCGGGTTTCCCCGAGGCGCTGGAGTATGCGATCGAGGCGGTCGAGCGTTTCCATGCTCCCCAGGTCCGCGTCGGCTACCGTCTGGCCGAGGACGGGGTGGAGCTGGAGGAGCTGATCACGCCGCTCCGCCGCGTGGGCGTCTATGTGCCGGGCGGGCGCGCGGCCTATCCTTCGACCGTGGTGATGACGGTGGTCCCGGCCCGCGTGGCCGGCGTGGCGGAGATCGCTGTCGCGACGCCGCCAGGGTCCTACCGGTCGAACCCGGCGCTGCGTTATACGCTGGCGAGGCTCGGAGTGTCGGAGGTCTGGGGAATGGGAGGGGCACATGCCATCGCAGCGTTCGCCTATGGCACGGAGACGGTCCGCCGGGTCGACAAGATCGTGGGGCCGGGCAACGCCTGGGTCACCGCGGCCAAGAAGCTGGTGGTGGGCGATGTGGCGATCGACGGAATTGCAGGCCCCAGCGAGGTGCTGATCGTGGCCGATACGACCGCCGATCCGGCCGACCTGGCCGCCGATCTCCTGGCTCAGGCAGAGCACGACCCGCTGGCTGCCGCCGTGCTGATCACTCCTGACCGCGGCCTCGCCCAGCGGGTCTCCGAGGAGATCGAGCGCCAGCTCGCGGATCTGCCGACCGCAGAGACGTCGCTTGCATCCCTCGAGACGTTCGGTGCAGCCCTGGTGATCGAAAACATCGAGGAGGCCGTGGAGCTCGCGAACCGCATCGCCCCCGAGCACCTGCAGCTCGTCGGTCCTGCCGCCGAGGCCCTCGTGGACCGGATCACCTCGGCCGGCGCGATCTTCCTCGGCCCGGCCACGCCCGAGGTCTTCGGCGACTACATCGCCGGTCCGAGCCACGTCCTGCCCACCTGCGGCAGCGCCCGTTTTGCCTCGTCCCTGGGCGTCGAGGATTTTCTCCGCCGCAGCCATCGCATCCGGTTCACCCGCGAGGCCGCCGCGGCCCGGGCGGAATCCGCCGCCCGTCTGGCCGACGTCGAGGGCCTGCCCGCTCACGCCGCCTCAGCACGGAGGAGGGCGTCATGATGCACAAAATCGATCCTGCCGCTTTCGTCCGCCCCGACCTCCGCCGCCTGTCGGAGTACGCGTTGGACCTGACGCCCTGCCGGCACAAGCTCGATCAGAATGAAGTCCCCTGGGACCTGCCGCGCCGCATGAAGGAGGAGGTCGCCGCGCACCTCCTGGAAGCGGATTGGGCCCGCTATCCGGACTTCCACGCCGACGCGCTCCGCCAGGACCTCGGCAGGCTGCACGGCCATCCCTGGCAGGGGGTGCTGGTCGGCAACGGCTCGAACGAGCTGCTCGGCGTGACGCTCACGGCTCTCGTACAGCCCGGCGGCGAGGTGCTCGGCGCCGATCCGAGCTTCGGCCTCTACAAGTCCTTCGTGCTCAAGGCGGCCGGGGTACCCCGGTTCCTGCCGCCGCGGCCGGACCTGCGCCTGCCGGCCGACGAGATCGAGGCCGAGGTCGAGCGCAACCCGCGGCGGCCGGTGCTGCTCTGCTCGCCCAACAACCCCACGGGCGACGCCCTGCCGCCGGACCGGATCGAATACCTGTTGGAGCGCCTGGAGGCGCCGCTCCTCCTCGACAACGCCTACGGCGAGTTCTGCCGCTGGGACTACCGGCCGCTCCTCGCCCGGTATCCGAACCTGATCCTTTTCCGGACGTTTTCCAAGGCCTGGTCGCTCGCCGGGATGCGGCTCGGCTATCTGATGGCCGATCCGCGGCTGGTGGCGGAGCTGATCAAGGTCAAGCTGCCGTACAACCTGGGCCATGCAGCGGTAGCGGCCGGCCGGGCGGTCCTCGGTGCCGAGGAGGAAGCCCGGCGGCGGGTGCGCGTGATCGTGGCGCGCCGTGCGCAGTGGATCCGGATGCTGGCCGAAGAGGGGCTGGAGCCGTTGCCGTCCGAGGCCAATTTCGTGCTGATCCGCTGCGGCTCGCCGGAGCGCGCGAAAGAGATCGCGGACGGTCTCGCGGCACGCGGCATCCTGGTGCGCAACATCGGCGGGAGCGCCAGCGGCGGCGCTCCAGGCCTGGCAGGATGCCTGCGTGTGTCGGTCGGCACGGGGGCGGCTTTGCGGGATACGCATCTGGCTCTGGCGGAGATCCGGGAGGGGGTGGCCATCGAGGAGTCGCGGTTTGCACGGCGGCGGAGCCCTCACCCCCCGGCCCCCTCTCCCATCCGCACTCCCGGCCCGCCCGGGAGAGGGGGAGACAGACAGGGAAGAGTCGAACGGACGACGGGCGAGACGCGGATTCGGTTGGCTCTTTCTCTTGATGGCGGGGCGCGGCGGATCGCGGTGCCGGATGGGTTCTTTGGCCACATGCTGCAGGCTTTGGCGACTCATGGCGGTTTCGGGATCGAGCTGGAGGCAACGGGGGATACGGAGGTGGACCTCCACCACACGGTCGAGGATGTAGGGATTGCTCTGGGCGAGGCCCTTGCCTCGGCTTTGGGGGAGCGCCGGGGGATCGTGCGCTTTGGCCATGCGTATGCGCCTCTCGACGAAGCTCTGGCTCGTGCGGTGGTCGACCTGTCGGGGCGCGGTACGTTCGCGTACTCGGCTCCTCCCGAGGTGGCGGCCGGGTGGGTGACGGCTGAATTCCCTCTCACCCTGGTGGCCGATTTCTTCCAGGCCCTGGCGGACCGTGGACGGTTGACTCTCCATCTGGACATCCTCTCGGCCCGTAACGGCCACCATGCCGCCGAGGCCGCTTTCAAGGCCGCCGCACTGGCGCTGCGTCAGGCTGTTTCTCTGCGGAGCACGACGGACGTGCCGAGCACCAAGGGGACCCTTTCGGCATGAGCCGCCGCGCCGTCCTGATCGATGCCGGGGTCGGCAACCTGGGCAACCTGGTGCGGGCTCTGGAGCGCGTCGGCGCAGAGGCCGAGGTCACTCTCGATCCGGCCCGGGTGGCGGAGGAGACCTGTCTGCTGCTGCCCGGCGTCGGCGCCTTCGCGCCTCCCCGCGAGGCCTTGCGGGGTGAGATGGAGAAGGCGCTTCACACAGCGCTCGACCGCGGGGCGTACCTTCTCGGCATCTGCGTGGGCTTCCAGCTCTTCTTCGAGTCCGGCGAGGAATTCGAGACTGTCGACGGCCTCGGCTTCCTGCCCGGCCGGGTGACGCGCCTGCCGCAGACCGTGCAGGTGCCCCACATCGGCTGGAACCGGCTGCACGGCCTTGCCGGCCATCCGCTGCTCGCCGGGCTGTCCGAGGACTACATGTACTTCGTCCACAGCTATGCCCCCGAAGGGGTGCCGGACGGCCTCTGCCTCGCCCGCTGCACCCATGGCCGCGTCTTCCCGGCGGTCGCCGGCACGGAGCGCGTAATGGGGACACAGTTCCATCCCGAACGGAGCGGCGAGGCCGGGCTGCGGCTGCTCGCCAATTTCCTGGAGATGGCCCATGGAGCTGCTGCCCGCCATTGACCTGCGCCATGGCCGCGCCGTCCGCCTGCGCCAGGGGGATGCGGCGCGCGAGACGGTCTATGGCGACGATCCGATCGCCCTGCTCGCGAAGTACCAGGAAGCGCGGATCCGGCGGGTCCACGTGGTCGATCTCGACGCCGCCTTCGGGGAGCCGCCGCAGCGCGAGCTGATCGCGAGGATGGCCGCCCTCCTGCCGATGCAGCTCGGCGGCGGGTTGCGCGACCGCGAGGCAATCCTCTGGGCGTTCGATGCCGGCTGCGACCGCGCCGTGATCGGCTCGCTCGCGGCCCGCGATCCGGAGCGTTTCCGCGATCTGGCCGAGGAATTCGCCGGCCGCCTCGTGCCGGCGCTCGACATCCAGCAGGGCGAGATCCGGATCGCCGGCTGGACCAAGGGAGCGCGGCGGACGCTCGCCGAGGTCTGCGCCGGTCTGCGCGGCCTGCCCTGTCCGGCGGTCCTGGTGACCGATGTGGAACGCGACGGCATGATGACCGGTCCCAATTTCGAGCTGACCCGTCAGGTCGCCCGCGACACCGGCTTCCCGGGCCTCCTCTCGGGAGGCGTGCAGCGGCTGGAGGATCTCCAGGCGGCGCTGGGGATCGCGGAGATCGGCGGTGTGATCGTCGGCCGGGCTCTCTACGAAGGGGTCTTCACGGTGGAAGAGGCCATGGGGGTCGTCCTCCGGTGAGCGGACCGACGAACCTCGCGCGACGGGTGATCCCCTGCCTGGACGTCCGGGACGGTCGGGTCGTCAAGGGGGTCCGCTTCCAGGATCTGATCGACCAGGGGGACCCGGCGGAGAGCGCGCTGCGCTACGCGGAGCAGGGGGCGGACGAGATCGTCTTCCTCGACATCACGGCCGCTCCCGAGGGGCGCGACACGGACCTCGGCTGGGTCCGCCGCACGGCCGAAAAGGTTTTCATTCCGCTGACGGTCGGCGGCGGCGTGCGCAGCGAGGAGGACGCTCGCAGCCTCCTTCTCGCCGGGGCCGACAAGGTGGGGATCAACACGGCCGCGGTCGAGGACCCGGAGCTGATCCGCCGCCTCGCCCGCCGTTTCGGCAGCCAGTGCGTGGTGCTCTCGGTGGATGCCCGCCGCCGCGATGGCGGCTGGGAGGTGGTGGTCCAGGGCGGGCGCCGGCCCACGGGTTTGGACGCCCTGGCCTGGATTCGCGAAGGGGTCGAGCGCGGGGCCGGCGAGATCCTTTTGACCAGCATCGACCGTGACGGCACGCAGGGAGGCTACGACCTCGACCTGATCGCCGAGGTGGTCCGGGCCGTGGATGTGCCGGTCATTGCCTCAGGCGGCGCCGGCACGCCGGAGCACCTTGCCCAGGCCCTTGGTGCGGGCGCCGCGGCGGTGCTTGCGGCGTCGATTTTCCACCAGGGGACGTATACGGTGGGGGAGGTGAAACGGTCGTTGGTAGCGGCGGGGTATGCGGTGAGGCCCACCCTCGCCCAGGGTTTACACCCTGGGCTACCGAATGCCGCCCTCCGGGCTCTCAAAGGCGACAGTCAAAGTTCCCTGGATTCGAGAGCCCGGAGGGCGGAACTGGGTAGCCCAGGGTGTAAACCCTGGGCGATCGGGCTGGCGGGTGAAATCCGCTACGACGACCGCGGCCTCGTCCCCGTCATCGTCCAGGACGTCGGCAGCGGCGCCGTGCTGATGCTGGCCTATGCGAACCGCGAGGCCGTCGAGCGGACGCTTGCGACCGGCCAGGTCTGGTTCTGGAGCCGGTCCCGGCAGTCGCTCTGGCGCAAGGGCGAGACCTCGGGCAACACCCTGACGCTGGTCGACATGACGGTCGACTGCGACGGTGACGCCCTGCTGGTGCGGGCGCTCCCGGCCGGTCCGGCCTGCCACCGCGGCACGCGGACCTGCTTCGAGCCCAACCCGGCACGGATCGAGCTTGGCTGGCTTGCCGAGGTCCTGCTCGGGCGGGCCGGCGCCGATCCGGCGGAGAGCTACACGGCCCGCCTGCTCGCCGAGGGGATCGAGCGCATCGCCCAGAAGGTGGGCGAGGAGGGCCTCGAGACAGCTCTTGCCGCGGTTGCGGCCGGATTCGACCGCAATGACCGGACCGGGGAGCGCCGGACCGCTCTGGTGGGCGAGGCGGCCGATCTGCTCTATCACCTGCTCGTGCTCCTCCAGGCGAGCGGGATCGAGCCTGGAGAGGTGGCGGAGGTGCTCCTCCGCCGGCACGGTTTCACCCCCGCGCCGCACGAGAAACTGTAGGCGTGACTTTCGCTGCCGAGGACCACGAATGCCTGACGACCCCATCCACCCGCGCCGCGCGGTGCCCCATATCCGGGAGCTTCTCGCCGACAGCCTGACGCCTCTCGGCGTCTACCGCCGGCTGGCGAAGATCTCCCCTCACCGCTTCCTCCTGGAGAGCGTCAGCGGGGGCGAGAACGTCTCGCGCTTCAGCTTCCTGGGCGCCGGCCCGCGGGAGATCTACCGCCTCTATCCCGACCGGCTGGAGATCGAGCGCGGCGGGCGCCGGCGGGACCTCCCGGGCGCGCCGCTCGACGCCCTCCACGAGGTGGTCCGCAGCGTCGCGGCCGAGCCCGGCCCCATCCCCTTCACCGGCGGGCTCGTCGGCTATTTCGGCTACGACCTGATCCGCCTCGTCGAGCGCCTGCCGGACCGGCCTCCCGATCGCTACGGCCTGCCCATCGCACTCCTCGCCCGCTTCGACACCCTGGTCATCTTCGACCATGCCCACCAGCGCGTGCTCGCCATCGCCAACGAGATCGAGGGCGAGGTCGGCGTGGTGGCCGCCGAGCGCCAGCTCGCCCGCCTGTCCCGGCTGCTCACCGCCGAAGGCGGCGGCGGCGCGGTGCCGATGCCGGCGCACGTGCCGCGGCCGTCCGGCATCGAGCCGCCCAGCCTCGACGGCGCCAGCTACCGGCGCGCCGTGGAGACCGCCAAGGAATACATCGCCGCGGGCGACATCTTCCAGGTGGTCCTCGCGCGCCGCTGGACCGTGCCGCGCCGCGTCGAGCCGCTGGCCCTCTACCGCGCGCTGCGCATGGTCAACCCGAGCCCGTACATGGCCCTGTTCGAGGCGCCCGACGTGGCGCTCGTCGGCGCCTCGCCGGAGATGCTGGTCCGCAAGCAGGGGCGGCGGATCGAGACGCGGCCGATCGCCGGCACCCGGCCGCGCGGCATGGACGCGGCAGGCGACAAGAGCCTCGCCGAAGACCTGCTGGCCGACCCCAAGGAGCGCGCCGAGCACGTCATGCTGGTCGACCTGGGGAGGAACGACCTCGGCCGGGTCGCCCTGCCCGGCAGCGTGCGCGTGTCGAGCTTCCTGGAGATCGAGCGCTACAGCCATGTGATGCACCTGGTCTCCAGCGTCGAGGCCGAGCTGGCGCACGGGAAGAACGGGCTCGACGCCCTGCTCGCCTGCTTCCCGGCCGGCACGGTGTCGGGCGCGCCCAAGATCCGCGCCATGGAGATCATCGACGAGCTCGAGCCGGAGAGCCGCGGCCCCTATGCCGGCGCCATCGGCTATCTCTCGTATTCGGGCGACCTCGATACCTGCATCGCGATCCGCACTCTGGTCGTCGAGGCCAATCGCACCTCCGTGACCGCGGGAGCCGGCATCGTGGCCGACTCGCAGCCCGCGGCCGAGGAGAAAGAGACGGAAAACAAGGCGGCGGCGCTGCTGGCCGCGGTGGCTCTTGCCGAAGAGCTGGAGGAATACTCGTGATCCTGATGGTGGACAACTACGACTCCTTCACCTACAACCTGGTCCAGATGCTCTCGGCGGCCGGGGCCGAGATCGCCGTGGTGCGCAACGATGCCGCGACCTCCGAGGCCCTGCTCGACCGTCGTCCGGAGGGGATCGTCCTCTCGCCCGGCCCGGGCCGGCCCGAGGACGCCGGAGTCTGCCTGGACCTGATCCGCTTTCCAGCACAGTGGGATCCGAAGCTTGGAATTCACGTGACTTGAAGTCGCGGC
>JADMIO011070311.1_pt1 | contig 29277 bp, 30 predicted proteins | sample 8958161 | NCBI WGS metagenome assembly JADMIO01 (sample SAMN16585339, study PRJNA669376) | soil metagenome | isolation source: Crop rotation soil | place: USA: Cullars Rotation, Alabama | collected 2011 | reverse complement strand
GCGGTTGGATCCAATCTTAATGAAATTTCTTCACCGCAATGCGGACAAGTGAATAAATAATCTTCTTCGATCATAATATTTTATGGAACGTTTTCGGGATCTTTCGATTCCAAAATTTTTGGCTGCGCAATATAATCTTTAATCTGATAAAGCGCTTTAAAAAGTTGAATGGTTTTTAAAAAATTTGGCGGGTGCACAAATCCGCGCATCCGAAATTCTACAGCTTCTTTTCCATTAGGATCTAATAACACTACAGTAGGAAGTCCTGAAACGCGATATCGATTATCCAATTCCTGAACCTTTACTGAATGACTAAAAGACATATCTGCTTTAAGCCGCTCGAATCCTTCCAACGCATTAATAACTCCCGGATCCGTAAAAGTATAATCTTTTAAAGCATGACAAGGTCCGCACCAGGCAGCAGCAAAATAAATAATGACGGGACGATGCGACTCCGCAGCTTGCTTGATAAGGTTTTCATCGTAGGCCTTCCATTCCACATGAGGCCCTTCTTTACAGCCGACGATACAGCAAATGATCAGCAAAAATAAAGGAGCTCTAGAAAAAAGGCTTTTCATACCATTATCATTTCAAATTTTAGCGCGAAGTCAATCGGGATTACATCTTGCGAAGAAATATTAAGAGCGGGAAAACTATCCAACAAATTCGAGATTAATTTTATGCGGAATAATTTTTTCAGTATAGGCAGCAGAAAGCAGGCGGATTAAGCCCTCTTCACCTTTTGGACCGAGATCGACCGTAAAATCATTCACATACATACCAACAAACCGGTCATTATTTTCTTCTGATAAACCGCGTCCATAATCAAGAGCATATAAAAGGGCATCTTGGCGATGCTCCAGGGCATAAATAATACTTCTCTTGAAAACACGGGCAAAAGATTCCATCGTTTCTTTTCCCAAATCTTTTCGGATCACATCAATCCCGAGCGGCAGCGGAAGATGAGTTATTTCATCCCACCACTCGCCCAAATCTAAAACTTTCTTAAGACCATATTCTTTATAAGTAATTTGTCCTTCGTGAATGACTAAACCCAAATCAGCTTTTCCCGTTTGAACAGTTTCGAGGATTTGATCAAAAGGAACGAAGATAGGACGAAAATCCTTGGCATATAGCTGAAGCGCGAGATAAGCGGTTGTTAACTTTCCGGGAATCGCAATTCTTTTTCCATCAAAAGAAATATCTTTTAATCCTTCGCGCGCCACAAGAATTGGACCATATTTATATCCGACGCTTGCGCCAGATCGCATCACCGCATATTTATCCGCGACATAAGCGTAAGCATGACAAGAAACCGCGGTTACCTCGAGTTCGCCGTTAAGCGCACGCTGATTTAAGGCTTGGATATCTTCAATCACATGACTGACTTGAAAACCTTCCATATCAATTGCATTCTTGGCAATCGCATAAAACATGAAAGCATCATCGGGATCAGGGCTGTGTCCGAATTGAATTTTCTTTAACGACAAGGTGTTCGACATGGCAGCCATGATAGACAAACTCTTAAGGATGTCAAGAGAGCGTTTAAGGATTTAATTTTCAAAACAATTACTATCTTTAGTCTTTAACAACTTCGCGTTTGACCACTTTTCCATCCTCAAAGTAAGAAATAACTTTAGTCGATTCAACAGAATCAATTTCCCGGGAATTTGATGGACTCTCTTGCAAAAATTTGGCTTCGATTTCCTCTGCCGCTTCAAAATGTTTTTGACTTCTTAAAATAGCCGCTTCGCCGAGCGCTTCTGTTTTCTTATCTTGCTGTGCATAAAACAATGCGAGATTCTTTCTGAAATTTGCATTATTCGGAGCAATCTGAACGGCCGCCTTAAAATATTTAAGCGCATTTTCATAATCACCCTGAATGTTATAAATAATTCCTGCTTCGTGAAGCGGTAATGGATCTTGTAAATGACTACTAAGTGCTAACTGCAAATAAAGTTCGAGAGCCCTTGACCAATTTTTCCGTTCAAAATAGCAAATCGCCATATTTTGACGTGCATCTCGATAGTTAGGCTGCATCTTGAGAGCTTGTTCATAAAAGGAAATGGCCTTTTCATAATCTTTCTTTTTATAATAGGTCACTCCAATTCCATTCAAAGCTGTAACATAATCTGGATCAATCTCTAGAACCTTTCGATAATATCTCTCAGCCTTTTCATAATCCTTTTTTCTTAAATAGCTGTCTGCCAAATAAAAATAAGTGCCCGCTGAATCGGGGGAAATTTTTATGGATTGATTATAAAGTTCTATCGCCTTATCCAAATCGTTTTTCTTCCCATAAACTAAACCCAAGTTAAAATAAAATTCTCCATTTTTCGGATCCAACGCAATCGCCTTCTCATAAAATTTAATCGCTTCCTCATATTGGCTGCGATAGTGATAAATTTTGCCGAATGTATTGTATAAAGGAGCATAATTAGAATCTATTTTAAGGGCTTCATTTAAAGCCTCTTCTGCATTTTTATACATTCCTATTTCTAAATAGCTTTGAGCAAGTTGATGATGTGAACGTACTTTTCCTGCCGATTTTCGAACAACATCCTGCCAAAGCGAGACTTCAGACTGCCAAATCTTGTTTCGTTGAAAAGTCAGGAAAGACAAAACGAGAACCAAGCCACTACAACAGAGGATCCATTCTCTTCTATTTTTTAAGACAATCGACAGATACCACACAAGAACAAAAGCAAAACCAAACATGGGTAAATAAAGCCGGTGCTCAAAAATAACATCCTCGAGAGGAAAAAAACTTGATTCAATCAGCAAAGTGATAAAAAACCAAAAAATACCAAATGTCACAATACGATATCGGGGGAAATTTTTAATGGCAATTATCAGCATAAGCATCAAAAAAAGGGCAGAAGCGATTGTCTTGGGTTCAAAAAAAGTAGTTGAGACGGCGTAGTCATAACTCATGATTTGATGAAAGGGGAAAAATAGCAGCCGAACATAAGTGCGCAGCACATTGATTTCGGTAAGGAGATAATGAACCCTTGGGATTTGTTCTCCGATTGCTTTGACAGCATTCACGCCGCCCGAGCTAACCGTCTGATAATAAAGAGTAAAAAAAACCAAAATAAGCGGTAGGAAAAAAATAGACAAGAACGGAATCCGTTTGAAAAAATCTTGTTTGCTTAAACTGAGAAAACAAAATTCATACAACATTATTGCCAGAGGCAAGGTATATGCATTTTGTTTACTAAAAACAGCCAGAAGCGCCGTCAAAAAGGCGAAGAAATAAAAAATCGATTTCCCATCCCGGCGAGCCTTAACATATAACACTAATGTGAAAAGATAAAAACATGCGCTGAGCGAAGCTGCGCGTTGAACGATGTAAGTCACAGCTTGAGTTTGCAAAGGATGACATAAAAAAATTAGGCCAACAAAAAATGCAACGAGTTCATTATTGTGTCTGGATGAAGTTTGCTTCTGAATCAATGGAATCCGTAATGTCAAAAGGGCCAGCAGAAAAGCCAGATAGCTTGTTATTATATGAATTAAAAGATTTGTAAAATGGAATGCCGGCAAACTTAATTTTGAAAAGTGATAATTCCAGGCAAAAGTCCAATAGGTTATAAATCTAGCTCCGTAATCTTGCCAAATACCTTTGAAATTAAAAAGACTTCTAATCGTAGGATTGAAAACTATTTCGGGCTTGTCATCAAAATGGAAAGGTACATGAAAAGTATTCGAATAAATAATGAATCCAACTAGTAACAGACAAAAGAAGGCCCCGATTAAAAAATTGAAATTTATAGGATCAAAACTTCTTTTCATTTTATAAGCCCATGTTGATTAAACACTAAGAGATTCTTTGGTAATTCGACTTGCATCATACTTTATCAAGGAGATAGTAATCGACATTTATAGTATAAAGGCCCGGACGAGTATTATCCAACTCGGTTGTTCTAATTCTAAGAAGAAGTATTTATATTTTAAAAAGCACAGGGTATAATTCAGGAACGATGAAAAATATTTTAAAAGTAAGTTTGGGTTTGTTTGGATTGATTTTGATTGCTCAGATTTCAGGAGCGGAAACGTCGGCTCCCGCATCTTTAGATTTAGCACATCTCGCCGTCCCGCCAACCCTTGGTAAGATTGAAGAGTTTCATCAAGCATCAGGACAGGGCTGGGTTGTTTTAATTCAAGATGTTCATGCCCATTTAACCGCTCAAGAAAACATCTCGGCTTTAATCGATCATCTCAATACTTCTTATGGAATCTCTCAAATATTATTGGAAGGCACCTGGCTTTCCACAAGTTTTGCCACAAGTTGGGGACTTCCAAATTCTCAGGCAAAACAAATGATTGCGCGAGCCCTATTGGAAGATCACTTTTTGACAGGTCCTGGATATGCCGCACTTTTTTCTGCTCAGCCGATTCTTTTAAAGGGCGCTGAAGATCCTGCCACCTATAAAGAAAATTTGGGATTCTATTTGGATTTTTTAAATCATGAATCCGAAATTCAAAAAAATTTGGCTTCGGTTGAAGGAGAACTTCAAAAACAAAAACAGCAAACATTTAATCCCGGTCTTCTGGAGCTGGATAAAAAGGCATCGCTTTTTTCAGCCGGAGAAAAGACAGAAGTTTTTATTCCTTATCTTATTAAAACGGCAAAAGAAAACGGTTTGGATTTTAATACTTTTCCTCAAACCGCACTTTTTGAAAAAATCATGGGCCGTGAGAATTCCCTTTCAAAAGATAAATTAAATGAAGAAGCAAAGCGGTTGATGAAAGAATATCAAGCAAAACAACTTCATTTTGAGGAACTCCTGAAAAGCGGCTTGATTCCGGAGGAAAAACTCAGCCACTATCCAGCGTCTTCACAATATCTCGAGATTTTAAAACTACAGGAGCAACTTTCGCATCGCGCTTTTTTTTCGGAAATCGAAAAGCTTCTTGAACTTCTTTCTTCAAAACTCGCAGCTACGGAACCCGAAAAAAAACTTTGGCGTTCAAGTCTCGCCTTTCAAACCGCAAAAAAAATTATCCTTTTAAAAGCGACGCCGCAAGATTTGGTTCAATATGAAACGTTCAAAGTCGAAACTGAGGACGTCCTGTCTCCGCAACCGCTTTCCGGAGATTTAAAAAGAGGTTTACAATTCTATGAAACTGCGAAGAAGCGGGATGGCATTTTTTTTAACAAAATTTTGGAACAGAAAAAAAACAATCAAAATGTCGCCCTTGTGGTTGGCGGCTTTCATTCGGAAGGCTTAACCGAAGAATTAAATAAAGCGGGCCTTTCTTATATCGTTATCTCTCCCGACTTAGGCAAAGATCAAGCGGATGATGCGGCTTATAAAAGAAATCTTCAACTTCCAATTCCTGAGACACAAACTCTCGCCTTTTTCTTGAGATATACAACTCCAGATTTTGATAGCAAAGATTTTCCGAATTCGATTCTTGGTTACCAACAAAGTAAAAATTTAAATACAGCTAAGGATGTAGCAAAAGGAAAAGATTTACTGAAGCCGGCAAATAAAAAATCAAGTCGTGCCGCGAAAAAACTTTCGATGGATGATCTCCAAAACAATCCGGATGTTTTTGTTTCCAATTTGCTTGAGCTTCAAAAAGGAACTCAACGAATCAGCTTAATTATAAAGGCTTCTGATTTAAAAACATTGTTTCAAAAAAATCCTTTGGCTGCTGCGGTTTGGAAGCGCGAAATCTTTTCTAATAAACAAAATACCGTTGTCCTTTTATATAGTTCGATTGATGAAATTCCAGATGAAGCGATAGGTGCGCAGGCGAATGTCAAAAAAGTTGCGGGATCTGATCTTACTATTGCAGCAAAAAAAGAAGCTAAGCATCATCCAGATCCAGTTGCAATTATTGATTCTGAAGTTGTTCAAAGTCGGCAAGAAGATCAGATTCTTTATTTGCCCAATCGGCTTGCCGCTCCATTAACCGCTAGAGCGGTGCTTGAATCAGGAATACTCGACTTTGCCATGATCAACGATCTTTTTTTCGATCTATTTGAAAAAGCTTTGGAGCAATACTATCGAACGAGAAGTTTGTTTGCAAAAGCTGCTTAAGAAATTAATTCTTCTCGGCTTTTGTTTTCCATTTGGCGGCGGTAAGATCAAAACTTTTTTCCATCATGTGCTGTAACTTATCTCCATCAAAAAAAGCCCCGATCATTCCCAAATCCCACTCCAATAACATTTGAACTTCGGTCTGACCTGCGGTTTCACGGAACTCAGTCGTTCTTTCCATAGTGCCGCCCATTGGTAAACCAGTTTTGATGACAGTCTTTTTTAAAGGCTCCCATTCGGTCATTTCGTGATCCATTTGGATGGTCTTTTTTCCAAACACACATTTTTCTTCCCACGCGAGACCTCGTCCTTCGCGGATAGGACTTGTGATTTTACTCGCTTCAACTCCCTCGACCCATTCCGGGGTTTTTTCTACATCGGTCCACACATCCCAAACTTTTTTAAGAGGCGCGCTGAAAAAAAGTTGTTTTTGAATCTGTCCCATAAATTTCCTCTTTCTATTAGCTTAAGCTTTTGAGTGTCAAACTGAGCGGACAATGATCAGAACCCATCACATCATGATGAATCGCAGCATCCTGCACATGAGGAAGCAAATCCTGAGTTAAAAAATGATAATCGATTCGCCATCCGATATTTCTCGATCGCGCAAAAGTTTTCATGTCCCACCAAGTATATTGAACCGAATCCGGATAGAGCTCGCGGAAGATATCGATCTGCCCCCGAGAAGTCCATCGATCAAGCCACGCGCGTTCAACAGGAAGAAATCCTGAAACAGTTTGATTTTCATTGGGCCGCGAAAGATCAATCGGTTTATGAGCCGTGTTGTAATCTCCCGAGATAATCACTTTTTTCCCTTCGGACTTTAACTTTTCAACAAACTGAAGCGTATGCTCATAAAAATCAAGTTTATATTGCAACCGATCTTCACTACGCGAACCATTGGGGAAATAAATATTCAGAAGGACAAATTCAGGAAATTCTGTCATCAGCAACCTGCCTTCGCGATCAAAAGGAAGAATATTGAATCCCGTTTGCACGGAAACAGGACGCTGCTTTGTAAAAGTCGCAACTCCGCTATAACCTTTTTTTTCCGCCGCATTCCAATAAACATGATAACCGGGAGGATTGAGAATAAAGGCATCCAGCTGTTCGGGATGAGCTTTGGTTTCCTGTACGCAAAGGATATCGGGATCCTCTTTGGCAAGCCACTCAAGAAAACCTTTTTTCTGAGCCGCACGAATCCCGTTTACATTCCACGAATAAATTTTCATGTGCACAGGATATCAAAAATGGTTAGAAAAAAAAGGATTTTGTCTTTATAAATCAATGTTGTTCATCTTCCAAATTATTGTTTGATGAAAAAAATTCTTCCAGAAAAAAGGAATCTTCAAGATTACAAAAAATTAATGTTTTCCAATTGACAGGCAAAACCCCTTACAGCATAATATGGGCCCTAAAATTTTTAAACCTTTGTCAGAGTTGGGGTTGTCATAAGTTCAGTTCGCAGGACTCGCTTGGATTCAAACGACAAAAGCAGAATTCGTCTACTTTGGATAGCTGGTATCGCGATGGCATTTCCCTTTATTTTGGCAGGTGGCCCTCTCGCGGGTTATTATGTGGGTCAATTCATTCTTGTGAAACATTTTGGATTGCGCCCCATGTTTGTTCCCATTTTAATCATCATAGGTTTTGCGGGGTCTGCTTATCAGATCTTCAGTCTGATTCGGAAAATGAAACAAATGGATACGGAAAATAAATGACGGACGATCTGGATCACACGCACGCTTCCCAGTTAGCAGAAGCTGCAGAAAATGCCGTTCATCACGCCAGTCACGCGGCGCATGAACTTCCCAGTTTTATTTCCCTTCTGCATGAACATTCTCCCAAAATACCTTTTTTCAGTTTTCTCCACCAATGGGAAAACGTTGTCTTCTCTTTTTTTATCGCCCTTTGCATTTCGGCTTTTGTCATCAGAGCAACTTCCATAAAAGGATTAGTTCCCGAAAACGGTTCTCAAAATTTATTTGAAGCAATCGTTGAGATCTTTGAAGACTTTGTCACGGGCATCATCGGAGAACATGGCAGCAAGCATGTCCCTTTTTTGGGAACGCTCTTTTTTTATATCCTGTTTATGAATTGGATTGGATTAATCCCGCTGATGAAATCGCCTACATCGGTCTGGAGCACGACGGCAGCCATTGCGCTGATTACAATGGTCTATGTGCAAATCGCTGGAATTCGCGAGCAGGGTTTTTGGCATTATTTGAAACACATGGCAGGAAGTCCTACTAATATATTAGGTATCCTTTTAATTCCCTTGATGCTGAGTCTCAATCTTATTCTTGAAATCCTGGCCGTTCCTTTTAGTTTATCGCTGCGTTTGTTTGCCAACATTTCCAGCGAAGACCGGCTTCTCTATAATTTTGCGATTATGATCAAAAACTCTTACATCGCTTTTCCTCTTCAACTTTTTGTGAATTGTCTGGCGATTATTTTTAGTTTGGTTCAAGCCTTTGTTTTTACCTTGCTTTCTACAGTTTACATTGCTTTAATTTCACCTCGTCACGAAAACCACCATGAACATGATGAAGAACATCTCGCCTCTAGCGAGGTTGATATTCCACATGTTCACAGCTAGAAGAAAGGAATTTAAGATATGAATCCACAATCCGCAATTGCTTTAGGTGCACCGCTTGGTCTCGCAATCACCGCATTGGGTTCAGCCCTTGCTCTTGGTAAGGCCGTCGGCGCCGCCATGGATGCAACAGGTCGTCAACCCGAAGCAGCTACCAAGATTCTTATTAATATGATGGCAGGTTGCGCGCTGATCGAAGCTCTTGCACTTTACGCCCTTGTATTTTGTAACGCACTGCTCGCTAAGTTCTAAGAGGCCCGATGGATTTTATTAAAGACAACATCGTTCCCGGGGAAGTCATTGTCCAGCTTTTGGCTTTTCTGATTATGTTTTTTACGCTTAAGGCTCTAGCGTGGAAACCCATGCAGGCGGCCCTGGCAGCGCGTCGTGAACGGATCAAAAGTGAATTTTCTTCGATCGAGCACGCGAAAAAAGAAATTGAGAGTTTAAAGCAACAGTATTCTCTCCATCTTCAAAAAATTGATGATGAGGCACGCGCCAAAATTCAGGAAGCAATCGATGAAGGCCGGCGAATTTCCCGAGAGATTCAGGAAAAGGCACGTTTGGAATCTCAGGCCAGTTTTGAAAAAGCCAAAGAGAATCTAGAGTTGGAAGTAGCAAAGGCACGCATCCTCTTAAAAAGAGAGATCGCGGATCTCACTATCCTGATCACGGAAAAAATCCTCAAAGAAAAAGTGAAGGATACCAAAAGTCAGCAGGAAAAAATTTCCCAGTTGATTGAGGAGCTAGAAAAAACCGCATGATCGACATTCGCGCTGTTGGCCGCTACGCAAAAGCATTCTTTGAGCTTGCTTTGAAATCGGGAAAGATCGAGACGATCGAATCTGATTTTCGTGAAGCGACCAAAGTAATTGAGAAATATCCGCAAATCGGACGGATTTTAAATATATCCACCATCACGGTCGGAGAGAAAAAAAGTTTGCTGGATAAAATTTTCCCGGCGCCTTTCTCGCCTTTGCTGATGCAGTTTTTCCAAGTGTTGGTAGCCAAAGGCAGATTCCATGAAGTAATCGAAATTGAAAAAGAATTTTATCGCCTTTATGAAATCCATAAAGGAATTCAAGAAGTAGAAATCACCACAGCTGAGGAACTTTCCCCTTCTAACAAGGCAAAGTTCGAATCAGCAATTAAGAAAAAATTGCGCTCCGAAATTCGGTTAACGCATAAAGTTAATCCCTCCATTCTCGGTGGCTATGTCATGAGATTTGGGGGCAAAGAAATTAATACAAGTTATAAAGCCCGTTTGGAAGAAATCCGGCAGGCTTTACTTAGCTAATTTAGGAGAGTTCACTCCTATTCTGATAAAGTTGTGAGGGGGATTCATGCTAAAACCTGAAGAAGTGGTTCAAGCGATACAAAAAGAAATTCAAAAGTACGATACAAAACTTCAGACAGAATCTGTTGGTTATGTTTTGCAAATCGGCGATGGAATTTCTCGAGTTTATGGACTTGATGAAGTCATGGTCGGCGAGTTGGTTACTTTTCCAGATCAAACTTATGGAATTGCCTTTAATCTCGAGCCCGCTAATGTCGGTGTTGTTATTCTTGGTCCAGATCGAAATATTAAAGAAGGTGATCAAGTTAAACGAACGGGACATCTTGTTTCAGTTCCCACCGGAAAAGCGCTGCTCGGACGTGTTGTGAATCCGCTCGGCATTCCGCTTGATGGCAAAGGTCCTATTGCAAATGAATCAACTCGACCCATTGAAGCGATTCCTCCATCCGTAGTTCAACGTCAACCGGTGAAAGAACCCTTACAAACAGGTATCAAGGCTATCGATGCCATGATTCCGATTGGACGCGGGCAACGCGAATTGATTATTGGTGATCGTCAAACTGGAAAGACGGCAATTTTGATTGATACCATCATTAATCAAAAGAAGAATGGCGTTTACTGCATCTATGTCGCTATCGGACAAAAACTTTCCAGCGTGGTTGCGCTGGCTGAAACACTTGAGAAATATGGCGCCATGGAATACACGACTATCGTTTGCGCATCCTCGGAAGATCCGGCACCGCTGCAATATCTTGCTCCTTATGCCGGTTGTGCGATGGGAGAAGAGTTTATGTATTCGGGAAAACATGCGCTCGTTGTTTATGATGATTTGTCTAAACACGCAGTTGCTTACCGCCAGCTTTCATTATTATTACAACGTCCTCCGGGCCGCGAAGCTTATCCTGGAGATGTTTTTTATCTTCATTCGCGACTTCTCGAACGGGCTGCAAAAATGCGGGAAGATTTAGGCGGCGGTTCTCTTACCGCTCTTCCGGTCATCGAAACTCAGCTCGGCGATATTTCTGCTTATGTTCCAACCAATGTCATTTCAATTACCGATGGACAAATTTATTTGGAATCTGATCTTTTTTATGCAGGTATTCGTCCTGCTATCAACGTTGGTCTTTCTGTTTCTCGTGTAGGAGGAAATGCACAAACAAAGGCGATGAAACAAGTCTCAGGTTCGTTGCGCCTTGCACTTGCTCAATACCGCGAGCTCGCGGCATTTGCTCAGCTTTCGACTGATCTCGATAAAGCCACAAAGGATCAGCTGACTCGAGGCGAGAGAATGGTTGAACTTTTGAAACAGGATATTTTTCAGCCGCTCCCCTTTGAACGTCAGGTCATTTCAATTTTCGCTGGTAATGAAGGCTTTTTGGATGATGTCCCGGCTGGAAATGTGCGGGATGCGGAAAAACGTCTTTTGGAATTTATGGACAAAAATTATCCGGATATCGAACACGAGATCCGCGAGAAAAAAGCAGTCAGTGATGACCTGAAGAAAAAAATATCCGATGCAATGCGAAAGTTCAAACAACAATACGGCGAAACCAAAAGTTAAGATTCCTCATGTCGGGACAACTTAGAAATCTCAAAAATCGAATCCGCAGCGTAGAGAATACGAAAAAAATTACGCGCGCTATGGAAATGGTGGCGGCTGCGAAACTTCGTAAGTTTCAAGACCTCATGGCGAAGAGTCGTCCTTTCACCGCAGGCCTTGAAAAATTATTACGGAAAGTTTCAAAAGGAGAGATTTCATTTTCTCATCCGTTTCTTGAGAAGCGGGAAGAAAAGAAAATCGCCGTAGTTTTTGTCACATCCGATACCGGCTTGTGTGGTTCCTACAATAACGATCTGGCTAACCTGACACGAAAATTCCTCGCGGAAAAAAATAAAGAAGCCTTATTAATTTCGGTGGGTAAATCGGGCTTCACCTTTTTGAAAAGGTGGGGTTTTAAAATTTCTAATTCCATTACTGACTTGCGCGCCAACAGAATTGAAGATGTCTTGGCAGAATTAAAAGAATTAATTCGGTCTCTTTATTCCGATCATACGGTTGATGCGGTCTATGTCGTCTACAGTCATTTCAAAACAGTTAGCAGTTATCATCCGACAGTTGAAAAAGTTCTTCCTCTCGAAACTCCCGAGGGAGAAAGTGACAAATCATCTGAAGGACTTCAATACATTTTCGAACCTTCACCTGAGGTAATTTTCCAAAAACTTATCCCCCATTTTTTTGAAGCGAAAATTCGAACTATTTTTCTTGAGGCAATTGTATCAGAGCAAATTGCCCGGATGACCGCTATGCATCAGGCTACGGAGAATGCTAAAGAAATGATCGACTCTTTGGTCCTGATGAGAAATAAAGCTCGGCAAGCAGCTATTACAAAAGAAATTATTGAAATCGTTTCCGGTTCCAAGGCCTTAAAGCTGAAATAAAAGCTGGCCAAATATCCGGATTACTTACTAACTGTTTTATGGAGGCGTTATGGCATTTGGAAAAATTATTCAGGTCGTAGGACCGAGCGTTGATATTCAATTTGAACCGGAGAAGCTTCCTCCTATCTTAAATGCGATTGAGATTGAAAATCCTGAGAGCAAAAAGAAATTGATCTTGGAAGTTGCTCAACATATCGGAGATAACATTGTGCGCTGTATCGCTCTTGCTTCAACCGAAGGATTGGTTCGCGGCATGAAAGCAGTTGATACTGGCGCGCCTATTTCGGTGCCGGTTGGAGATCAAACTTTGGGTAGAATTTTTAATCTGCTCGGAGAACCCATCGATGAACAAGGTGCGATTAAAGATGCCAAGAAATATCCCATTCACCGCCCTGCTCCTAAATATGAAGATCTTTTACCAGTAACTTCTGTACTTGAAACCGGAATTAAAGTGATCGATCTTCTTGCTCCTTATCCAAAAGGCGGAAAGGTCGGCTTGTTTGGCGGTGCTGGCGTTGGAAAAACTGTTATCGTGATGGAACTGATTCACAACATTGCGACTGAACATGGCGGCGTTTCTGTTTTCTGCGGAGTTGGAGAAAGAACCCGCGAAGGAAATGATCTTTGGCTTGAACTAAAAGAATCGGGCGTTATCAAAAAAACCGCGATGGTGTTTGGTCAGATGAATGAACCGCCTGGAGCTCGTCTTCGCGTCGCCTTAACTGGACTGAGTATGGCCGAATATTTTCGTGACGAAGCTCACCAGGATGTGTTGGTCTTCATCGATAATATTTTCCGTTTCACACAGGCGGGTTCGGAAGTGTCGACTCTTTTGGGGCGCATGCCTTCTGCTGTAGGATATCAACCTAATCTTTCTACTGAAATGGCCCAGCTGCAAGAGCGCATTGCTTCTACGCGATCTGGTTCGATTACATCAGTGCAAGCGATTTATGTTCCGGCTGACGATCTTACGGATCCCGCACCAGCCACTGCCTTTTCTCATTTGGATGGTGTGACGGTACTTTCCCGGCAAATCGCGGAACTCGGAATTTATCCGGCTGTTGATCCTCTAGGTTCTACTTCTCGTATGTTAGATCCTCGAATCGTGGGTGATGAACATTACAAAACCGCCCGCGATGTTCAGAGAATCCTTCAACGATATAAAGATCTTCGCGATATCATTGCCATTCTCGGAATTAACGAACTATCGCAAGAAGATCGGGAAACCGTCATGCGCGCCAGAAAATTGGAGCGTTTTCTTTCTCAGCCTTTCTCAGTTGCTGAAGCTTTCACGGGCCGAAAAGGAAAATACGTTCGTCTCAAAGATACGGTAGAAAGTTTTAAGAAAATTGTAAGCGGTGAGTTTGATCATATCCCCGAACAGGCCTTTTATATGGCGGGTGGTATTGAAGATGTAGTGGAAGCTTACGACAAAATGCAGGCAGCTTCAAAATAGGATTCGATATGCTACCAAGTTATAAATTGGAAGTGATTACTCCTCAAGGCACTGCCTATGCGGGCGAAGTAATTCATTCGCTGGTTCCGGCAGAAAGTGGTTTTGTGGGAGTTTTGGCAAATCATACCCCCTATGTTACGGTTTCGTCCGGTGGAAAATTTGAAGTGCGGGAAAAAAATGGACAGGAAAAGCGGTTTAAAGTCGGCGCCGGATTTTTTGAAGTTGCAAAAAACCAGGCGATTTTTCTGACTCAATCGTTTTCCATTGAATAATACCCCCCTCTTTGTTTATAATTCTCACTTCTATTTAGCTTCACAGTCGTAGAGATTTATTACAGAAGTCCTAAGTTGAATATTAGTCGAGTATGTTTGAGAATAAAATAATCTACGTCATCTCGAATCCCATCGCCAGTTTTACGGGTGAGAGATCTCAGTTTTAAAAATTAAGATTTTCCGCCATTAAATCGTCGGCGGATCGGCTGAAGAGTTAGTAGCTGACTCGTCGCGTGATAGGCTGCCGCTCGCTCGAAATGACGTAAAAAAATATTTATATACCGCTTAATTAACATCGATATTAAATCTTATGCAGCTTTTTCTTTTTTATTTTTTTGGTTCTCTTTCAGTTGTCAGTGCTCTTCTGGTGGTTTGTCTTCAAAAACCAACCCGCGCTTTACTTTCTCTCATCATTAGTATGTTCTCACTCGCAATTATTTATTTGCTTCTCGGCGCACCTTTTGTCGCGATGACCAACATCATTGTTTATGCCGGAGCCGTGCTGGTTTTATTCCTTTTTGTGATTATGCTTCAGGGAATCGGAGCCCAGGAGATTCCGCTTCGGTTGCGTTTTAAGCCAGGTTATTTATTTCTGTCTTGTTTTGTAACGGTCGTTTTCTTTTGTCTTGTGATTGGACTTTTTGCTCACGCTATATTTCCTTCTATTTCTGTCCCGAATGGTACCGTAGAAGTCCTAGCTCAAAAACTTTTTCGGGATTATCTACTTCCCTTTGAATTAACTTCGCTCCTTTTGCTTATTGGAGTTTTTGCCGCAGTCAGTCTTGCGAAAAAGGAAGACGTATGATTCCTGTCGCTCATGCCATGATCCTGTCGGGAATGTTATTCGCGATCGGTTTATTTGGTCTGCTGCTTCGCCGAAATATTCTGCTTATCCTTTTATCAATTGAAATCATGCTTAATGCCGCGAATCTCTCTTTTATCGCCGGTTCAGCTTTACATGGCACTGTCGATGGCCAGCTGATTGCTTTTTTTGTGATGGTCATCGCCGCCGCTGAAGTCACCGTCGGTCTTGCCATCGCTGTACTTTTATTTAGACAACATGAGTCGGTGGATACTCATGACATTAAATGGTTGAAAGGCTGATAATGAGTATCACGTCGCTTGCCTGGATGATCTTGTGGCTCCCTTTTGTTGTAGCGGTTTCCATTATGTTTGTATTTAAACCTTATCCCAAAATTTCGGGATGGCTTGCCACCGGCGCCATGATTTCCGATTTTTTATTGACGCTTACTATTTTTAGCCGTTACCACGCTTTGAATGGCTCACAACCTTTTATTGAATCCTCGATTCCTTGGATTTCTCTTTCCACAACCAATATCGAATTTGGAATTCTTCTTAATGGCTTGACTCTTCTTATGCTGCTCATCGTGACTGGAATCGGAAGCCTCATTTTTCTCTATTCGATGTCTTATATGGAACACGAAGAGGGCTACAGCCGTTACTTTGCGTCCCTTGCTCTTTTTGCTTTCTCAATGCTCGGAATTGTCCTTTCCAATAATCTTATTCAGATTTTTATTTTTTGGGAACTTGTGGGTGTGAGCTCTTATCTATTGATTGGATTCTGGTTTGAAAAGAAAGAAGCCGCAACCGCCGGGAAAAAAGCCTTTCTTACCACTCGCGTTGGCGATGTCGGAATGATGATTGGAATTCTTATCCTTTTTGGTTTGCTTCTCCAGCGCGGACTCGGGACTTTTAATTTTGTATTGCTTGAAACTTATATTCCTCAGGCCCATCTTACCAGTGGAATCCTCACCGTCATTTCACTTCTTATGTTTATGGGAGTAATGGGAAAATCTGCGCAGCTGCCGTTGCATGTCTGGCTTCCTGATGCAATGGAAGGACCAACGCCGGTCAGTGCGCTGATTCACGCCGCAACCATGGTCGCAGCAGGTGTGTTTCTTTTAGCGCGGCTTTCATTTTTATTCAACTTGAGTCCGTCCGCCATGCACATCATTGCCTGGATCGGAACGATTACGGCTCTCATGGCCGGGACAATTGCTTTAGTGCAGGACGACATCAAAAAAATTCTCGCGTATTCAACTTTAAGTCAGCTTGGTTATATGGTCATGGCTTTAGGATTGGGTCATGTAGAAGCCGGCATGTTTCATCTCACGACTCATGCCTTTTTCAAAGCGCTGCTTTTCCTCGGCGCGGGAAGTTTGATTCATGCACTTCATACACAGAATATTTGGGAAATGCCTACTGAAAAAGGTCTGATCCGAGAAATGCCGGTTACGAGTATTACTTTTCTTCTTGGTACTTTTGCCTTGATGGGAATTCCTCCTTTAAGCGGTTATTTTTCTAAGGAAGAAATTCTTGCAGCAGCTCATTCGAACTCCATTATTTTTATAATGGCGATGACAACCGTATTTTTCACGGCATTCTATATGGGTCGCCTTTGCACACTTGTTTTCTTTCGTCCCGCGCCGAAACATGATAAACACGATCCGCATTCTCATCATCATGCGCATGAAGCAGGATGGAAAATAACCGTACCTCTTTTGATCTTAGGAATTTTTTCAGTCATCGCCGGTTTTCTTCCGATTAAAAAACTGATTTCATCCGGAGAAGTAATTCACGAAGCGAGTCATCCTTCTTATCTTGCGGCGATGTCGTTAACTCTCGCGATCAGCGGTTTTGTTCTCGCGTTTTTTCTTTTCTACAAGAAAAAACATTCGACCAAAGGCGGAGCGTTTACTCTTCCTCAAATTATTTTGCAGCATAAATATTTCTTCGATGATCTCTACGACGCTTTGATTTTATATGTGCAGGAAAATATCGCCCGACTTTCAGATCTCTTTGAACGCATCGTTATGGTTGAAACCGGAATGAATGGAACTGCTCGCAATACGGCGAAAGTTGGAGATATTCTGCGTAAGCTTCAGACTGGCGTCGTGCAATTTTATGCGCTGGTATTTGCGATTGGTGTTACGGCCGGAATTTATTTCATCGTTGTGATGGGAAAATCATGATACTTGCTTTAACCTGGATCCCTTTTGTCGCCGCGCTCGTTCTTCTTTTTATCCCAAAAGAAAATGAAGGCCTGCTTAAAAAGTTGGCGGTCCTGGCGTCTTTACTTCCCTTTCTGTTGACCTTGTGGTTTTTCTTCACCTACGATACTCATCACGGTGGAGTTCAATTTGAAGTGATCTTGAATTGGCTGCCGTCATTAGGAATTACCTATCACGCAGGTTTGGATGGAATCAATCTCACGCTTTGCTTGTTGCATGCGCTGGTTTCTCTCGCAGGAGTTTTTCTTGCAATCCAAGAGAAAAAGAATCTCAAACAATATCTTTTTTACTATTTAATTTTGGTGGGAGCAATCTACGGCGTTTTCTCCTGCCTCGATCTTTTCTTTCTTTATCTTTTCTATGAGACTACCTTGATCCCGCTTTATCCGATGATCGGTATTTGGGGAAGCAAAAATAAAGAATACGGCGCTATGCAGCTCACGCTTTTTATCACGGCCGGGGCTGTGCTCGCACTTTTCGGAATTCTTTTGTTGTATAAAGCTACCGGCCTTGGAACTTTTGATTTGGTTCAAATTACTTCAGCACTTCACACACATGGTCTTTCTGAAAATCTCCAAATTAATATTGCAGCTCTAGTGTTGATTGGGTTCGGAGTGATTGCTTCCCTTTGGCCGCTTCATAGCTGGTCACCGATTGGTTATGCAGCCGCGCCAACATCCGTAAGTATGTTGCACGCCGGCGTGCTCAAAAAAATGGGGCCTTATTTAATTCTCAGGATTGCGGTTGCAATGTTGCCAGTTGGATTGCTTCATTGGTCGTGGCTGCTTGCTCTTTGTTCCGGAATCGGAATTATCTACGCAGGTTATGCGGCAATTTCCCAAAAAGATTTGAAATTCATGGTTGGATTTTCCAGTGTCAGTCATATGGGTTATATCCTTCTCGCGATTGCAAGTATGACTTATGTATCACTTTCAGGCGCCGTGCTGTTGATGTTCTCGCACGGAGTTATGGCTGCTGCCACGTTTGCATGTATCGGTTTCCTTTATGAACAGACACATGTCCGCGGAGTACTTGATTATGGCGGCTTGGGAAAGAAAGCCCCTTTCATCGCGGTTTGTTTTATCATGGCATGCTTTGCTTCCGTTGGACTGCCAGGTTTCTCGAATTTTGCATCAGAGCTTATGGTTTTCATCGGCTCATGGCCAAAATATCCGATCCTTGTGGGTCTCGCCATTTTTGGAGTATTCATCACTTCGATTTATTTACTTCGTGCAGTACAAAATGTTTGTTACGGAGCTGTGAATCCGCAGCTATCTCATTTGCATGACGCGGCTTCATGGAGTCAGCGTTTTCCTTTTATCTTATTGTTAGGAGCGCTTTTAGTTTTTGGATTCTGGCCGCAAGGACTGTTACGTTTGATTCAACCGACCGTAGCGGTCATGCTTCACAGTTAATATTTTGCTTATTAAAGAAAGGCCTTTAGGATAGCTTAATGAATTGGATGATTTTATTACCAGAGTGGATTGCTTTAGGAGTCCTTCTCTTTCTTGTCATCGGAGAAATTATAAAAGGACCTAAACCTGCAGCTGGTTCTTTTAATTTTGTTTTTTCTTCCTGCGCAACTCTAATTATCTTTTTTTCTCTCTTTTATTGGCATGGTCCCCAAACAGCGTTCGGCGGAACTTATCTCGTCGATAATTTTTCTACCTTCTTCAAAGCCTTTTTTGTCCTTGCGGCATTTGTCATCATTTCAATGAGTCGTTCCTATTTCGGCAGCAATGTTATAAGAGGCAGCGAGTTTCTGCTTATCCTATGGAGCTGTCTCATGGGAATGTTCTTCCTGGTTTCAGCCAATGATTTTCTCGTGATGTTTGTCGCGCTCGAAATTGTCACCCTTTCTTTTTATATTATGGCCGCTTATTTAAAAAGAGAACTCATTTCAATCGAGGCAGGACTCAAATATCTTATTCTTGGATCACTTGCTTCCGCTTTTATGATTTACGGTATCAGTCTTATTTATAATGCTTGCGGCTCAACTTCTTTTGATACAGTCCACCATTTTTTTCTGGTCGATGGAAAAAATAAATTGATGCTGCTTGGGATTCTTCTGGTTTTTTCCGGTCTCGGTTTCAAAGTAGCTTCGGTTCCTTTCCAATTATGGGTTCCTGATGTTTATCAGGGAGCGCCCACTCCTGTGACTGCTTTCTTAGCTGTAGGTTCAAAGGCCGCCGGCTTTGCAGTTTTCCTAAGACTTGTCTTTATGGTTTTCTACGGCTTTGAACCACATCGTTCCGTTCTTTTTTCTACGCTTGCGGTAATGACGCTTCTATATGGAAATTTAGGCGCACTCTTACAAACGAATATCAAAAGACTTTTTGGATATTCCAGTATCGGCCATGCAGGTTATCTTCTAATTGGAATTGCCTCGGGTGGACTTTTGGGAACTTCTTCTCTTCTCTTTTATTTGATTGCCTACGCCTTTGCTAACCTCGCAGCTTTTTACGTCATCACAATCGTAGGACAAAATTTAAAAAGCGATGAGCTAAATGCTTATCGAGGACTTGCAAAGAGATCGCCTTTTCTTGCTTCAACTTTATTTGTTGCGCTGCTGTCACTTGCCGGAGTTCCTCCGCTGGCCGGATTTTTTGGAAAATTTCTCGTACTTTTATCTGCGGTGAATTCGGGTTTATGGATTGTCGCGCTCATCGGATCTCTCGCCGTCGCCGTCTCTCTTTATTATTATCTTTCCATTGTGAGATTAATGTTCATTGAAGAATCAAGCTTTGAAGGTAAGATCGAAATTACGGGATCTTTAAAACTCCTCTTTAGTCTATTGATTGCAGGAACTCTCATCGCCGGACTATGGCAGGCCCCATTCTTCGGATGGGCGCAATCCGCGGCCTCTTCTCTCTTTTCCTGATTTTTAAATCATCCACTAAGGTATAATGAAGTCCATGCTTCGTCTTAAGAATCTCGTTATTAATTCTCCTGTTATTCAATCGCCTATGGCTGGCTGTACAGACTTGGCTTTTCGTCTCATCGGCCGCGAATATGGAATGCCTTTCGCATTTCTCGAAATGGTTTCTGCAGATGCGCTAACAAGAAAAAATGCGCGTACTCTTCAACTCCTTAAAAGCACCGAAAAGGATCGGCCTCTCGGTGCTCAACTGGTCGGATGTAATCCAGACACGATGGGAGAAGCAGCACAAATAATCGAAGAAATGGGATTTGATCTTTTGGATTTGAATCTCGGATGTCCCGTACCGAAAGTCACTGCTCCGGGCGGAGGTTCTGCTTTACTGAGAGAACCCGAAACCGCTAAAAAAATATTTGAAAGTGTTGTGAAAAATATAAAACGAATTCCAGTGACGGCTAAAATGAGAAAAGGTTTTTCGGATCCTTCCGGAAATGAAGCAATCCTGATTGCAAGAATGGCCGAAGATGCCGGGCTTGATGCAATCACCGTTCATGGCAGAACGCGAGAACAAGGTTATTCAGGGACTGCGGATTGGGAAGCCATCGGTCGCGTTAAGAAATCTGTAAAAATTCCTGTGATCGGAAATGGCGATGTCAATAATGCGGAAGATGCAAAAAAACTAATGGCGATAAGCGGCTGCGATGGAGTCATGATAGGACGTGGGGGCCTTGGTAATCCCTGGCTTTATCAATCTATCACCGCTGCACTAGAAAACTCACCCGAACCTTCCGAACCCAGTTTTGAAGAAAAGAAAACCGCTGCTTTAAAACATCTCGAACTCGAAGTTCAAAATGATGGAGAAAAAATCGGCGTTTTGAAATTCCGAAGGATCGCGTGTTGGTATTTTAAGGAAGTTCGCGGAGTTGCGCAATTTCGCAGTGCAATCAATGCTTTGGAAACCGCGGATGAAATGCGAAAAGCAATTTTGGATTTTACTCTTTCTTAACCTGCTTCATCAATTCTGCTTTTTTCTTTTTAGGTAATCTCTTCACTTTATATTCTCGAATCAAGGCCTCGCTTCGATTCTTACAATCCTCCGAATAACTGAGAGTTACGGGCAATCGCGTTCGCGTGTATCGAGCTCCTCGTCCTCCCTGATGACATTTAAACCTTTTGTCGAGATTATTTGTCACGCCTGTATAAAAGGATCCGTCAGAACAGGTCAGAATATAAACAAACCAATTTTCTTCCGGTGAAGCGACTTTCATTTTTGAAGATGCCATTCCGTCGAGCATCTTTTTATATTTAGAACTCATGATTTCCTTTATCGGCAGGAAACGATAGGGGTTCAAATTAAACTCAACCTTTAGAGACATATTCCGTAATTATACTCAAACAAGGAGCTTACCTTTGAAAACCTCTGCCCACATTCCTATTTTAACGGAATCTCAACAACAGGAAATGGTATTTAATGAAAGATTCGAACTGTATAAAAATGGAAAGCTAAATGAGTCGGATTCTTGGCTGCAGAAGTTTCAACGGTCTCTAAGCTCTTCTGTCTATTCAGATGAACAAGAGTACTTGGATGATCCGAAGGTGCCCTTAAAAACACGTCTCACTTTAGTCGGAGGCTTAAGTCGCTTAAACGATCGATCCGGTTACACAAAAATATTTCTAAAAGAACTGAGAGAATTGATTCCTCAACGCAAAGAGCCCGTCAAAATTGTGGATATTGGAGCCGGCGGCGGAAGTCTTCTAGCCGCTATCTATCAATACGCCCAAAAAGAAGGTTTTGCGGTGGACCTATATGGAGTGGACTTATCTTCCGATTTTGCACAGAAAACCCAATTCCGGCTGACAGCGAAAAAAGTTCCTGTGAAAATGATGCAAGGCGACGCCACTAATCTCCTCAAAATTGCAGACGAAAGTTTTGATATCGCCGTTTCAAGTTATATGACTCATCACATTCGATCGGCTTATCAGGTTGGTTTGTTTCTTCATGAGATTTATCGCATCACCAAAAAAGGTTGGTTGATTGCAGATTTCGATAGACGCGTCTACGGTCCTCTTTTTGTAGGACTCAGCGCTTCTTTGATGATGACACCGCGTCTTCTAATCTCGGATGGAATTAAAAGCTTAAAGCGTGCTTATACGACAGATGAAATGAATTTCATTATGAAGGAAATCGCAGCGACTAAAGAGTTGAGAGGCATGTCCTGTCAGGGAATTCCCTTTTTTCCTTATTGGAAAATCAAGGGCCGGAAATGGGTTTCTTAGGAATTCTCTAAAAAATTTAGTTTTTGCTTTCGGAATACTTAGGCAAGCCGGATAAAATGCGGGCGTAATCAGGATTAGGATTGAGTAGTTCCTTCATATCCAACTTCATTGCATCACGGCTAAAGGCCGCGATATCAAGGATCTTTGTATCCATTCGAATGGCATCTTCGGGACAGGCTTCTACACAAAATCCGCAGTAAACACATTTTCCGAGATCAATATCAAAACTTGCAGGCCGTTTTTCAATTCGTGGATCTGGATGTTCCTCCGCAACAATATAAATACAATTAGCAGGACAAACCGATTCGCACATCATGCAGGCAACGCAACGGGGAGATCCGTCTTCTCTTTTAGTAAGACGATGGCGGGTTCTCACTCGAGAAGCTAGCGCTCTTTTTTCTTCCGGATACATAATTGTGACTGCGGCACGAATACCCTTAAAAAGTCCAATCGCATGCATACTATGGAAAAAAATGTTACGCCAAAAATGTTTGGACGTAATCATGATGCCGCGGAAAATTTCGGGGAAATAAATTCTCTCCCAAAAATTGAGTTCCGGTCGCTTCATTATCTTGGTTTTAATTGCCATAACAACTCCCGTAAAAGGCCCCTACTATAACCTTTTCATCGCCCTTTTTCAATTCCTACTTTCTAAAAATTCTTTGGAAAAGATTAGGGCAATTATGTTATTCTTCTTTTGGAGGATTCTTATGGTACCTAAAAAAGCAGTGGCAAAAAATTTTATGACAGCGTTCAAAACTTTACCTTCTTCAGAACAATGGATCGTTTTAGCCCAAATGCTTAAAATGAGAAGATGGCGAAAGGATTTAATTGATATTGCTATTGCAGAAGCTCACAGCCAGGAAAAATCTCCTCCTTTTAAAGATTTTCTTACCGATATTTAAAGACAATATAAGATCGAATGAAGTACTCCCTGCATATTGTTTCGACAGCGGAACGCCAATTTTTGAAACTCCAACCCAATCTTCAGAATCGCATTAAAACAAAACTTTTGTTGCTTGAAACAAATTCTCGCCCTCATGGCAATCAGAAACTTCATAGCACCGATTTCTTTCGTATTCGTATTGGAGATTATCGAGTCATATATTCCATAATGAACAACACAAAATAGTTAAAATTCTAGACATCGGGCATAGACGGGATGTTTATCGCGGCTGGTAAATCGTTGACACTATAATAGAAGTTCCGTTTCACAAGTAGACAGGAACGCATAAAGTCATTAGAATACTTGCACATAACTATTAACATTGCGTGCGAGTATTTTGCTTCTTGGAATTCTCGATCTGGAGGAAAAAATGATTAAGATTGGTCAAAAGATTCAAGATTTTGAAGTTCAGGCATATCATAATAACGATACCAAAAAAATTAAGCTTTCCGATTCAAAAGGCAAATGGGTTGTTATCCTTTTTTATCCCGCTGATTTCACGTTTGTTTGCCCCACCGAACTTGAAGAAGCGGCCAACTATTATGAAGAGTTTCAAAAAGCTGGCGCTGAAATATTTAGCGTAAGCACGGATACTGTGTATGTTCATAAAGCTTGGCACGATGTTTCTCCTGCTATCAAAAAGATTAAATTTCCTATGATTGCAGATCCTACGGGAAATCTTTGCCGTGAATTTGGAACCTACATTGATGAAGCTGGTCTTTCTCTTCGCGGAACTTTCATCATCGATCCAGATGGAATTTTGAAGGCGTATGAGATCCACGATAATAGCATTGGCAGAAGCGCAAAAGAGATTTTGAGAAAAGTTCAGGCTGCCAAGTTTGTTCGTGAGAACAAAGGCGAAGTTTGTCCCGCCAGTTGGGAACCTGGAAAGAAAACTCTTAAGCCTGGCTTAGATCTTGTTGGTAAAATCTAGTTAAGATCTGTCGTTTGGCTTTTCAATGCCGTTAGTCATTTAAATAGAAGGAGTCCATTATGGCCTTTTCATTACCCAAACTGCCTTATGAGTTAGACGCTTTAAGTCCTCATATTTCAAAGGAGACCTTGGAATATCATTATGGTAAGCATCATCAAGCTTACGTAACAAAACTCAATCAGCTCACCGAAGGTAAGCCTGAAGCAAATAAATCTTTGGAAGAAATTATTTTATCTTCCTCGGGTCCTGTATTTAACAATGCCGCTCAGGTGTGGAATCATACCTTTTATTGGAATTGTCTTTCTCCTCGCGGAGGCGGACAACCCAAAGGTGCTACAGCCAGTGCGATTCAAAAGGCATTTGGTTCCTTTGAAGATTTCAAAACGAAATTTTCTGATCAAGCTGTAACTTTGTTCGGTTCAGGATGGGCTTGGCTCGCAAAAAATCAGGACGGTTCCATCGCAATTGTTCAGACAAAAGATGCGGATAATCCTCTCACAAAAAAACAGGTTCCTCTTTTAACCTGCGATGTTTGGGAACACGCGTATTATATTGATTATCGAAATGCGCGCCCTAAATATGTGGAAGCGTTTTGGAATCTCGTTAATTGGGAGTTTGTAGAAGGTCAGCTTCAAGGAACATCAAAAGCGGCTGCTCACGCTCATTAATTAATCCCGCTTTAAAATAAAAGGCCGGAGATTTTCTCTCCGGCCTTTTTTATTTTCTACTCACAACTATAAATAATTTTTGTTTTACTGTCATCCCCGCATGCTTTAGGCGGGGATCCTCGATAGAAACATTCGAGGATGACAAAAATATTAACTTTATAATTTATCCGGCGGTGAATTTTTGGATAACGAGAATTGCTACAGCAGTAATGACGATATTCAAAATCGAAAGCGGGAAGATTCTTTTCCATCCAAGGTCCATTAGCTGATCATATCGAAATCGCGGAAGCGTCCATCGAATGGTCATGAATAACCAGCAAAAGGAAATGACCTTAAAAGTAAAAGAAAAAATCTGAAGCAGCGTTACCGCCAGATGCGGCAACGCCCAAAGAGAATCGCCAATTGCAAATCCTTCTCTCGTAAGAAAAGGGACCTGCCATCCTCCAAAGAAAAATGTAGTAGCTAAAGCGGCAATCATAATTGTTTCGATAAAGTCGGCAAAAAAATACATGCCGAACTTCATACCGCTGTATTCCGTAAAATAGCCAACGATTTCTGATTCACCTTCTGGCATGTCGTAAGGAATACGTTTTGTTTCTGCTAGTCCCGCCGCAAGAAAAAGAAGAAAGCCGAGCGGCTGAGTGACAAATCCCCAAAGATGACCTTGCTTACGAACAATTTCTTGCATATCCAGAGTTCCATAGACCATTACGAGTCCTAGGATAGTAGCGCCGAGTGTGATTTCATAAGCGAGCATTTGACTTGAGGCTCGCATCCCGCCAAGGAAAGCATAATTACTATTGGAAGAAAATCCGGCCAAGATTACTCCATAAACCCCGAGTGACATCATGCCAAAAACATAAAGAATGGCGACATTAATAGGAGCTACTTGCAAAACTATTTCTTTTCCGTTGATAAAAAGGACATCGCCAAAAGGGATTGCGGCAAATCCAACGAGAGCGAGCGATAAAGAAAGAGCTGGAGCAAGTGTGTGAAGAAATTTATCTCCAAAAGGAGGAATATAATCTTCTTTCATGAACATCTTGATGGCATCCGCGATGGGATGAAATAAACCCAGCCGATTGAGCGGCATCAAAAGCCAATTGATCGGTGTCGCCCATTTCCAAGGGAGAAGAATGTAAGCGCGATTGGCGCCGATACGATCTTGAATCATCGCGCTTTGTTTGCGCTCAATCCAAGTGTGAAGAGCTGCAAAATTAATGACCATAAAAAGAACCAAGCCGGCCAAAATTATTGTCGCGATCATTTTTGATTATTCCTTTGGAGAATCAAAGGCCGCTTTACCTTCTGCCTTGGTTTCCCAGAAGATAAGTGGCGATTTTTGTTCAAGGGCAGGAATCGTAGGCGCTGACATAACTCGAATATCAGTTCCGCCCGTTACAATTTTTTCGTAATTGAGATCTTTAAATGGTTCCATGATAAGAGCCATCTCATGAAAAATATCTTCTGCACAATCGTAAGGGAAATGAACTTTTAACAACGCGCCGAGCCGGACCATAATTTGCCATTCGGAAAGCGCCTCTCCCAGCGGTTGAAAAACTGTATTAAATTTCTGAATCTTGCCCTCAAAGTTGGTGAAGGTTCCTTCTTTTTCTGCATAAGTCGCGGCCGGTAATACATCGGTGGCATATTCGGACATAAGATTATGGTTGGACCCAATAAACAAACTCCATTTCAATTGATTGAACGCCGTCTTCGCAAGATGACTCCCATGAAGAGTCAGAAGATCCTGACCAAATACGATTACTCCTTCGACTTTTCCTTTTTCACATTCCGAAAAGAAATCATTGAGCGCTTTGTCATCATATTTGAATCCGAGTGCTTCAGCGCCTTTCGAATTTGGATTCTTATCAGCGCGAATTAAAATATCATCCTGATATCCTTGAGGATGAGGAGAAACCAGAAAGACATTTTTTATTTTCAACTCTTCCGAAAAAAGACGCTTGGCGAGAAAGATTTCTTCATTTGAAAGTTGAGGAGAAATAAAAACGCCGACCTTGCCCGCGGATTTCTCAATCTTAGCAGCAGCTTGTTCCAAAGAAGCTTCCCAACTGGTCTCTTCAATTTCTTTTTGATTGCGCTTAAATGGCCGCATGATGCGATTCTGATCATGGAATTTGTATCCATAACGTCCTTCATCGCACATCCACCACTTGTTGACGTTCTCATTGTAGCGGGGTTTGAGACGCATCACTCGCTCCCCTTTTGCGTGGTGGAGGCGATCCGTGCGATATTGAATTTGGATATTGCAACCGCGAGAACATCCATTGCAAAGCGTGTCTTTCGTCTTGAGATACCATACACGAACTTTGAAACGAAAATCGCGATCTGTTAAAGCGCCGACTGGACAGATATCAACTGTGTTTCCGGAATATTTATTGTTTAATTCTTTTCCTGGGAAGACTTGAATTTCGGAGTGATCTCCACGATTCACGATTCCAAGTTCTGAGGTCTTTGGAACTTCATCGCAGAACCGGACACAACGTGAACACAAAATACAACGCTCAGCATCGAGCATAACATTCGGGCCGATCGGAACCGCTTTGGGTTTTTTGACTTTGTTTTCGTTCACACGGCTGTCATAAACACCGTGACGCATATAGTAATCTTGAAGCCAGCATTCACCCGCTTGATCACACACAGGACAATCCAAAGGATGATTGACGAGAAGGAATTCCAAAACATGTTTGCGAGTTTGAAGAACTTTTTCAGTATTTGTTTTTACGATCATCCCATCTTGCGCTTCCATATGACAGGCAATCTGCAGCTTGGGCATCTTCTCGATTTCGACAAGACACATTCTGCAATTTCCTGCAATTGAAAGTCCAGGATGATAACAATAAAAAGGGACATCGATTCCCAATTGTTTTGCCGCTTCAATAACGCGCGTTCCCTTCGGAACTTCTACTTCTTGTCCATCAATCGTAAGTTTTGGCATCTCGAGTTTCCAAATTCCTTTTGTTAAAAATTTTTCTTAATGCGCCGCTGCTCCGACTAACAATGAGCCATGATCCGCGAGATCGCATTTGCCGTCGCGAATGTGTTGTTCAAATTCAGCCTTAAACTTTTGAGGATAACTTCTAAGCGGCATCGCAGCTCCATCCGCCAAAGCGCAAATGGTTGTTCCTCCCATGAAAGAACAAATATCCATCAACGTTGGTAAATCGCTTGGATGACCTTTGCCTTCATCAATTCTTTCAAGAATGCGATGAACCCAGCCCGTACCTTCACGGCATGGAGAACATTGTCCGCACGATTCATGTGCATAAAAACGCATGGTCACGAGCAACGCTTTTAGCATGCATGTTTTATCATCGAGAACAATGATTCCTGCAGATCCGGCCATTGTATTTTTTGCGCGCAACTGATCAAAGTCCATTCCAACATCGATTTCATCGGGAGTTAAAATCGCCGCCGAAAGTCCACCCGGCACTACCGCTTTTAACTTGTTATCATTTCGAATACCGCCGGCATAATTATAAATAATTTCGCGGAGACTTATTCCTAATGGAAGTTCATAAACTCCCGGCTTCTTAACATGTCCGGAAACACTGTACAACCGAAGTCCCCCGTTTTTTTCTGAACCAAGTTTTGCAAACCATTCAGCGCCTCGATTGAGAATTGAGGGGAGATACGCCAGAGTCTCCACATTATTGATCACCGTTGGACATCCGAACAAACCAACTACGGCTGGAAAGGGCGGCTTCAAACGAGGAAAACCTTTTTTACCTTCGAGCGATTCAAGCAAGCCGGTTTCTTCTCCACAAATATAAGCTCCCGCGCCGCGATGAATGACGATATCAAGCTGAAAGTCATTTCCGAAAATCTTTTTCCCGAGAAAACCTTTTGCGTAAGCCTCTTCAACTGCACGTTTTAATTTTGCATATGGTTCGGCGTATTCTCCGCGGATATAAATATAAGCCTTGTGGACATTGTTCGCGTAAGCCGCGATTGCAATTCCTTCAATTAAAAGATGCGGAACATGATAGATGATGTATTTATCTTTGAAAGTTCCGGGCTCACCTTCGTCAGCGTTCACAACCAGATATACGGGCTTACCAGTATTTTGAGGAATAAAACTCCATTTCATTCCGCACGGAAATCCAGCGCCGCCGAGTCCGCGGAGATTGGATTTTTTTACTTCCTCAATCAAAGCCTTTTGATCAAAGCGTTTGAAAACATCCTGGGCAGCAGAGTATCCACCGTCAGCGATGTATTCATCGATTGAAAATGTTTTACCGGGAATAAAATATTTGGAGATTAACTTTTCCATTATTATTTCTTTGCTTGCTGGATTAACTCGTTGACCTTCTCTTTGGTAAGAAGTCCAACAAAGGTTGTATCATTTAATTGCATCATCGGAGCAATCTCACAAGCTCCTAAACATTCCACTGCGTGAAGAGAAAAA
>JADMIO010380221.1_pt1 | contig 29279 bp, 23 predicted proteins | sample 8958161 | NCBI WGS metagenome assembly JADMIO01 (sample SAMN16585339, study PRJNA669376) | soil metagenome | isolation source: Crop rotation soil | place: USA: Cullars Rotation, Alabama | collected 2011 | reverse complement strand
CGGCGATACTGAGTCCCGGGACTTTGTAAAACTTCATGCGCTCTTCGATGGACCATGCCGGATCACCTTTGATAAGCACTGCCGGCAGCAGGCCGTGCTCGACATGCTTTATCTCATTTGTGAGATTCGCCGATTGTGCAAACGAGAGTTGGACGATGCAGATGATGGCAAACAGTTGGATAAGTAGTCTTTTCATCGGAATGTTCCTTCGAAAAAATACGCGGCAGGCTGGTCGGGGGTCTGTCCGCGTTGTATCACGGTTTTAGAAAGGTCGCAAGATACTCACCCAGGTTCGCAGTGCAGTCGAGAAGCGACGTTTGGCAGCAGCAATTGTCTGCAGTACGGCTGAAATCGAACAGAACGTGCGTATTTTCCCAGAACTCATCGCGGCATTGAGTTTGCTCCTGCGCGACCCGGAGGAGAAACCCGATGTTGAAAATCAAAAACTACGTTCGATTGATATTGTTAGCACTCACGGTCTTAGCAGCAAACGAAGTTCGTGCACAAGATGTTCCGCAGTACGAAGTTGGCGTTCACCTCACTTCGTTACAGGTGAGCGAAAAGAGTGACCACGATACCGGGCTTGGAGTTCGTTTCAGTTACAACTTGAACAAGTTTATTGCTTTGGAGGCCGAGGGAAACGCGTTGCCACAAACTCGAGAAGGAGGAGGCAACAACGAAACCCAGGGATTTTTCGGAGCGCGCGCAGGAATCCATAAGGAGCACTACGGTTTGTTTGCCAAAGCCCGGCCGGGTTTCACCAGATTTTACTTGCTGGGAATTAATCCAGGGCCGAATGAGTTTGAGCAGGGGCATACGCGCTTCGCCATGGACGTAGGTGGAGTATTTGAACTTTATCCCAACCGGCATCTGGCATTACGCGTGGATGCCGGCGACACGATGGTCCATTACAAGTCAGGTGATTTCTTTTATCAACGGCTGGATCAGCCAATGCCAGTTGCTAGACGTTTAAGTCACAACCTGCAAATAACTGTCGGAGCCGCGTTTCGTTTCTAGCCGGTTCCGGCTCACGCTGAATGTTTGCGATGTTTTCTGGATGCAACCGTTGGTTTCGCAGGCTCGTTTATTGTGATGTAAGTCACAGTGTCCCAGGAATTGTGAATGCCAATGAACAGGAGCAGCAACGCGGCGGCGGCAACCGAGAAGAGGGCGCGTTCGGCGTGCTCACGGAGAAACAAGGCAGTGAGTAGAATCAATGCGTACGCAATCATCGGCAGGATAGTGTGCCAAAGCCAGTCTTCGAAGACTGGCTTATAGGTTGTTTGACGGCTGGTGCGCACGATTATGATCACGCCGTAAATGACTCCAATCACACCACAAATACCCAGCGCGAACGCAACGTTTCCCAGTGAACGCCACGGCGCGCTGAGAATGGCGGCGATGAGTAACACTGCGCAGAAGTGAATGATGGTGGGCGTGCCGAAGGCAGCAATCTCACGGGTTGTGGCGCGCCGTTTCGACTCGGCAATCAATGCGATGACAACAAACTGCAGTCCGGTCAGCGCGGCGCCGGAAGAGCCGACGATAACGTAGAAACTTTCCCAGGCAGCGAGAGGCGAAGCAGATTCCATAATGAGGCACACTACTCGTACCCAATGGCTTCCTTGACCGATAACCGCAACGCGCGTTGCGCGGTCCACCAGGCAGCAGCTAGCGCCACCAGCAACACGACGGGCAAACAAGCAAGTACCACTCTAATCGGAAACTCAAAACGCAAATTGAATCCTGCGATGATGCGTGCTGCCGTTCGTACCAGGAAGTAGGCATTGAAAAGCCCCGCAATAATTCCCGTCACAAAACCAAGTAGCGCGATCGCGGCCGCCTCGAGCAGGACCATTCGTCGCACCTGGCTTCGCAATACACCGACGGCTCGCAATATGCCCAACTCGCGCTGTCGTTCAGTTACCGAAATGATGAGCATGTTGATAAGACCCATAGCGGCCACAAAAATTGCGATCAGCATTTCCAGGTAGGTCAGTGTGAAAAATTGATCGGTAAGTCGCGCGCTCCAGGCTTTGTACTCGTCGCTGGTATAAATAAACGCCCGTTGTTCTCCCTGCATTGCCTTGTTGATTTCGGCTTTGAATGCCGAGCGATCAACCCCCGGTTGAAGGTTCAGCAGAATCAGATCCACCGAGTTGTCGCCCCAATACTTCTTGTAGAGTTCGCGATCCAAAAAGACCGTGCCCTTTTCCACGTAATAAAACTCCACAATCCCGACTACCGGCCGCACCAGTGGTCCATTGGGTGTGTCCAGACGCATTTGACCGCCGAGACCGATGCCGCTGCGCACCGCCTCGTTTTGCGAAATCACAAAACCTTCACCGCGACTGGCCACTTCCCGGGCATGCTCTTCATCACCTTCATCGAGAAGTCCGGGCGAATTCTGAAACCAAAGATCGATGTTGCGTCCAATCACGATTAGATCGGCGCCGCCGGTCGTCAGTCCGGTGACGCGCAAACCATCGATATGTTTTACGCCAGGCAACGCTGCGACTCGCTTTTCCTGTTCTTCGCTGAAGTGATATGTGCGCGAGCGCATTTGCTCCGAAGTTGCAATCATCAGATCAGCGTTGATGGCACGATCCAGCATGCGATTGAGCGCTGCTTTATGACTGGTGATGAACGCACCCACCGAAAACACGAATGAAAGACCGAGCATTAAGGCGCCCACGGTTGCCGACGTTCGTCGCGGCATGCGCGCCGCCGCGTCGAGCGCAATGAGTCCTTCCGCACCAAACAATAGTCCCATCACCGGGCGCAGCAATTGCGAGCCCCACACGACGAGCTTCGGCAGCAGTAGTACCATTCCAAACTGCACCATGATCGAGTAGCTGAAGTGGACCATCAAACCCACTGATGGCGGCGAGAACAGCGTCAGCGACATGCCGACGACGATGAAAGCAATGCCGAGACCGAACCGCGACCATCCCAGCACACCCTCGCGACGTTGCAATTCGACATTTCGCAATGCCGCTACCGGATCGAGCCGCGACGCCGCGCGCGCCGGTAACCACGTGCCGAGCAAAGAAGCCGAGACACCAATGACGAATGCCAGGATAGCGTAGTCCCAGTGAAAGGCCGGTCGCTCCGCAGTTGAGGCCAGGCTGTACATCGAGCTCACTACGGAACTCATGATTTGCGTCGCGCCGCGCGCCATCAAATACCCAATCGCCACGCCCGCCGCAGAACCCACCAATCCCATCAAAACAGATTCAATGAGAAACATTCTCTGGACCTGCTCACTTTCAACACCCACAGCGCGCAGCACTCCGATTTCTTTCCAGCGCTGGTTCACGCTGACGCTCAGCGAATTGAAAATGATGAAGACGCCCACCATCAACGCCAGCAGGCTCATGATGAAGAGACCAATGCGCATTGCGGAAACGGCTTTCTCGAGATTCTGACCGCGGCGATCTGGGCGTGCCACTTCCAATCCGGGCGTAAGTCTTGCACGTAAGGCTTCTTCGACCGTGTCAACCGGCACCCCGGGCTCGGTCATGATGTCGATACGATCAATGCGATCCGGACGATCAAATGCGCGCTGCGCAGCGTAGATATCCATTAGGGCGATGTTGCCGCCAAAGACGACGCTCGCTCCGGATGTTCGGAAGAAGCCGCGCACCGTTAATTCTTCCCGGCCTTTTTGTGTGTAGACCGGAATGTGGTCGCCTTCCTTCAACCCATAACGCTCGGCAAAGGGTCGCGAGACCGCAATCGAATCCGGTCGTTCGGTGAAAGCCAGTGGGTTACTGATTTCCAGACCCGATTGATCAAACTCGCCTTCATACAGTTTGAGATTGCTGCCGGTATCGAGCCCAATGACGAGCAAACTACTCGAATCAGGAAGTGCGGTCTGTACCACTCGTTCAATTACCGGCTCGGATAGTTTGACACCCGGCGTTGTGCGAACTGTTTTCAGTGTGTCTTGAGGAAAACTGACTTCGCCGGCAGCGACCTGGAGAGTCGCCTGGCCCGCGAGTTTTTCAACGGTGGTGGATAACGATCCGACCAGGGTGGTGTTCGCAGTGCGCACTGCGAAGAACACGGCGACACCGAGCGCAATGCCGACAACCGTCAGAGCCAGCCGCAGTTTGTGTAAACCCCACTGGCGAATGGTGACGAGTGTCAGTGCGCCCCACATCAGGCACTCTCCTGCAGTTTGTCGCTTTCCGGCTCGACCGAGCGATCGACGGCAACCTGGCCGTCGCGCAGAATGAGCATGCGCTCGCACGTCGCGGCTGTATGTGGATCGTGAGTGACAAGGAGGACGGTAGTGTTTGATTCGCGATGCAGCTCTTCTAACAACCGCAGAATTCCTTCGCCGCTGGCCGAGTCGAGGTTTCCGGTGGGTTCATCGGCGAGCAGTAACGGCGGATCAAAAATAAGCGCCCGGGCAATTGCCACGCGTTGGCATTCGCCGCCAGACATTTGATCCGGTCGGTGCGTTACTTGACGATGCAGGCCGACGCGCTCCAACAACTGGCGAGCGCGTTTTTCTGCTTCACGACGCGAGCGGTCGCGCAGACGCAGTGGCAATGAAACATTTTCAATCGCTGAAAGGGTTGGCAGCAGGTTGAACGATTGAAAGACCATGCCGATCTTTTCGCGCCGCAAGCGGGTCCGTTCATCGTCGCTCAAATCGGACAACTGGGTGCCTTCAACCCAAACATGCCCGGAGGTGGGCACGTCCAGTCCACAAATCAAATTCAACATGGTCGACTTGCCCGAACCTGAAGGGCCCATGATAGCCAAACGTTCGCCGCGGTTGACCGTCAGGTCAACTCCATTGAGCGCGTAAAATGTTTGGCCGTCGGTGTAAGCCTTGGAAACTTTCTCCAGGCGCACCACGATGTCCGGTTCGGTCATGTTTTCGATTGCCGCTTGGCGTTTGGCGACTACTTCGATTGCCGATTGGCGATTGCCAATTGTTGATTGCCGCTTCAGTGTACTGACTGTCTACTGTCGACTGTGGACTGTCCCCTACTTCCTTTGCATTGCCAACTGCTTTACTCGTTCCCGTGTAAACATCTGATCGTCGGCTTTCTCCGGAAATTCGGCACTCAATGTCTCGATGTTTATCTTGAGGTTGCGCGAATGATTGTCGACTTCGATTAATCCCATTAGATCGTGACCGCTGACGTTGCGGTAGCTCTTGACTTGAAAAGTTCGCAACTCTTCGCCGTTTGAGTTGAACAAGTGAATCTCGGCCGGCATATAAGTATCGCCGCGAAAAATTGTTCGCGTGCGCGCGATGACGGAACTGGCTCCCGGTTTGAGCGTACCTTCAACGTTAAACATCTTAACGCCGTTCACGTCTTTCTCTTCCTTCAACGTGTAATCATACTTGTCCCACTCGCCAAGCAGTTCCTGTGCGGTTAGTCCTCCGAAAAACATCTTCTCGGTGCCAGTTTCGCGAAACTGCTGCGTTGATGAAATGTAGCTCACGTTGACGGTCGGTTCGCCCTTTTTCTCGATGCTTAAGGCCGCGACGCTTTCTTCTGGCGGCAAAACGCATTTGGTAAGTGTCAGCGTCTCATCCGGCACTTGCTTGCGCCAGATCTCGAGTTCGTACACCTGTTGTGGTTCAGTGGGGGAGATGATCGTCAGGCGCACGCGCTGCTTTCGATACAGGGAAGCGTCGCGCTTCAAGTACTCGGCAACGATCTCACCACCACGCGCCTGACTGATTGCTGCGTTGTCACGACCAACCGGCGTGTCTTGCTTACAGGCGTTCAGCAGACAAAGAGCCAGGGTGACCAGCAGCAAGCGATAAGAATAACTTAGAACCCTCTGGCGTCTTGTTTTATGAATCATGCGACCCGGAATCAGGGAGTGACGTGATGCGGAGTTCACGGACGTATATTGCATGCTGAGTGATACTGTCAAGTCGAACGGGGTGACTCGGCCTAAACACTAGGGGGATGCCCGAGCCAGGAATCTCGGTTTGGAACAAGTTTGAGGCGAGACAATTCCTTTGCTGGTGCGCGCTAACCGCGTAGAATAACGTCCCAAAAATTGACTCGTTAAAATGGATAAACCCCAGCCAGCTGCTGAATCTGCGAATTTGTTAGCCGACAATACGATCGAGCTGCCGCGTATCTCGCCGCCCACGAAAAGCGGTGAAGAAGAATTTCGCCTGGGCCAGGGCCGGATCCTTGAATTAATTGCAACCAGTGCCCCGCTTGACGAGATTCTTTCACGCCTGGTGCGCACGATCGAATCGCAGTCTCCCGGGATGCTTTGCTCGGTGTTGCTGCTCAGCGAGGACGGCGAACACATCCGGCACGGTGCGGCGCCAAGTCTCCCGCAAGACTACGTGAAGGCCATCGATGGCCTGCCAATCGGGCCGAAGCATGGTTCCTGTGGTACGGCGATGTTTCGTGGCGAGCCGGTGGTCGTGAGCGACATTGAAACTGATCCACTTTGGGAAGACTTTCGCCAGTTTGCGCTCGATGCCGGACTGCGAGCTTGCTGGTCCACGCCAATTCTGTCCGGTCGCGGCAAGGTGCTCGGTTCGTTTGCGATGTACTACCGCGAGCCGCGTAAACCGACCGGCGCGGAAGCAGGTTTCACTGAAGTTGCCACGCGCATTGCGGGCCTTGCGATCGAGCACCACCTGGGTCGAGAGATTTTGCAGCGCACTCAGGCCGAGTTGGCTGTAGCTTCACACGCAGCGAGCGCGCGCGAAGCAATGGCATCGATGGCGAGTAAGCTTGCTCAACAACTCGAAGACATTGCTACAAATGCCGATCTCTGTCTCAGCGTCCTCAACGAAGACAAGCCAGAACTTGCGTTACTACGCCAACCACTGAAAGCGATCGCTGGCGATTCCCGCCAAGCTCTCGAGACTCTCAATCGCACTGCAAAGAGATAAACCAAGAACCTAGTACTGTGTACTTTAGTACTTTGTTCTTTGAACTTTGTCCCTGGTGTTTGCTTTTCTGCGTAATTTGGGATTACGACATCCGCAAGACAAGAGCAAAGCACGAAGAACCAAGTACAAAGTACTGAGTTCAGGTCAGGCGATACGCATCCTTCGAAGGTTTCAAAGGCCGCAGCATCCAGTAGGGCCGGCGCGTGCCGTCGGGCGAGAATTTATCGGCGGGTCGCGTCATCGCTAACCATTTCTTGTAAACCTCACGCGACTTCGCTGTGTCCACATGAATATCGCCGGCACTGTCTCCAGCCTCGGCGTTGACCACGCGCACAGCCTGATGCCAGCAATGCATTCCGGAAATCGGATCGGGATGGACCGGGAAAGTCATGTTTTGATGTACGCCGACGTCGTTCCACCAGATGCGCATGGTGTCGGGATCTTTCGACTGGTAAGGCGCCGCGCCTCGCTCCCGCTTCATTGTCCATTGAGTGCCGGCGTTATGAAGATCAACAGTGGCCATCAACTGCCGCTGGCCTTCGTCGCTTAACTTCCAACGGCCCATGTGGTGACTACAAGCCACAATGCCCGGTTTAATGCCCTCGGTGACCCATGCACGCACGACGAAATAACCAATCTCAGTTTCGACGCGCAGCAGGTCGCCCGTGCGCACGCCGAGTTTGGCCGCATGGGAAGTGTGTAGCCACAGTGGATTTGTGTGCGCAATCTCGTCGAGCCATTTAGCGTTCGCGCTGCGCGTGTGAATTTGAATCGGCAAACGGAAAGTGGAAATGAGAATAGTCTGATCAACTTCCAGGTTTTCCGGATGAACGTGACTCTTGATGTAGGTCGGAATAGACCACTCCGGCCAGCCCCAGTTGGCCATGGTGCTTGAATAGAACTCTAACTTGCCACTCGGTGTCGGGAAACCACGTTTGATTTCGCCATCGATCTTGACGCCGGCAAGGCGACGACCATCAGCGTCGCCGTCAGGACTCGGCGTCGGCACGATGTTCGACGAAGCAGGTTTCGCAGCACGGCTGAATACGCGTCCGAAATTATCTTCCGTGACGTCATCCAGCTCACCTCCTGTGACTGGCTGTTCATAGAGCGCGCCAATCTTCTGGCTAACTTCATACGCGCCGTAGCGTCGCATGAATTCCAGCGGCGTCAGGTTCTCGGCCGCCGCCTTCTCCGGCAAACCGGGCAGCGAGTTGTCGAACATCCACTCGTAGTATTCGTCGACGCTGAGTCGTGTTCCCGGATTCTTTTTCGATTCGACGTACTGCCGAATTCCCAAACTGCCATCCGGATCGATGCGCCAGGTCAGCTCCATCCAGAATTCATTCTCTTCCCAGACCTCGCCGGGATTGACGTCGCGCGTGTCGTTGACATTTTCGCCATTGCGCTGGCGCAACGCTTTCATGACTGGTTGCCGGAATCCAATCCATTGCGAATCGTGGGTCTCGTAAGAATGAGTGTCGTGGCGTTCGGAACCATGGCCCATGGGCAGAATGTAATCGGCGAAGTAGGCAGTTTCGTTCCACGTCGGCGTGAGCGCGACATAGCAACCGACGAGATCGGGATCCGTAAGCATTTCGATCCACGAGAATCCGTCAGGGTTAGTCCACACCGGGTTGTAGACGCGCGTGAAGTAAACCTCAAGCCGGCCGCGGCCGTCCTTTAACAGGTGCGGCAGCAGAAACGACATCTCGAACATTGAGAGCGGATACTCGCGCGGCCACTGCGTCTCGTTCCAAACCTTCGGGTGCGGCGGCGTGTAAATAGGTTTGGGAACGAATTTGTTCCAGGCGTTTGGAAAAACACCACCCTCGGTTGCGACCGCGCCCAGCAGAGCATTCAACATGAAGAGCGCGCGCGCCACGGACCAACCGCCGCTTACGCCGGATGTGACGCTGCGCCAATTGTGGCTCGAGAAGCGCGTGCCGGCGGAGGCGACAAGCTTGGCGATCTCTTCGATTGTCTTAGCGTCGACGCCAGATTCCTGGGCGGCAAACTCGAAGCTGTATTCAGAGTAGAGTTGTTTGAGTGCTATCTCAAAGTCTTCAAAGTTGGGCGGGGGCAAGCCCGCCTTCCCAACCTGAGCGTCCGCGACACTAGACCCTGGCCCCTGACCCCCGACGCCTGACCTCTGATCTTCGACCCCTGATCGCTGTAAGTATTCCTCCCAATTCCACCAGCGTCTGACAAACTCGCGGTTGTAAAGATTGTTCTGGATCAAATAGTTCGCGATGGCGAGCAACATAGCCGCTTCCGAACCGGGGTAAGGTGCAACCCAGTAATCTGCGTGCGTTGCCGTGTGCGAGAGCCTGGTATCAAACACAATCAACTTCGCACCGTTCGCTTTGCCATCGATGACGCGTTGTGCGTGGGGATTGAAGTAGTGACCCGATTCGAGGTGGGCGCTGATCAGCAGGATTACTTTCGCGTTCGCGTGGTCTGGACTGGGACGATCGAGGCCCATCCAGAGCTGATAACCTTCGCGACTGCCCGACGAACAAATGTTGGTGTGAGAGTTGTGACCATCACAACCCCAGGCCGCGAGAATGCGTTCAGTGAATCCGTCTTCGCCGGGCCGTCCAACGTGATACATCACCTCGTTGCGTCGATCTTCGACAATCGCCTTGCGAATGCGGGCAGCAATGTCGGTCAGTGCGCGGTCCCAATCAACTCGTTCCCATTTTCCTTCGCCACGATTCCCGGTGCGCTTGAGGGGATAAAGAATGCGATCCGGATCTTGAATTTGATTTAGTGTCGCTGGCCCTTTGGCACAGTTGCGTCCACGCGAACCGGGATGCTCTGGATTACCTTCAAACTTTTGCACTTCGCCCGTGACCTTGTCGATGTAAGCGAGCAATCCACACGCCGACTCACAGTTGAAGCATGTCGTGGGAACTAACGAATAGTGACGCTCCTCGCGTCGCGGCCACGCGCGTGAATCGAGTTCGGTCCAATCATCCCAACGTTCCTTCGGAGGAAACGCCGCCAGATGACTGCGTGATGGACCCGGATAGAAAGTGTCGCCCATAGTTCTACTCTTTGATCTGCACCTCGAGTGATTGGATTAACTGTTCCAGGAGACGCAGCGACGGTTGAAATTGATCGTCCGGCAACGCTTCCAGTTTAGCGATTACCGGCAGAGCATAGTCCTGGTATTCCTTCGATTCGTGAGGTAGCAGGTAGTTCTTCTCATTCCAAGCTTCTAGTTGAGGTTCTTCGCTGCTCTTGGGAAGAAACGGCGCATGAACAGCGAATTCAGCGTAGACCCAGTGTTTGCCATCATTCGTGATTCCCTGGAACGCATACTCGAGGCCCTCATTCGACAATTGCTGAGCCTCAGTATTCCACTGGGTTAAGAAAAATACTCCCTTGCCATTCTTAAAGTCGACATATCTGACATGCCCGATGAACGCCTGAGTCGCTTCCCACATAGGAAGGAAAGGCATTTGCGGGTAGTCGTCCCACAAGGATGAAATTGAAGGATCGCGAGTGGCGGCAATGAACTTTTGAATTTCTCGTTGTCCCGGTTTCTTTACAAGTATTTGTTTCAAGACACGGACTTCTTCGTCTACCCACGGGCCCCAATCTTCCTGCGGTGGCGAAACCACTTGGGCCATCTCGAGACCGGCCTGGTGCATTGCAGCTCTGAATTTAGAAATCGAGAACACTCGTATCTCTGGAGAGTCGTCAATTTGCCCGCGCGGTATTGGAAAGCCTAGTAACTTGAAGGCCGGATGCTGCGGCACGATATCGCAGGGCTTATCGTGGGGATTTGCCAGCACAACCTGACAAGCGATTTCTTTTGTGAGTGAAGAATCGAAATCGAAGGTTACACCGCTATAGCTGACGGTATTTGACTTATATGCAATTGGAAGTTCCGCGGTTGATGCCTGATGAGTTTGCGAGGACCGGGGAAGCATCGCATTGCAGTCCCCTGCGATGATCGACAGTAGCAAGAACGTTGGTACCAGGATGTAGCGAGCGGATTTCATGATCTAGGCCAGTGGCACTGATTGTCCTGCCTGAACGTAAGCGTTTTCATAAAGCATCATGCCAATCAAGGCCATCGGCGCGCCGGCGATACCGAGCGGCGGGTTCAAGTAGCCAAGCACCACGAGCAGGGGCAGCAACGCGCCCACTGTCGACAAAGCGATACCAAACCAAAAATCTGCCTGGTAACGCCCTTTCGTCATTTCCCAGATTGCCAGTCGCGCGTGTGTAGTTGCGTGCGTCACCGAGACTTCACCCCAAACCATCAGGAGATGAATCAGGCTTGATATCGCTAATGCCCAGAGCAGATATAAGACATCCGGCCGAAGATCACCGATCGTCTTGTCCAAATAATCTGAATATGTTGTTCCTCTTAAAGCGACTGAACCCAGCAAGCAGACCGCAGCGCCCAACAACAACGCCTGAACCAGCAGATGTGGCGGCAAGAGCGGGTTCTGCCACATGTCGCGCGCTTTTGCTTGCGCGAACAAATATGCGGTGTACACGGCAGTCAAAATCGATAGTGGGATGCCGGCAATCAGCAGCCAGGTCTGAAATGTCCTCCATCCAAGGAAGCTCGCTAGAAAATGGAGTGCAAGCACGAGCGTGTATCCCGCGATCACAAACGCACCCTTCACCAGCCAACTGCGCCACTGCGGTCGTGTGAAAATTAGAAAGAAACGTTCCGGGTGTTCGAGGTCCCAAATCAACAGTCCGCCGGTGATCGCCAAAAATGCACCCGAAACGATTGGTGTGAGCCACAGCCAAATGCGATCGCCTGGAGACAGGACGCCCAGTAGCAACAACAGCGCGGCCACCAAATAAACACCACTCGCAATTCCTTTGGTCCAGGTGTAAAGACTGACTTTCCAGTCCCAGGGAATAGCATGCGATACGTCGTAACTCAGCAGCGCGGCCGCAGAAGTGTTGTTGTAGTTCGCATTGCCGGAAACGATTCGCGAGGAGTCTTCCTGTTGTTCGCTCCACATGAAGAGGCCACCGTCGGGCCGTCGCGCCGCCAGCGGATCAAGCGTGGCCTGGTGCGCGCCCTTGTAGAAAAGTTTTGGCAACGTTTCCTTTTCGGGTCGACGCACCGCCACAGCCTCGCGGTTGATGATCTGCGCGACGTAACTATCGCTGTCGTTCATGTCGCCGACGAGAATCGCTTGCGTCGGACAAACCACCACGCACGCCGGCTCGAGATTCATGTCGATGCGGTGCGCGCAGAAGTTACATTTCTCGGCGGAATGATCTTCAGGATTGATAAAGATCGCGTCGTAAGGGCACGCGGCCATGCACGCTTTACAACCAATACAGATCGACTTGTCGAAGTCGACGATGCCATCGGCACGCTTGAACATCGCCGTAGTCGGGCAGGCCGTGACGCAGGGCGCGTGAGTACACTGATTGCAGCGAGTAACTTGATGTGCGCGCCGCGCTTGCGGAAAAACGCCGACATCAACGTGTTTGACGTAGGTGCGAGTGACGGAGAGCGGCACGACGTTTTCCGACTTGCAGGCAGTAGTACACGCGTGGCAACCAATGCAACGCGTGTGGTCAATCACCTTGGCCCACTTTACAGTGCTATTTGCTGGCGTTTCGAGCATGTGACGGAGGGCGAAACTATATCACGCGACATCGAAGAAAAGGACAAGTAGTGTCCTAATCTTATTTTCTCTGTGTAGCCTTTGTGTCTCTGGTGAACCATTTGCTCGCTAACTTGGACAGGGAGACAGCACAGCGATGTTGAAGTTGGACACTACCGAAGTTGCGACACTACCATAGAGTAGTGTCCGACATTGACAAATGTTGGGCCGCATTAGAAATTATCATTACCTTGTTGTCGGCCCTGGATATCGTGGAGGCTAAATGATGCGTCTTTTTCTTATGGTTAGTGGGGTAGCGGTGTTGGGTATCGCAGTTTTGTCCGCGTGCAACTCCGCCGAGTTCAAGAATCTAAAATTGTCACAAGGTCAAAATAACAACGCGCCGCAAACACAAGTGCCACCAGACGGCGCTCGCCGCGTGACGACAGCGGAGCTACAAGGAATGCTCGAACGGCATGAGGCGGTAGTAATCGACGTACGTAATGAGTCGTCGTTTAATGCCGGACACATTCGTGGAGCGAAGTTAATTCCCGAAGCCGATCTGCCCAAACATCTCGACGAGTTGCCACGTGACAAGACAATTGTCACGTACTGTTCTTGACCGAACGAACATACGTCCGCCCGTGCGGTGGTCGAACTCAAAAAGAACGGTATTGATAACGCTGCGGCCTTACTCGGTGGTTTTCAGGGTTGGCAAGCTGCAGGTCTGCCAGTGGACGCTGCTTCGCCCAGCCCGTCGCCCAAATAGCTAATGCACTGTTCCAACTGCGGCTCTTACATCGCCCCCGGTAAGAACTTCTGCTCCGATTGCGGCGCGCGCGCCGAAGATCCCGAAGCGACCCGCATTGCGCGCGTGCGGCAGGGCATTCCGGTTCCCGCAAATTTCCACGGTGAAGACGACGACCTTGAGCAAGTGATCTTCACCGTTCGTCCCACGATGATCTTTATCAAGCTGGGTTACGCGCTGGCGATCATCGCCGCAATTGCGATTGTATTTTTGCTCGCCTTGATTCCGGTACCAGCTTACATTTCGGTTCCGCTCGCGCTTGCGTTGTTGCTGATTCCCGCTTTCTATCATCTCAAGCGAAACATGGTGCGTTACACCCTCACCGACTCTAAGATCGAAATCGACACCGGCCTGATCGCACGCACCACGCGCAACATTCCGCTCTCGAAGATTCAGGATGTAACGGTTTCGGCGAGTATTCCGCAACGAATGCTGGGCTTCGGTGATTTGTTAATTGACAACGCCAGCGAGCTCGGTGGTTCGACAATCCTTCACAATATTTCACAACCGCGTCACTACGCAGACTTGCTTTTGCGTGAACTCAGACGACGGCATTAAACTGAGTTCATGAACACCGACTTGGACAGGAAATCATCGTCCAGGGAACTTTCCGCCCTTCCCAGGTTTCTAATCGCAGTGAAGTTCACCCGTCCCAAAGCATTCCTGCGTCTCGCGACCGTTGTTTTGTGCGCGATTACGTGCATAACGGTGCTCGCCGCGCCAATATTTCCACCAGACGAAGCAAGTAAACAATTGCCGGCCGTGCTAGGCGATTTTCGAGGCTCAGCGAGCGAGGCGCTAAACGCTGACTTTGAAAACACTCTGCGCGACTTCAATGTGATCTCAGCCGTGACTCGGAGTTATCGAGCAAAAGCGGGCGATGCTCTTTCGGTAACGCTCGTGCTTACGCGTTCCGATGCCAGCGCTTTTTCGCTACTCACGAATTCTGGCTGCAAAACCGAGGGGCTGTCGGCGACCCTGCACGGTCTGGAGGCAGCGAGTTGTGTGGCTGCGTCAGAAGTGTTCTTCGCAAAAGGTCCAGCATATGTTCGCGTCGCCGGTGTCCCGGCAAACGCTGAGTCGCCAAGAATATTTGCCGAACAGTTGGCAGAAAAACTCGATAAAGGTACGGGTCAGATCCCGGCACTAGTGAAACACCTGCCCGGGTGGGAAGCCGGTAATCTGCATTCTTACTACGCAGTCACGCCGGCAACGCTGAAGAACAACATTCCCAACCAACCCATTCTTGATGCGGTGAGTTTTGATGCCGGCGTTGAAGCCGCCTCCGCCCTTTACGGTAACTCGCAACTCGCAATCGTTGAATTCAACACGCCGCAGATAGCCACGGAAAACGACGGCAAGATAACAGCCAGACTTCAGGAACTACGCGCTCAAGGCCAACCAACCCCGACAGCGTATCGCCGTGTCGGTAATTATGGTGTGTTTGTTTTCAACGCACCTGACGAAACCACTGCAAACCAATTAATCGATCAGGTTAAATACCAGCAGGTGGTTACCTGGCTTGGTCACAACCCGTTTTCATACGAGCAAGCTACACGCGAGTTTACGGAGACGACCCTGGGCGTTTTGGTAGCCGTGGTAAAGACTTCCGGCTTGGCTTTGCTTGCTACGATCGCGGTAGGCGGGTTACTAGGCGCGCTGTTGTTTCGTATTCGTCGTTCCCAACAACGGGCACGCGAGGCCTATGCAGATTCGGACGCAATGCTGCGACTTAATCTGGATGAGCTCACCAACGAGCGGGATCCACAACGGATGCTTAGGCCGTAAATAGTAAATCGTGAATAGTAAATAGAGAACTGCGCGCCCTCTATTTACTATTCACGATTTACTATTGACCAAAAACTAATGCGGGCTGCTGATCTTCCTGGGAGGCTCCCCCAAGCCCCTTCAGGACGTCGATCAGCAGCACCGCAATGATTGCTCGTTGATTACGCGCAAGCGTTACTCCGTTCCCCCGAAAGAGCACCGCCTGTTTTCAAATTCGTGAGAGGACGCCTCCCCCAAAGCTTCCACTCACCGCAATCTTGAGCCTGACCCGATTTACCCTTTATCTACCCTTCTTGTTCTGTTTACTCTCTTGGCAACGGCCGTGCCAAGAACCCCTTGTCTTGATTTGCCGAATAGGAACTTGAACTTTGCTAGGAAATTCGCAGACCAAGCAAACAAGCCGGTAACAGAACCGACTTAGGAATTCAACAAATGCGTACGCGTTCAGTACGCCAGCCCGTTGTGGACGAATGGTAATCAATCAGGAAAAGTCCCTACCGCAGTACCAAGTTAGGTTGGAAGGGCAGCTATTAACGCGTCGATTTCTGCGTGAGTATTGTAAAAATACGGGGAAATTCTTAAACGATCGCCACGCGGGGCGGTAACGATCTGCTGCTGGCGTAGATGAGAGTAAAGATCCATCGCCGTAAGCGGTCCGGCATGGCGAATCGAGACAATTTGCGATTTTTCTTGAGCTTCGCGCGAACTCGCCAGTTGATAGCCACTGTCTCGCAGTCGTTCACAAAGATAATCCGTCAGCTCGAACAAGTATTCTTGTATCGAAGCGATGCCAACATCATTCAACAGTTTTAGGCTCGCCTCCAGTCCGTGAATGAGTGATATGGGCGCCGTGCCTGTTTCCCATGCAAGAGTTCCGGCATTCCATCCCTGCTCGTAGTTTCCGTAGTCATCGGGATTCGGTACGCTCGTCCAACCGACGAGGGTTGGTTGAATACGTTCGCGGGCGCGATCAGACACAAACAAAAACCCAACGCCCTCTGGAGTGAGCAGCCATTTATGACAGGCACCGGCGGCAACGTCTACCAATTCCGCGTTCACGTCGATTGGAATGACACCCAGGCCCTGAATAACATCAACCACCAGCAACGCGTCATGACTGCGCGCCGCCCGTGCGAGCGGTTCCAAATCGATTCGGAAGCCGGATGCGTACTGAACGTGGCTGATAGCGATGACCCTGGTGCGGTCGTCGATCAGGCTGATTAGTTCGTCGAACTCAATCCGATTATTTCGCTCTTCGCAAAGACGTACCTCCACGCCAACTGCATCTCGCAAACGCAGCCATGGATAGAGATTCGAGGGAAACTCGTTTCTGAAAGTGACCAGGTTATCGCCCGGACGCCAGGCAATTCCATTCGCAACTGTCGAAAGGCCGTCAGACGTGTTGCGAACGAACGCGACCTGTTCCGGTCGTGCGCCGAGCATAGCGGCCAACAGACGACGGGTGTTTTCCTTGACTGCCAGCCAGCGGCGAAAATTAACCGAACCGTTTTCCGAAACATCGGCTAATTGCGATTCAATGGCGTTTATTGTGGGACTGGGCGGTGCTGAGACTGCGGCGTGATTGAGGTAGACAGATTGTCTGGTGACCGGGAAAAGGGCGCGCAGCGTTTCGTTCATGGTCGCGATCAGGGAGCAAAAGGGCGACCGTAGAACTCTCGATACAACCAGCCGAGCACGCGGGCTTCGGCGGTACAGAGCGTTTCCACCCAACAGTTAATCAGGAAATCGCGCCGGCCACGTTCAGTGGGAATCTTTTCAGACTCTATTAACACCGAACCACCACCAGCCAGATCAAGTTGGTAGGCTTCGGCGGTCGACTCGTTAGTCTTTGAGGCAGCGTCCAGGGCGTTCAGAAGCTGACTAATCCAGGAATGAAGTTCTCGTTCGCTGTCGTATTCGGCCAGTGCCTTAATGATGCCGATGGCCAGACGGTCCTGCGCCTGTTTGAAATCGAAAACTGACTCGCCCCGGCTACGGCTGTACTCTTGCTTCCAACGAAAGACTTCCTCAACGTTTGGGTGTTTGATTATGGCCACGCGCTGATCGTAATCCAGGAACCACTGGATAACGTCTGGCACCGAGTCGAGGTCGACATTTCCCGAAGCGTCTCGCTTTAACGGGGGAAGATTGAGTTCTTCGTCGTCATTTGAGAGCTGAGATGCGTGTGCAGTTTCCATAGGTTCTTCAGGAGCGGTTCAGTTCAAACGCAGGTGTCACTTCACCAACTACGTCGCCGCGGCGGTTAGTAACGGGAAAGAATGCGTAGCGCGACACTGCCTCCAGCGATTCATCAGCCAGCGCCCCCAGTTGGCGTAACGATTCGATAACTACTGTTGGTCGCGCGCGCTTATCGTCACCGTCTTCTATCTTTAGCGCGAGTCCCAGACCCTTCGGCCAGTTTTCACACGGCACTATGCCAATCGTGTAAACGCCCTCCGCGCCGACTTTGGAAACCAGCCGGCCCGGTGCAGCCCGCATCATTTCTGTGTCCAGCCGGTCGGTCGTGCCACCGATTAGCTCCGGGTGGCTGGTCATTGCTTTTACGATACGCGCGCAGGCGGAGCGAGTCGGTTCATCGAAACTTGCCGGCGGCGAAACCAAACGAGCATACATCAAAGCCATCGCCTTGACCGTGATTCCAAAACACGGAACGCTACATCCATCAATTCCTACCGCGATATCTTCAATCGCGATATCAGAAAACTGGGAAACTACTTTGCCGATTGCGATTTGTACCGCGTTAGTGGCTTCGTCGTAAGTTTCGATTGGTGCGCCAAGGTGCAGCGCAAGTGCCAGCATTCCGGCGTGTTTCCCCGAGCAATTGTTTTGCAGCACGTTGGGCTGCTCGCCGTTTTCCTTCAGCTTGTTCGCTTCCGCGATGCTGTACGGCTCATGCACGCCACACTTCAGAGCCTCGGGGCCGAGTCCAATCTTCTTCAGCATTGAAGCAGCAACTTCCGTGTGAATTGGTTCGCCGTTATGCGAAGCGCAGGCCAGCGCGAGTTCGCGCTCGTCAAAACCAAAACGATCGGCGGCGCCTGAAGTGACCAGCGGGATCGCCTGGTGGGGTTTGGCGGATGAACGGAGGTAACTGACAGTCTCCGGACCCCCCAAGTGAGCGACAATTTTTCCGTCGGGTTCAACGGCGACGATATGTCCCCGATGTCGGGACTCGGTGATACTGCCGCGCGTTACTCGTACCAGTGGTTCGGCGACAGGAATTTCCTTGTTGTTCTCAGACGGCTGCCTGGAAACTTGCACGGTGTTACCTCAATTACATTTATTTGGGTGAGGCATGTTAACACGAAGAGAACATTGAGGCGGACGCCGCAAAAGAAAAAGGCAGAAGGTTTGCCTTCTGCCTCTTGTCTTAAAATTGGATTAGGAATTAACCCTTAGTAATTCTTCGCGGGCCCTTCCGGCCGTAACTCAGAACGGTAAGCTTCACCGTCCGTCGTCCAAACCGCATTGCTTCACCGGTGCTGGGCGTCCAAATGTCGATGCGACGTCCACGAATTGCGCCACCGGTATCGGCAACGAGGTATTCCCCAGAATAGCCGGGGTGGTCGAGTCGTACGCGCGTGCCTAAGGGCAGGAAGCGTGGATCTGCGGCGATCAGGCCACGAGAAACCATGCGCCCGCTAGCCGTTTTTCCTCTCAAACTGTAGGCAGTGGCGACGTACGGAGTTGCGGGTTCCAGAGCGACTGAGTCAGTTGCTATGGCGTTATTGGTAGTTGGGTCAGAACTTAGTTTACCGGCTGGTTCCGAAACGACTTCCTTTTTCTGGGGTTGATAGGGTGAAAGTGGAGTGTCTGCGATGGATTCGGTAGCTGAAAAAACTATCAAGCCTGTTAGGAGCACAGCTCCAACAATAGCGCTTCTACTGAGAAATGCTTTCATTTTTCGGGTCTCCTGTCCGAGTAGTGAATCTTCGGCGCCCTGCGCGAGTCTGTTCTTTCCTAAGGCTCGTCCTCCGGCTCAAGGAGTTGAAGGCAACGTCAGCCGGAGTTGGGGGCTTGCATCCTTGATGCATGCGCCGAAAACCAGTGGGTCCAAAAAGCAAAACAAGCGAAGCTTTAAACCCCGCTTGTCGTCCAAGGAGGCTAGCACCCGGGGTAGGGTGTGTCCAGTCGAGAGAGACTCCGAACGCCACGGTAATTCCACACAAAAATGCTAAGTGCTGAAATATTTGAGTTTAACTCTAGGAAATTAGTGAGAAAAAATCACGTGAGCCTGCCAAATTTTGTCTTTTGATGACAAAGTCGAGACGGAAGATCGGGGTGTCCTGGACTAGAGACGGAGGAAGTTCTCGAGGACCAGGCGGCCGTCCGGGTGGGCCTCATCGAACAATTCTGGGTGAAATTGCACACCAAAAAGAGGACGTTGAGTGTGCTCCATCGCCTGAATGGGACAGCTGTCGTTCGACGCGGTGCAGCGAAACCCTTTCGGCAGACTCTTTACTTCGTCGAAGTGTGAGTGCCACACCGTAATTTCACCAGGTAGGCCGTCGAAGATTCCGTTTCCCGTGACCGTGACCGGAGCGTAGCCCCGCTCACGGCGAGCGCCTTCGTAACCCTCACCCGGCTCCAATCGCTCCATCAAATCGATGGGCGCCCCGTAGCAAAGCGCGATTTGCTGGTGTCCGCCACAGACGCCGAGGATGGGTTGCGACGCTTTCTTGATGACTTCGAACACGCCATCCAGGGCCTTCGGTTCGTAGCGATCCCAGGGATGACTCTGGCCGCTTAAGACGATGTGTGACGGATTCAATTGCTTGACGCGTTTAAGCGATACGGCCTGATATGGCTCGGTCAGGATCTCGACGCCGTCCCGCATGCGGCTTAACACCGCCCGCAGTTCCCGTGGACTTGCTCCCTGTCCGTCCAGGGTATTGTCGATTAGGTAAATTAGTGAGGTCTCGATCAACCTGAAATTCCTTCGATTGTTTCCCACCCACTCGGTTTTGCGGTCAAACAATGAAGCTTCCCGTTGAAGGCGCCAATGTAGATGCGACCGCCTAAGATCGCGGGCGTCGAGTTTATGTTTTCACCAATCTTCAATTCGCCGAGCAGCTTCCCATCTTTGGCAGCCAGCATGTAGATCCAGCCGGACTTGTCGCCGAAGACTAACCTGTCATCGACGACCGGTGCCGTACCCCAGATCGGCGCCCGTAGCAGTTTCTGCCAAACAACCTCGCCCTTGTCTGCGGTCAAACAGTACATGAAGCCGTTATTCGACCCGATGTACAGTCGATCTTTCACCACAATCGGACTTGCCCAAAAGCCGCTGCGCTCTTTGAAGTTCTTACTTAGTCCGCCATCGGCTTTGAATTTCCAAACCAGCTCGCCGGTTGCCTGGCGGAAACAGGAAACATAGCCATCTTCCGCGGCGGTGTAGACGAAGCCGTTGGCGACGGCCGGCGTTGAATCAGAATCCGCGCCAATGCGGGCTTTCCAAACGATCGAACCGTCGGTCTGGTTCAGGCAAAACAGCTCGCCTTGTTCGGTCCCGGTGTAAATGCGACCGTCCGCGATTGAAAAGCTGCCTTCCATCGATCCCAGTCGCTCGGTTTTGTAAACGAGCGAACCGTCCGCCAGGCTCAAACAATAAAAGAATCCATCTTCGCCACCCACGTAGACGCGTCCATCGATCACGATGGCCGAACAATCGACTTCAAAACCAGTTTCGTAGTCCCACAGCAAGCTACCGTCCTTCGCGTTGAGGCAGTAGATGTGATGATCCAGGCCGCTGGCGATGAGGCGGTCGCCGGCGAGCGTGGGCGTCGCCTTGAAACTATCTTTAGCCTTGAAAGACCAGACAATTCTTCCATCGCGCACGTCCAGGCAATAGAGGGTTCCACCAGCCGACGGAAAATAGACGTGATCAGCATCTACCGAAGGCCTGACCAGGCCAGGAGGTTCCGCCCCAAAGATCTTCATGCAGCCGGCCAGTGATGTAGTCGGTCTCGTTTTCCCAAACAATTTCCAGCGGTCCATCACCCCAGGGCCCTGTGCCGTAAAAGTTTCGTTCGGCATTTCCCAGCCACGCGGGCAGCGATTTAGGAGCTTGTTTGACTGGTTCTTTTTCACCAGTCTTGGCTTCGGCCTTAAAAAGAGCTTTGTTGGTACAGGAAAGGGAAAACGTGGCGACAAATAGGCAGATCGCCAGGCAGAAAAGATTGCGCGAGGGTCGGGAAGGAGAGTCGGAATCCAGCATCGGGGGAAGTTCTTATGATCTAGTCAGGGCTTGATTAACCAGCTAGCCAATCGCCATCATAAATTACTTCAGCGGTACCGGTTAAGACAACCTCGCCGGCGGGTCCCTGGCCCTGCCATTGAATTTTCGCCTCACCACCGGGCATTCGCACCTGGACCACCCGCTCCGTTTTGTCATGAATCATTGACGCCACCGCCGCGGCACATGAGCAAGTGCCAGATGCTTCGGTTTCGCCGACACCCCGCTCCCAGATGCGCAGTTCAATCTTATTGCGATCTATTACATGAACGAAAATTACGTTCGTTCGCTGCGGAAACTGCGAATGGTTTTCGATGCGTGGCCCAAGATGACGCCAATCAAGAGCATCGAAATCGTCAACGAAGATGCAGCAGTTGGGATTGCCCATCTGCAGGGCGGTTACGGAAAGTGTGACGCCCTCGACGGCGAGCGGGTAATCCATCACCCGCTCAAGGGCTTTGTCAGTGATCATCGGAATGGACTTCGAATCAAACTTCGGCTGGCCCAACTCCGAATCGAATACATACCGGCCGGCGTCATTGGAATCTATCAGCGTGTAAAGCTTGACGCCTGCCAGCGTGCTTAACGTTAGCTCAGTATGGTTCCAGAGCTGTTTGTAATGCAGGAAGGCAGCCGCGCAACGCGTACCGTTGCCGGAAAGTGACGCCTCACTTCCGTCCGGATTGAAGATTCGCACGTTGAAGTTTGCGGTTTCGGATGAGCTGACAACTGCGATGCCATCGGCGCCTGCACCGTAGTGACGATTGCAAATGCGACGCGCGAATTCTGAAATCTCGCCGGTGCTGCGAATTTGAGCGTCCGTGAGTTCGTCATCCGAAATAACGATGTAGTCGTTACCGAAGCCGTGAAATTTGGTGAAGCGAGGCGGCATGCGTGCGGGAAGCTACTCGACTTTGGCGAAAAGTTTTTTGAAGTGCTGGGTCAAAGCCGGTTCGACGCCCATTAAACGTTCATACACCGTGAGCTGTCCGCGGTGATACATTTCGTGAGCAATCGCAAAGTTCAGAAACTCAAACTTCGAAACTTCTTTCTGGTCAAAGCGTCGCATAGTGTAATTCAGGTCGACGTAGGAGCTGCGCAAGGTTGCTTCTGAAGTCTCTATACTGCTTCGCAGTAGTTCCAGCAAGCCGTTCTTGTCCGAGATGGCACCTACTTCGGGAGCATATTCCTTGATGTGATCAGCGAACGATTGTCGCATCAGGTTAGGATCTGGTCGCGAGGTTTCGCCGACGATCATCTTCTGCGCCTCGACGATGTGCTGGAGAATTTCGGCAACGGTCCGCGATTCTGGAGCAGGCCGGTAAGAAAACTGATTCTCGGGAATCTGCGCGGCTTCTTTAACAAGACCTGCCCTAACTTCACTCCAGGTTTCAATCAAACGATCCAACGACATGGCGAACTCCTTAATAGTTTGCGATCCTGAAACCAGGCCAACGCGCAGCCTAACAGTTTGCGCTACATCACTGCGTCCTGCCGTTAAACGCCGCCAGCAAAACCACGATCGGATCGATGCATTGGCTGCGCACTTCCGTATCTGACGGAAAATTATTCACCATGATCGAGAACACCAGATCTTCCCCGGCTGTGTCCTTCAAATAACCAGACAGACTCGCGACTGAACTCAACGAACCTGTCTTGGCCCGCACATTATTTTCCGCCGGCGTCCCCTTGAATCTATTTCTGAGCGTGCCGTCGACTCCGGCAATTGGCAGCGCATCGCGAAATTGCGCAGCGAAGCGATGGTTATGCATGTAAGTCAGCAACTGTGATGTTGCCTCGGCAGTGACCATATCGTTCCTCGAAAGTCCTGAGCCGTCGCTAAGCGCGAGCATAGATGGACCACCAAAGCCGGCCTCCCTCAGAAACGCCTTGACCACTTCCAGTCCGGCTTCTTCGCTGGTGCGGTTTTCATTCGCGGGAGTTACAGGCAACGGCGCCACCCTGCCGAGTGTCCGCAGGATCAGTTCGGCATACAGATTCTGGCTCGGCTTCAGGGTTTGCGCCGCCACTACACTAAGCGGCACTGATTGTAACGTTGCGATCTCAGTCAAGCTGGAGACGTCGGTAGTTTTACCGGCAACCGTAATCACCGGACCACTGGTGCGAGTTTTCCCCGTGATCACGACACCACGTTCGGCCAGGGCCGAGCGCAGCAAATACGTGTAGAGCAGCGCCGGCCGCGAGATCCCGATGCCTCCGGTGTAACCCCGGTCGTCGAGTGCGATTGAACCACTGATCTCGATCTGGTCTGCCGCCAGGCCGCGATAGACGGTGATGTTGCGTTTGGTTTTCTTTTCACTCGTTACGACCTTGTTGATGACGGTTAACAGTGGGTCTGGTGGACCGGTCGTAACCACGGCCGGAGAGCCCACACGGGCGCCGGGCTTCACAAAAAGATCGAGTGCGTTGTCGTTGGAAGTTAAGGAACTTACTTCTGCACCGTACCACCACGTCAGGTCGTCCCAGTCCCAACCCGAACCATACTGCGGACCAACAAAATAGGTTTCGTCACCGACGAGATCGCCTTCAATCCGTTTCACACCGGCAGCAACAATGCGCGCGGCGAGGTCGTTGATGCCCTTGAAGTAATCACCGTTGTTGAAACGCGCTGCGAGCGAGGGATCGCCCCGACCGTAGATCGTTAAGTCGCCATTGATCACACCAACAGCATCGGGCTTAGCGTTTGCGTAAACAGAGGTGACAAAACGGAAGTCGGGCGACAGACGATCGAGTGCCGCAGCGACCGTATAGAGCTTCATGTTAGAAGCTGGACGCAGCAATTTGTTCGCGTTTTCCTCGAACAAAACTTTGCCGGTAGTTAGCGATGTGACCTTGATGCCAATTATTGCCGCTTCAAATTCAGGCTTACGCAGGATCTGTGTGATGCGCGACTGCAATTCGCTAAGACTTCGTGTAGTTGCAGCGGCGCGAATTTGAGCCACATCGGGTGTTGGCGTCGGCGAAGCTTGCGGCGTTTCAGTGTCGGCGTTGTCCGGCGTCGGAGTTGGGCTTGGAATTGATTGTGTCGCCGGCGCTGTAGCTACGCGACGTTCACGTTGCGGTTGCTGTTGAGCGGCACGAACGGGCGCCACATTCAACAGCGAAAACAGCAGAATGAATGCGATCAAGCTGGAAGTTAGTCTTTTGTATTTATTCATTGAATCGCGGATCTTGACTACTGGGAGCGCGGGCGTCCTCGCCCGCCACTGGGCGCGAAGCGTGGACAAATTCTTTGAAAGCCATTCTTCTAACGCTTGTCCTTAAAACTAGATAATCAGGGTCGGGAAGAGGCGCTTGCGCCCGCTCTTTTAGTGACCGGAACACGCTTCCAATTAACCCGGTCGCTAACTCCCGGTTCCGTATTTTGTTGACCCACTAAAGCTTATTTGCGCTTCGCGCTCAGTTGCGGGCGAGGACGCCCGCGCCGCCGGTAGTTAAGTGGCAGCTTTGAATCCGTGGCTTGCATGGGCGGCGCGTACGTTTGCGATTAACTCCTTGAATCGTTCGTCCTCGCGTAACCCCGACCAGTTCGGATCGCTTTCGAAACAGGGAACATTTTCATTGCCGAGCGCGATCGAGCGCCTTAGCCACTCGAAAGCTTCCTCCGACATGCCCTCAAGCGCGTAAACAGAAGCAACCGAATACGCGATATCGGGATCAACTTCTGCATTGCGAATCACCGAAATGCTTAGTTGCGCGAGCGCTTCTTCATGTTTGCCTTGCGCACTCAAGAACATTGCCATGAACGGTCGCACGCCGTGCATGCGTGGATGAGTGGCCACCACTTCCTGCATGCGGGTCGCTGCTTCATCGGTGTGGCCGGTGTAATACAGCGCGAGGGCGCGAAAAGTTTGCACGAGCGGGTTATCGGGATCACCTGCATGGTCCAGCTGCCGGTTAGTTTCCTCGAAGTTGCCCATGTACATGTAAACAAGGGCGCGGTTGTAGCTCGCGACCACGTGCGCAGCAGGATCCAGTCTCATCAGTCGATCGTAACTACGCAAAGCGCGTCCATACTCACCGTCGAGCCGGTGCAACGTGGCTTTGACAAAGTGGACTACGGGCTCGTCGGGTGCTTCAGCGCGGGCACGTGCGACTTCCTCGCGCGCTTTTTGTTTTTCGCCACGCCAGAGATAGACGAAAACCATTAACATGCGTGCTTCGATGATCTTCGGATCGATCGCCAGTGCCTTTGAAAACGCTTCAGCCGCACGTTCATAGTCTTCAACGCCGCCAAAGCCTTTGAAGACGCGATTCACGTAAGCAGCGCCGAGCCCATCGAGTGCGAGCGCGAAATTTGGATCGAGTTCAATGGCAAGCTGAAAGTGATTGATAGCGCCGTCGCAGTCTTCCTGGGCGATCGTGCGAAAGATAAAACGCGCGAAAAGGTCGCGACCACGCAAATACTGATCGTAGGCTGCGGCATTTTGGGTCGCAGGCTTATTAATCTTGTCTTGTTCAGCCGGACTGAGCTCGAGCCGGAGGCCTTCGACTATGCGCTGCGCGATTTCATCCTGCACGGCGATGATGTCTTCCGAGGAAGTGTCGATACGATCGCTCCACAGAATGTCGCCGGTTGTCACGTCGAGTAATTGCGCCGTCACGCGAAATCGTCCCCCGGCGTGCATAAAGCCCGCCGTCAACACAGCATTGACGTGCAGATCGTTTCCGACTTCGCGCGCTTCGACCTGCTGTCCCTGGTACTTCGCAATGACAGAAGACGGCCGCACCACCAGGGAACGAACGCGAGCGAGTTCGGTGATCACTGCGTCCGCCAACGCAAACTCGTAAAAGCTCGAGCCAGGATCGTTGCTCAGGTTGCGAAAAGGGAGTATCGCCAGCGTCTTCTTAGTAGGATCGGCGATCGTCGTGAACGGCGTTTCATGGATCGTTGGCTTGGTTGGCGTGGCAAACGATGGCGCCGAGGTCGAGTCCGATTTCGGTTTGCCTTTCAACCAGCGCATCGCGCGCGAAACACGACCTTCACCGCCCAAATGTTTCGCTGGTTCAGGCAGCTCGCCTTCAGTCGCCGCCGTCGAAATTTCACGAAGCACGCCCCGCAAATCGTCGCGCAGCTCGGATATCTTTTGATAACGATCACGCGGCTCTTTCGCCAGACAGCGATCGAGAATCTGTTGCAACCGCGGTGGAATGGGTTCCTTGCGAAGGTCAGCTACCGGAACCGGCGCATCGTAGAGCACTGCGTGACGCACATCGATCGAGGTCTTACCGCGAAAGGGCCATGTGCCGGCAAGCATTTCATAAAGCAGCACCCCGGTAGAAAAAATGTCGGCGCGCTTGTCGACGCGATCCCCGCGCGCTTGTTCGGGAGCAGCGTAGGTCGCCGTACCGTAAGGCACGCCGATTTCTGTGAGATCGGTGCGATGAATATTTGCTTTGGAACTATCCTCTGAATCGTCGAGTAACTTTGCAAGTCCGAAGTCCAGAATCTTTACCTGGCCGGACGGCGTGACCATGATGTTGCCTGACTTAATGTCGCGATGAATGATGTCCCGGGAATGCGCCGCAGCGAGTGCGTCGGCAACCTGGATCGCGATCAGCAACGCGCTTTTTAATTCCAGGGGATGACCATTGACGAGCTGCCGCACGTTCTTGCCTTCAACGTATTGCATGGCGATAAAGTGCACACCTTCAGCTTCATCGAGATCAAAAATAGTGCAGATATTGGGGTGATCTAGTGATGAGGCAAGCCGCGCTTCGCGTTCGAAGCGGTGCAGGTTGGTTTCGCGCGCCGTCAATTCTGGCGGTAGCACTTTAACTACGACCGTGCGGCCAAGCTTACTGTCGGTGGCCTTGTAGACAGTGCCCTGACCGCCAACACCAATCTTGTCGAGAATTTTGTAGTTCTTAAGAGACGTGCCAATCATGGCTGGTGATAGGAGATATTGGACGCATCGCGTCCATCTCAAAGCGTCGCTACGCGACGAAATCTAGCTAAAACGTCGCTACTAGTTCAGCGGCGCTTGCGGTTGCAGTTCCGACTTTTCCGACAACGATTCCGGCTGCGTGGTTCGCGAGGTTTGCAGCTTCCAGCATCGTCGCTCCGGCTGACAGCGCACCCGCGAGCGTTGCGATTACGGTGTCGCCGGCTCCGGTAACATCATAAACTTCACGTGCCGCCGTTTCCACAAAGACCGGTGTGTTATTACCTTCGAGCAACATGATTCCGCGATCACCACGCGTGATCAATACCGCGTCACAACCCAACTGACGTCGAATCTTCAGCGCCGCTTCATGCAGTCCATCATTGGAATCGACCTCCAGATCGGTAAGGCGCAGCGCCTCATGATGGTTGGGCGTGACCAGCGAGGCAGGTTTGTAGTTCGCAAAGTTACGAATCTTGGGATCGATCAGCACCGGGACTCGCTCGTAAGCTAACGGCAGGATTTCATTAAGAATGCGCTGCGTGACTACGCCTTTGTCGTAATCAGAAACAACAAATGCATCAGCATGCTCGAGGGCTTGCTTCAGGTTTTCAATAATGCGCGCTTCGACGCTACCGTTCACCGGGCGGCGCTGTTCACGATCGGCACGAACGACGAGCTGGTTGTGGGCAATGATGCGAGTTTTGATGGTCGACGGTCGGCTCTCATCAACTAACAAATAATCGTCATTCTGCTGCGGGCTTACTTCTTTCAGCCGCTGCCGCAGGCGTTCACCCGCAGAATCTTTCCCAATGACACCAATCACACTGGCATTTGCGCCCAGCGCCACGACGTTTGCCAGGACATTTGCAGCGCCACCGAGATGCACCGACTCGCGTCGAATATCAACCACCGGCACCGGCGCTTCAGGTGAAATCCGCGTCACTTCGCCCCAAACAAACTCATCAAGCATCAAATCGCCGAGCACCACAATCTTGCGATCGCGCATGGCATTGAGAACTACTTCAGCTCGGTGTCGCGTTAACGTCATCAGGGTTCAGCCAGTTTCTCTCAGGATTCTTTCAGTCGCAGCCATCACTCGCTCAACCGGAATGCGTTTAATGCATTCGGGCTGGTCAAACTTTTCGCAGTAGTAACCGTGACAGGGCTGGCAGTCCATTTCCTCAAACACAATTTCCGCTGGCGCCTGTGCCCACGGTTGCCAGTGAGCACGATTTGACGAACCGAAAATTACTACTGCCGGAGTTTGCACCGCCGCGGCCATGTGCGCAATGCCACTGTCGTTGCCCAGAAACAAGCGAGCGCGTGATAGCAGCGCTGTCACTTCAGGCAAAGATAGATCAGTAAAGTTGATCGGGGCCACGCTGGCCTGCGCATTCATCTCATCGACGATTGCCTTTTGTTTTGCCATCGTAATTGTCACTACGGCAAGCCCAAGACTGCGGAGTTGATCGGCAACCTGTCCAAAATTAGTTGCAGCCCATTGCTTGGTATCGAAAGCCGCAGCCGGATGAATCACAACAAACGGATCCGTGATTCCGGAAGCCTGCAAGCGCGAGTCGATTGCTGCTGCAGCCGCCGGTGTCACCGCCAGTTGCGTCCGTGGTTGATCACTTACGGGAACGCCGGTCCATCCAAGCAACGCCAACTGCTGTTCGACTGAATGCGTTTTTTCTCTTCCCCACAACGAAGCCGAGGATGGCGACAAATGGTTATGAAGGCGCGCGTACTGATAGGTTTCGTAACCGACGCGATGTTTCGCACCGGTCGCGCGCGTCAAAAGCGTTGCGGTGGTGCCGCCGTGCAAATTGTAAACAACGTCGTAGTGTTTGCTTCGCAACTGTGCAGCGAGGCGCGCGCGGGCCGCTGTGCTCTTGCGTTCGAGCGTAATCACATCGTCGACATAGGGAAAACCATCTAAGACTGGCGCGACCCAATCTTCCAGCAGAATGTCGACGTCCGCCTGTGGCAGAAACCTTTTTAACGCGAAAAGCGAAGGCGTAGT
>JADMIO010945804.1_pt1 | contig 29282 bp, 20 predicted proteins | sample 8958161 | NCBI WGS metagenome assembly JADMIO01 (sample SAMN16585339, study PRJNA669376) | soil metagenome | isolation source: Crop rotation soil | place: USA: Cullars Rotation, Alabama | collected 2011 | reverse complement strand
CCTTTTGCTTTTAGAGAAGTAGTCGCGCTTAAGCGACAGCAAAAGAGCGGCAATGATAACGCAATTCTTCAATGATTAGAAGTGCGGTAGCAGTTACTTCGGGTCGTGGGGACGCCAGAATATCGTGGCAAAGGCGGCCACACGGCTGTGGTTGTATATGTAGGAGGAAAAGGTAGGAAGAATGGACAATCAACGAAAAGTTGTGCGGAGCGAGGAGACGATAGTCGCCGGTGAACCGGATCAGGCTGTCGTCAGCCAGACGCAAACCGCGGCTGCGCCCGGCTATGTCCCCGTTGCCCCGGCTCCCGGCGTCGCGCCGGTTGCGCCGGTTGCCGCGCAGACGACAGTGGAGACTACCGCGACGGGTGCGCCGCGTGGCGACCGCGTGGTGGCCCACAATGTCGCCCACGCCGTGGTAGACCCGGCTGCCGAGAAGGCTGCCGGTGTCGATTGGTTTGGCCGCACCGTCTGGTTTATCGTGGGCCTGATGGCCGCGTTGCTGGCGATCCGCTTCATTCTGCTGCTGGCCGGCGCTAACGAGGATGCCGGCTTCGCGCAGTTGATCTACGGCCTGACCGGCTGGATGGTCGCCCCGTTCCTCGGCCTGTTCGGTAAGCCAATCACTTATCCGGGCGCCGCACAGACCGGTGTGCTCGAGTTTGAGTCGCTGGTGGCGATTGTCGTCTACGCGCTCATCGGCTGGGGCATCACCAAGATCGCCGCGCTGGCGCTGGGCACCAACCGCACCAGCAGCGTAGTCTACAGCGACACCGAGCGCCGAACTCGGATCTAACGTAGAGTTTTCGGATATAGACAGGAGGGCGAGCCAACCGGCTCGCCCTTTTGCTTGGCAAGCGTCCATTGCGCTCACTCAAACGTTAAATAGCTGTTGGTTATTGGCTGTTGGCTATTGGCTATTGGTTCTTAGCCAACAGCCAACAGCCAACAACCAATAACCAACAACCAACAACCAATAACCAACAGCCAACAGCCAATAGCCACCCAAAGAGGAGTGACTGATGATCAAGCGACGAGCTTTGTGGCTCTTGTCTTTGCCGATGTTTATTGCTGCGCTGGCCGCCGTGCCGGTGGTGCCGGCGGTGGCTGCGCCCGCTGAGCGGGTGGCTGCGCCTGCCGCGCAGACTGTGCCGTGCCGCGCCTTCCCCGAAACAAATCAGACGGTGGCAGGGCCGTTCCTGCAATACTGGATTAACCACGGTGGGTTGGCGCAGCAGGGCTATCCGCTTACGGGCGCCTTCCAGGAGGTTTCCGCAGATAACGGGCAGACTTACCTGGTGCAGTATTTCGAGCGGGCGGTGTTTGAGTACCACCCCGATAACCAGGCGCCCAATGACGTGCTCCTCTCGCTGTTGGGCCGCTTTATCTACCAGCAGAAATACCCCGGCGGAGCGCCCAACCAGGTGCCCAACAAGTCGCCCGGCTTCATATATTTCTCCGAGACCAAGAAGACCATCGGCGGCGGCTTCCTCGAATACTGGCAGGCGCATGGTGGGTTGGCGCAGCAGGGCTACCCGATCTCCGACGAGTTTGACGAGGTTAGCCCGCTGGACGGCAAGCTCTACCGGGTGCAGTATTTCGAGCGGGCGGTGTTCGAGTACCATCCGAACAACGACGCGGGCAATCGCATCTTGCTCTCGCAGTTAGGCCGCTTCACCTACACCGGCAGGTATCCGGGCGGCATATCGATCAACCAGTTCGTGCAGTTCGACTGCATCGCTGACGGCGATGGCGACAGCATCGCCGACGATACTGACAGGTGCCCCGATCAGCCGGAGAACGTCAATGGTATCTTCGACGCCGACGGCTGCCCCGATACGATAGAGACGCTGGTCGATGCCACCGCGCAGGACCTCGATCAGTTCTGGCAGCGCAATTTCGACGAGTCCAATCTGCCTTACTCTGGACCCAGCCGGATCGTCGGCTATACCCAGCCGATACGCACGGCCTGCGGGCGGGCGGTTCCGGACAACGCTTTCTACTGTCCTGGCTCCAACAACCTCTATTACGATAGCGATTTCCTGATGCAGCAACTCATCGACAACGGCGACTTCGCGCCCGCCGTGATCATCGCCCACGAGTGGGGCCACCTGGTACAGACCGACCTGGGCATCCTGGATCAGGACTATCCGACGCGCTACATCGAGCTACAGGCCGATTGCTTCGCCGGGGCCTGGGCCAAGCACGCACAGGACGACCAGGACGCCCTGATCAGGTTGGAAGAGGGCGACATCGAAGAAGGCATCACCGCCATCTTCAAGGCCGGCGATCCCGAAGGCACCCCCTGGTTCGACCCCCAGGCGCACGGCTCCTCCCAGGAGCGCGCCGACTCGTTCCAACTTGGCCTGGACCAGGGCGTGGATGCGTGTTTCAGTGAGGAGTGAGGAGAGTAGGCAGAGGGCAGAGGGCAGTAGACGAGTTACATAGTATACCGCCCTCTGCCCTCTGCCTACCGTCTTCCCGTCTTGATCGTCTCCCAGCCGGAATGTTACAATAGTCACAATGTTAGGGAAGGATGCTGTCGTGCCTGTAGCCAGCGAGCAAGAAACCACAATGCATAACCCGGAGGCCAGCCTGGCGGGCGAGGATAAGCGCCGCTACGTGGTGCAGATGTTCTCGCGCATCGCCGGGCGCTATGACCTGCTCAATACGCTGATGACCTTCGGCAGGGACGACGGCTGGCGTAAGCTGACGGCGCGGGTAGCGGCGCCGGCGATGGGGCAACCGGCGCTGGATATGGCGACCGGCACCGGTAAGATCGCGGTGGAACTGGCGCGGCGGGGCGCCCTGGCCGTGGGCCTCGACCTGACCCTGGATATGATGACGCAGGGCCGCAGCGATCTGGAAGCGGACCTTGAGCTTGAGGCATTGGCGCCAAGAGTCACTTTCGTCGGCGGCGACGCGCTGGTGCTGCCCTTCGCCGACAACACCTTCTCCTGCGCTACCAGCGGCTTCGCGCTGCGCAATGTGACCGATGTGCCACGGGCGCTGGCCGAGTTGTGCCGGGTGGTGCGGCCCGGCGGGCGCGTGGTGATTTTGGAGGCGTCGCAGCCGCCTTCGCCGCTGATCCGCAGCGGTAACCGGCTCTATACCCGCCTGGCGATCCCGCTGCTGGGGCTGCTTATCGCCGGCGATGCCGATGCCTATACCTATCTGCCTAGCTCGATGGCCCGTTTCCCCGGTGCCCCAAAACTCGCAGCTATGATGCGCGCCGCCGGTATGGTTAACGTGCGCTACAAGCGCCTGATGCTGGGCAGCGCGGCCATTCACGTCGGAATGAAACGTGGTGCGTGAAACGTAAAACGTGAAACGTAAAACGTAACTACGAGTGGTCAGTGATCAGTGGTCAGTGGTCAGTGAGATCCGCCACTCATCACTCGTCACTCGTCACTCGTCACTCGTCACTCGTAGCTCGTAGCTCGTAGCTCGTAGCCCGTACTTCACGTTTCACGTTTCGGGACTGGACATGAACGATTTTGGTACAGACGATTTGCCGCTGGATCTGGGCGCCGATTTAGAGTCGTCGCGGCGGCTGAAGACGCAGGAGAACGGGCGCAGCCAGCAGATCCCCGACGTGGTGATCCGCCGGCTGCCGGTCTATGGACGCGCCCTGGAATATATCCGCGAGGCGGGCATCGAGCACGTCAGTAGCGAGGACCTGGGCGACCGCATCGGCTATAGCGCGGCGCAGATCCGGCGCGACCTGTCCTATTTCGGCGAGTTCGGCAAGCAGGGCAAGGGCTACAACGTCGAGTTTCTGCTGGGCAAGATCAAGGAGATCCTGCAACTCGACCGCAACTGGAACGTGGCCGTGGTGGGCGCGGGCCACCTGGGGCGGGCGCTGGCGCGCTACGCCGGCTTCAGCCAGAACGGCTTTTGCATCGAGGCCATCTTCGACCATGATCCGCGCAAGGTGGGCCAGCGCATCGGCCAGGTTGAGGTTAGCCCGATGCACGACATCCCCGACGTGATGGCCGAGAAGCAGATCCGGGTGGCGATCCTGGCCGTGCCGCCGCAGGCTGCGCAGGAGGTCGCCGATCAACTGGTAGAGGCGGGGGTCCGGGCCATCCTCAGTTACGTGCCGATGGTAGTGCGCGTGCCTGCCCACGTGGCGATCCGCCACATCGACCCGGTGGTGGCCTTGCAGAGCATGACCTACTACCTGGATAGACCCGCCGAATAGTCGAAGGCGTAGTCTATCGCTTCTTCCAGGGTCATGTTGCGCCCGCTGTTCCAGGCGCGGGTGTAGATTCGGTCGTCCTGCCGGGCGCGCGTCTCCAGGCTGCGGCGCTCGTAGTTCGGGCGCTTATCCGGCGGGCGCGGCGCCCCGATGGAGGCCCGCACCGACTCGGCAGCGCCGCGCAATACCGCCGCCCGCTCAACCTGCTCCCTGCCGCCCGCGATGGCGGCCAGCCCCTCCAGCGCCACCGCGATGCCGTGCTTCGACCCCAGGTCGCGGAATAGCTGCAAGCACTCCTCGTAGATTGGCTCACCGGTGTCGTAACTGCGCTGGCGGCGGGCCAGCAGGCCCAGGTTGCCCAGGGTCAGGGCGCAGCCGCGCTTGTCGCCCAGGCGGCGGAACAGTTGCAGGCCCTCGTCCAGCAGTTGCTCGGCCCCGGCATAGTCGCCCTGGTGCAGCGCCACTTCGCCCAGGTTGTGGAGCGACAGCGCCGTGCCCCACTGCTCGCCCATCTGCCGCGCCAGCGCCAGCGCCTCCTCGTAGAAGACCCTGGCCCGCGCATAGTCGGCCTGTTCGGCGGCGATCTCGCCCAGGTTGGTCAGCGAGATGGCGATGCCGCGCCAGTCTTTCAACTCGCGGCGCAGGGCCAGGCTTTCCTCCTGGTAGGTCTGCGCCAGCGCATAGTTGCCCTGGCGGTGCGCCACGTTGCCCAGGTTGCTCAGCGACTTGGCGATGCCGAAGGAGTCCCCTAACTCGCGGTTGAGCTTGAGGCTGGCCTCGTGGAACTTGATCGCCTCGCCGTAGTCGTCCTCGTCGAATGCCAGGTTGCCCACGCCGTTGAACGCCTTTGCCAGCACCTGCGCCGGGATGCCCGTGCGGTGCTGCAAGGCCGCCTCGATCCGCTGCCGCCCCTCGGCCACCTGTCCATGCACCTCCCAGAAGCGCCAGAGGGCGCCGGCGATGTGCAGGCCGATCTCGGCTTTTGACCGTTGGCTGTTGGTTGTTGGTTGTTGGTTGTTAGGGTTTAGCTCGAAGTCGCCGTCGGGTTGGTCTGCGGCCTCGTCGTCGGCCCATTCCAGGGCGGCGCGGATGTTGTCGTGCTCGGCGTCCAGGCGCACCAGCCATTTTTGCTGGTCGGGGCCGGTCAGTTGCGGCTCGGCCTGCTCGGCCAGGCGCATGTAATGTTCGGCGTGGCGGCGCAATTGCGCTTCTAGCTCGTCGTGTGTCGCCAGGCGCTCGACGGCGAATTCGCGGATCGTCTCCAGCATAGTGAAGCGTGGCTCGCCGTCCGGCCCTTCCTCCACGCGCAAGAGGCTCTGCCCGGCCAGGGCTTCCAGGCTGGCGGCCACATCCAGGCCAGGGGCTTGGGCGCCGTGGCTGCGGCGTTTGTTGAGCAGATAGGCTTTGGCCGAGCGGCCATGACCGTTTGTCGTCGCCGCTTGCTCGTCGCCGGCTACGGCCTCAGCCGCCTCCACGGTGCAGCCGCCGGCGAACACGCCCAGACGGCGGAAGATCAGTTGCTCCTCCGGGGCCAGAATGTCGTAACTCCAGGCGATGGCGCCGCGCAGGGTTTGCTGGCGGGCTGGCAGGTCGATGGCGCCGCCCTCCAATAGATCCAGGCGGCTTTGCAGGCGGGTGAAGATGGCGCGCGACGATAGCAGGCGCATGCGCGCCGCCGCAAGCTCCAGCGCCAGCGGCATACCCTCTAGCTGCTCGCAGATGGCTGCCACCAGCGGCGCCTCGCGCTCGTCCAGGCTAAAGCTGGGCCGCACTGCTTGCGCCCGCTCCACGAACAGGCGCACCGCTTCGTTCTGGTTAAGCTGGGTCAACTCAGGCAGATTTTCGGGGTCGGGCACCGGCAAACTGGGCACCGGGAACACCTGCTCGCCATAGACGTGCAGGGCGGCCCGGCTACTCACCAGCATCTTGATCTCCGGCGCGCCGCGCAGCAACTCGCCGATCAACGGCGCCGCATCCAGCACTTGCTCAAAATTATCCAGCACCAGCAGCAACTGGCGTTCGACCAGGTAATTTTTGAGCGTCGCCAGCAGCGGCTCGCCGGCGTTCTCCTTGACCCCCAGGGTAGCGGCGATGGCGGCCGGCACCAGCTTGGCGTCGCGCAGCGCGGCCAGCGCCACCCACCAGACGCCGTGGCTGAAACCGCCGACCAGCGCGCCCGCCACCTGGATCGAGAGGCGCGTCTTGCCGATGCCCGGCGGCCCTAGCAGGGTCAGCAGGCGGGTCTGCGGGCGTTGCAGCAGGCGCAGCACATCCTCCTGCTCTTGCTGGCGCCCGACGAAGGAGGTGGGCGGCACGGGCAGGTTGGATGAAGGCGACTCGCTGGGTCGGGCGCGGGCCACACTGACCCGCCGCTCGACCGGCTGATCTATCGCCAGCGACTGGGGCGCGGCGACCGGCGCCCTGACCAGGCTCTCGAACTGTCGCAGCGCCTCGCCCTGCAAGCGCAGCCGCTGGGCCATCTGCTCGGCCAGTTGTTTAGACGGCCGGCGCTCGCCCGCCTCGAATTTGCGCACCGCACTAGGCGAGATGTCCAGTAACTCGGCCATCTCCTCCTGGGTGAGGTCGCGGGTGCGGCGTTGCTCTCTGAGCCAGCGACCGAAGGACGCGTCATCGTCGCTCATTAGCTCATCTCCGATCCTGATTGCCGCAGGCGTGCGGCACGGCTGGTGGGTGCTTTGATTGTAACACTGCACAGGTAGTATCTGTCAAATTTTGTGGCGGTTTTTGTGGCGGTTTTTGTGGTAACTGTCCATTGAGACGAACTGAGCCTGGCGGTAGTATGTAGGCGTAACGATTTTCTCCCGCCGTCTCAAATCCGGGGGATTGGCGGGGCTAACAAACAGCAGTGTAGAAGGGGTGCCGCGCAACATGAACGAGCAGTCTTTGATTTTTGTTCTACTTGGTCTGGTCTTCGCTATTGCTATCGCGCTAACAGGATCTGATAAGCTTCCGGTTACTTCGGTCAATTGGGATGGTAACGATCAGGCGTCGCAGCCCGCCCGCCGGCAGCGCCGGGCAGGCAAAACCAATGCCTTCATCGGACTCGGTCTGGTAATAGCTTCGATTTTGACTCTGGCCGGCACGATTTTCCACGCCAGCGCGGTGGAATGGAGCGGCAACACCGTCCGCCCGAACGCGGTGGAGTGGAGTGGCAACACCGTCCGCCCGAATGCGGTGGAGTGGAGTGGCAAGACCGTTCGCCCGAACGCGGTCGAATGGAGTGGCAAGACCGTTCGCCCGAACGCGGTGGAGTGGAGCGGCGAGATTGTCCGCCCGAACGCAGTCGAGTGGCATGGATAAGTGAATCGGCAAAGAGCCAGCGAGATTATTTGAATTGCTCTGATGGGGGGATAGAGCGGGGCCAGGCGGCTCCGCTCTATTTTTGCTTTCGGCTGCGAATTGCCACTACCTGACTGAAAATGTACGAATTAAGGAAAACAGTCCGCGCCACGCATAGCCGTATGGTCCATTATGATCGGCTTTAGAAACATGGTAAAAGTAGTTGGGGGAATAGATCCCCCGGCATTCATAGTATTCAGTTGTCGTGGCAAGGTGAGGGATCAGGAATTATGGCTCTGCGTGCCTGGATCTATATCTGGGCTGTTCTGGCACTAGGCGGCCTGCTGGGGGTGCTGTCTGTGCTGGCGCCCCAGGCCGAGCAGATGCCCTGGGTGGCCTGGCTGGTGCTCACCGGGCTGACCACGCTGACCCAACTCTTCAAGACCCTGCTCAAGAGTAAGCTGCAATCCGACAACGGCACCACCTCTTATAGCCCGTCGCTGGTGTTCCTGTTCGCCGGGGTGTTGTTGCTGCCGGCGCCGCTATTTATCTTGCAGGTGATCGTGCCGCACCTGGTCGAGTGGTTGCGGGAACGCTTCAGCCGTAGCGCAAACCTGCCGGCCTGGTATATCCAGCCTTTCAATATGGGCACGCACGTCGTCGCCGGGCTGGTTACCTGGTGGTTCTACCGCCAGTTGCTCGATTGGCCGTTCAACCCGTCGGGTTGGTCGTCGGTTATTCCCGTGGCCCTGGCTGCGCTGCTCTACGCCTTCGCCAATCACCTGCTGGTCGGCGGGGCGATGGTGCTGGCGCGCGGCGTCTCCTGGCGCGAGTCGGGCTGCTTGCAGCCACAGACCCTGTTCCCCGACTTTGTCATGCTGGGCCTGGGCGGCGCTATCGCCAAACTGTGGGAGGTCGATCCCTGGCTGATCATGCTCTTGCTGTCGATCCTGGTGCTGGTCTACCGGGCGCTGCAAGTGCCGCAGTTGCAGAAAGAGGCGCAAACCGACGGCAAGACCGGGCTGCTCAACGCACGCCGTTTTGCCGAACTCGCCAATGCTGAGATCGAACGAGCCAAGCGCTTCGACCACCCCATCGCCCTGATCATGGCCGACCTCGATCTGCTGCGTGACGTCAATAACAACTACGGCCACCTGGCCGGCGACGCGGTGCTCACGTCTATCGGCCAGATCATCCGCTCGACGATCCGCGACTACGACCTGGCCGGGCGCTTCGGCGGCGAGGAATTCGCCATTGTGCTGCCGGAGGTGGGTATGCCCAAGGCGCTGGCCTTCGCCGAACGGCTGCGCCAGGCGGTGGAGGCGGCCAATATCAATGTGTCTACCAGCGTCACGCCGCTTAAAGTCACGATGAGCCTGGGCGTCGCCTGCTATCCCGACGACGGGACGACGCTCGCCGGCCTGACCCACGAGGCCGATGTCGCAGTCTATCAGGCTAAATTACACGGGCGCAACCGTGTCGTCGCCGTCGAAGACGTGCCGCGCTCGGTGCGCCTGGACGCCAGCACCCAACCAGGGCACGCCGCGCCTTTCACCCACCCGACCGCCGATAGCGCTGCAGCGGTTGTTGTAGCGGCGGAGGTTATAGCTGCTCGCGCTGGGGATAACGCTCGTGCGCAGGAAACCGTGCCTGCTGCTGCTCCCGTGCCCACCATGTCTGATGCCGCTGCGGCAGCGCAGCCCGGCGGCGCGCCTGATACCGAAGCCCCGGCCAGGCGCCCCTATCCGCGCGGGCGACTGGGCGTATTCCTGGGCGTGGTAATCGCGGCGGGGCTAGGCTCGGCCCTGTTCGGCACGTTGGCTACCGCCAGCCTGCCCGAACCGACTATCCTGCTGTTGATCGTGGTAATGACCGTGTTGAGCCAGATGTTGCTGGCCGATTCGCTGAAGAGTTCCACGTCGGTGGCGGGCGCGGTGGCCTTCGCCGCCGGGCTGATCGCCGGCATACCCGGCGCGGTTATCGCCAGCACGGCCACTGTGCCGATCAATCACTGGCGCAAGCACCAGGCCCTGCACGTCACCGCGTTCAACTGGTCGGTGCATGTGCTGGCCGGCTGGGCGCCGGTGCTGTTGCTCGTCCTCACCGGCTTGAAGCCCCGCGCCGACACCTTGATCCTGCTGATGCCCTTCACGGTGGTGGCCGCGCTGGTCTATTTCGCAGTGGAGACGGGGTTGGTCGCCTGGGCGATCAGCCTGTCGTCGCGCAGCAGCCTGATCAACACCTGGCGCGATCAGTTCCAGTGGTTCGCGCCGCACTACATCGTGTTGTGCCTGATGGGCATGTTCCTGGCCGTGGCTAACGCCGAGCAGGGCGCGTTGGGCGTGATCGTGTTCTGCGCCCCGGTGTTCATGATGCGCTTCGCGCAACACCAGTACGTCGAGCACACGCGGGCCAGCATGCAAGAGCTACAGCGCATGAACTGGGAGCTAACCCAGGCCAACCAGGAAGTGGAGACCGCCAGCACCGCTATCCGCAAGCTGAACGACGAACTATTCCTGACCCTGGCGAAGATCCTCGACGCCCGCGACCCCTACGTCAGCGGCCACTCCACCCAGGTTGCCACCTACGCCGCCGCCATCGCCACGGAGATGGGCCTGCCGCCGGAGCGCATCGCCATCTGCCGCCAGGCCGGCTTCCTGCATGACATCGGCAAGATCGCCATCGCCGAGGAGATCCTGAACAAGCCGGGCAAGCTAACGGCGCAGGAATACGATATCCTCAAGGCGCACGCCACCATCGGCGCGGAGCTGATCGAAACCAGCCAGGGCCTGCGCCACCTGGCTCCGTTCGTGCGCCACCACCACGAACACTGGGACGGGCGTGGCTACCCCGCCGGGCTACGGCGCGAACAGATCCCGCTGGAGGCGCGCATCCTGGCCGTCTGCGACGCCGTCGAAGCGATGGCCTCCGACCGGCCCTATAAGAAGGCCAAGTCCATCGAGGAGATCATGGCCGAGGTGCGGCGCTGCTCCGGCACGCAGTTCGACCCGGCCATCGCCGAGATCTTCATCCGCCTGGTCGAGCGCGAGGGCGATAAGCTGGTGATCAACTCGGCTCTGGAGGTCGTGCGCCGGCAGGTCGAGAACCGCGAACTGGTGCTGGTCGAAGCCGGGCTGGTTGTGGTGCAGACTACTGCGGCATAGCCCAGGCGCCTGGGCGCCTGGGCTATTAAAATCGCGGCAACAAAGACACGAAACCTGCCTGCGCAGGTTGCCTGGTAGATAAAAAGCAGCTTACCCGCTGGGTAAGCTGCTTTTTCTTAACTGGTGCCAACACCAGGTTACGGCGTGATCGTGGTTGGTGGCTCGATCTTGATCGATGGGTCGTTGAAGCGCGAGAAGTTGACAGTAACCTCGGAGGGCACCGACTGTCCGCTAACGTCAACCGTCGAGGTCACGTGCATGCGCACGATGTAGCCGCTATCTTTGGCTACCCAGGCTTCGCCTGTGCTGTTGCTTGCAGCTCCGGCTTGATCGGCGCTGGCTGTGCTGTCGAAGGTGTAGCGGGTTACCGCCACGCCGTCGAGTGTATCATCGCCGGCGTTGGTGACGTTTTGGAAGCCGCCTAGATTGCTCAACTCGAAGACGTCGCCCATCGGGATGGTGGTGGGCGACTTTACCCAGCCTGCGCTTATGCCGGCTGCGGCGATCTTGTTCCAGCTATCCTGGCCGATAGTGATAACTTCGCTGCTGGTAGCTGTGCCGCTCATTGTGGTCGTCACCGTGATATACGAGCTGTCCGGGGGAATCACATCGGCTTCCAGGTTTACGGTGTTCTCCGCATCCGCCGCGCCGCTGGTGATAACCGCGCTCTCGTGATAGCTGGTTAGCGACTTCATTTTGTCGAATACGGCGGTGAATTCGTCCAGGGCCGGCCCACTACTGGTGCCGCCGCTGGTGCCGCCGCTGGTCCCGCTGGTCATTGTGGCGTCGGCGCCGGGTGTCATCGTCGTCTCGGTTGTTGGTTCGGTCGCACTACCTGCGGTGGGTGTAGAAGCTTCAGTTCCGAGGGTCGTGGTGGTGGCCTCGGTGCCTGTAGTGGCCGTCGCCTCTTCTATGGCCGTGGTGGCGGTCGCCAGCTCTGGAGTACTGGTATCCAGCACCGCCGGTACAGTCGTCGCGACAGGGGTAGAGGTCGCAGTATCTCCCCCGCACGCAGCCAGCAGTCCTGTTACTGCAAGGAGCAGTGCGGGGATAACTAATTTCTTCACGGTAAGATTTTCCTCCCAATTTCAGCCGCGCTTTTGTTCGCTTGTGTTCGCGCGCTTGCAGCCTGGAACCGGCATTAGAGGGTACAGACAAACCCTGGCTCGCCATAGCCCGGCGCGCCCACCGAAAGCGACCCAATTTTTAAAGCACAGGACGGGCCAGCACCCTGCCGGGGCCTTGCGCGCAGCAGGGCGGCAGGCCATAGCTTGCGGCGAAATGCTGCTTGACAGACCCCCAACCCCTTGCTATAATGGCCCCACAACCGCATACCCGATCAACTGAGAACAGAACGAGTACCTGTCGAAGCGGGGGCACAGAGAGCCGGGCCAGGTGGAAGCCGGCCTCAGCGCAGGCAGCGAATGGATCTGGGAGTTGCGCACCGAAAGGCTTGTCCCTGTAGACTGCGCCGGCGCTCCACCGTTAACCGGAGGCAAGTATCGGCGGTCCTTCGTGACCAGGTACTTGCGGAAAAGCGCCACACGCGCTGCCGCCAGTCGGCAACGCCCCGGCGAAACTAGGGTGGCACCACGAGCAGGCATTGGCCCTCGTCCCTACACATGATAGGGGACGGGGGTTTTTTATTGGCTATTGGCTATTGGCTATTGGCTATTGGTAGTTGGTTATTGGCTATTGGCTATTGGTAGTTGGTTGGTGGTTGGTGGTAGTTGGTCGCCGGTCGTCGGTCGTCGGTCGTCGGTTGTTGGTCATTAGCCAATAACCAATAACCAATAACCAACAGCCAACAGCCAACAGCCAACAGCCAACAGCCAACAGCCAACAACCGTGGAGGCGAACATGATCCAGGCGGCATTAGTGAAATTGCTCGACCGGCAGCCGCTCAGCTATGAAGAGGCGCGGGGCGTGATGGAGCAGATCATGAGCGGGGAGGCCACGCCGGCCTTGACGGCGGGCTTCCTCGTGGCCCTGCGGCTGAAGGGCGAGACCGACGAGGAGGTGGCCGGCTTCGCCCAGGCGATGCGGGCGCACGCTATCCATGTGGAGGTGCCCGAAGGCGGCGTGCTGGTGGACACCTGCGGCACGGGCGGCGACGGCGCGCATACCTTCAACATCTCCACCGGGGCGGCCTTTGTGGCGGCGGGCGCGGGCGCGCATGTCGCCAAACACGGCAACCGTGCCGTCAGCGGGCGCTGCGGCAGCGCCGACGTGCTGGAGGCGCTGGGCGTCAATATCCAGCTTGGCCCGACTGAAGTGACCGATACGCTGGCGGCGGCGGGCGTGACTTTCATGTTCGCCCCGGTCTATCACCCGGCCATGCGCCATGCCGGGCCGGTGCGGCGCGAACTGGCCGTGCGCACGGTCTTCAACCTGCTCGGCCCGCTGACCAACCCCGCCGGCGCCGACGCGCAACTGCTGGGCGTGGCCGATGCCCGCGCCGCGCACACCATCGCCCAGGCACTCAGCCGCCTCGGCACCCGCCACGCGCTGGTGGTGCACGGCGACCAGGGCCTGGACGAGATCGCCCTCAGCGGCCCGACCCTGGTCTACGAGATCCGCGCCGGTGAGCCGCCGCGCCGCTACAACATCAGCCCGGAGCAGTTCGGCCTGCAAACCGCGCCCACCGAGGCGATCCGCGGCGGCACCCCCGCCGAAAACGCCGAGATGCTGCGCCGCGTGCTGGCCGGCGAACGCGGCCCGCAACGCGACGTGCTGCTAATGAACGCCGCCGCCGCGCTCTACGTCGGCCAGCGCGCTGCCAGCCTGGCCGAAGGCGTCGAACGCGCCGCCGAATCGCTGGACAGCGGGGCAGCGCAGCGGGCGCTCGATAGGATGATCGCGGCCAGTAATGGGCGGCTGGTGGGGGCTAGCGCCTGATGTGTGATACGTGAAACGCGAATATCATTGGGGTGAGTTGGCGATTGAAGTCGGAGGGAACTGTGGGAGGGGGCTCTGTCCCGCGATAGGGCTGAAGAATCAGCAAACTTATCGCTTTAGCCCCGCAAGCTGACTTGAGCGAGCAAGCTTGTACTGCAAATAGGCCAATCGCGGGACAGAGCCCCCTCCCACAGATCATTACACTTGTTGCAGCACTTTTACGCATCAGTGGCTTACGATTATGACTATTCTTGACACCATCATCGAGCATAAGCGGGTTGAGCAGGCGCAGAAGCTGGCGCTTGAGCCATTGGCGGCGGTTGAGCGACGGGCTTTGGGAGCGGCACCGGCGCGGGGGTTCCGGCGGGCAATCGAGCGGGGTAATGCCGCGCTGCCGCGCGTGATCGCCGAGGTGAAGCGGGCCAGCCCGTCGAAAGGGCTGCTGCGACCTGATCTGCAACCTGATCTGCTGGCGCGGCAATACGCGGCGGGCGGGGCTGCTGCGCTGTCGGTGCTGACCGATGAACGCTTTTTCCAGGGTAGCTTTGCCGACCTGGCAGCGGCTCGTGCGGCGGTCGAATTGCCGGCCTTGCGGAAAGACTTCCTGATCGACGTTTATGGCGTGTTCGAGTCGCGGGCGGGCGGCGCGGATGCGATCCTGCTGATCGCTTCGGTGCTCGATAGGCGGCAATTGCGCGAGATGCGGCTGCTGGCCGCCGAGCTAGGTATGGCCGCGCTGGTCGAAGTGCATACCGAGGCCGAGATGGACGCCGCTATCGAGTCGGGTGCCGAAATCATCGGCGTCAACAACCGCGACCTGCGCACCTTCACGGTGGACCTGGGCCTGACCGAGCGCCTGGCCGTCCGCCGCCCGGCCAACGCCCTATTGGTCGCCGAGAGCGGCATCGGCAATTATGCCGCCGTGCAGCGCCTGGCCGATTGCGGCGCCGACGCCATCCTGGTCGGCGAGGCGCTGGTTACTCAGCCCCAGCCGACTGTTGCCCTGCAAATCCTGCTCGGCGGCGCAGTAACGAAGGTCGGCCAACCATGATCATCTCAGAGCACTCAGCACTCAGCACTCAGCACTCAGCACTCCGTCCCCGCGTCAAAATTTGCGGCGTGCGCGACACCGCTAACGCCTTCGCCGCCGCCGACGCCGGGGCCGACCTGATCGGCTTCGTCTTCGCGCCCAGCAAGCGCCGGATCAGCCCTGAAGATGCGGCCACGATTATCGCCGCGCTCAAGGAGCGTTATGGGGCGCATGCGCCCCTGTCGGTCGGCCTGTTCGTCAACGAGGAACCGCTGCGGATGCGCGAGATTGCCGCCGCCTGCCGCCTGGATCTGATCCAGTTGTCGGGTGACGAGGCGCCTCATGCCGGTTTGCTGGCCGCCATTGGCCTGCCGGTTATCCGCTTCCTGCGCGTGCCGATTGGCTCGCCTGTAACCGAAGTGCGCGATCAGGTGGCGCGCTGGCACGATGCCGCGCAAGCGGACGGCGTGAGCGGGCCGTGGGGCACGCGCCTGTTGATCGGCCTGGACGCCTACCATGCCGGGAGCTACGGCGGCACCGGGCAGAGAGCGGACCATACGCTGGCCGCCGCGCTGACTGAGCAGTATCCGCTGATGCTGGCCGGCGGCCTCAACCCGGCCAACGTGGCCGAGGCTATCGCCGGCGTGCAGCCCTGGGCGGTGGACGTGAGCAGCGGCGTGGAGCAGGACGGCGCCAAAAGCCCGGCCTTGATCGCGGCGTTTCTTGCGGCGGCTAAGGGATCGTAGGAGGAGTTTGACAGTGGATCAACCAGCGGACCAGGGACTGCGCGTCCGATTGTGGGGTGGGGCTTCGGCCCTGCCTGGGCTGAAGCCCTGACCCCAGATACGGACACGCACTAATCTAACCCGACTCTTAGTCTAGCAAGCCAGGCGTGAGATCGGAAACGTGAAACGTAAAACGTGAATTCCGTTATTACGCATTACGTATTACGTATCTGATCACCGACCACTCGCCGCTCAGAGGAGAACACGATGACCACACTTGAGACACTCGATCCGGTTACTACCGCCACGCAGGGGCCGGACGAAAGCGGGCACTTCGGCCAGTTCGGCGGCAAGTTCGTGCCCGAAACGCTGATGCCCGCCCTGCAAGAGCTGGAGGCCGCCTATGCCGAGGCGCTGGCCGATCCCGACTTCCAGGCCAACTTGCTGGCCTTGCAGCGCGATTATGTGGGCCGCCCGACGCCGCTCTACCACGCCGCCAGCCTGAGCAAGCAGATCGGCGGGGCGCAGATCTACCTGAAGCGCGAAGATCTGGCCCACACCGGGGCGCACAAGATCAACAACGCCCTGGGCCAGGCTTTACTGGCTAAGCGCATGGGCAAGCAGCGCATCATCGCCGAGACCGGCGCGGGCCAGCATGGCGTCGCCACGGCCACCGCCTGCGCCCTGCTGGGTATGGATTGCATCGTCTACATGGGCGAGGTGGATATCGCCCGCCAGTCGCTCAACGTCTTCCGCATGAAACTGCTGGGCGCCGAGGTGCGCCCGGTCGCCAGCGGTAGCCGCACGCTGAAGGATGCGATCAACGAGGCCATCCGCGACTGGGTTACGAACGTGACCACCACCTTCTACATCATCGGTTCGGTGGTCGGCCCGCACCCCTACCCGCGCATGGTGCGCGACTTCCAGTCGGTAATCGGCAAAGAGGCTCGCGCCCAATCGCTGGAGCAGATCGGGCGCCTGCCCGATTACGTCGTGGCCTGCGTCGGCGGCGGCAGCAACGCGATGGGCATCTTCTACCCCTTCGCCGGCGACGCCGAGGTCGCACTGGTGGGCGCCGAGGCCGAGGGGCACGGCATCGCCAGCGGCAAGCACGCCGCCACACTCTCAGCCGGCAGCGTGGGCGTGTTGCACGGCGCCCGCTCCTATGTACTGCAAGACGAGGACGGCCAGGTGATCGAGGCGCACAGCATCTCCGCCGGGCTGGACTACCCCGGCGTCGGCCCCGAACACGCCCATTTCAAGGACACCGGCCGCGCCCGCTACTTCTCCGTAACCGACGACCAGGCCCTGGAAGGCTTCAAACTGCTCTGCCGCAGCGAAGGCATCATCCCCGCCCTGGAGTCGGCCCACGCCGTCTACCAGGCCGTCCAACTCGCCCGCACCCTGCCGGCAGACCAGACCATCGTCATCTGCCTCTCCGGGCGCGGCGACAAGGATATGCATACGGTGGCGGAGGCGCTCAACGTCGAATTGACGTGAAACGTGAAACGTGAAACGTGAACAATGGGCTACGAGCTACGAGCTACGAGCTACGAGCTAAGCGTTGACGGTTCACAGTTGGCAGTTGGCAGTAACGATCATACCGTGAACTGTCAACTGTCAACTGTGAACCCATCGCGTTTCACTGACCACTGATCACCGACCACTGCTCACTCGTATTCACGTTTCACGTTTCACGTTTCACGTTTCGCGTTTCACGTTTCCGCAGACCAGTACTGAGCCTGATTACCGGCCAGAGCCGAAAAGGAGCGAAAATCATGGGCGTGGATAGAATCTCTGCCGCCTTCTCCGCCAGCAAGGCACGGGGCGAGGTGGCGCTGATGCCGTATGTGCCGGTGGGCTACCCGCGACCGGGAGCTACCGAGGAGATCGTGCCTGCGCTGGTGGACGGCGGGGCGGCGATTGTGGAATTAGGCGTGCCTTTCAGCGACCCGCTGCTGGATGGGCCGACGATCCAGCGGGCGACGCAGGTTGCTTTGGAGCAGGGGGTTAACTTTGATCGCTGCCTGGAGGCTGCGGCGGCGATCCGGCGGCAGGTCGAGGCGCCGCTGCTGTTTATGGGCGCCTATAACCCGTTGCACCGCCGGGGCCTGGCCCGCGCGGCCGAGGAGAGCGCGGCAGCCGGGGTGGATGGCCTGATCGTGCCCGACCTGCCGCCGGAAGAGGCCGGCGAGTTGCTGGCGGCGGCGCGGGCCAATGACCTGGCGCTGGTCTTCCTGGCAGCGCCTACCAGCAGCGAGGCCCGCCTGCGCCGCGTGGCCGAGTCCGCCAGTGGCTTCATCTACTGTATTTCGCTGACCGGCGTCACCGGCGCTCGCCGCGACATCAACGCCGAACTTGGCGCCTTCCTGTCTCGCGTGCGCCAGTACACCGACCTGCCGCTGGCGGTGGGCTTCGGCGTGAGCACGGCACAGCATGTTGCCCAGATTGGCGCCATCGCCGAGGGTGTCGCCATCGGCAGCGCCGTGGTAGATCGGATCAGCCAGAACCCCGGTCATGAGGCCGAGGCGGTGCGCGAGTATATGCTGGCTTTGCGCGGGCAGCCGGTGGGGCAGGAGCAGGTCGCGGCGGGTAGGTAGTAGAGCCCCAGGAAGGTTGGCCCCATTTTGTGCAGGCAATAGATTACCCGGTGCCGCCGCGTCGTGTCGCGCTCAGCGCAGTTACGACCCTGGCCTTCGTGATCCTGGGCCTGATGAGCGCCATATTGGGGCCGATCCTGCCGTGGCTGGCGAGTCGCTGGGGCACGTCGCTGGACCAGGCCGGCGCGCTGATCACGGTCAACTTTCTGGGCGAGGGCGTGGCCTTTGTCCTCAGCGGTTTCCTGCTCGACCGTGTGTCGCGCAAACTGGCGCTGGTGCTGGAGTTCGCCCTGTTCAGCGCCGGCTTGATTGGGGTGGCCCTGGTGCCGGATATGGGGCTGGCGCTCGCCAGCGCCGCTATCCTGGGCCTGGGCTGGGGTGGCCTGGTCGTCCTGACTAACGTGTTCCTGGCCGAGCTTTACCCGGAGCGGCGCACACAGGCTTTCAACCTGATGAGCACGGTTGCCGGGATCGGGGCGCTGGCCGGGCCGCTGCTGGTCGGACTCTCCACGGAGGTAACCGGCACGCCCGCCGCGTCGATAATCGGCACGGGCGCCGTCAGTCTGCTGACCGGTCTGGGTTATGCGGTGCTGACTTTTCCGCGCCGGGTGCAAGCCGCAAGCTCAGCGGCGATCAGCCCGGCCGGCGTGCTGGCCCTGTTGCGCGAGCCTTATGTGCTGGCGCTGACGCTGCTGCTCTTCATCTACGTAAGCCTGGAGATCGGCTTCGGTGCCTGGGTCTATAGCTTTGCGCTGCAAGGGCCGGGACTCGACGATGCCGGGGCGGTGCTGGTGGCGAGCGACTTTCGCGCCGCCTTCACCGTTGGCCGCCTGGCCGCAGGTGTGGCCGCTCGCTGGGTGGCCGGGCGCTGGCTGGTACTGGGCGGCGCCGGGATGGGCGTGCTGGGCGCCGCGTTGATCGCCCTGCTGCCCGCCAACTCACCGGCCATGTTCATCGGCACGGCGCTGGTTGGGCTGGGCTGTGGCCCCATCTTCCCCACGGTTATGGCCCTGGCAACTGACCGCTACCCGGCTGCCGCCAGCACCATATTCAGCATCGCCCTGCTGGGCGGTGCCCTCGGCGGCACGTTCCTGCCCTACGGCATCGGCTACCTGCTGGTCCAGGGCGGCGTCAGCGTGGCTGCCGGAGCCTGCGCGCTGGCTATGCTGCTGATCGGTGGGCTGGAAGTACTGCTGGCGTTTGCTTTTGGCGGCGCTCATCGCGCGGCACAGGCTGATCAGCAGCTGAGCTAAACCACGCCCTCATAAACCCCCAGCATCTGCCGGGCGGTGGCGGTCCAGGGGAAGTTGGCGGCGCGGTTGGGGCCGGCCTCTTGCAGGAAGGCGCGCACTTCCTCGCGTTCGAGCACCGTTTCCAGGGCGGCGGCGATGCTTTCCTCCGATTGCGGGTCGATCAGCAGCGCGGCGTTGCCGGCCACCTCGCCCAAAGCGCCGCCTTTTGAGGTTATCACCGGCGTGGCGCAGGCCATCGCTTCCAGCACCGGCAGGCCGAAGCCCTCGTAGAGGCTGGGGTAGACGAACAGCGTCGCCAGGTTATAGAGCGTGTTCAGGTCTTCGTCGGGCACATAGTCGAGGAAGTGGACGTTGTCCTTGAGGCCCAACTCCTCTACCTTGCGGAAAATGTCCTCGTACATCCAGCCCTTGCGGCCGGCCAGCACCAGATCATGCCCGCGCTGGGTGCCGCGTGCCCGCATGCGGGCATAGGCGCCGAGCAGGCGCAGCAAGTTTTTGCGCGGTTCCAGCGTGCCCACGTTCAGGATAAAGTGCGACGGCAGCAGCAATTGCTGGCGCAGGCGCGGTGCCAGCTGGTTTAGCTCGCGGTTGGTCAGCGGCCTGAAGTCGGTATCCACGCCGTTCGGGATTGTCACCACCTTTTGCGGCTTGACTCCGAACAGGCGGATCACGTCCTGCCGCGTGGCCTCGGAGACGGCCACCACGCGATGCGCCCGCTGGATCGAGCGGGGCAGGGCGGCGCGCAGGTATTCGCGGTTACCGGGGTCGCTGTATTCGGGCACGACCATGAAGCTAAGATCGTGGATGGTGATGATCGAGCGCCCGCGCAGCAGCGGCGGCCCCAGGAAGTCGGGCGAATGCACCACGTCGGCCCGCCCGATCAGCGCGTCCAGCGGCAGCGGCAGCCTGGCGCGCTGCCAGATGATGTTCAAATGGCGCGGGCTGAGCGGGATCTCGCGCACCTCGACGTTGCCGAAGTGTTCCAGCAGAGTGCGCATGCGGGCGTATTCCGGCGTCTTGCGCGGCAGGCCCAGGCGTCCGTAAAAAAGCCGGTAGGAGTTGCGCCTGTCAAGCTGGGTCAGCGCGGTCACCAGCGAGCGGCTGTAGCGCGCCACCCCCGCCCCCGGATAGACCCCGGTGGTGTAGTCGATGGCTATGGTGAGGCTGCGATCCGGGGCGGCTGCCTCTGGTGTGCTGCGTGGACTCATATGTGGCGCGTGAAACGTGAAACGTGAAACGTGAAACGTGAAGACGGGCTACGAGCTATGAGCTACGAGCTACGAGCTACGAGTGACGTGGGGCTAATCTCACTGATCACTGATCACTGACCACTGATTACTCGTATTCACGTTTCACGTTTCACGTTTCACGCATTATTTCTTCTTCGACACCAGATAAACCACCAACCCGCCGACTACAATGCTCCAATAGTTGATCAGCCTGTCCAACAGGGCGATGCTGATCGCCGTGGGCTGGTCCACGCCGACCCAGACCAGCACCACGACGACGGCGCCTTCTACCAGGCCGATGCCGCCCGGCGTGACCGGCAGAGTGGTCAGCAGTGAGCTAGCCAGCGCGATGAAGATGACGATGGGCAGGGTGATCAGGTGGCCCTGGTCTAGCGCCTGGGTCACAAAGAAGAGGCGCCCGCCCTCCAGCAGCCAGATCGAGGCGGTGAAACCGATCAGCATGGGGATGCTGCGGCGGCGGAAGCTTTGCAGCGTGCCGTGCTGGAAATGCTGGAACTTGCTGCGATAGCGTTCGGGGATCAGCTTGAGCAATTGCTGGCTGAAGCCACGCAGCGCGATCAGCCCGCCCAGGATGATCACCACCAGCAGCGCGCCGAAGGCCAGCACCAGGTTCATGTCGCCCGGCAACCGCCCCTGGAACGTCAGGAAGGCGGAAACGCAGAGCAGGCTGAACAGGATAAGCAGGTCGATGATGCGCTCGGCCAGGATGGTGCCTATGGTGCGCGAGAACGACACGTCGGCGTTGCGCTTGAGCAGATAGCTGCGGTAGGCGTCGCCCAGCTTGGCCGGCACGATGCAATTGACGAACCAGCTAAGGTAGATGATCTCGATCAGCCCGGCCACGCCGGGGATCGAGTAGCCCGCCTTGCGGGTCAGCCCTACGTTGGACAGCAGGGTGCGCCAGCGCAAACCGCGCAGGATGAAGGCCGAATAGTAGACTACGAAGCCGGCGGCGAAGAAGAGCAGGTTAGTCTCCTTGAGCACCTGCCAGATCTCCGCCGGGTCGAGGTCGAAGCGCGTGAAGATGAAGGCGAGCAGCCCCAGCGCCAGCGCGAACGATAGCAGGGTGCGCACGTTGAGCAGCCGGTGCGAAAGCCAGGCGCGATCCTCGGCGATCTGCTCGGCCTGCTCGCTGACGGCCTCCTCTTCGACCGCTTCCACCAGGTCGAGCAGGTCGCCGCTTGCTGCGCCGGCCTTGGCGACGGCCCCATCCTGCTCTGTTTCTAGCTCTGGATGTGCGCCGTTGTTCAGGCGCACGTTGCTGTTCTTTTCCTGTTGCAACTGACTGATTTTATAGCCTCCTAACATCTGGCCGCTTAAATAGCAATTCTTGATCCGGCGATTCGGAGATTGAAATCGTGGCAACAAAGACGCGAAACCCGCCTACGCGGGTTCAAGTGCCCTTGGCACCAGCGTAAACAGCGCGATCACCGCCGCCCAATGTATACCCATGTTCAGCGCGTGCAGGTTCTCGAAGACGCTATGGCCGAGAATGGCCCAGACTACGCCGAACGCCCCGATCAGCAGCGCCCGCTCTAAGCCGCGTTCAGGGCCGCGCACCCGCGCCAGGGCACGCCAGGCGGCATTCAGCGCCGTTCCGATGAGCAATAGATATGTGCTCAGCCCAATAATACCTGTTTCCGCCAGCGCGTGCAGATAATAGTTGTGCGCCTGCCCGCGCGAATAGGGCCAGCCCTGAATATTGAACCTGAGATCGTTGAACAGCACGTTGAAATTGCCGATGCCCACGCCCAGCCAGGGGTCGTACAGGAACATGTTCCCGGCCACCTGCCAGTGGACCAGGCGCTCGATCTGCGCGAAGTTCTGCGGATTCGGGCTGACCCCGCGCACGTCGAATATCTGCAACTGGCTGGTGATGCTGGTCAGCCGCTCGGCGATGGCCGGCGGCAGCGCCCCGGCCCAGGCCAACAATACCACCACGACCGCAACCACCGCCAGCAGTCCCAAAACCCCCGCCGCCCGCCGCCCCAGCGCCACCGCCATCATCAGCAGCCCAAACCCCAACCCCAGATACCCGCCCCGCGAATAAGACAGCAACATCCCCAGCACCATCGCGCCCACAATCACCAGCAGCGCCCCCGCCAACCAGGCGTCCCGCCACAAATCAGGCGCGGGGGCCAGGAGGCGAGTGACGAGTGACGAGTGACGAGTGACGAGTGACGAGTGACGAAGGCGCAACCCCCTTCCCCAGAGGGAGAGGGAGCTACCCGCCCTCTGCCCTCTGCCCTCTGCCTTCTGCCTTCTGCGCTCCGCCCTCTGCGCTCCGCCCTCTGCCTGCTCCGTTCCGCCTGCCACGTCTCCCACAACCGCAGCACGAAATACACAGCCAGGGCGATAGCCAGGGGCAGGGTCATGTTCAGGAAGCCGGCGTAGGAGTTGGGCATGCCGATGGTGCCGAAGGCGCGGGCGCTGGCGTCGTCGGCGCTGCCCAGGCCGACGTAGAAGCTTTCGGGCACCCAGCCGAACAGCGCCTGGACCATGCCCAGCGCGCCCTCGGCGAAGCCGGAGAGCAGGAAGCAGACGACCAGGCCCAGCACCTGCAACCGCGTGACCACCGTGTTGGCGATGATGATATAGCTCAGCAAGACCACCAGCCAGCGCGAGATCTCGGCCAGGCTCTCGCTGTACGATGTGGTGACGATCAGGCTGAGGATCATCACGACGATGTAGAAGCCGAGCATGATCGCGAAGCCGGGCAGGACGATTTTGCGGTGCCCGCCCGTCGCCATCCAGGCCCACCAGGCCAGCAGCGTCAGCGCCATCACCACCTGGGTCACGGTTAGTCCCGCGGGCAGCCTGATCACCGTCTGCACCGGCACACTCAGCACCAGCAGATAGACGGAGAACAGCGGCCAGCGCAGCATCAGCGGCACAAAGACCATGCCCAGCGCCAGCCCCAGCCCAACCTGCCAGGGCAACAACGCCGCAACAGCCGCCGCAACCATGACGGCCAGCGGCAACCAGAGGCGGTTTATGGGGAGGTGGAGGGATCGGGGTAGCAATGATGCGTGAAACGTGAAACGTGAAACGTGAGACGTGAAGACGGGCTACGAGCTATGAGCTACGAGCTATGGGTTGACAGTTGACAGTTGACAGTTGACAGTAACGACAATACTGTGAACTGCCAACCGTGAGCTGTGAACCCGTCACGTTTCACGTTTCACGAGTCGGTTACGACCTCTCTGAACCACTCGATGGTTCGGCGTAGACCTTCGTCCAGATTGACGCGGGGCTGCCAGCCTATTTCCGTCTGGATGCGGGTTATGTCGGGGCAGCGGCGGGCGGGGTCGTCGGCCAGGGAGGGGCGATGCACGATGGGTACGTCGCTGCCCACCTCGTCGCGGATGATTTTGGCGAAATCGAGGATCACGCGCTCGTCGGGCGTGCCCACGTTGTAGAGGCGGCCAGCGGCGACTTCAGGCGGCGCGAACATCACCGCCATCAGCCCCTCGACCATGTCCGAGACGTAGCAGAAGGCTCGCGTCTGCTGGCCGTCGCCGTAGATGGTGATCGGGTTGCCGGTGAGCGCCTGCGAGATGAAGTTGGGCACCACCCGCCCGTCGCGCGGATGCATGCGCGGGCCATAGGTGTTGAAGATGCGCACCATGCGCCCATCAAGCCCCTTGACGCGGGCGAAGGTGCTGACCATCGCCTCGCCGGCACGCTTGCCCTCGTCGTAGCAGGCGCGCGGGCCGATGGGGTTGACGTTGCCGTAATATTCCTCGCGTTGCGGGTGCTCCAGCGGGTCGCCGTATGCCTCGGAGGTCGAGGTGTAGAGCAGCCGCGCCTTGTGCTCTACCGCCCAGTTCAGCAGGTTGTAGGTGCCGAAGGTGTTGACTTCGAGGATCTCAATCGGGATGCGGCTGAAATCCGCCGGGCTGGCCGGGCTGGCGAGATGGAACACCACTTCGGCATCGGGCAGATCGGCGGGCAGCGGTTTGGCGATGTCGTGCTCGATCAGCTTGAAATCAGGGTTGTCGGCCAGGTGGGCGATGTTGCTGTAGCGGCCCGTGCTGAAGTTGTCAATCGCGGTAACGCTATGGCCGTCGCGCAGTAGCGCGTCGCAGAGGTGTGAACCGATAAAGCCGGCGCCGCCGGCGACGATAATCCGCAAAGCTAGCTCCTAAGCGCTCTTGCGCATGAGTTGCAGCAGCGCGCAGGCCAACCAGAATATGAGGGCCAGATCCTGCAGGAAGTATGAGTTGTCCACCATGCCGTGGACGAGGAAATCGATCAGCATGGCAAACGCGCCCAACGCGACCGCCGCGGCAAGCGGATCACTCCGCCGGCTCAACGTGAGCGCAGCGCGCCAGTAGCGGACGACTATCCAGCCCCCGGCGAGCATACCTATTATACCCAAACTGAGCCAGCAATCAAGAATCAGGTTGTGCGGGTGGGAGAGCCAGCGTTCTAGCTGGTGATCGCCGAAGATATAGATGTCCTGGTACTGGTTCAGGAACTGGTCCAGGCCCACGCCGAAGATCGGGTGGTCGCGCAGCATCGCCAGCGACGATTGCCACAGGTCGAGGCGGATCAGGCCGCTGCCCTCGGCCAGCAATCGCTCCGGCAGGATGCCCAGCACCGCCAGCAGTAACGCGCCGCCTGCCGCTAACAGGCCCAGCGCCAGCACGGTCAGGCCCAACCTGCGGTTGGCGACCAGTAAGGCTGCGCAGAAAGCCACGGCCACGGCGATATAAGCGCCACGCGAGAAGGCCAGGATCAGCGCGGGCAGCATCAGCAGCGATGCCAGCAGATACCAGCGCCGCCTGACGATCTCCGCGGGGCCGCGCAGGAAAAGCCCGGTGACGCCGACCAGCGTCAGGCCGCGCCCCATCACGATAGCCAGGTTGTTGGGGTGCGGGAAGGTGCCCTGGATGCGCGTGACCTGCTCCACCGCCAGCACGTTGAGGTCGAATGCTGCCTGCGCCAGGGCGATCAGTGCGGCCAGGGCCACCCCGGCGGCGAAGCCATCCAGCAGGCGCATCGCCCGCCGCCGCCCCTGCATGATCTCGGTCGCCAGGAAGTAGAACAGCAGCGGCTCCACGATCACCCAGCGATAGGCGCGCAGGCTGTCTTTCAAGAAGTCGGGGTTGGCGACCGTCAGCAGCGAGAATGTCGCCACCAGGAGAAAGACCAGCGCGGGCAGGCCGAAAATGTCGCGTTGCAGCCAGGCTTCCAGGCGCTGGCGTAGCGTGACCGGCCCCTGCAACTGCTCGTACAGGTCGAGATAGCCGGTAACGCCCACATCGGCGTTGCTGTCGGCGACGACCCTGGGCCGCAGGCGTCGCCCTATCCAGGAGCCGATCATCTCGCGCCGGGGTATCGGCCCCTGTAGCTCGCTGAAGACGCGCAGGTACGAGGTCACGCCTTCATTGCGTATGCTCGGCACCGTGGCCTTGCGCGGGCGCAACAGGCGATGCAGCCACCAGGCGACCAGGGTTAGCCACAGGCAGGTTTCGCTCAGCGACAGGGTGGCGACCATGCTGCCGCTGGGTCCCCAGAACAGCGGCAGAGTCAGCACGCGCGGCACCCAGTAGAAGGGGATCATCGCCGCAGTCAGCGTCAGCGCCGTGCCTGGCCGCCAGATCGCCAGCAGGAACCAGATCACCAGCGCCGCCAGCGCCACGATCTCGAACGGCGAGAAGTAATACACGCCCAGCGCCAGGGCCATCGCCGTTGCCGCGATGACCGTGGCTGCGTGCTCGCCCGATAGGCCGGGCCGGGCGATATTTGAGCGCACCACGGTCGGCAGGCGCGACAGGCCCAGGCTGAAGCGCCCCGCCGTCCACAGCAGCACGACGGTTAGCAAGGCGTAGGCGGCAGGGAAGCGCCAGGGCATGTTATCTTCACGCGACACGACATATCCCAGAACACCGGAAGTAGGATTAGCAGAGGCGCCATTGGCGTGGTCCAGTGAGAATTGTAGGATGTGTTCAGTGGCTGTTAGGTCGCGCACCATCGGCAAACGGCGCGCCGCCGCGCCCTGGGCAGACGGCCAATCAGGTACGACAGTCCAGTTGCCGCCGTCTGCACCGGAGGCGGGGACTTGGATCGCGTTGCTCAAGTCCGCGCCGTCAAGGGTTGCCCGGATCGCCGTGATGCCGGCGCCGGGGTCCAGGACCAGATCAAGCCGTGTGCCCTCGAATCTGATCGTTCCGCGATCCTGATCCCAGGTCAGTGCCGGGCTATCCGTCGTATAGGCTCCGGTGCCTGCGCTGGGGAACTGCGCTCCATACTCGCTCAGGGCGGTATAGGCCGCGCGCGGGCTGAAATCCTGGTTGAGGATGGCGAACCAGGGCGCGGCTTGGTTGGGCAGCGGGTCGGGGTCGCGCAGGTGCCAGACGAACATCGGTCCCATCCAGGGCCATTCGGCCTGCGCCCGCTGGTATGCCTCCACCAGGTAGCGCGCCTGCGTCTGCTCGTCTACGCTGGGGCCGAAGTCCTGCTTGTAGTCCCCGAAGTCGGGCGGCAGGCTCAGCCAGGCGACCTCGCTGACCCAGATCGCTTTGCCGGCGTCGCCGTTCTCCTGCATCACGGCGTGGAACAGCAGCGCCCGCGAGAAGTTGACGCGCTGGTTGTCGCCCGGCAGTTTCAGATCGGTGGTGCGCTGGTAGGGACTCTGGCCCAGGCCATAGGCCATCGTGCTGGCGATGTCGAAATAGGGCTTCGCGCCCGCGTCGTACATTTGTTGCAGGTAGACCAGTTCGTTTTCGCTGCCCCGGTCGCCTACATGCTCGATGGTCTGCGCCAGCGCCGCCATGACGATCACTGCGTCGGGGTTGGCCTGCTTGGCCGCGATGTAGCCGGCCTTGAGTAGCTCGGTATACTCTCTGGCGTTGGCCGGGCCACCCCACTCGCCCAGCAGGTTTGGCTCGTTCCAAAGCTGAAAATAGGTGATCTTGCCCTTATAGCGGCTGACCACGGCGGACACGAAGTCGGCGAAATCCTGGTTGTGTTCCGGCGGCCCCTTGGGAAACTGCGCGATGTCGGCGCCGGGCGGGCGCGACCAGTCGGGTGGCGCGTCGATGCGGGCCAGGATCTGGATGCCCAGCGCATTGGCCCGCTCCACGATGTAATCGTACTTGGCCCAGGCGCTGACCACCGGGTAGGGGCCGCGCCGGTCCTCGAAGTCGCCTTTGCCGGCGATCTCGATGTCGCTCCAGGGGAAGGTCTGGCGAATCCATTTGAAGTGACCTGCGGCCACCATCTCCAGGCTGCGGTCCACGTTGGCGCGGTCAGGCTCTTTGTCCAGGAAGACGTTGATGCCCAGCGGATTGTCGCCGGTGTAGGGGATGGGGGTCAGGTCGGGGCCGCGGGCCACGGCGCGGTTTTCCAGCCGGTCCAGGTAGGCGGTCAGCGCCATCAGCGCCAGGGCCAGCAGGAACAGCACCAGCAGCGCGATCAGGCGGCCTAAAGCCGGGCCGGCCTGGGGCACCGGGAGCGGCAGAACTATCGTCGGCGCCGCCGGCTCCTCGATATCTGGGAGCCGCAGGCGCTGGGTGATAAAGGGGTTGGCGATGCGGCTGGGCGGCGGCTGTTTAGCGGACACGCCATCTCCGCAGCAGCACGATATTGGCTGCCAGGCCCGCCAATAGTAGCGCCGTCACCAGCCAGAACTCGGTCAACGAGCGTTCGCTGCGCACCTTGAAGCCGGCGATCTGCACCCCGGCGGCGCTGGCGCGCAATTGCAGTTGGTGTATAACCGGCGCATATTCGCGCCCCAGGTTTTGCACCAGCGCCAGCGATGTGCCGGCGTCTGCCGGCGCCGCCAGTTTCGCCCCGGCCTTGCTCTGCTGCTCGGCCAGGGTGGCCGCGTCCAGGTAGGCCCGCCCGGCTTCGTCGCGCGGCAACGCGGCCACGATCCCCTCGTCGCCGCCGTCCACGGTGACATAGAGCCGCCCCGCGCCGGCAGGCAAGGCCGCCGGCAGATCCAGGTCCACGTCGGTGCCTTCAAATGAGAGCGTCAGCGTGCCCGTGGTACCGTTGGAGACCAGGATCGGGGTTAGTGTCGCGCCGTCCTCGCCCTTGATCACCGCTGTGTTCCAGTTGGCGTCGCTATGCACCGGCGCGCTCCAGGCGCCATAGCTGCCGGGGCCGGCGGTGGCGAGGCTCGTCGCCAGGCTCTGCACCGAATAATAGACCGGTTCAGGCACAAATTCGGGCGTGACCATGCCGAAATAATACTCGGCCTGCGACGGCGACATATCGCCAACCTGCCGGAAAAACCAGATCGTGAACACCCCCGCCCAGGGCCAATTTTCGCGGGCGTACTGGATGCCGCGCACCGTGTAATCGGCCTGCTCGACCTGTGATACATGCCGCCACAGTTTCAGTTGGTCTGCTGAGAGATTAGCCGGCGCCGCGTTCCAGCCATATTCGGTGAACCAGACCGGCTTGGCTTCGTCGCCGTTCCGCTCCATCACCTGGCGTGATAGTTCGACGCGGCGGAAGTTGAGCACCTGCGGGTCGGGCGGGTTCTCCGGCGGAAACTCCAGCCCGAAGGCGTTGGCCGAGAGCACGTCGAAGCATTTATCGCAGTCGGACGTATTGGCCGGGTTATACATCCGCGCCAGCGCGTCGTACATGCGCTGCAAGTAGATCGTCTCGCGCAGGTTGCCGCCTTCCTCGTTGGTGGTGGCAAGCGGGGCGCTCAACACGATGATATTGGGATCGATCTTCTTCGCCGCCAGATAAGCCGCCTTCAGCAGCGCGGCGTAGCGGGCCGGGTCAACCGGCTTGCCGGGGCCAAGCCACTCGTCTTGCAGGTTCGGCTCGTTCCAGATCTGGATCGCCTGGATCTTGCCCTTGTAGCGCGTGACGAAGGCGCTGACGAAGGCGGCGTA
>JADMIO010879502.1_pt1 | contig 29290 bp, 24 predicted proteins | sample 8958161 | NCBI WGS metagenome assembly JADMIO01 (sample SAMN16585339, study PRJNA669376) | soil metagenome | isolation source: Crop rotation soil | place: USA: Cullars Rotation, Alabama | collected 2011 | reverse complement strand
TCTTCCCGCCTGCACGCCAAGATCTTGAAGGAGCTTGCGCGCCTGGGACTTTCGTTCTTCTGAAACCTGAAGGGCGAAGTCCGGCTCGACCTCTTCAGTCGAAGACTTGCCGAAAAGAGTGTGATCTAACTCGCTAATGACGTTGAGATAGTAAAACACCTCGTGACGTTCGTCTTTCCAATCGGGCGCCGGAATGGAATGCGTCAGAAGAAAGCCGCGTCGCTGAGTGTCGTAACCAATTCGGACGGGCACGCGAGCCATAAAAGCAATGGCCGCCGCTTCAAATGCATTTTGAAAAAGTATTGCGAGGTCAAAGCGATGTGGCTTCCAATCAGAGCTTTGTTGCCAGGCAGACTTTAGACCTGCGCGTTCGTATGAAATGACTTCGTCAACATAGTCTGCATCGACAAAGATGTCCGACGTAGCTGGTCGCGAAACCACAGTTACGCGTGCGTCAGGAAGTAGCCGTCGCAGCGCGCGCAGGGCCGGTACGCAGATCACCGCATCGCCGACCCAGTTGGGGATGCGCACTACAACGTTCTTGATTTGATTTGGGTCTAACTTCTTCAAAGGATTGCCTGGCGCGGCGCGTTTTCAAATCAAACTTCGCAAACCATCCTCGATTCCAATCTGAGGTTGCCAGTTTAACTCGTCCTTAATTCGCGTCAGATCAGAAACGTAATTCAAAGGCGCCGGCGGCGGCAAAGGATGCGCCTCGTCGAACACCGGATTGCACTGAATCATTTCGGCTACGGTCTCAATGATCTTTCGCAACGACAGAGCGTTGCCGCGCCCGCCGCCCAGATTATACAACCCGTGCATGACTTCTGAGTCGATGAACGCACGGCACGCCCGCGAAAAGTCTTCGACGTGCAGAATGTCGCGAACCGGCTGGCCGTCAAGCGGCAGGCGAATCGGCCAGCCACGCTTCACCGCTTCGACGTAATGAGTTACGAACCCGTTGGCGTTTCCTTCTGAAGGCCGCGCGTACACCGTTGAGAGGCGAAAGATGCACGAGCGAAAGAGGCGTTGCTCGGCGTAGAACTGCACATACTTTTCCGCGATGAGCTTGGACCATTCCAGCGCCGTCTGGCCGTGAAACTCCGTGCTGCAACTTTCCGGGACCTGGTCGTACTGATCGGCATTCGATCCATAGACATCTTTTGTCGAAGCAAAGATGAAAACGGAATTTGGCCGCAACTGCTCGAGCAGGTTCACCGTCCCCTGGACGTTTGTGCGAAAACAATTCTCCGCTTCGGCCGGATCTTTACTTGAATAAGCCGCGAGGTGAATTACCGCGTCGTATTCGCCCACCCGCGCGGCGTCGAGAGGATTAAGCACATCGAGTTGCGCACGTCGCGAGAAATCGTCGGCGCCAAAAAAGTTACGAACGTGTGTGCCGAGATAACCGCTGCCGCCAGTGACCAGAATGTTCACGTTGCTTGTGGTTGTTGTCTGTAGTTTGTGCGCGCTACGGACAGACTAAAGCCGGCGCCACTAATTTCCGAGCGCCAATTGATTGAGTCTTATCAGCGACTCAGCCTGGCCAATCGCAATCAAGACATCGTTCGCCAGAATCCTTGTATTAGCCGCAGGGTTGAAGAGCGCTTCTCCAGTTTGGCGGCGAATGCTGACGATGACGACATTAAACTCCGAACTAATCTGAGTAGCACCCAACTCTCGCCCCACCAGCGACGATTTCGGGCTCACTTCAACTTGTTCCCAACTAAAACCGAGGTCGGTGGTGGTGATTGAGTCCATGAATTCGCTGACGGCCGGTTTGGTCAGGGCGACTGCCATGCTGTGTCCGCCAATAATGGTGGGCGCAATTACATGGTTCGCGCCCGCGCGACGCAGCTTTGCATGGGCTTGTTCTTCCGCGGCGCGGGCCACGATGTGCAGATTGGGATTAAGGTCGCGGGCCGTGAGCACGACGTAAACATTGTCGGCGTCGTTGGGCAGACAAGCCGCCAGACCACGTGCGTGTTCGACACCAACTTCACGCAGACTGTCCTCGAGCGTCGCATCGCGCACCAAAACATCGACACCGTTCTGACTGAATTCAGCCGCGCGCTGCTGATCATTCTCAATCACTACAAACGGCTGGTTCGAGCGCTGCAAGTCACGCACCAGGTGCGAGCCCACTCGGCCTGAACCGCAGATGATGAAGTGATCATGCATTCTGCTCATCCTTTTCGACCTCCTTCGTTGCCCGAAGGTCTCGACCAACTCTGACTGGACGATTGATTGAACTATGGTCGAGACGGCCAGCGCAACTCCGCCCGCTCCCAACAGCATGACGATGATGGCGAAAACTCTGCCGCCCGTGGTTGTAGGTGGCTCATCGCCGTAACCGACGGTGGTCAGCGTTTGCACGGTGACGTAAAAGCTATCGATGAGCGGCCAGCGCTCAATGAAGTGAAATCCGACGGTGCCGAAGATGATGGCCGCTGCCAGGGCCATCAGCGCATAGCTAATGTGAAAGCGATTGCGTCGGAAGAGGGGCATGGGTAAGAAGGATTTTGGACTTTGGTCTCAGGACTTTGGAATTTGGTCGTACCAAAGCCTTACTTCTTTTTCCAGCGCACACCGTCTTTGGTGTCTTCAAGAATGATCCCACGCGCGGCCAGCTCATCGCGGATTTCGTCGGCGCGCGCGAAATCGCGCCGGTGACGCGCTTCCTGACGTGCATCGATCAAAGCCTGAATCTCCTCGTCCAGCATCTCACGTTCAGACTTGCCGAAAATATTCAGCACGCTATCGACCCGCTCAAGCGCGTCGAGAATTTCCCGCTTGTTGTCTTCGCGCAACTGGCCCTTCGCGAGCGCGGTGTTCACTTCACGTGAAAGTTCGTGAATCGCTGCCAGCGCCACCGACGAGTTCAGATCGTCATCCATTCCCGCTTCAAAATCCTGCAGCGCCTTCACCGTAATACCGTGAAGTCTTTCGTCGTTGCCTGATTCGGCGCGCGCTTCCTCGACGCGTGCGCGAAAGTCGCGCAAGCTGGCCACCGTTTTCTCCGCGCCTTGCAAGGCTTCGAAGGTGAAGTTCAGCTGTTTGCGAAAAGGAACACTCAACAGAAAGTAGCGGACGGCGGCGGCTGAGAACCCTTTGGCGGCGACATCGCGAAATGTGTAGTAATTGCCCTTCGATTTCGACATGGTCTCGCCTTCGACTTTCAAATGTTCGAAGTGATACCAGTAACGCGCGAACGTCTTTCCCGTGGCGCCTTCGCTCTGAGCAATCTCGTTTTCGTGATGCGGGAACACGAGGTCGATGCCGCCGAGGTGGAGATCGAAAGTCTCGCCCAGGTATTTCATCGACATCGCAGAACACTCGATGTGCCAGCCCGGCCGGCCGCGTCCAATCGCGGCGTCCCAGGCGGTTTCGTCAGCGCCGTCAGGCGCTTTCCAAAGGGCAAAATCCCTCGCGTCTTCCTTTTCGTACTTGTCGGTGTCGATGCGATCGCTGCCGCCGGCGATGTTGCCGTCGAAATTGATCTTCGAAAGCTTGCCATAGCCGGGAAACGAGCTGATGCGGTAATAGATCGACCCATCCGACCGATACGCGTGATTGTGCTCTTGCAGCTTTTCGATAATCGCGACCATTTCGGGAATGTGCCGGGTCGCGCGTGGCGTAAACTCCGGCCGCTCGCAACCGAGCGCTTCAAAGTCTTCCCAAAACGCATCGATGTATTTCGCGGTGTACTCATCGAGAGTCTTGCCCGCTTCGCCCGCCTTGTTGATGATGCGATCGTCGACGTCGGTCAGATTCATCACGTGTACTACGCGCAGGCCTTTGAACTTCAGATAACGTCGAATGACGTCGGCGGCGATCGCCGAACGGAAATTTCCGATGTGGCCATAGTCCCAGACCGTCGGACCGCAGTAGTAAAACTTCACTTCGCCTTCGATCATCGGGCGAAACTCTTCAACTTGTCCGGAGAGCGTGTTGTGGATGCGCAACATGTCCTGCGAGTCTAGGGAAGGGCATTGAGCGAGTCAAACGGGTAGCGCTGAGGTTGGCGGGCTGCCTCGTTGCGCCTTTGTAAGCTTCTAAATTACAGTACGCGGCAAGTTCTGCGTTCCAGCAAACAAACTTGGGAGCGTGTTGATGTCACAGGAGAATGTGAATACTGTCCGCGGTCTCTATGACGCGGTTTTCGCGACGGAAAGGTAGTTAGGTTTCAGCAGTACACGGACACCGCACAGTTTGCCAAGGCAGTTTCTAAGTGATCAGCTTTGCCCAAGAGTTGCGGCTGCGCCGTCCGATGTGCGGAAGGCCTTTGGTCTTCCGGCAAACATGCGACATATTTTGGGCTATGCCCAATTTAGTGGCGCGTAGCCCCAAATCCTTCAGGGTCTTGAATGGAAGCGCGAAGCGATTCCGCACATCAGGCGGCAGCGCCGAATCGCCCGAATCGCTTTTTGGCAAAGGCAATTGACTGCTAAATATGAGCAAAGAGTTCTTCAATCCGCCGGACCTGCCAAACTGGAGAGAATCCTTCTCGCAGGTTGTCGTGGTGTCACATGGTGCGTCAAGAACAATTTATGTTTCCGGGCAAGTCGCAGTGGACAAAGATAAGAATCTGATCGGCGCAAAGGATTTGAGTGCTCAAGCGAAGCAGGCGTTCCGGAACCTGGATGTGGCGTTGAAGACTGTGGGAGCTGCCGCTTCAGATGTCGTGAAGCTGAACATCTATGTGAAAGACTACAAACCTGCGGACGCTCCGTTGATCAGCGAAGCGCTGCACAAGTATTTCTCGCTTGAGAAACTACCGGCAAGCACCTGGCTGGGCGTTCAGTCTCTTGCCGAAGACGAGTTCTTGATCGAGGTCGATGCGATCGCGGTGGTTGAGCACGAATAGGTGATCCCAGGATAGCTCGCTGCGTTCGCAAGCCTGGGCTGTTTTGTAACCGCTGCGCGATAGACAGCTTTTCTGAATCAATTTTGAACAGCACCTGGTGGCACTTCCAAATTGAATTCGCGAATGAAACAATTTCTTCGGTCTCTGGGAAACCTCGCATTCATCGTGCTCGGCATTCTGTCGGCCGGGATGGGGTTGAAAGGTTTTCTGCTCTCCAGCCGTTTCATCGATGGCGGCGTAACCGGGATTTCCATGTTGTTGGCCGACGTGGTCGGCTTGCCGCTGTCACTCTGGCTCCTGATCGTAAATTTGCCCTTCCTCATTGTTGGGTTTTTTCGGATCGGAAAAAAGTTTGCCATCAAGAGCGCGCTCGCGATTACGGGATTGGCAATTTGCCTGCTGACCATTCCTTATCCTGACGTCACGCCGGACAAGCTCTTAACCGCCGTGTTTGGCGGATTCTTCATCGGAGCGGGGATCGGTTTGGCGATTCGCGGCGGGGCGGTGCTTGATGGCACTGAAATAGCTGCGCTGCTTGTCAGCAGCAGCAGTCACCTGTTGAAGGTCGGCGACGTCATTCTCATTCTCAATATTTTCATCTTCCTCGCGGCCGCCCGGTTCCTGGGAATTGAGCCGGCACTTTATTCCATCCTGACTTATGCGACGGCTTCAAGGATGATTGACTTTCTGCTTCATGGGATCGAGGAGTACACGGCGATTACGATCATCTCGACGAAATACGAGGCGATTAAGAACGCCATTATGCATGACCTGCATCGCGGCCTGACTGTTTACCGCGGTGAAGGCGGGTTGGGTAGCACGGGAGAAAGTGCGGTTGATCAGCAGATTCTTTATTGCGTGGTGACGCGCCTGGAAATTGGCAACATTAAGCGAGTCGTCGAAGAGATTGATCCGGCCGCTTTCGTTACTACGCACGCTTTGTCAGATGTGCAGGGCGGCTTGATCAAGAAAGCGATGTATCACTGAGGCCGAAGTGTTCATTATCATTCGCTGAAGTGAGTAAAACCTTCGGGCGCTAAATCCCACTCCCGGCCCTTTTCGCGAATCCGAATTCCTGCCTTCTCGGTGATCTCTCCGATCTGGGAAATCTCGACGCCGTCAACTCGTTTCGGGAGGCGTGCGACCTTGTCTGGCGAGACTGAGAAGAGAAGTTCAAAATCTTCACCACCGTGCAGTGCGAGCGACAGCGGATCGAGAGCACGCCGCCCGCACAATCGGATTACGTCCTTGTCGATCGGTAGGGATCCAGCGTCGATCACGGCTCCCACGCCGCTCTCTCTGCACAGATGATTCAGATCGGATGATAGGCCGTCACTGATGTCGATCATCGCCGACGCTAGTCGTTCAGTGCCGAGGACAATGCCCCAGCCAACTCGTGGTGAAGGACGAAGTTGCCGCATAAGCAGAGTTTGAATGGCAGCGTCGTCAGTGTCGGCGGCCGCCGGGACAACCGGCTCCACGCGCGCGCCGAGTTCAATTAATCTCAATCCAGCAGCTGCGCCACCCAGCGTTCCGGTGACGAATAATTGATCACCCGGTTGCGCAGTCGATCTCAGGATCGCGAGGCCGCTGCTCACTTCTCCGCAGACGATCGAGTCGATTACAACCTTCTTTTCAGATCGCGAAAGATCTCCGCCCGCGAGACTCACTCCGAAGTGATTGGCGAGCTCGAGATAACCCGCGTACAGCTTGTCTTTAAAGTCAGTAACCCAGACGTCCTCAGGAAAGCCGGCTGAAAGAAGGGAATAGACCGGGCGCGCGCCCATCGCCGCAATATCCGACAACGAGACGGCGAGTGCTTTGTGGCCGAGCAGGCGTGGGGGCGCCGAACTGCGTTGGAAGTCAATATCTTCGATGAGCAGATCTGAAGTAATTACTGCGTCGCGGCCCATCGATTGACTGATCACGGCCGCGTCATCACCGATGCCTGTCAGCACCCGAGCTGAAGGCTTTTGCGATCGAACCTTGTCGCGCAGTTGGCGAATGAAATCGAATTCGTTCATCGAAATAGCGTTAATGCATTAGTCGCAGATAAACGCGGATGTCGCACAAGATACGAAGAGAAATTGATTGCCTCGATCCGCGTCAATCCGCGGCCGATTCCGGTTTGTTCTTAAAGGTTTCGCCGCATGGATTCCAGGCCGCCTTCGATCGTTTCGATCGAAGTGGAAAACGAAAAGCGAACGTGGCCTTCGCCGTGGGGACCAAACACGACGCCCGGCACCGTGGCTACTTGCGCCGTATTGAGCAAGATTTCAGAAGCCTCACGGCTATCGCCATTTATCCTCGTGACGTCCGGGAAAGCATAGAACGCTCCCGCCGGAGACGCGCAGGTCAATCCGAGTTCATTGAGTCCAGCCAGCAGCAGATTGCGTCGTTCGAGATAAGCAGCGCGTGAGCTTTCGAGGAAATCCGAAGGAGTGGTAAACGCAGCCAGAGCTGCCCACTGTGTGGGCGTTGAGACACCGTTCGATGAATAGAGAATTGCTTTGCGCAATCCGGTCATCCAGGGCTCGGTGGCGGCCACGTAACCGATACGCCAACCAGTCATGGCAAATGATTTGGAAAGCGTAAAGCAGGTGATGGTGCGCTCGAGCATACCGTCCATGGACGCAATCGAAACATGCTCGCCTTCGTGAACAATATCTTCATAAGCTTCGTCAGCGATGACCGCCAAATCGTGCCCCAGCGCAAAACGCGCGACTTCTTCAGTTTCAGATTGCGTGAAAACGACTCCGGAAGGATTAGTCGGCGTGTTGAAATAGATGGCGCGAGTCTTATTGTTAGTGTAGCGGGCGAGGGTCTCGCTGAATCCTTCGCGACGTGCTTCTTCGGTGGGCACCAAAACGATGTGACCTTCGCAATGCGCGACCAGGTCCTTAATCGGCGTCCAGTACGGCGAAAAAACCAGAACTTCATCGCCCGGATTAACGACTGACTGAAACGCTGCAAACAATCCCTGCATCCCGCCGTTGACTACCAAAACATTTTCCGTCGTGACGGGAATACGATTGCGATTGACGAGCTTGTCGGCGATGGCGGTGCGCAGCTCGAGGATTCCGGACGACGGAGCGTATCGCGTCTTGTTTTCTTTCAAGGCCCGGCCGGCCGCTTCTTTGATGTAATCAGGAGTAGGCAGAAATGGTTCGCCGCCCTCGAATTGATAGACACTTGCGCCTTGCGCGCGCAGCTCCATGACCCGATTACGAATATTCACAATGTCTGAAAATCCAACTTCGTCAAAGCGCGCAGCAAGACGGAATGAAGCAACAGCGGATGCGGGCACGTTAGGAATGAACCTCCGAAGCAAAAGCGGGGATTGGATAACGTGCGATTATAGCTGGACGCATGTGGACAGTCCATTTGGGAGGGGCAAGAGAGACAGTAGCCAAGAGTTTCCTGGAGTTAGTATGTCCGGGCGATCAAATATCATCGAAGCGGACGGCGGCATAAAGGGCATTGGCTTCGTCGCGCGCAGGGCAGTGATGCTTGCCTCATCGAAAACTGAGCTTGATGGATTGACGCTGAGCCTCCTACGATTTTTTCCTGGAGGCGTTAGCCTAATTCTGAGTGGTAGGCTGGACGGTGAGGCAAGCCTCACCGCACTGAGCGCGGCACAGCCGATGCTCCGAGCTTCGGCTTGCTTAACGATTCACCTAAGCCGATTCCAGGGGACAGGGGTTTGGAAACGACGGCACGATAGGCCACCCATGTTCGGGCCGTCAACCTTTTTGCTTGCGGCACGCCCATCTCGCGGGCGCTTCACGAGCGGGATGCCGTCGCACGCTCAGACCGACCTCAGGGAAAACGTTTAATCTGCTTGGTGAGCTCTGACGAGGTAAACTGTTGACAGAGATGAGGCGCGCGGCTAACATCCGTTCCGATACTCTCGGGCGCCACCGCTTCTATAATTAATGGAAGTGCCGCAAATACCTGAAAAACTTTTCTTTAAGATCGGCGAAGTTTGCGAACTTGCCGGTGTGCAAGCCCACGTTCTTCGCTACTGGGAAACCGAGTTTCCCATGTTGGCGCCCCAAAAAAACCGGGCAGGCCAGCGTACGTACCGCCGGCGAGACGTGGAAATGGCTTTGCGAATCAAACAATTGCTTTATGATGAGCAGTACACGATCGCCGGAGCCAAGAAAAAGCTGGCGAACGAACTGCGCGGAGGGCCAGTGCGCGAGAACGCAGATACCGAACGACCAAAACCGTTGGGCCGAAGCCTGAAACCACCACCGTCGCTCGCCGCCAGGTATGCGGGCCCGGCCGCCGCTCCGGCGCCGGCGCCAATTGAAGGAATTGCCGCACCAACCGATGAGCAGAAGGCGGCCCTGCGAGAAGTGGCGAAAGAATTGCGCGAGATCCTGAACCTCATGGATCAAAGCGATGCGCAATTGAAATCCCGCCGCCCAAAGAAATAGTGTTTGAAAGTGGAGGGCGTCACACCCGCGAAGAATCACGCGCACAAATGCGCGTGCCACTGGTTTGACAAAGCGTTATTTAAAGTCATACTTAAAATCGATTTTTTGACGGGACGTGGCGCAGCCTGGTAGCGCGCACGCTTGGGGTGCGTGAGGTCGCGAGTTCGAATCTCGCCGTCCCGACCATTAAATTACGTTAAGTCGTCACTTACGAGCCGTCAGAAATTGGCGGCTCTTTTTCTAGTTGAACGAGACGCCGAAGTCGACGCGTTGATCTTACGCGCCTGAGTTCCAAGCCCGGAATGACACCGACGCTATCTTGATCTAAACTCCGCCAAGGTGGAAACTCATCAGGCCGTAAGAGGAGCGTAGGACGGGCAGAATGCAGGTTAGTTGGAAACCTGAACTAGCAAAGTTTGAGGACCTCGGCATTTTGCGCCCGTACTCCGAGGTCATGCTATACGGCAGCATGGCTCGCGGTGACGCAACTACTCACTCGGATATTGACCTCCTTGCGCTCGGCCCAGTCCAAAAGAGTTTCTGGCGCGACAATCTCTCGATAACGGTATATGAGCCCAGGCAATTGCAGCGGATGGCAACAGCAGGAAGCCTGTTCGTACTCCATTTACGATTGGAAGGGCATATCCTAAGGGACTCCAACGGTATTCTCAAAGAAATTCTGGGTACTTGGCTGTCACCAGACATCACTCGAATGAGGCGCGGAGTTGCTGCCGCGTGTGCGATTCTTGACTCTGCCGAAGTCCAAGATGGCTCACGACTTGAGTCGCTAACCAATGTTGTAGTTTTTCTTTTAAGAACCACACTATACCTTCGCTGCTTAGAACTCTCTCGGCCTTGTTTTGGCGCAATATGTGTCGCCGACGTGTTGCATGACAAGCGTATCGTTACCGCGTTGCGTCGTGATAAACCGACTGCGCACCGTCTCACTATGTTAACAAACCTACTTCGCGATTATCTTGGCGAACTACCGAAGAATCCTTTCGGCACACTCGAAGCGCTTGCAGTAAGCTATTATCGCCGTTATCCAATGGCCTCCGAACTTGCAATGCGAGTCTTGGGAGCAGATAGAATCGACTACACCTCGGCGCCCTTCGAGTGGTGCACCGAATGAAGACAGTAGCCATTGTTGGGGACATTCATGGCGATGTTGAGAAGCTGCGCCGCATGCTTGTGGTCATTGAACAGGTTGCGGAGCACACGATCTTTGTGGGTGATTACCTAAACGGAATGCCGTTCGGGTTGGAGGTTATCGAAATTCTTTCTCAGCTTCGGCAGTCGAGGCCCGATCAATTTACTTTCTTGATGGGAAACCACGAGTTGGATCTTATTGAGTATTTGCGCGATAAGGATTTCCTTAAGTTTGCGTCACGCGGCGGGTTATCAACATTAAACTCATACTTGGGGGAGACTCGAGGAAACGTGTTCGACGCCTTTCACTCGATTTTGCCCGCGAGTCATCGTGACTTTCTTTTTTCACTCGATCTGTTCGTTGAGACAGACAGATTTCTTGTATCACATGCCGGTATAGATCCTACCCGGCCACTAGTTCGTGATGCCCAAGTGCTTGTTCGTGGCGTTGGCCGTGTACTATTCGAAAACGCCGAAGCGCTGCCGAAGCAAGTCGTATGCGGCCACTATCGTCAGCACAATGGGCAACCACTGGTTTCTGCAAATCTAATCTGTCTCGACACTGGATGTGGGTATGACGGACCACTCAGCGGTGTGCTTCTGCCCGAGCGTAGAATTCTCAACATAGATTAAGGAGGGCGTGTGGTCTATAGAAACTTTGATACGTTTCTTACCGAAGTGAATGCACTTCGCGCCGCGGGCTCGTCGATTTATGTCGTGCATTATGCCTGCGGGAATCTCTATCAAGCACAGCCCGAGATTTCTGCCGTCGCATTCCGTGAACTTCTCACCGAAAGCATGTCCGTGTTTTCACAGATTGATCGTGAGACGGATCAAGAGAATTACGTGGTGGGTAAATCGATTGAGTTTATGTCCCAGAATCGTGGTGCACATTTCATTCACTGGAATATGAACTCGGCGGATTTCGGTTTTCAGGCAATCGAGAATAGGTACCATCGGTTAGGACTAGGGGCGGAATCCCTTCCGCCGTTGCCCGCGCTCGATCATCTGATCGATCTCGATGCCGTAATTGCGCTTGGATACGGAAACGACTATGCCGATCATCCGAAGCTCAGGAACATTGGAGCCTTAAATGGGTTTTCTTTCAGACACTTCCTGAGCGGCAAGGACGAGGCCGATAGATTAGCCAGCAATGAGCACGGTGATGTTCGTCGCTCAGTCGATGAGAAGGTTTCTCTTATCGCGAAGCTTGCAATTCTTACCTTAGATGGAAATCTTGAAACGAAACGTGCCGGCAAGAAACTCGAATTCGCGGGCAGTTTGCTGGACTCCGTGCGAACTGTAGCCACCATCGGTCAGCGTTTCTTGGATGTGAGCCGCCAGCTTGAACGTCGGCACGGTGGGCGCACAACGATCCAGGTAAATGATGAGTACGATTCGCAGGATCTACTTCACGGGTTGCTGCGTGTCTTCTTCGACGACATTCGGCGCGAAGAATGGAGTCCTTCGTATGCGGGTGCTGCGTCAAGAATAGACTTCTTGATCCCGCGCTATAAGTTGTCGATCGAGCTCAAATTCAGTCGCGCCTCGATGACGTCGAAGGATCTCGGTGAAGAACTAATTATCGACATAGCGAAGTATCGCGCCCACCCCGATGTCCGGCATTTGGTTTGCTTGGTGTTTGATCAGACCGGACAGCTGCAAAACCCCCGCGGTATAGAGCGAGATCTGAGCGTCCCGAAAGACGGTCTGGGCGTCACCGTTCAGATATACGATCGGTAATGCTGAAGTTGTATAACGCAGGTGGCTGTGGCAAGTGATGAGCACGGAGCCGATGCGCCATCGCAATCGCCCTGAAGGGCCGGGCGGTTACCGAGCATGTTGGGAAGTAGCGCACCGACCCGCCGGTGCGGACGTGTGGCAGGAACAATAGAAAAATGAGTGTAATGCCATGTCACGCGATGGTAAGGAAGATGAAATTGCTTGATTTTGACCGTGTGGCTGAAAACGTCTTCAGCTGAATGACGGTGGGTATGCTGTGGCCGACGGAACTCCAGTACCCACCGCAGGAGCGACATAAGCGGCGTTAAAGCTTGGGGTGCGTGAGGTCGCGAGTTCGAATCTCGCCGTCCCGACCATTACCATCAAGCATTTACGGCTGCCAGCTTTGGCAGCCGTTCTTGCGAGTCGGAAAGCCTTTTCTTCTCCTGTACGCAAACCAATTTACATCTTCCTGATTTTTGTGTTTGTGGCTTTTGGTTTCTGAGATGGTTTACTTGCCGTCACCGTGGCGGGCACATCGACAAAACCGCCGGCTAACGTGAGCACACACATCGCGCTGTACTGTGGATGCGCACCGCACGAGAGTCCAGCGACTTTGTAATCGCCGCTCATCACGCGGTTGCGATGGCCGCGGCTGGCGAAGCCGTCGTCAATTAACCAGGTCAACAAGCGTTCGCGCGCAGAGTCGTTTCCGTAAGCAATGTTTTCGCCGATGCCACCTTGCCACGTCCCGTAAGGCTTCACCCGATCTTCAATCATCGTGCGGTTACCTCCCTGGTGGCCGGTCATACCGCTCCCGCTCTGGTCCTTTACATGCGCTTGCGCAGCCAGTGAAAGACCCAACGATGGATTGAGCGGCGCGCTTGGCTTTGCCGCACGCATAAACTTTATCGCTTCTTCAACGGCGCTCCAGCCTTCTTCGGTCATCAGCGTCGGACGGCCCGCGACCGTGTAGCCTTTGCCATTGAACAGCGGTTTCATTTTCTCCAGGTACGAAGCATAGACCTGCGGATTTGCCCTCGCCTGATTAATCTCGGTAAGCAGTGCGCGTTCAGCTTCAGACATGCTGCCACTCGTGTCTTTGGGGATTTGTGCCTTGCTGGTTTGTGATCTGGCGGTGCTGCAGAGTATGACGACAGAGATCAGGATTAGAAGTCCCGAGAATCTGACTTTCATGGGGGATCCTTTCATTTGTTTGGGCAATTGATTTACAACAGGTGAATCGGCCACTCGTGTCGGGTCTGAACGCGGGTAAATTAGCCGAACCTGCGATAACTGTCAATTGTTAGTGGACAGCGTGGGGTTAACCGTTTAGCATCTAAAACGGTGTCGCGCCCCTGGCCACTAGCGTCACCGGGTTTTTCAATGGCAATGCGGCGTCCACCTGACGATTATATTCCCCGCATCGTTCGTCGCGGAGGCCAGCAGCCCCCGCGCGTCATTCACTACGACGAACCAGAGCCGAGCTTTTTCCGCAGACTGCTTCGCTTTCTGCTCAAGCCGTATATCGCCATCCCGGCGTTGGTGATTTTCGCCTTGTGCGCCACGGTCCTGATTTACTACTGGATCGTTTTCTCCTCACGCATCGACAATCTTCTCAAAGGCGAGGTCTTCACTCGATCGGCAGGCATCTATGCCGCGCCCAAACAGATTCGGGTCGGCCAGAATATTTCGCAGGAAGACTTGATCGGGTATTTGCGCCGCGCGGGTTATGTCGAGCGAGGCCAGCAGGCGGAAGCTGCCCGCGGACGCTACGCCGTCGATGGCCAAACCGTCGAGGTCCAACCCGGCGCGGATGCTGCGGTCGATAATGCGCTCACGTTTCAGCCTTTGCGAGTTCAGTTCGCCCGCGGGGGAACTGCGATTGCGGGTTTGGCGAACCGGGACACGGGAGCGCGCGTTGAGCGCGCGCAACTCGAGCCCGAGTTGATTAGTTCCGTCACTGGCCGCGAACGAGCGAAACGCCGCGTGGTTGGTTTCAATGATCTGCCACAGAACCTGGTCAATGCCATCACCGTCACCGAAGACCGCTCGTTTTTTGAACATCACGGCGTAAATATTCGCGGCATTATTCGCGCCCTGTTGCGCCGTTACGAGAGCGATCCCAACTCGCCGTTGGCGCGCCAGGGTGGTTCCAGCATCACTCAGCAACTGGTCAAGAACCTTCTGCTCTCGCCCGAATACACGCTGAAACGAAAAGTCGCGGAAGCGTACATGTCGGTCATTCTCGAGACGCGTCTTTCTAAAGAAGAGATCTTCGCGCTCTACTGCAATCAGGTTTATCTCGGACAGCAGGCCGGCTTTTCCATCAACGGATTTGGCGAAGCCTCGAGTGCTTACTTTAATAAGGACGTCACGGCACTGAGTCTTCCCGAAGCCGCTTTTCTCGCCGGGATCATTCGCAGCCCAAATCGCTATAACCCTTATCACGATCTCAACACCGCGCGTGCGCGACGCAATCAGGTGCTGGAGTCCATGGCTGAGACCGGGACGATTACCACAACTGACGCTCAGCAAGCCGAAAGCACCGAGCTCAAGGTCGCAGCCACGAAGGGACGCATCGACATTTCCGACGCGCCTTACTTTGCTGATTATGTTCAGAACCAGCTGAGCGACGTGATCACTGGGCAGGGCGCCGATCACCTGCGCATCTACACTTCGATCGATATGGATTTGCAGCGAGCAGCTTATGCCGCAGTCACCAAGCAGCTGGCATCACTCGACAAGATCGAAGCGAAGCGCGCTCCGGAAGGCACGGTGCAGGCGGCGTTGGTAGCCATGAATGCGCGCACCGGAGAAATCGTAGCGATGGTCGGCGGTCGTGATTATTCAAAGAGCCAATTGAATCGCGCGGAATCCCTGCGACAGCCCGGATCGGTTTTTAAGCCGTTTGTTTATGCAACGGCGCTGAACACTGCTTACGATCCGGTGCCGCGCGTGATCACGCCGGCCACTGTCTTCAAAGACGAGCCGAAAACTTTTTCGTATGACAATCAGGAGTACTCGCCCGGCAATATGGGTGACAAGTACTCGATGCAGCCCGTGACCTTGCGTGATGCGATGGTGCACAGCTTGAACGTCGTCACCGTCGATGTCGCCATGGAAGTAACGATCGGCCGCGTGATGAATCTGGCGGCGAAGGCCGGCTTGCCACGTGTTCCGCGCGCGTATCCGGCGATGGCTTTGGGCACGGCTGAAGCTACGCCTTTGCAAATTGCGTCGGCGTATAGTGCCTTCGCGTCGAACGGAATGCGCACCGCGCCGATCGCGATCGATCGCGTAACCACCGGCAACGGCACCACGATCGCGCAACCCACCGCGCAGAAAAATGAAGTATTGCGTCCCGAAGTTGCTTACGTGATGACTTCGTTCATGAAGGATGTCGTTAATCGCGGCACCGCGGCGCCCATCCGTGCGCGCGGCTTCAAGTTCAATGTTGCCGGAAAGACCGGCACGTCCCGCGACGGTTGGTTTGCCGGATTCACGCCAAACCTGGTTTGCGTCGTGTGGGTGGGGTTCGACGACGGATCGCAATTGGGATTGACCGGTGCTGCTTCCGCACTGCCCATTTGGTCCGACTTCATGAGTGTTGCACTGACCAATCATCCTGAGTGGACCGGTGATTGGCAGATGCCGGAAGGCATTCAACAGACTGAAATCGATCCGACGACGGGACAGTTAGCTTCGGCTGCGAGCACCAGCAAACGTACAGAGATCTTTATCAACGGCACATCGCCCGGGTCAGAAAACAACGAACAGACTGATATGGCCCAGGAGCCGGCCACCGATGGCGACGGAGAAGACAACAACGGCTTGCGGCAGACCGAGCCCGCAAATCTGCCTGAGTTACCGCCTGAGCCGGCAAAACCCAAGCCCACTCCCAAGAGCGATGCAAAAGCAAAGGGCCACGATTACCTTGATGGCGATTCGTCCAGCAAGTTGCAGGGAACGATTACGCTGGATGTCGATCCGACGACGGGCCTGATTGCCGTCGATAGCTGTCCGGTCATCCGCACAAAAACCTTCATCATCGGTCAGGAGCCTAAGAAGTATTGCGGCCCTGAGTACCACAAGAAGAGCCCTTCAGCTCCGCCCAATGCGCGGGCCAAGGCAAATGGTCCTTAGAAACGGCTACGCCCGCCTGATGTGCGGAAGCGCTTTACGCTTCCGGCCTGCCTTGATAGTGACTTTGCGGCTTCGCCGCCGGTGGCATCTGGGCGTAGCACGTTTTTCAGATGTGGTCGCCGGAAGGCCAAAGGCCTTCCGCACATCTCGCGGCAAAGCCGTTTCGTACAGCTCGTTAGTCATCGTTGCGTCGCCAGCGCCGCCCGCAATGTCTCGATTGCCAACGCCGCGGCATGTTGCTTTTGAGCGGACAGACCGCCCACCGCATTGACGATCTCTTTTCGAGATAACTTCCCCGCGTCCTCGAGCGGCATCCCTTCGATCATTTCGGCAAGCACCGAACCGCACGCCAGTGTCGGCGGGCACCCGTAAGCCAGGAATCGGGCTGCCTCGATGCGACCGTCCCGAACTCGAAGGCTCAAGCACAGACGATCGCCGCAGACAGGATTTGTTTCTTCCGCAGAAGCGTTTGCGTCGGGAAGTGCACCGGCATTGCGCGGATTAGCGAGATGATCTCGAAATACGTCGGAATATGACAAGTGATTCTCAGCCACCCGCTACCGCAGGCGGTACTGACCTCATTTCGCGGCCGGATCGGTCCCGCGCGAGCGGCGAGATCGCACGCAGACTTTCGACTGCGCGCGCCAGGGCAGCGACTGCATAGTCCACGTCAGCTTCGGTGTTGTCTTTGCCGAAGCTGAAACGGATCGCGCCGCGCGCCAGCTCCTCATCGTTACGCAACGCGCGAATCACCGGCGATGGCTCAAGCGTGCCCGACGAACATGCCGATCCGGTAGAAACCGCGACCCCCTGCATGTCCAAATGGATCAAGAGTCCTTCGCCTTCAATAAATCGAAACGAAATGTTCGACAGGTGCGGTAGGCGTTGTTCCCGATCACCATTGAAAACGATTTCTGTAATTCGTTCCGTAACCATTTCTTCGAAACGATCGCGTAGCCGCCTCGTGTCGTCGTTGCGCTTCTGCATTTCACGCTTTGCCAATTCCGCGGCGACGCCAAAGGCGACGATGCTGGCCACCTGTTCCGTGCCCGCGCGACGCTCGCGCTCCTGATGGCCGCCAACCTGTTGGGCGTGGAGTCGGACGCCGCGGCGCACAAACAATGTCCCGGTCCCCTTCGGCGCATAGATCTTGTGTGCCGAAAGCGTGAGCAGATCACAACCCAGTTCATCGACGTCGATTGGTAGGCGTCCCGCACCTTGCACCGCGTCAGTGTGAAACCTCAGGTGGCGATGGCCGTGGCTGCGCGCCTCAGCTACCAGCGTGCCGATATCTTTGATTGGCTGAACAGTTCCGATTTCGTTGTTGGCCAGCATCACACTGATCATGATTGTGTCCGGACGAATGGCGGCGCGAACATCATCCGCTTTGACGATCCCGTTGTCGTAAACAGGCAGGCGTGTCACTTCCCAGCCGGATTTTTCCAGAACTTCGACGGGGCCGCGAACCGATGGGTGTTCGATTGCCGAAGTGATGATGTGCCGGCCGTGCGGCGCAGCGGCTTCGCAAATACCGCGAATGGCAAGATTGTTGGCCTCAGTTCCTCCGGAGGTGAAAACGATTTCATTCGCGCGGGCCCCGATCAATGAAGCCACTTGCCGGCGCGCGCGATCGACCGCAGCCCGCGTTTCCTGCCCAAACAAATGGACACTGGACGCGTTGCCATAGTGCTCAGTGAGAAATGGCATCATCGCCGCGAGGACGCGCTCATCGACGGGCGTGGTAGCACTGTGATCGAGATAAACTCTTTGCATGGATTAGTCGGTGGTCAGTGGTCAGAGCCGGCTGTCCGTGGCCAGTTGTTTGCTCGTTTCTTCGGTTTTTCCGACCGGGCGCCCACTTTTGCACTCAACTATTACTACTGACAACTAAGTACTGACAACAAACGGCTGACAACTGCCCGCTATGTTAGCGCATCAGAGCAGCGATGTTCACGCCCGGCCAAGCCGGCCGGGGAACTTTAGGATTGTTAGCACGCGCGCTCAGTGTTAGGATTTAGACTTCAAATCGGAGCTGTCCCCGGCTTCACTCAGAAGCTCTCCCTTTTCAAACGCCGATCACAAACGTTGGGGTGTCGACCGTTCAGAATTCTGATCGGACGGAAAGGTTGAAACTATGAAGAGAATATTTCTCAGTTCTATGCTCGCAGCCTCGGTGCTGATGCTGCCGATGTTTGCGATTAACGCCGGCGCCCAGGATCCGCAGACGCAGAACCAGGCCACCGCTTTAATGCGTGGCTATCGTACCGGATACTCTGACGGTTTTCCTGCCGGCCGAGGTGATTCTGCCCGGCAGTTGGAACGCAACTCCCATGCGAGGGCCGAATACCAGCAGGGCGATCGGGCCTACCTGCCGACGTTCGGAAGCCTCGAGGAATATCGCGACGGCTATCAGCAGGGATTTGAAGCCGGATACAACGACGGCTTTGACGGCAAGGCTTTCGATTCAACGATTCCTGAGGATTTGAAGCGGAGAGAACAGACAGACGACGCCGGCACACCGCCTGCGCAAACTGATTCAAACGCGCCACAGCTGGATCCAAACACCTCTTCACCACCCAGCGCGGGCACAAGCGTTGATAGCATTCCGCGCGATACGATCATTCGCGTCGAACTGCTTTCCAATCTTTCGACAACCGATTCACAGAAAGGTGATCGGTTTGAAGCTCGTGTCGTTGAGCCGAACGAGTACCAGAACGCCAGCGTCGTCGGTCATGTGGACAGTGTGAAACGTCCCGGCCGCGCCAAGGGCACGGCTGAACTACAACTCTCGTTCGACGAAATTCGGTTTGCCGATGGCCGTTCGGCAAAGATGAGCGCCCAGGTAATCGAAGTCCTTCCCAATGGCACGAGCCAGGGCGTGGACAAGGTCGATTCTGAAGGTGGTGTTCAGGGTAAGAGCTCAACCAAGAGCGATGTGAAAAAAGTTGGAGCTGCCGCGGGCGTAGGGGCCATCATCGGCGCGATCTTTGGCGGCGGCTCGGGCGCGGCGGTGGGCGCAACGATCGGCGCAGGTGTTGGGACCGCCGGCGTGTTGCGCGAGCGTGGCAAAGACATCTACCTGTACCAGGGTCAGCAACTCCGCATCCGTACCGCCAACAATGTGGACGTTCAATGACATTTGTGACTGCCAATTGCTGATTGCCGATTGATGCGTTTCCTTCGTAGTATCTGATTTGCAAGGACGATCAATCGGCCCAGCAATGGAAAATAGAATATCAGTCATCACCCTCCTTACTGATTTCGGCACACAGGATTATTTTGTAGGCGCGATGAAAGGAGTCATCCTTTCAATTAATCCCGCCGCGAACATCGTCGACATTTCCCACGACATTCCGCCGCAGGAAATCGAAACCGCCGCCTTTAACTTGTTCTGTTGTTATCGGGACTTTCCCGCAGGAACAATTCATGTCGCAGTAGTCGATCCCGGCGTCGGATCTGATCGAAAACCGATTGCCATCTCCTGCGCCCGCCAATTTTTCGTGGGGCCCGATAACGGAATTTTCAGCTGGGTCTCCGACGGCGAACAGCAGTGGCAGGCATTCCGGCTTACAAACTCGAATTTCTTTCACCAGCCGGTAAGTCACACGTTTCACGGTCGCGACATCTTTGCGCCAATTGCCGCTGCACTCTCCAAGGGCACTTCAATCAACGAATTGGGAGAGCCGTTGGATAGCATTGTGCGACTCGAATCACTCGAGCCGAGGAAGATTCACGAAGGCCTCGAGGGAAGAGTGATACACATCGATCGGTTTGGAAACTGCATCACTAATTTCCGATTCGCGCACCTTTCAAAAGATGGAGCAACGTCGTGGCGACTGCTCGTGAAGGGAAAAGAAGTGAGCCACTTCCTGGAATTCTTCGCGCAAGATCAGACTGAGGACATCTTTGGGGTATTTGGAAGTGCGGGATTTCTCGAACTGGTCGCTCGCAATCGCTCCGCGGCCGAGATTCTGAAAGTGCAGCGTGGCGAACGTCTGGTTCTTGCTGCAGCACCGCTCAAGCCGGTTCAAGCCCGCCTGGATTGAGCCGAGAATTCCTTTAATAGTACGGTGGAGATTAGTCTCATTCACACCGGGCTTTAGCCCCGGGGAGCCAGCGCGGCATGGTCGGAAACCGTTTAGACGGCTTGCCTCATGCCTGGGTCTCAAAGTCACCGGGCTGAAGCCCGGTGTTAATGAGAAGAACTAAAAGGCAAGCTGTTGCCAGCACGACTTTTTCGGTCGCTTGTCACCCGCAAGGTGCTCTGATATCTTCGACTTACTAAACGTTAGAGGAAAAATCATGGACAATGCGAAGCAGAGCGCCGCGGGCAGCGCAGTGGCTACCGGCCTCAGAGGTGTGGTGGCTGCCTCCTCATCAATCGGCGACGTCAACGGCGAAAAAGGCGAACTTATCTATCAGGGCGTGAGCATTCACGACCTGGCAACCAAATCCACATTTGAAGAAGTTGTGTTCCTCCTCTGGAACGGAAGATTGCCTACTCAGCCGGAGCTCGATGAGTTGAAACAGCGTCTGGCTTCGTCGTATCGGCTCCCGGCCCCCATCACTGAAATGATAAAGGGGATGGCGGAAAAGGTCCCTGCCACCGCCGATCCGATGGATCGTTTACGCACCGTGGTTTCAGCGCTGGCAATGTTCGATGAGGAAGCGCGCGACCTTTCGCGCGAAGCGAGTATCAGGGTTGCGACTCGGCTGACTGCGCAGTTTCCCACGATTGTGGCGGCTATCGATCGCGCGCGTAACGGTCTCGAGCCAATCGAGCCGAAACCCGAGCTCAACATCGCCACTAATTTTCTTTACATGCTCAAAGGCGAGATGCCTGACGAGTTTGACGCGCACGTGCTTGACGTTGCCTTGATTCTGCAGGCTGACCATGAATTGAATGCATCGACGTTCACCGCGAGAGTCGTGGCGGGAACTTTGGCAGACATGTACAGCGCCGTGACCGCAGCGATTGGGGCGCTTTCCGGGCCACTACACGGCGGCGCCAACACGGCCATCATGAGAATTCTGCTGGAGATCGGAAGCCTTGATCGCGTCGAAGATTATGTGAAAGACGCCCTGGCCAGGAAGAAAAAGATCATGGGTTTCGGTCACGCCGTGTACAAGACCGAAGATCCGCGCGCCACCCACCTGCGCGGCCTCTCGAAAGAGATGGGCGAGCGAAAGCGCGACACGCAATGGTATGACATCACCGCAAAACTCGAAGAAGTGATGAAGCGCGAAAAAGGGCTGCTGCCGAACGTCGACGCCTATTCAGCTTCGACCTATTACATGATGGGAATACCGCTCGACCTTTACACGCCGATCTTTGCGATCAGCCGGATCAGCGGCTGGACTGCTCACATCCTCGAACAGTACGCGAACAACAAGCTGATTCGCCCGCGTGCTGAATACATCGGGCCCCGCGACGTGCCTTACGTGCCCATCGGTGAGCGCTGATCGAATTTGTGCTCGAGATTCGCTTAAAACGCGAAGCCACGAAACCGATTCAGGCAAATCTCATCCCGATTTATCGCACTAGACTCATTGCTCGCCGGCAGAGTTAACCGCCGGCGAACAATCAAGTCTTAGTACCGGTCGATGGCAATTACCTGAAATAGAGTTTCAGGACAAAAGCCGCGCCGATCGCGCCGCCTGGATCGGGACCGCCTGCCCACCAGACATCAACCCGATACAATCCGGGTGGAACTTCGTGCGGTCCATTTCCTATCCGCTGAAAAAAGTTTGACGAGTACATGTCAACATCGCGCTCAGCTTCCAGCGCGACGGCCGGGCTCGGTCTTCCGAATGGAGTTTCGTAATGTCCGACCATGTGGCGTGGCCCGAACGCAGCCGGCGCAATCCGCGTCAGGGTGACCTGGAAAAGCGCCATGCGCGATACACCATAGGTCTGTTTACTGCCGATGATCGCGCTGACGTGCGCATCCAAACACCTGCCTGCTGCTAATTGGATTTGAGGAATGGTCAGAACTGGTGTTCTATCGAACTGTCCGCCTTCACCACCACCCGGCGTGGTGCCATAAATGGCTGAAGTGAATCTTACTCTTTCGTCTCCGATGTCGGCTACGCTGAGGATGGGGCCCATGCAACGCGGTAGTTGCACGGCTGCACCCGCTTGTATGGGATTTTTCTTGGCGTACTCTACCTCCTCTTTCGAGAAGGCTTCGCGTTCCTGGCCTAACGTGCTGTGGGTAATAGTCAGCGTGACGAGGAACGCCGCGAGCGTGAGGAAAAACATTTGCTTTCGGTGTCTCATTTGAGAATCTCCTTTATTGAGGTTAGAGGTTGATTTCAAAAAGTGAATCAAAGCAAGTGGCCTTCGAGCAGACCCAGGCGTGACTGAAGTTCCGCCCAACGGTTTGTGGGCCACTCGTTTATCTATGCGTTTAGCTGGGATTTCATTTCAGGTGAAGGTGCGAGTGGAAATGGCTGGCGCCACCTCCACGCCGAACGGCCGGCATTTGAGGTCCTCACCAATTGTTGACGCTGTGGGAATGCGGTCTTCTTCAACCCTCGTCCGTCACGCGCACGAATTCTCCAGCGGGCGGGAATTGATCGGGATCTTCGGCCCGGCTCGCGTCGATAATTGAACCAATGGCCGGATGGAAATTGTGTTCAATCGGCGCGGCGATCTCCGGCGAAACGCAGGCATTTGTCACCGGCTCAGGCTCGATGAATGAAGGTGGAGGCGGAGGCTGTTGCGAAACGTGAATGTTGTTTTCTTCGCACCGGTGCGGGAATTCCTTGCGCACACGCTCGGCAATTTCCCCCAGATCGAGGAAACAATCGGCCACGTCGATCAGTTTGGGCGCGGTGTTCGAGCGAAAGCCGGCGATCTCCACGCGACAACCTTTGTACGCGACCGCATTTACGGCATAGACAAAGTCTTCATCGCCGGAAACCAGCACGGCGGTGTCATAGCGCCCAGCCAGCGAAAGCATATCAACCGCAATCTCAACATCCAGGTTTGCTTTACGCGAGCCATCATAAAAAGTCTTCAGCTCCTTCTGTACTACGCGAAAGCCATTACGCCTCATCCACAGCAGAAATCCCTGTTGACGTTCCGCTCCGGCGTCGACGCCGGTGTAAAAGAAAGCTCGAAACAAACGGCCATCGCCCAGCAGTACGCGCAGCAACTTATTGTAGTCGATATCAATATTGTGAAATCGCGCCGCGTGAAACAAATTGTTTCCATCAATAAAGATTGCCACTTTTCCGCGATGGCCGAACTGCAAAGAGACATTGTTCGACGAGTCAAAGTGGTTCACGATAATTAGCTCCGTTAAGGTTTTAGAATCGGCTCTAGGATGACCCCGCAGTGCGTCGTGGTCAAGTAGGCTGTAAAGCGCTGCTGGAGACGTCGTATAATCCGTGCGCACCCGTGACTGCAGACAACGAAACGTTTCCGAGCGAAGTCGTGCCAGACGATCGGCGCGCGTTTACCGCTTCTGAGATGGTCCAGTGTCCCGGCTGTTCGCGCGCGAACCCACCCAATCGCAGCAACTGTCTGTACTGCGGCTACGGCCTTGGGATTGATCCGCAAAGCAGCCAGGCGTTGGCGCCGGTATCAACTTCGCAAGCTTCGCAGCCAGAGCAGGGAAGTCTCACTCACATACTGATTAAGCACAGAGAACTGGCTGAGCCGGCGCTCGCGAATTTGGCCCAGGTTTCCGGATTGACGATCCGGGAACTGGAAGTTCTTCTTGCAGCCTCTGACGACGCGATGCCCGTTTGCGCGGTTGATGTATCGCGAGCCGATCTAATGCGCCAGCGTCTGGTCAGTGCAGGTGTTGAGATATTGACGGTTGATGACGAGCAACTAAATTTGGATCTAGAGCCAAAGGATTTGCGCGGGCTGGAATCAACTGAACATTCCCTCATCGCTCTCAGCCGCCGCGGCGGCCAGCGAATCGAGGTGTCCTGGAATGATGTAATGCTGATTGTGGTTGGCCGTCTGCACGTGACGACGGTCGAGATTGAGCAGAAGAAAAGCGGTGGTCGCAAACGTGTCCTTGGCGAGCGCGAGATCGCAACGGACGAAGCCCTCATGGACATTTACATCCAAAATGATGAAGCCGGTTGGCGGGTGAGGAGTAACAGCTTCGATTTCTCGTGCCTCGGAAAAACAAAATCGATCACAACGTTTGCAAACTTTTCAGCCCTAACAGATTTCTTCAGGCGTGGCGCAGTCAACGCCGAGGTCGACGACGCCTACAATCGTTTGCGATCGATCTTTGCGAAGATGTGGCCGGCGGAAGAACCTGAAGGCAAGACTGAACGCCGCCGCGCCGGAGCGCGAAACTTTCACGCGATGATCACGACCACAGACAACCTGAAACAGTTCACACGCTACTCGCGGCTGCGCCGATTTCTCACCCAAAGCAATTTGCCACAAGTATGAAACCGAAACGACAGGCTTCATCGGCCCGCGCCACCACGGAGATCTTCGGAGTTAATCCGGTGCTCGAGGCTTTGCGCGCCGGCAGCCGGCCGATCCAGGAAATAACGATTGCCGCCGGCGCCAGAGATGCACGTCTGCGCGAGCTGATTGATTTAGCGAGAGCAAAGGAAATTCCGGTCCATCATGCGCCGCGGATAAGCCTGGACCGCGCTGCTGGTAATGCGCGTCACCAGGGCGTAGTTGCCCGCGTCGCAGCGGCGCGCTACGCGGATGCCGAGGCCCTTTTGAATTCGGTCAATACTCAGGAAGAGAACCGCCTACCGCTTTTCGTGGTTCTTGACGGAGTTGAAGATCCACACAACCTTGGAGCGGTCTTGCGGACCGCAGAATGTGCGGGGCTTGATGGTGTTTTCATTCCTGAGCGACGCGCGGCCGGTCTTACAGAGACAGTTGCCAAAGCGAGCGCCGGCGCGATCGAACATGTGCCCGTTGCGCGGGTGACAAATCTCTCGCGGTTGATTGATCAGTTGAAGGAGCGTAACGTTTGGGTGGTCGGCGCAGCAGCTGAGGCTTCCATCGATTATACCGAATGGGACTGGACGCGTGCGTCAGCGGTGGTAATGGGAAGCGAGGGTGCCGGCCTGCATCGATTGGTGCGCGAGCGCTGCGACGCGCTCGTGAGGATTCCGGTGTTCGGCCACATCGAATCTCTGAATGTATCAGTCGCCACCGGCGTCATTCTTTACGAAGCAGTGCGCCAGCGAAAACAAGGGCCCAGAGGATAGGAGCGTTGAAACAGTGGCGATGCGGCGCTCGTTAAAGAAAGCATGAACATGTTCTGTCCTAAATGCGCAGCGCAAAATGTGGAAGGCGCGCACTTCTGTCGCGCGTGTGGCGCCAACATCAGTCTGGTCTCCCAGGCTTTGTCAGGGCAGTTACCGGTTGCTCAGGAAGATGACGACCGTTACTCAAAACGCCGCCGCCGGCGTGGTGGCCCTCCCAGTCTCGATGAAGGAGTCCGTAATTCGATCATGGGGATTGGTTTTGTGGCGGTCGCCATCTCGCTCGCTTTTTTTGGTCGTCCAATTGGGGCGAATGTTTGGTGGTTCTGGATGCTCATTCCGGCCTTCGGCATGTTGAGCAAAGGAATCTCAGACATCGTGCGCGTGCGCCAGCTTAAGGCAGCACAGTCTACGCCACCGGCATTGCCGTACGCGACGCCGCCGGAACGTTTGCCGCAGGCTCGCATCAATGAAACAAGACCGCCGGTCGCAAGCGTGACCGAAGGCACGACCCGCCATCTCGGGACCGAGGCGCCGGCGAAGTCCTTCGATCTATGGGAAGAAAAAAAGCCGTCCTGATCGCGTGCGACAAGCTGCCGGCTTGTCGTGTTGGGTTTCAGGCGTTTTGAGGCGATGGCGTTTTGGGCCGTCGCCTCTTGTTATCTCTGATGAAAGAAAATGCAGCCAAAATCTGCGTGCCGGTATGCGCCGCAATGGAGGACCTCGCATCGGTGGTAGCGCGCGCCGCAGAGCTCGGAGAGCTGGTTGAATTGCGGCTGGATTGTTTGCATAAGGACGAATGGGATATCTGGCGAAAGATTGCCGGTCAGACGAATCGTCCGTTGATTGTGACGTTGCGACCCGACCATGAAGGAGGAAAAGGCGATCTCGCGCGTGAAGATCGAATACGTTTCTGGACGTCAATCGGTGAGGTTAATGGCGAAGTCATGTTCGATCTTGAGCTTGAGGTGCTGAACGAAGCTCAAGCCAAAAACGCGAACTTAAACTCGTCGCGGATCATTTGCTCGCAGCATCAGCTCGAGGGCGAGGTTGCGCATCTCGAGAGAAAGTACGAGCGCTTGTCAGACACGTCCGCAGCAATCTTGAAAATCGCCGTGCACGCCCACGACGCGAACGACTGCCTCCCGGTCTTCAAGTTGATCGACCGTGCGCGAAGTGAAGGCAGGGAGATAATCGCCATCGCGATGGGGCCGGCAGGTATCATGACGAGAATCCTGGGTCCGTCGCGCGGATCTTATCTGACCTTTGGTGCGCTCGATGACGACTCAGCGACGGCGCCGGGGCAATTGACCGCGCGCGAATTGCGCGAGGTCTATCGGGTTGACCGCATCGATCGGGAAACCAGGATTATGGGTTTGATCGGATGTCCGGTCAGCCATTCACGCTCTCCGCAAATTCACAACGCCGCCTTTGCCGAATCTAATCAGAATGCCGTCTTCATTCCTTTTGAAGTTCGCGATCTTGACGCTTTCATGCGCCGGATGGTGCGCGAAGAGTCGCGCGAAATCGATTGGAACGTCCGTGGCTTTAGCGTCACCGCCCCGCACAAAACCGGCGTCATCAAATATCTGGACTCGCTCGATCCGGCGGCCAAAGCTATCGGCGCGGTCAATACCGTCGTAGTGGGCGACGGTGGTTTGCGAGGCTACAACACTGATGCTGCAGCCTTTCTGAAGCCGCTTAGCGCCCGCATTGAATCTCTTGAGCAGCTTCGTTTCGCAATCATCGGCGCCGGCGGTGCAGCCCGCGCAGTAACCTGGAAACTGAAAGATGCCGGAGCTTCGGTGAGCTTGTTTGCCCGGAACCTCCCAAAGGCGAAGCTGATTGGCGACGACTTTTGCGTAGCTAGCCACGATCTCTCCAGCGCAAACTTTGCAGAATTTGACGTCGTAGTTAACGCCACACCGCTGGGGACGCGTGGCGCGCTTGAAGACGAAACTCCTGTGACTGCGGACCAGCTTCGCGGAGTACGATTGGCCTACGATCTCGTTTACAATCCGCTTGAGACGCGCTTCATGAGTGAAGCCAAAGCCGCCGGATGTGAAAGAGTTGGCGGATTGGAAATGCTAATCGCGCAGGCGGCTGAACAATTCAAGCTATGGACCGGCGCAACGCCGAACTTAGCGACGATGCGTAACGCGGCTGCAAAAGCGTTGGAGCGCGCATCATAGTCCAGGGTCTTATGAAGCGTGAAAGAAAAGCGGAGGCCGATCGCTACAGCCGGCAGGTGCTGTTCGCAGGCATTGGGGCCGATGGACAGCGGCGGCTGAACCAGTCGCGTGTGGTGATCATTGGTTGTGGTGCACTCGGATCATCGCAGGCTGAGGCGCTTGCGCGCGCCGGCGTGGGAAAGTTGCGCATCGTCGATCGAGATTTTGTTGAGTTTTCAAACCTGCAACGACAGACGATGTTCACTGAGGACGATGCGTCTGAGCGGCTGCCAAAAGTCATTGCCGCGGCCAACCACCTTCACAAAATAAATTCTGAGATTCAGCTTGAACCCGAGATTGCCGACGTCAACCACTCAAATGTCGAGCGGTTGATCGAAGACGCTGATGTGGTGCTGGATGGAACCGATAATTTCACCACCCGCTACTTGCTCAACGACGCGTGCGTCAAGCATCAAATGAACTGGATTTACGGCGCGGCGGTGGGCTCGTACGGAGTGACAATGACGATTCGCCCGCAGCAGACACCGTGCCTGCGTTGCGTCTTTCCCGAAGCGCCACCCGCCGCGAGTGCGCCCACGTGCGACACCGCCGGCGTGATTATGCCGATAATCAGCACTGTGTCCGCGGTCCAGGTGAGCGAAGCTCTCAAGCTCTTAACTGGAAAGACGGAAAGTCTGCACGGATCGCTGATGCAATTCGATGTCTGGCAGAACGAGTGGCGCAGGATCACACTCAATTCGCCTGCAAAGAATTGCTTAACCTGCGCGATGCGCCGGTTCGAGACCCTCAACGTCGAAGCGCGTGAGTTTGCTGCAGTAATGTGCGGCCGTCATGCGGTCCAGGTTTCACCGGCAATGAACGGCACCGTGGATTTGGCTGCGTTGCGTCGCAAACTGGAGCCGGCAGGTGAGGTGAAGTCGAACGATTATTTGCTCAGGTTCAGCACGGGTGAGTATGAACTAACGGTTTTTCGGGATGCGCGCTCGATCATCCGCGGCACTGATGACATCGCCACGGCGCGCTCGCTTTATGCAAAATATATCGGCAATTGAAAACTCTTCAGGTCTGATAAGGTCCAATTGATGAACAAAACTTCTCTGCCAACTCGAGCCTTGGTGCTCTTCACTCTGATTTTCTGGTTTTTCAGTATTGACGCTTTCGCGGGCGAGCCGATTATTTGGGAAACGAGTTCGCGCACTGAGCTGCTCAAGGGCGAGGCGCGCGGAGTTTCGGTGACCGACAATGGCGTGCTTATCCTGGCGCCACGCCTCGACCAGGTTTTCAATACCGAGCAAGCTTACATTTGGTCGACGGCGCTGGATGCTGCTGGGAATGTTTTTGTCGGCACCGGGCACGACGGAAAAATCTTTCGCGTCACACCTGACGGAAAGGGCGCACTCTTTTACAAATCGTCAGAACTGGATGTGACGGCGCTGGCTGTGGCGCGTGATGGCGCGATCTTCGCTGCCACTTCCCCTGAGGGAAAGGTTTACCGTATTACAGCCGACGGCAAGGCCGATGTGTATTTCGATCCTCCCGACAAATACATCTGGTCGCTCGCGGTC
>JADMIO011356710.1_pt1 | contig 29301 bp, 18 predicted proteins | sample 8958161 | NCBI WGS metagenome assembly JADMIO01 (sample SAMN16585339, study PRJNA669376) | soil metagenome | isolation source: Crop rotation soil | place: USA: Cullars Rotation, Alabama | collected 2011 | reverse complement strand
CTGGCATCTATAAACATTGCCCTCCTGACGGAGGGCGCGCTCGTTCGTCCCTGGCGTCTATAAACATTGCCCTCCTGACGGAGGGCGACCACCAACTGCATGGTGGGATTCTGACAACCGAAGGCGGCCGTCTTTTGCAGCAAGTTAATCTCCGTTCGCTGATTCCTCAATTTCCCTTCGGAGATAGTGATGTCGCTGCTGCCGAACCTCCGCGTAACACTCCAACTGACATCTGCTTGAAGTAAACTCCCAACCTCTTTATGTCCTCAGCCGTAACTTTCGCGGCCTGCTCGGCAAAGCTGTCAACCTCAGCAGCTTGTTGCCTGTAAAACACCGCTCGAGCATATTCCAAAGCATGTGTAGGTTGCGACTGCAATTGAGCCATCCGCAACGAAATCGCCAACGACCGCCCGCTCGCTACCTCATCTGCCTTGAGTCCAGCACGACCTACTTGTTCGAACTCCCCGCGCAACGCAGTTCGAAGACGCTGTTCATTCTCGGGTGGCGTTACCACGTACGCGTAAATCGCTCCGCCAAGGAACATCGATTCAACATGAAAAGAACCGGCGGAGATCAGGCTCTGTTTGTCACGCAACTCCTGCAACAAACGGCCGCCTTCTCCAATCATCGCCGACTCAAGAACACGGGCGGCGATCACGTCTACATTGCCGGCTTTCGGGCCCGTTGCTCCGATCGTCAGAAATGTTTCGCCTGAGCGTCGCGTCTCTGCTTTTTCGGCGGCTGTAGGTTGGGAAGTCTTTACCTGGATTGCATTGTCGAGCTCGCGCCGTTTGAACCCCTCAGCGATATGAGACGACACGAGCGCCGAGCCGTCTGTATCACCCACGATTACCACAAGCGGAAGCTGACGGCTTACCAATCGGTTGTACCATTCCCTCAGCTTTTCTGGTGTTAAAGCCGCAACAACTTCCTCGCGGCCGTGCGGCGGCAGCGAGTAAGAGTGGGCCGGAAGCAGGGCCTGAAAAAAGAGCTCCCTGGAACGACTATAAGCTGAGTCACGAGCATCGCGGATTGCGACAAGCTGCCCGAGGCGGGCCCGTGCCATATCGTCATCGCGAAAAGCCGGCTCTTCGACAAGATCACGAATAATCCTCAGGGCTCGGTCCGCATTTCGCGAAAGCACGCTCAGGACAAATCCAAAGTCATCGTCGTCAACCACCATCCGTACATCCGCACCGAGCTGTTCGAGCTCCATCGCAACTTGAGCGAGGTTGCGGCGCGGAGAACCGCAGAGCATCGTTCGAAGCATCAGTTCAGTCGTTCCACTTGTATTCTCGTCTTCGATCAGGCGGCCGCCCTGAAACATGATCGCTACCGTAACCGTCGGCTGAGAGTGGTCCTCACGCACGAACGCTCTCGGTCCGTTGAGTGTCGAATAATCTTTGACCGGAAGAGGCTGCACCGATTCCAGCATCGCCTGTCGTTCTGCTGATCGCTCGGCTCCCTGCGGCACTGGCGAAGAATTCGGATCCGCCGCTTTCACTGTTGCGCTTTCAACCGGTTGAGCGAAACCGGGCACCCATGCGTTCACAGTTGCGGCAAACGAATCCGCATCGAACGAACGAGCTTCATCCGATACCGGCAGGGCTTCGTAAATCGAAGCGTTTCCGGCTTGCAGGTATTTCGCGGCGACGCGGCGCACATCGTCTGCTTTTACGGATTGGATTCGACCTCGGTAATCGAGCGATGCGCGGAATGGCACGCCTGCGGCTTCGCTGTCCGCAAGGAGACGAGCCCGACCGAGGTACAGCGAACTCTGATCATAGAATCGCTTTTCGAGGACGCTCTTCGCCCGCGCCAATTCTGCTTCACCGGGCGTCTCCCGGCGCAACCTGTCCAGCTCCTTGAAGAGTGCGGATTCGGCCTTATCGATGGAAGAACCTTCGCGAGGGCCCCGCGCGGTCCACATCTGTGTAACGAAGAATCCAGTACCAGAGAATGCTATATAGTTCGACTCAACACGGTTCGCCACCATTTGTCCATCAACAAGAGAGCGGTTAAGATTAGACGCGCGTCCGATGCCCGCCATTGCAGTCAACACCTCGAGTGCGAGCGTATCTTTTGAGTCTGCTCCCGGAACGTGAAACCCTACGCTCACGATCGGTTCGCTGACTTCCAGGCGATCCGCGGCGTAACGAAGCTTCGTCTGTTCGGCCGCACCCCACGGCTTGGCGGTTGGCGGCTGCTCGGTCGGAGTCACAGAGGGTGGCGACGGAGCTGCGGGCGGAGTTGTGATGGCCGGGGTCGCGCGGGGACCAGGCTTCGCTTTCGCAACTTCCTTACTCTTTGCCTCAACCGCAGCGGCTTTTTCCGGCCTTGCTCCGAAGGGACCAAATAGCTGTTGTACGGCTACCAGGGTATTGAATGTCGAAACATCGCCGGCGATCGATATAACCAGGTTGTCAGGGCGATAATGAGAACGATAAAAATCCAGAAGCTGCTCTCTAGTGATGGAGGGAGAATCCGGACCCGCAGTTATCCCTTCCCCGAAAGCAATGCCGAACAAACGTTGATTCGTTACAGCTGACGGTTCCCCCATCCTTGTGACGATCTCGTCGTTTCGATGTGACTGAAATGTCCGCGTTGAAAAAGCATCAGACGAAACAGTAGCTCCGCTATCGAGTGTTCCACGATTCTGTTTTCGCTGTTCGCCAAAGGCTTGCACCTCACGTCGAACAGTTTCCGAATCAAACGCAGGATTTTGAAGAATGTCTGATTGAACCTGCAGGGCCTCTTTGAGCTTATCGGAGGGCACAATCATTGAATATTCTGCGCCGTCATAAGCAGTAGTCGATTCGATCGACGCGCCAAGCGCGCGAAGATCGGCAAGCGCGCGTGTGCCCGGCCGCAGAATCGTCCCCTTTAGAATTGTACGTTCGACCAGTCTGGATGCCGGGCTGATGGACCAGGGTTCATCAAGGGTGCCGGCTTTGAAACGGGCAACTACAGCCGCAAGCGGAGTGGAGTGGTGTTCGCTTATGAGTACGGTTATCCCGTTCCGCAATACGAACCGCGAACTGGTGCCGAACTGTTCTTGTTTTGTTACAGCCGCGGCAGCGGGGACATTGACCACCGTTGGTGTTTCATTGGCTGGGTTCGCCGGCGGTGTAACCTTCGGCCGTCCGCGTCCACTCTGAGCTCCTGCAGATGAGATCAATAAGTTTGTAATGAAGATTATGACGGAGAAAATTGCGATTGAACGCTTCAGATGTGACACCACACGCTCCTCGTACACGCTTTATTGAATGATAGAGGCGGCGTCTTATTGCAGTCAATTCGGTGGTGTTCTGTCGATGACTCTGCGGTAATCTGCCGTAAAGTCTTATTATTGCGGCGAGTTTGTCGGAATCTGTATTATCTGAGAAAGAAATCTAATCCTTTCTACAGAATTACACTTATAGACGTTTATAGATCCTTGCCCAGGGCCATCTGGTCCACCTTCCAAAGGTACGTGGTTACCAGAAAGTCGATATCTCTCTGGTAACTGATCGCGATTTGCACCCCTTTGTCACCACGAGAAACAAAATTTATCCCGTTTTCCGGCAGATTGAATTCATTGCTCAGCCGTTTTATGTCCTGGGCGATCCGATCTTCCTTCCAGCCTCTGACGGCGGCGATTCGGGCCAACTCATTGACTTCGTGAACGACTTTTTGCTGCTCGATGTATACCGGCGCAACCTTGATCACCGTAAAGGCGACGGCGCCAGCGAGCAGAAGTCCCAGCAGCGCTTTGATCGAAATTGCTCCGCGCTCATTCACGCGCGCATCGGTGCCAGCGACATTGCTCATAACTCTATCTCCGTTGGGGTGGTTACTCCGCGGGCACTGGAGAGGTTCAGCGCCTGCCTGTTCTCGCGCTCGTCGAAACCAATATTCTCTTCTACAGCTTAATTAAGCGCGTCTTTGAGGGCTTGCTTGACTACCTTTGAGGGCACGTCGGATCTGATCACAACCTTACCGATCTCAACCGGCAGCACAAACACCGCTCGGCCGGCCTCAACCTTCTTGTCGCGATACATTGCTGCAATTATATCATCGAGCGCAAGAGTATTTGTGTTCGGACGCTTCCCCACGCCGTTTATAGAGTCGTCGATTTGTCTTCGGGCGAAACCTGACAAAATTCCCAGGTTTTCGGCAATCCGAGCCGCCGCCTGCATCCCGATCCCAACAGCTTCACCGTGAAGGAATCTTCGGTATCTGGTGACAGTCTCCAGCGCGTGACCCACGGTATGACCGAAATTCAGGATCCTGCGAAGGCTTCCCTCCCGTTCATCTCTGCGCACCACGTCCGATTTGATTTCACAACAGCGGGCTATCAGGTGCTGCAGCTCAAAGGAATCAAGTTTCTTTAACTGCTCGACTCTTTGTGTGATTCGATTGAACAACCGTCGATCGCTTATAACACCATATTTTATTGCTTCGTAAAGACCGGCACGAAACTCTCTCGGAGGAAGGGAAGCAAGTACTTCCGGATCGATTACCACCAACGACGGTTGATAAAACGCCCCGATGAGATTCTTACCCAGAGAATGATTGACCGCCGTTTTCCCGCCAATTGAGCTGTCGATCTGCGCCAACAGCGTAGTCGGGACCTGAACGAGTCTGATTCCGCGTAGATACGTAGCAGCCACAAACCCAGCGAGATCCCCAACGACGCCTCCACCAAGCGCGACGATTGCGTCAGTGCGCTCAACGCTTCGCTGTATCAGGAAGGCAAAGAGCGATTCGGCAGTGCGTAGATTCTTGAACCTTTCTCCATCTCCAATCCAGTATCGTTCAGGCTTAAAGCCGGCACCGATCAGCGATCTCTCAACCGCAGAGCTGAACAGAGGACCGATGGTCTCATTACTGACGACAACCGCCCTCCTCGTTTTATCACCAACAGCAGCCCTGGTGAGGTCTCCCAGAGCAGAGATAGAACCAACCGATATCTTCACCTGATAGCTGCGCGAACCTAGTTTTACATCAACCGTCTTCATGTTTTATGAATGCTTTCGATCTGGGCTGTCCTGCCTGACAGATTACGTCAATGCGGTATTGAACTCATCGATGAGGGGACCAAATTGTATAGGCCCAATTCCAATCTGAGCGGCCATCTCGTCTGCGGTATATCGGTCGCCGGTCTCCCAGATTTGCCTTAGAAAATCGCCGGCCCGCAGCGACCTCCACCAGCGCATCCCAAACTTCATCTTCAGGTACTCGCGCAGCAGAACCTCAAACGCCCATGCGCGCAGATAGCTTGCGGAGTAAAAAGAATCGTCCAGGTCGAACAGGTATTCTCCCGGCTCAGTCTTAAAGCTTGTAGCCTGAGTTTGAAAATCGGCGTAGACGAGCGCCTGGTCGACGATCTTATCCGCGTGATGCAGATGCTCTTCAAACTTCAGCTTTGCTGCATAGCGCCGAACGGTCACAAGCCTTGAGAGCATAACCGATCTGACAAACTCACTCGTGTCTTTGATCCCGAGAAACCTTCCAAGCCACTCGGAATCGGAGATCAGATGGTTAAACAGAAACGCATAGGTCTCGGTTAACGCATAATCGCCGGAATACTTGAATTCGGGGAGCAAATTTGTGGAAGCCCATCCGTAATGCTGCGCATGTCCGGACTCGTGAAAGAAGGACTGATAATCGGACTGACCACCGGACGGCCTGATCACAAGTTTAATTTCTTCCGGGATCGCTATCGGAGTGCAGAAAGCGCGCGGATTCTTGCGATGGCGCAGCTCTGAGTCGATGGTGATGTTGTTCTGCGCATCTACTTTTATTCCCAGTCCTGCCATCGTGTCCCTGTAGATTTGCAGCATGCGTCCCGAGGGGAATCGATCATCAAATCCGGTCAGGTGTAGAAAGTACATCGCATCCGGCCGCTCGGCTTGATCTAATGTGATCGCAAGACCTTCGCGCAATGCAGCGTCCAATCGAACGAGGTAAGCAGGCTCAGTTCGGGATGCGACTCTAGAAACCTGTTCCGCAAGCGCCTGGTAATCCAACCCACGGATCTGCTCGAATAGGTCGGCATAGCTCGAGTATCCCAGTGCGCGAGCCGTGTTGTGGAGTCTTGAGATGCGTTCAATTCGGAGGTCGTTAGATGACTCTATGATTTCCAGGCGTCTGCGATACAGCCCACAGCGTTTTTCCCGATCAGCTTCAGTTGTGATCGCCACTGTGGAATCCTGGAAGGTCAATTCATGGCCGCGCCAGATGATCGACGCCGAAGACTCGAACTTACTAATTTCTTCAGTGAGCTGCTTGACCGAATCTTCGAGGAACTGCTCCACCGCAAACGCAAAAAAACGTCGTACCGAGATAGTTTCTGCATCGGAATCGGTTTCGCCAGTCATCTGTTTTTTCAGGTCGTCGAGGAGTTCGCGATCAAACAGATGACTATACCGCTCGTAGATCGGGGCGATCTCCAGTGTTCTTTTTTGGCCTGACTGGAAGAGGTAGTGCTCGCGCGCGGAGGCGATGTTGAAGTCGGTGAAGTCGCGTCGATACTGATCGAGCATCGGAATCTCAGGGTCTTTCAAAGGGTTGAAGATATCGGCCTTACAAATGGGGTGTCAAGCGATAGCGCTATTGCGTTTGCTGAAGCTGCGCAATCAGGTCTTCCGTTTTCGATTCTTTCTACCGGCAGGTTCTTTCATGCGAACCCACGATCGGGACCGGCCGGCGACCTTCCGCTTTTTAATTCCCGCAAAAGGCATGAAGCGTGGTTTCTCAGGTAGAGCGATCGTTTAACGGCGATTTAGGTTATTCGCTTGATTACTTTGCAGACTGGTCGACTGAAGACAAAAAAAGAGGCGACGCAGCGTGGGAAGACCGCGTCGCCTTTCTCTCTGGTTACTGTCCTCACCACAGTAACCGAGAATCGAGAACAGGAAGTGATGTTGTCATCACCCGTATCTCTTGCCCCACTGACCCTTGAGCAATCAAGATGCCACGCGCGATTGGTTACTCATATCGGTTACGTAGCCCTCATTTCATTGGGATATTGGTGAAATTCTGCGCCTTTTCGGTGAGATTGAGTACATCTCTACGTGTAAAAAGTACATAAGTGGAAGAAATATTTACCGCTGGCTGAGCAATCCACTTCTTACTCTTTCAAGGTACTGAATTCCTTGGGAGCTTGGAATCAACTCGGAGCCATATAATTCCGCAAAAAAACTCGATTGAAGTGTTCTAATTTCAGGCGAGTTGTGTCGCAACGCGATCGAATGGTCACCTGCGTGCGCCTGACTTATACTGAGAAAGTGCGAATACTGCTGGCTACAACCAATCACGGTAAGCTTGCCGAAGTCCAGCAGATACTCGGTGAGTACCAGATCGAAGTGATTGGTCTCGGTGTTTCGGAATCTACCGAGGAAATCGAGGTTGGCGCTACCTTTGCGGAGAATGCACTTCTCAAAGCCAGGCACTATTATCAACTAGCTGGTATTCCAACAGTTGCAGATGATTCGGGACTTGAGGTTGACGCCTTGGGGGAAGCCCCGGGAGTTCATTCGGCACGGTATGCTGGACCGCAAGCCAGTGACGCCGACAGAATACAACGTCTGCTCGAAGAAATGCGTGATATCCCTGATCGACAACGGCGAGCGAAATTCACCTGCGCAGCCGTCGTCGTATCGGCGTCGGGTGAGAAGGTATTTATCGATCACGTCGCAGGTGTAATTATGAATGAGCCGAGGGGAAAGAATGGATTTGGATTTGACCCGGTCTTTTTCTACGAGCCTCTCGCTAAAACATTCGGGGAGATCTCCTCGTCGGAGAAATCCGCAATCAGCCATCGCGGTCGTGCCTTTCGGCGGCTTGGGGCCTGGTTAGCCGAATCCGGCCTGCTTGACACCCCGAAGTCGAATGATAGAATTGAGACTACCGCGGATTAGACCTCTGTTTATCAGACCAAGAGGTGACCTGATGAGACAAGCGACAAGAATGTTGGCTCTGGCAACAATCGCTACGATCGCGTACGCCAGCGTAACGGCACAAGCCGCTGCCGGCCGAGGGTCAATACGAGGCGTCGTAATGGACGCAAGCGGAAGCCCGTTGATCGGCGCCGCCGTTCTGGTCCTCGCAGATGCCGAAGCGGCGAAAGAAGACAAGATCGTAAAACGAGCCAGCACCGATGCTGACGGGAAATTCACCGCCGCTGGAATCGTTCCCGGACGATACCGGGTAAAGGCAGAAGCCGAAGGATTCAACCCTATTGAGATCGCCGCTGATGTAAAGCCGAACAAGGTCACCGTATTCGATTCGATTCAGTTACTCCGAGTCACCACGCTTTCCGATCAAACACGCCTAAACATCGATTCAAAGTACGCCGCTCGAAGGGCTCGAGGAACGATCTTTCACTATGATGAATCGAAGAAGGACCCTGTTGTAGCAGATGCCGATTCCAACACTGTCGCACTGACCAGTCGTACCAGCGAATTACACGGTGCGGTCAACGCGTTTGCGCAATCCACTGCGAGCGCATCTCCGGACGTAAGTTCATTTGCAGGTTCTAATTTTGCGCTATCCGAACAGATCGGAAGGGACGCTAGCCTTGTCGTCAGCGGACAACTCGGTTACGGCACCGGAGCTCCGCAGAGTTTACGAGCTCTTACGACGACACATTTGTCGAATCGTCATCGTGTTTCAGTTGCGATGGGTTACGCGCGTTTCACTTTCTCGCGACACAGTGCAGCTCCGAGGCTTGGTCAGTTTTCGGTGTCAGCGACGGATACGTGGCAAGTCTCCGGCCCGGTACTGGTGGTCTACGGGATGGAGTTTGCGCGTTTCGCGGAGCGTGGCTCCGGTACAACTATTCTGCCGCGGTTTGGAATCGCTCTCGATGCGGGTGCCCGCACGCGCGTATTTGCAGGACTGATGCCTGGATCGTCAAACGATATTCAGTCCAGAGTGAATCTCGAGTCGGGAGAAATCGAGTTTTCCGAGCCAAAGCCGGTTTCGCTTGCAGGCGGTCAGCCGGTTATGGAGCGAAGCTATCGGCTGCAGATTGGCGGCGAACAGATTCTTTCAGACAAGTCATCGTTGGAAGTGATGGCATTCCTGGATACGATCTCGGGTCACGGCGTTGGCCTGCTATCTATTCCGAATGAGGCGACTCAATCAGACCCTGTGTTGCGTACCGAGGAGCAAACAGGACGAACGCGTGGGCTTCGAGTTGTCTATCATCGACACGTCAGCAAGGTAATCGACGGTTCGGTAGGTTACTCATTTGGTGAGGGTCAACAGCTCGATTCTCGAGGGATAACCACACCGGCAAACCTCTTCAGCAATGGTCTCTTCCACGTAGTCTCAGCGAAGGTGGATGCAAATTTTGCGGGAACCGGGACAAAGGTTTCAACCGTGCTGAGGTTGGCCCCCGGGCAAACGATGTTCGCGATTGATCCCTTTCAGGGGCAGATTTCTACGTATGATCCGAACATCAGCATATCGCTCACTCAGGAGTTGCCAAGTTTTGGCTTCATTCCGGGTCAATGGGCCGCAGTGGTTGATTTGCGAAATCTGTTGGATCAGCAAACCTCAATCGTCGATGACCGACAGGAATTAATTGCCAGTCGATTTCATCGACTTGTTCGGGTTGGGCTTGCTCTGAGGTTTTAGGTAGCGGGATCACATTCGCTAACAAAAAGTTTTTTTCCAGGATACGGCTGTCCCCGGCGCCGCTCACGATCTGCTTCGTTGCTCCCACAAGATTCTCGCACTGCGGCGTCTTGAATCGCGTTCGCGAGTAGAGAAATGCCTTGTCAGACTCGCACTCGGGTCGCGAGGTCTGTATCTGGCCATTCGACTATGATTCTTAAAATTGAAGGACTTGCCGGTATCCGAAAATTTGGAGGCACATCCGAGAATTTGGAGACGCGCAGTTTTACGGCGATCAAAATCCAGCTAAAACCCCTGATTTTAGTTGGTTACGGTTCGCCGAGCTAGCAGGAATAGCACTTGCAGCCGCAAAACTTTAGTTGTGGACTGCTTCTGCGAGGTTCAGAAAGGCCCGCGGGGTTTGGAGATGAAAGACAGAATGAGCACGACAAAGAACATCGCCATTCTGGCGATCACTGTCGGACTCGTTGTAATCGGAATCCTGAACCTTCGTGACCGCCTGAGTTTGCCGCCTGTTGCAGACGATGGGATCGAGTGGATCGATACCCCTGAAGGCGTCCAGGCGAAATCCGTAAGCCCCGATTCACCTCTTGCTTATTCGGTCCAAAAAGGTGATTACGTCAAAGCCTTTTTTTACGTTGGAAAGTCTGACGATTCGTCCCAGGCAAAATCCTCCGCTCGTAATCTCTACTACGATGAAGCAACTCGAGCGGAGACGCTATCGAGGTATCTCGATGGTCAGGGTGTAGGTAACAGCGCTCGGTACACGATATTGCACCCGGACCCCGTTTTGAAGAAGATCTACGGGATCCGAGGGCGGCCTTATTACGATGTCGATTTTGTCGTTGTCGCTCGAGACCAGCATTTGGAGCGCGGTCTGTATCTCGCGTTTATCGGGCTGGTTTACCTGACTATTGGGTTATTTGTTTTTTTTAGACAAAGCCGTGCAGCGCTGACATATCACTTTTTCGCATGGTTCCTTCTGTCATTCGTCATCTACTTTTATCATTCCACAAGAGAATACAAAACGCTTGACCAGTTGGTATATTTGCTGAGCGGCGTCGCACTCGCACTTCTTGCTCCGGTGTTTTTGCATTTTTGTGCAAAGTTCCCAATGGGTCACGCCTGGTCGCTGCGTTCCAGACGTGTGATAACCCTGATCTATGTTCCGTCGGTCGCCCTAATCGTTCTAAACACTCTTTGGCAGTATTGGCCTCGTGTCTTTAAGAGTGAAACCCTCGTTCCGGTGCGGAACTTTCTCGATCGCGCGGAGCTGGTGCACTATTTTCTGTTCTTCCTCGCCGGCAGCGTTCTGCTGGTGCGGACCTTTGTAAAGGCCGATCGCCCGCTACTCAAACAGCAGCTCAAGTGGATAATCTGGGGTATCGGTCTTTCGGCGGTTCCTTTTGCGGCGTTCTACCTGATCCCGGACTTAATGAGTATCGAAGCGACGCCGGTAATGCAGGTGTTTGCCTTTGGCCCGCTCATCCTGATTCCACTCTCATTTGGGTATTCGATAATTCGGTATCGTCTGATGGATGTGGACGTAATCATGCGTCGCAGCTTTGTGCACGCAACGGCCACGATTGCGGTAGCAGCGATTTACATGGCGGTACTTTTGGGGGTCGGCGATTTAGTGAGGTTCATCTGGAAGACAGCCGATCTGAATTCCTGGAGAACGCGCGTCATAGTCGTCGCCGGAATGCTCATCGTTGCGATGTTGTTTGCGCCGATCAAGAACCGGCTTCAAGTCTGGGCGGATCGCTGGTTTTACGGCGAGCGCTATACGCTTAGAACCGGGCTCCAGGATTTTGGAAGGACGCTGGCGCAGACGACGGTGCTTTCGCAGCTGCTTGATTCGCTGGTGCGGCGCTTGTCGGACATGTTGTCGGTCCGAAAGGTTGCCATCTTCATCGAAGATGCAGGGGCAAGTTCCGGGTTTCGTCTTGCGCACGCCGGGGGTCTCGATCATGACGTAAGTCTGCCCGCGGACATCAAGAAGACGATAAGAATTCGTTCGGCTGGACGGGGCTTTATTGTAGCGGGAGATTTGCGTCGAGAGCAGGAGACGCAATCTGAAGCGGAGGGGCTGGAAGTTCTGGGGCGCGGATATGAGGAGCTAAGCTACTTTGTCCCGTGCGTAGTGCGGGATCGGATGGTGGCGATTATTGGAATCGGTCAGACTACTACCGACGCGATGCTGAGCAGCGAAGATACCGATTTGCTTCGTGCTTTGTCGCTCTACGTGGCGGTGGCGATCGAGAACAGCTTGTTGTATCGATCTGAGATGGAGAAAGCGGCGGAGCTGGCAAGGCTTAAGGACTTTTCCGAAAGTATTATTGAGAGCGTAAACGTCGGCATTATGGTCGTTGATTTCGACGGTCGGGTAACCACCTGGAACAGCTCACTTGAAGAGGTATTCGGCATCGCCCGCGAGCGCGCATTAAAGAGAAACATCGATAAGATTTTTGACCAGGACCTTATAGAGACAATCCAAAATGTCATCGGCGGAGAGAGTTGGGCGATTCGTGATACGCGTCACATCTATAAGTACAACGCTTCGACTGAGGACGGGCGTCCTCTAACTCTCAACATCTCGCTAGCACCATTCGAAGCGGCCCGCGGAGTTGTTACCGGGACCCTGGTGGTTATAGAGAATGTGACCGAGCGCGCGCAGCTTGAACAGCAGCTGCTGGAGCGCGAAAAACTTTCATCGATCGGGTTATTGGCGGCGGGTGTCGCACACGAGGTAAACACGCCCCTGGCTGGGATCTCGTCCTATGCGCAAATGTTGTTGCAACAAGTCCAGGAGAGCGATCCGAAACGCAAGCTGCTTGAAAAGATCCAGGTTCAGACTGTGCGCGCTTCGGGTATTGTGAATAACCTTCTTAACTTCTCGCGAACCGGAGACTCGCAATTCCGCGAGGTTGATATCAATCGAGTGCTCGAGGACACTCTGCAGTTGCTCGAGCCTCAGCTGCGAAACGCGCAATTCAAGGTCTCCTGCACGTATGGTGAAAATCTCCAGCCGGCCTATGGCAGCGCATCAAAGCTTCAGCAGGTATTTATGAATCTGATACTGAATGCGCGCGATGCGATGCCTCACGGCGGTCGCCTGACCGTGCATACGCGAGCAGTAGACAGTTCGTTGGTAATCGACTTCCGCGATACCGGAGTGGGCATAGCGCCGGAAAATATCGCGCGTATCTATGATCCGTTCTTTACCACCAAGGAAGTCGGTCAAGGGACTGGTTTGGGTCTCGCATTGTCATACGGAATAATACAAGAGCATAACGGCCGAATCTTTGTTGAAAGCCGTCCCGGCGAGGGTGCACACTTCACAATCAAGCTACCTACCGTTTTCGCGCGACAGATGCAGGCCGCAAGCGACTAATCATCGGGCAGGCGATCGCCCACGGTATCGACAATATGGCGAAAAAAGGCAGTATCCTCGTAGTGGATGACGAGGAGGTAATGCGCGATGTGTTGGATAGCCTGCTGACCACCGAAGGCTATCAGATTGAGCTTGCACGCAGCGGCGAAGAAGGTTTGGATAAATTCCAACAGCGGCCCTTCGATCTGGTCCTGCTCGATGTCTCGATGCCCGGAATGGGCGGCCTCAGCACTCTCGAAGAAATACTAAAGATCGATGCCGAAGCGGTGGTTGTAATGATAACCGCATACGCAACATTTGATACCGCAATCTCCGCAATGCAGCGCGGTGCCTTCACCTGCATCAGCAAGCCTTTCGACAACAAAGAAATTCTTAAGCTCGTTAACTCGGGGGTTCGCAGACGACGGAAAGACGAAGAGCGGCGCACGCTAAAACAAACTCTCAAACGAAGCACTGAACCAAGAGAAACCGTTGCGCGCAGCGAAAAGATGCTCGAGATCCTTGCGTTCATCGAACAAGTGGCGCCGGCTCGCAGTACCGTACTCGTTACCGGAGAAAGCGGCACTGGCAAGGAGTTGATCGCCCGAGCAATCCACAATCAAAGCGCGCGCGCGGACAAGCCCTTTATCACAGTTAATTCTGCAAACTTGCCGACCGAACTGCTGGAAGCCGAGCTGTTTGGACATACCCGCGGCGCGTTCACAGGAGCGATCGCTGCACGCAAGGGATACTTTGAAGTGGCCGACGGCGGCTCCATCTTTCTCGACGAAATAGGAAATATTTCGATGGAGACGCAGGCCAAACTCCTTCGCGTGATTCAGGAACGAGACTTCTCGCCTCTAGGAGATACAACTCGCCGCCAGGTAGACGTGCGGATAATTGCCGCCACCAACGTAGATCTAAGACAGGCGGTCGATGAAGGCACCTTCCGCGAAGACCTTTTCTATCGCCTCAACGTGATTGCCATCGCGCTTCCTCCGCTTCGAGAACGGCGCGAGGATATCCTGCCGCTTGCCCAACATTTCATTCGCAAGTATGCGGTGGAAAACAACCGGCAGGTTTCGGATCACATCAACGCAGAAGTCTTGTCCGCGCTTGAGGCTTACAACTGGCCGGGTAATGTGCGAGAACTCGAAAACGTTATGGAACGCGCGGTGATTATTGCTCGCGGGAAGACTATCGAGCGGGAGGATCTGCGCGAAGAGGTCCTTAATCCACAGAGGGCCGCAGCGCAGGTCGGAGGGCAGAAGGTTGCAACACAAATCGATCTGTCGCGCGGCATATCATTTTATGACGAGGTTAACCGCTTTCAGATCGAGCTCATTCGCCGCGCCCTGGAGATCACTGGCGGTCATCAATCGCGCGCAGCCAAACTTCTTGGGATGAACACAACCACGCTCAACAGCAAGATAAGATACTACAACATCCGGCCGTGAACTGCCCTGAGCAGTGTATCGTAGACTGTCCAGTCTGCAATTTTGAAGGTCACCGCGTACCCTGGCCTGTCCAATTCAGCCTACGGTTCATTTCGCAGACTCGACACTCTACGGTGCACGGCCGGAACTCTTCATCAGCATCTGCGGTTCAACATTCTCAACATCCTGCAAAGCCTCGAGCTTCGAAATCCCCACCAGGGCGTCGGCAATACTATCTGATTCCGAAGTCAGCCAGGCTGCATTCGGAGCGTAGGGTGCCTCTTCCAAAAAGCGATAACCTGACGCTTCAATGTCCGCCTTCCGACTTGAGGCCTTAACTCCATCACGAAACCTGATAAAGATCCGGCCGCTGGGAACGGCCGGCGAACCACCGGGTTGAAGTTCGTAGACCGGACTGGCGAAACTATTCTGCGGCGGTTCGCCTCGAAACACCGCGATATCGTCCTGATCAAAGAACGCCTCGGCATTTCGGGCTGTATCACCAGCTTGAGGATGATGCTCCGCATAATATCCGGGTTTGATCGTAAAAACGGATCCAGACCGTTTGCCACTGAAATCCAATCGAGTAGGGAATTTCGATAATTTGTCGGACATAAGAATAATATAAGGCAGATTGGCCAACCGGTCACATAGGTTCTGTTGGCAAACAAAATGTTTGCATGATCATTAATCCGATTTGCGTCTTTTATGATGGGGTTGTAATTGTCCCAGGCCCGTAACGTTTTTGTCGTCTCAATATTAAACTTAGCCCGGTTCGCCCAGGTATTCTTTGGATCCGCGGTGCGCCTCTGCGGGTGCACCTCTGCGGGTTCAATCCAAAATGTCCCAGAGGTCCCAATGGATCTTTACAAGGAGATTACCCATGTACACGTTTCGATATGGTGGCAAGAAGGGAAAAAGTTATTCGTTGGCCATAAGCGATGAACACATAGCTATACGAACTCGAGATCGCAAGCCGGCATACATCGATACGCCCTTCGAAAAAACGCCAGTGTCCGAGGAGGCTCAGAGCTTACTAAAGCAGTTTGAGTTGCGCGCCCGGTTTCCGCGTGCCGGTGTGGACGTGCTCAAGACCCGCGTTCAGCGAGGAAGCCGATCGCTTCGCGACAAGGCCCGCGCCGTTTTCAAGAAGGAACCAGAGATCGAGTTCGCCGGACGAGTTTTGTGTCACCCTAGGTCGAAGGCCCCTGTGCTTTATACCGAGAATCTATTCGTCAAATTTGATGACGAGCTAAGCGCAGCAGCCTGCCGTAAATTGTTAAAGAGCCATGGCGTGACCATCAAACAGGAGCTCGAATACGCTCGTAACGCTTACTTTATTTGCGGCGGCGAGAATATCGGTTTTGCTGTTTTCGATATTGCCGACAAGCTCTTGAAGGAAAGCTCGGTGGAGTATTGCCATCCCGAGCTTGTTCGAGAGGTGCGCAGCCGAACCGCTTTTGCTCAACAATGGCATCTCAAAAAGACCACGATCAACGGCTCCAATGTCGATGCGCACGCCAGCGTCGAATCAGCGTGGCAGTTGAGTGATGGGACGGGCGTGATCATCGCAATCATTGACGACGGCGTCGATCTCGATCATCAGGAGTTCCAATCTTCCGGCAAGGTCATCGCCCCTCGCGACGTGACTCGAAAGTCCGACAATCCTCGGCCGGGCACCGGCAACAACCACGGCACCGCGTGTGCGGGCGTCGCATGCGCTGATGGTCTGTTTGGAGCCTCCGGAGTCGCGCCCAAAGCCAAGCTGATGCCGATTCGCTTGAATTCCGGATTGGGTTCGCAAGCAGAAGCGGACGCGTTCTTCTGGGCGGCTCAACACGGGGCGGACGTAATCTCCTGCAGTTGGGGTCCTAGCGACGGCGATTTCACAGATCCTGGCGATCCAATCCACGATGAAGTGGTGCCGCTGCCCGATTCGACCAGACTGGCCATCGAGTTTGCACTACAGAACGGGCGAAACGGAAAAGGGTGTGTGATCTGCTGGGCAGCAGGCAACGGGAATGAAAGCGTGGACAACGACGGCTACGCCAGTTTCAACAAAGTCATCGCCGTCGCCGCCTGCAACGACGTCAGCAAGAAGAGTCCTTACAGTGATTTCGGAAATGCTGTTTGGTGCTGCTTCCCAAGCAACAACGCCTTTCCATCAAAAACACCTGGAATCTGGACCACCGATCGATCCGGCGCAGTCGGCTACAACCCCGGTGTGACATCCAAGGGCGACGCCGCCGGCAACTTCACCAACAGCTTCGGCGGAACATCCAGCGCAGCGCCGGGGATGGCGGGGGTCGCAGCGCTTGTGGTCGCAAAGAATCCCGATCTTCGATTTGACGAAGTGAAAGACATCATCAAGCGCTCCTGCGATCAGATCGACGCCGCCGGAGGCACATACGGCGCCGACGGCCACAGTCCGTTTTATGGGTTCGGTCGTGTAAACGCTAGAAAGGCAGTTGAACTCGCGCAACCGGCACAGGCCGGTCACGTTCAAATACGATCCGCGGTGCAGGATGTAGCGATCAAAGACTTCACCACATCCAAGCTCAGTATCTCGGTCGCTGATGTCGATGTACTGAAAGGGCTCAAGGTCGGAGTCGATATCGAGCACACTTTCATCGGAGATCTTGTTGTAACGCTCAAGTCGCCTGCCGCGACAGGAATCGGACCGATCAAGCTCCACAATCGCGAGGGTGGTGGAACTCACAATCTAAAGAAAACATATGATTCCGTAAACGCACCAGGTCTTGTGGCGCTTAATGGTAAGAGTCCGCAAGGTACATGGACGCTTGAAGTCGCTGACCAGGCTAAGGCTGACGTTGGAAAGATAAGAAGCTTTACTTTGGAGATGAGTCTTTGAGAGATATTCAAGATACTCATCTTCGTGTCGAGTAGCGAAAAACCGCTTTGATTCGTTTCGCTGGCTCGGGGTTTCGGAAGTTATTTTTTCGAAGCCCCGAGCTTTTTGTCTATTACTGATCCAAATGATGTGACTATGTTAATCGATGAGCTTGCCCTGCAAGTTCTCACTGTTAGATTATCTTCAACTCGGGATGATTTTATTTTATCGACTCGCGATCTTATAAAATGACAACTTATCCGGCACGCTACGAATCCGACATCCTGCTGCGAGACGGCTCAACGCTTCACTTGAGACCAATCAAACCAGATGACGTGAAGTCGTTGCTGGAATTCCATAAGCGCCTTTCGCCACGCAGCATCTACTTCCGTTTTTTCAGCCCGCTCCCCGAGTTGGGCGAAGAACGGGCGAAAGCCCTTGCCAACGTAGATTATGAAGATACTTTTGCCCTTATCGGCGAGCTCGGCGGACGACTCGTCGGGGTGGCTCGTTATTATCGCGACCAAAATACCCGCAATCGCGCTGAGGTCGCGTTCTTAATCGAGGACGCGTTGCAAGGACGAGGCATCGCAACTCGAATGCTCGAGCGGTTAGCTGAGATCGCCCGGGAAAAGGAAATAACGGTTTTCGACGCTTATGTGTTGGGCGACAACCGCAAAATGATGGATGTGTTTTTGCACGCCGGCTTCGCGGTTGAAAGAAGGCTCGATGGCGGGGTCTTTCAAGTCAGTTTTCCAATTACCCTTACTCCGGAATATGAGGAAAAGGCGGCGCTCCGTTCGCAGACAGCCGCTCGAGCGTCGATGAAGGCCTTCTTTGAACCAAAATCGATTGCAGTAGTTGGCGCCGGCAGAAAACGTGGAGGGATCGGTGCTGAAGTCTTTCACAACATTGTGGCTGCGGGCTTCCAGGGAGTCGTCTATCCAATCAACGATACCGCCAAGGTAGTCGGTTCTGTTGCCGCCTATCCCCGGGTGACAGCCGTTCCAGGCGATGTCGATCTAGCTATTGTTATTGTACCGGCCGAACGCACCCCATCGGTCGTGGACGATTGCATTGCAAAGGGTGTGCACGGGATAGTGGTGATCAGCGCAGGATTTGCGGAGACTGGTTCCGAAGGTCGTTCACGAGAAGCTCAACTTCTGGAAAAAGTGCGAGACGCAGGCGTAAGGATGATCGGTCCGAACTGCATGGGCATAATAAACACCGATCCAAATGTGGTGCTGAACGGAACATTCTCACCTGTTTACCCTCCCGAGGGCAGAATCGCGATGTCAACACAGAGCGGTGCTCTTGGTCTTGCAATCCTAGATTACGCTCGGAGGCTAAACCTCGGCATTTCGACTTTTGTTTCAGTTGGGAACAAAGCCGACGTATCCAGCAATGACTTGATTCAGTATTGGGCTGAGGACCCGCGCACCGATGTGATCCTTCTCTATCTGGAAAGCTTCGGAAATCCACGCAAGTTTGGGCGGATCGCCAAACGAATCGCGCGAACCAAACCAATCGTAGTCGTCAAGTCCGGTCGTTCCCGTGCCGGCGCGCGGGCGGCTTCGTCACATACCGGCGCACTCAAGTCGACCGATGCGGTGGCCACAGCGTTGTTCCGTCAGGCGGGAATAATACGTACCGATACATTTGAAGAACTTTTTGACGTTGCAAATCTGCTGGCGCACCAGCCAGTGCCGTCTGGAAACCGAGTTGCAATACTGACAAACGCCGGTGGCCCGGGGATTCTCGCGGCGGATGCCTGCGAGGCCCACGGTCTCGAGCTTCCGATTCTCGCCGATGCGACGGTCGCAGAACTCAGGTCCTTTCTTCCGCAAACCGCAAGCGTAGCTAATCCGGTTGATATGATAGCGTCTGCGAGTCCGGATGATTTTCTAAAAGCCACCCGCGCCTTGCTCGCCGATCCAAATGTGGACTCGGTGATAGTAATTTTTATTCCACCGTTGGTTACTGATCAGGAAGCGGTTGCTGAAGCAATAGTCGAAGGGTCGAGGAAGGCCGAGGGCAAGCCCGTGCTCGCCAACTTCATGAGCGCCAAGGGCGCGCCGGCGATTCTCGGGAACATTCCAAGCTACGGGTTTCCAGAGTCGGCCGCATCAGCACTGGCAAAGGTAACCACATACGGTGAGTGGCGCAGAAGGCCGGTCGGAACAGTGCCTGTTTTTTCGGATATACGTGCCGACGATGCGAAAGCGGTTATTGATCGATCGCTGGAACGGGGAGGCGGATGGCTAAGCCCTATTGAGATTGGCGAGCTATTCAAAGCCGCGGGTATTCCCGTGGCAAAGTCTCGGCTGGTATCAAATGCGGAAGACGCTGTAACAGCAGCGAATGAGATCGGATACCCTGTAGCCCTGAAGGCGACTGGTCCGTCTATCGTCCATAAAACGGAAGTCGGCGGAGTAGCGCTTAATCTCTCTGAAGGTGAAGCAATCCGCGACGCATACGACCGAATGGCAAAGCGGCTCGGATCGGATCTGACCGGAGTTATGATTCAGGAAATGGTGCCTGGAGGCGTGGAAGTCGTTGTGGGCGCTACCCTAGACGAGACTTTTGGACCGTTGGTACTGTACGGCAGCGGTGGGATCCTCGTTGAGCTGTTGAATGATGTAGCGTTCAGAATAAACCCGCTCACGAACTCTGATGTCCAGGAAATGCTAAACGAAGTGAAAGGAACTGCACTGATAAGAGGGTACCGTGGAGCACACGCGGCGGATGAAGCCGCTTTGTGTGACCTCATACTGCGGGTTTCTGCCCTTCTCGAGATTTGTCCGCAGATTCACGAAATGGACGCAAATCCGGTGAAGGTGCTCGAGAAGGGCGTGATCGTGGTTGATGCGCGCGTTCGGGTTGATCGAGTTGTTGAACCACCGCCGACCAGAAGAATTGCCTACTGAAACGACTCACCCCATTTTGGAAGTGCGCTCAGGTTTGATCTTGTACAAGACGCGGACTTCACCTGGCTGACGATAAGGATACTTATCGACGCCCATGTATTTCTTGGCCATCTTGTCGATATGTTGATCCGCGCCGTCTTCGGTTATATCTTCGACTCTGCCACGGACCTCAAGATAGCGATACGGGTTGTCCGGATCCTGCATCGATAAAGCCACCGCCGGATTGCGTTCCATATTCTTATCCTTCCTTCGGCCGCGCGCTGAATTGACAAGAATGTGGGTACCGTCGTAGTCCACCCATACTGGCGTCACCTGCGGAGTGCCGTCTGCATTTAAAGTCGCGAGATGTGCGAATGACTTTTTCTGAAATAAATCAGTGTACTTCTCGGGAATTACATCGGACATTTCTTTCTCCTTGAGCCTTTGTGTTTAGTTACTACGTGCGCCCATCAAATATTGACTGACTTGTATTAATTTGTGAAGGACGTTGACCACTGTGGCCAAAATCTGAGCACCGCTTCACGGTAAATACCTGACGAATATTTTTTCACGTAGTAACGAATTCATTCGTTATTATTCGTCAGGTTTCGAATTTAAGATAACGACTGAATTTGTTACTACGTGGTAACTTTATAAAACATTTCTCACTTATCCGGGGTTATTTCGACCGGAAGTCCCTCACCCCAACCATACTTTCCGCGCGCGAGCTCTTGGGCCTGCAGCCATGCCACATGATCGTTTTGTTCGTCGAGTATTCTTGCCATTGCGTCAAATTCGCGGCCTTGAACCCGCACGTGGACCCGAGGATCGCGCTCTATGTTCTTCACCCATTGAGTATCGTGAAAGTGCTCGGCGAGGATATAAAAGTTTCCCCGTGCTTCGACAAACCAGATCTCTATCTCGCGCGGCAGGCCACTAGTACGCCCCGTCGTGGTGAGATAAAGAAATGAGCCCTCGTTTTTATTGCTCATACTATTCTTGTAATCTAGAACCCACACCGACGATGTTTATTCTAACGACAAGACTACCAGAGCCGTGCAATGGTTGACGACCATCTGCGAACACTCGTAACCTGACCGAGAGGATTAAAACAGATGAGTGGGGAACAACGCCTTGATGCGCTCGCAATTGGCGCGCATCCCGATGATGTCGAATTAGCTTGTGGAGGAACCATCGCAAAACTGGTATCGCTAGGATACCGAGTCGGCGTGCTCGATATGGCACGAGGCGAAATGGGTACGCGAGGCTCCGCTGAGATTCGCGCCCATGAAGCCCAGGCTGCCTCTCGCGTTTTGGGAATTGTAGTGCGGGATAATCTGGAGCTGCCCGACGGGCATATTTGGCTGACAGAGGACTCGAGAATAAAAATGGTTCGCAAGATTCGTCTTTATCGGCCGCGAGTTATTTTTACTCATTACTGGGAAGACCCACACCCGGACCACGTTCACACCTGCCAAATCGTGCGCGAGGGAGCGCACGTCGCGGGACTCGCGAAATATGACGCCGAGACCGGACAGGAGAGATTTCGCCCTCAGACGGTCGCTCACTTCATGTTCCCGCGCACTTCTCCTCCTACCTTTCTTGTAGACGTGACAGACTTCGCCGAGCAAAAGCATCGCGCGGTGAGCTGTTACCGGTCGCAGTTGTACGATCCAGCGAGCAAGGAACCGGAAACAAATCTTAGTTCAGAAGCTTTCCTGCGGCGTGTGGAAGCACGTCAGCGATTCTACGGTTCCCTGATTGCAGTTGAGCATGCGGAAGGATTCATCGTCCGCGAGGCTCTGAACGTCCACGATCCAGTCGAACTGCTTTCGAGACGGATGAATATGTACTCGTAAATGGTCGCGGTCTATGCGAACCCTGAGCTCCCGAGGTCTTAGATGAATATCGGCATCACCTGCTATCCATCCTATGGCGGGAGCGGTGTGGTCGGAGCCGAACTTGGCCTCGAGCTCGCGAAACGGGGACACTCTATACACTTCGTTAGTTACGCCCCGCCAATGCGACTCGACGGTGGACAGGGTCGCGAACGAATCCATTTTCACGCGGTGGACATGTTCAGCTATCCTCTATTTGAATATCCGCCGTACACCGATGCACTCGCATCGAAACTTCTCGAAGTTGCTTCCTCTCAAAGCCTCGACTTGATTCACGTGCACTACGCGATACCGCACTCGGTGAGCGCTTATCTGGCTCGCGAGATGCTAAAACCCACGAGATATCTGCCGGTCGTAACTACGCTTCACGGAACTGACATAACCCTGGTCGGCCGGGATCCTTCCTTTCTACCGATTACTCGATTCGGTATTGAGCAGTCAGACGCGGTGACTGCAATCTCAAATTATCTTCGCGATGCCACTCACGAAACATTTTGTACCGCATGCGATATTCAGGTTATCTATAATTTTATTGATTCGGATTATTATCAAAGGCAATCGAGTGATACCGCGCGAAATGAAATCGCGCCGAACGGTGAGAAGATTGTTCTGCATGTCTCAACGTTTCGCCCTATCAAGAGAATCACGGATTGCATTGAGGTACTTGCCCGCATCAAAAAGGCGTCCGTCGATATGGGAGTAAAACTGATAATGTGCGGAGATGGTCCCGAGCGCATCGACGCCGAAACACTTGCGGCGCGGCTCGGAGTAGCTGATTCGGTTCTCTTTGTCGGCAAACAACCGCAATGGAAAGTTCGTGAGTACCTGTCGGTCGCTGATTTGTTGTTGTTGCCAAGCCAATCAGAATCGTTTGGGTTAACCGCGCTGGAGGCAATGGCTTGTGAAGTGCCTGTGATTGCGACGCGCGTTGGCGGAATCCCTGAATTAGTTGAAGACGGCGAATGTGGGTATTTGTTTGATATCGGCGACGTCGATGGTATGGCGGCTGCTTCCGTACGAGTTCTTACCGATAGACCTGAGCAGGAGCGACTGGGGAAACGCGGACGACAGATTGCAATCTCTCGCTTCAGGACCGAAATGATAATCCCTCAATATGAGGAGCTTTATAGAAGCGTGATTCGTAGAACGACCGAGGAGCAACCTGCGGCGGAGGAACGGTGACCAAGACCACCCTGGTGTTGTCGTAAACCAAGCGGGTTTATCCGTTATCAGTCTTCGGATCATCCGTCGGTGGACGGTCTCCGGTCGTCGGTCGATCCCTCAAGGAGATCCAGATGAAGAGATTCGTGTTGGTGCTATTTAGTTTTGTATTGCTCACCTGTCCAATGTCCGCCTCGAACATTGTTCAGAATCTCACCGCATCCGTTCGTGCCTATCGCGCAGGGCACGACTCTCAGATCATAGATGAATTTGTTCAATTCCTTTCGATCCCGAACGTGGCAAGTGATACTGAAAACATCGAGCGTAACGCATCGCGGTTGATTGAGATGATGTCCCGGCGAGGCATCCAGGCGAGGCTTTTACCGGGAAAGAATAGTCCGCCGGCCGTCTTCGGAGAACTAAAGACCCAAGGCGCAACCCGAACGATTGGTTTCTACGCACACTACGATGGTCAGCCGATTGAGGCGTCAAACTGGTCGACCGCCCCGTTCAAACCCACTTTGCGGGACAAGCCGCTGGAGCTTGGAGGCCGCGTGCTGCCTTTTCCAAAAACCGGCGAAAGGTTTGATCCGGAGTGGCGGCTATATGCGCGTTCGGCGTCGGATGACAAGGCGCCGATAATTGCGATGCTTTCGGCTCTCGATGCTTTGAAAGCATCGAACACGCCTCTGCACGCGAATCTAAAGTTTCTTTTTGATGGCGAAGAAGAAGCGGGCTCGCCTCATTTGGGTGACATTGTCACGCGCAACGCAGGACTGCTTGGCGCTGATGTCTGGATATGCGCAGATGGCCCTGTACACCAATCTAGACGACAGCAGCTCTATTTCGGCGTCCGCGGAATTGTCAAAGTTGACATAACCGTCTACGGAGCCAATCGTGCTTTGCATAGCGGTCATTATGGAAACTGGTCGCCAAATCCGGCGATGAGGTTGGCAAGATTACTCGCAGGCATGAAGGATGATCGCGGGCGTGTTCTGGTCGAAGGCTTTTACGACGGGGCGGTGCCTTTGGGTGACGATGAGAAGAAGGCTATCCGAGATATGCCTCAAACAGATTCGGAGCTGATGCGCGAGTATGGGTTGGCAGACACCGACGGCTCAGGGCGAACACTGGTAGAGTTGATTAACGAACCGTCTCTAAACATCGATGGCTTAAGAAGCGAAGATGTAGGGCGCCTATCCAGGACCGTAATTCCATCAGAGGCAAGGGCAACCATTGATATGAGGCTGGTAAAAGGTATTGAGCCGCGCCAGCAGGTAGAGCGTTTGATTGCGCATATCAGAAAGCAGGGTTACTTCGTCGCACCGGAAGAGCCGACGCCCGAGATCCGTCTTAAACATCCACTTATCGCGCGGGTTGTGAGCGAAGAGGGTTACCCGGCAGTACGCACGTCGATGAGTTTGCCGATTGTAAAGAAAGTCATTGCGGCTGTAGAGAACGCAACCGGCAAGAGTCCATTGATGTTACCGACAATCGGCGGTAGCGGGCCGTTATGGGCAATCGATGTTGCGACTAAGGCACCGCAAGTCGGGGTCCCGACTGTTAACCACGATAACAATCAACATAGTTCCAACGAGAATCTGCGAATACAGAACTTGTGGGATGGAATCGAAATCTTCGCGGCTTTAATGACGCTGAACTGAATTGGACATATAGGACCCATGAGTCGTGCTTGTCCTATTTGTTCTTAGAAGCGCCGGCGGCTGCACCGGCCGCCGCGCCGGCCTTTCGCTTGTGAGTGTCGAACCACTCGAAGACCGCCGGAAAGTTAGGCGCTACGACACTGCCGTGATCTCCACCAGGAACTTCGATGTACTTTATTTCCGCGCCCAGTTTCTTTCCTGTCTCTACCATCACTCGCGACCGTTCGACAGAGACCGTCGGATCGGTGTCACCGTGAACAACCAGTTGTGGGATGTGCGCGATTTTTGACATAGCTGCCGGATTGTTAGCGCCCCCGGAAATGGGCGCGAGGGCCGCGAATACATCCGGATGACTCATCGCTACCGACCAGGTCCCGTAGCCTCCCATCGAATGCCCGGTCAAATATATTCGATCCGGATCGACATTGTAATCGCGTCTCACCTCCGCAAGCACGTCCATCACATCCCTCTCGGCATCACCCATGTACATCGATGCCGGCTTGCGTCCTTTTGGACAAGCAACCAGGTACCCATGCTTTTCAGCCTCGATTTTGAATGCACCCTGTGCGTACGCTTGGAAGTAACTGTTCTCGTCCCCGCCCATCCCGTGTAGCGCAATCACGAGCGGAAATGCTTTTGACTTGTCATACGACGAAGGAACAAAGACCTGGTAAGGCTGGAGCGTGTTATCGACTTTTGAAAGATAGGCTTTCTTGAATTCGCCACGCCGGCTGGCAAACGGGTCCTTCTCGGCCGCCAGGGCGTCAAGCATCGAATTTGCGTCTCTTAATGTTTCTCGAAAATCGATCCGATCGAAGTTAATTTCGCCGGCACGCGCCAGATCAAATAAAGCAAGGCGATATTCCGCTGTAGGCAGCGCCGCCACCAATGCGTCGCGATGTTTACCCTTTAGCGTCTCCTGAATTTTCGCCGCACGTGCCTTTGCAGCTCCAAAGTCCGCCGAGAGACCGCGCTCAATGTGGACCGTGTTGAATTTAACAATCGGATCAGCGCCCGCAACCTGAAAGCGAACCGCGAGCCGATAGTTTCCAGCGTCTACATCCGGTACGACAACATCGATTGAGAATGGGTTAGCTATGAAGTCCGCATCCAGTGATTCGATAACTTTCAGTTCCTTGACTACCTCATCGCCTCTCAGCTTGAGCAATGATAAGGAACCTGCAAGCTTGGAAGTAACCTTGTCGTCGACAGCGTAAATCTGGCTGATCTTCACCGAGAGCTTATCTCCCGGATCCACCACCGCCTTATCGACCTTCACGGTGACCGCAGATCCGAGCGCGCGCATTGGCGTCCATTCCACTCCCCGCATTACGGACATCGCGTGATAGAGATGTTTGAGGGCGTCGCCGTATTTACCTTCACCGTTCGCTTTACGCGCCATCTCAGCCAACTTGTCGACTTTGGCTTGTGCTTCGGTCGAGAGTTTGGACACAACCGAAGGCGTGTTCCTCATCGTCGTATAACCAACGAATACGCGAAGAACTTGACCTGAGTCTTGAGCAATTCCGACTGCGCAGCAAGTAAGCACAAGAGCGACGATGAATGTAAACCGCGCGATCCTTGACAACATTGGAGGTTCTCCTTTTCGCTACTGTCAGATATTAGCCGCGACTGCGGCCCACTGGATGGTTTAGCGATATTACTATTGGAACTTGTGGCGTTCAATCCACGGACAGCGGATCAGAGGGCCATGATTAGAGCGATGCCAAATCCCCCAACCGGCAGCGTTGGGGGATTTGATTCGAAATCATTTCGTCAACTCGTCGGCGATTTCATTCGCGCCATACAGTTTACGCAGCGCTGCGATCATCGCACGTGAATCAACTGATACCGCTCGGTTTTGGGTTTCGTCGTAGATAAAATCCCCGACAAGCGATTGAATGTTTCCGTCGAAGATCAATCCAACCAACTCTGCGTTCCTGTTGATAACCGGGGAGCCCGAGTTCCCGCCGATAATGTCATTTGTAGATACGAAGTTAAACGGTGTATTCATGTTCAACGTGGATTTTTTTTCAATCCAACGCATCGGTAATTCAAACGGGAACTTATTACCATGCTCCGCGGAACGTTTGTACAAGCCGGCGAAGTTAGTGAACGCCGGAACCTGCTTTCCGTTTTCCGGGTAGCCCTTCACCGCTCCGTATGAGAGTCTCAGCGTAAAGGTCGCATCGGGATACATCTTTGTCCCTTCGACTTCAAACAGCGCTCGCGAAATCTTCGCGTAGTTCACGCGTTCATTTGCCTGAACTTCGGTCTCGTATCGTTTTCGCAGCGCCCGAGCTTCGTCGTCCACGGCACGAGCTAGCACAATCATTGGATCAGTAGACTCGGCAATCGCCTTTGTTCCACCCGATCCAAGTTGTTTTCTATAAGCAATGTCCTTCAACTTAGTGCCGTCTACGAGTTCCGCAGCTCGCGCTTCGGGAGTCTTGCCGGCCAGTGCCGTCTTTACACCAGGATCGTCCGCCCCCAATTCATCTCGCATGAACGCCAGCGAGTCGGCGAGAGTCACTTTCTCTAAGTCATCATAGATCGGCGCCGGCGAATACAGGCTGAGTTCAAGTGATTCCCTGCGCGCATCCGTGTACTCCGGGAGCCGTTCGGCGTTTGGTTTTGCGTCCTCTGCGGCGAGCCTGACCAGAACGCGAGCTTTGGCGAACAGATCAGAATTGAAACCCGCACCGTTTCCAATCAACGAGTATTGGCGATAGTAACTCTTGAGACTCGCGCGACCCTTGGCGATGTTGTCCCAGGCATCGCCAAATTCTTTTTGTTTCTTCGGATCGGCGGCTATGGTGCGGCGTAACGCTTGTTCAGCCTGAGTCTTCTTGGCAATAAGCGTCTTGTCCCGCAAACCTTCGAGCTCCCCTCGATATGCTTTGAGACTGTTCTCGATCGAAAAGAACTCTTCCTGGGCCCGTCGAGACTGTTCCTCGCCGAGCGATCTATATTTCTCCAGGATAGCGTGCTCGCGGCTCAGCACCTTGACTGCGAAGGGAAAACCGCTGTCTCTCAGATATTCGAGATGAGCAACCGTGTCCAAACGAGACGTCGATCCGGGGTTGCCCGGAACAAACACCAGCTCGCCGTCCTTGGCTCCGTCCTTAGACCATTTGAAATAGTTCTCAACTTTTAGCGGTTTATCGTTTTCGTAGACACGAAACAGAGCCATGTCGAGATCGTAACGCGGGAACATGAAGTTATCCGGATCGCCGCCGAAAAACGCGATCGCAAATTCTGGGGCAAACACCAGTCGGACATCAGTGTATTTTTTGTAACGGTACAAGTTGTATTGCCCGCCCTGATACAGTGTGATGACATCGCTGCGCAACCCGGTTTTTTCCGTGGATTCCTTTTCGATATCGGCGATCGCGGCCAAGCGTGCGGCGTTCGCTTCGGCAGGGGACGACCCTGATTTTACTGCGCCATTCACGCGGTCGGTGACGTCTTCGATGCTGATCAATTGATTCAATTCGAGATCGGGTGCCTTGACCTCCTGTTCCCTGGTTCGCGCATAGAAACCGTCTTTGTTGTAGTCGTTTTCGGCGTTGCTAATCTTTTGAAGCACATCGGATGCGATGTGATGATTTGTGAGAACCAATCCATCTGGCGAGACAAAGGCTCCCGAGCCGCCGCTGTTGAATCGGACTGAAGCAAGCTGAACCTTCTTGAGCCAGGCATCGGTGACATCGAAGCCGTATTTCTTTTTGATGTCGGCCTTTGGAACATTGTTAAAAGTCCACATTCCTTCATCGGCCAGTGCGAGTGGGAGGCTGGCAGCGCTAAAGAGCACGATAAAGATTCCGCTAATAAGTCTCTTGATGCTCATATTTAGGATCCTCACGAAGATTTGTTGGGCGGAGGTGCGAAAAGTACGTCCGACAAGCGCAGCAAAAAATGAGGGCGAGCCGTTGCACATCGTCTCGCCCTCTACCATTCCGCTCACTCTTGGAGAAGAGATGGCAGTACTTGTGCTGCCGATTTAAGTTTACTCAGACGAGACAATGACTGCAACTTAGAAAAGGAGACCAGGGATAATTGATGAGACTTCAGTGACTGAATTCCAATCTGCGGATGAGTGCGAAAAATTCCAATACCCACAACGTCAGTTGTGGGTTCTTTAACTTCGCCCTACGAACGAACGACCACTGAAAACTCCCAATACCCACAACGTCAGTTGTGGGTTCTTTAGTTTCGACCTACAAACGAACGACGGCGACCCTACGAACGGCGGCGACTCTACTGAAAACTCCAATACCCACAACGTCAGTTGTGGGTTCTTTAGTTTTCGCCCTACGAACGAACGACCACTGAAAACTCCCAATACCCACAACGTCAGTTGTGGGTTCTTTAGTTTTCGCCCT
>JADMIO011121693.1_pt1 | contig 29306 bp, 16 predicted proteins | sample 8958161 | NCBI WGS metagenome assembly JADMIO01 (sample SAMN16585339, study PRJNA669376) | soil metagenome | isolation source: Crop rotation soil | place: USA: Cullars Rotation, Alabama | collected 2011 | reverse complement strand
TTCCCGCCAGCATGAAGGCGTGATGGTACTCGCAGGTGCTGACGGCGCCGTTCACGCAGTCACTGATACCGGGGAGTCCGCCAAACTCGCCAAGCACATCGCCGCTGTTGTCTCCGCTTCCCGACCCTACTTTGTTGAATGTTGCATCAAAAAAAACATCAAAGAACGATGAGAATGTACCTGGCCCGGTGGGCGTCACACTCCCCAAGGAGTGGGTGAGCGGCTCCAGTTGAAGCCCCAGGATGTATGTGCCATGCACAAACTGAACTGCTCCGCTGGCGAAATTCAGCATGGTGGTCTCGGCGGGAAAGGGCACCCCGATGGCGGCCCCGGCAAAGGGACCGACGACGGTCAGATTATCGCCGCCGGTGGGCGAAAACACCACGTGCTGGCCGGCGAGGATGGTATCCAGATCGCCCGTCAGTCCAGTAAGAGTGCCGGCGGTCAGCACGGGAACATAGAACGCGGCACGTACGCAGCCCAGGATGGTTAATCGCTTTATCATTCAGTCCTCTTATTACAGGCCTTCGCCAGTGTAGTTCGATCGAAATTATACGCCGGGTTTGGAGTAAATTAAATAGGACTATTCAAGTCCCATACGTACTAGCAATTGCCTGAAGCGCGGATTGCTTCGAATTGGATCGAATGCCGGTTCGGCTTTGAGCAGCACCAGCGGCGCTGTCCGTTCACCAAATCCACGTTCCAAGGCGGACATAGCTTCCTCCGTGTTTCCCAACCCGGAGTGCACCAGCGCAAAGAAATAAGGAGAAACATACCGTGCGGACGCGATCTGTTTCAAACGATCGAGGGCCGCCAGCGCCTCTGTCCGGCGCCCCGCCAAGGCATTTGCATGAGCCATTTGAGCCATCCCACCGGCGTCGTTTGGTGTGATGGCCAGAGCCTGTGCGAACGCTGCAATTGCTTCTGGAAACTGGCGCTTTTGAGCGTAAGCGTCGCCCAAATCAAGCATGGCCAAGGGGAAGCGCGGCTCCATTTCGAGCGTTTTCCTGTACTGGTCGATCGCCTCGTCATAATGGCGCGCCAGGTAATAGCACAGGCCCACACCGGTGCTGATACCGGGCGCCAGCGGGTCCAGTTGCTGCGCCCGGCGCATCTCTTCGACGGACTGCGGGTAGCGGCCCATTATGCTGAGATAGCGCGCGTAGACGGAATGTGCGGTCGGATAGTTCGGGCTCAGCTCGATCGCCTGCTTGAGGTTGGTTTCCGCGCTTTGCCAATTCCAGTCGTAATGCAAGGCGATGTATCCGAGAGTGGCATGCGGTTCGGAAAGGTTCTTGTCGATCTCGAGAGCGCGCGCCGCCGCCGCTTTGGCTTTGCCGAACGCCTCGCCGGGAGGCATCGCATTGGACAGCAGCATGTAAGAATCCGCCATGCCGGCATAAGCCCGCGCATAGGTTGGATCTTTGTCGATGGCCTGCTGGAAGAAGTCGATGGCGGTCTTCAACGACTCAACGGTCCTCTTGTTCCAGTGGTACCGGCCCTTCAGGAAGAGGCGGTTTGCCTCCCCGCTATCCGTCTCGCGTTTGCTTACGGCCTGGCGCTCTTCGCGGCTCAGGTTGGAAGTCAGGCGATCCGCGATATCCCGGGCAATGTCTTCCTGAATCCGGTATGCATCGCTCGTCTGCCGTGTATACTGCTCTCCCCAAACGTGATTATTCGAGCGAACGTCCGACAGTTCAACGCTTACCCGCACGATGCCGTTCCTTTCGGAGAGGCTTCCGGTCAACAGCGCTTTTACCCGTAGCTGCTGCGCCGCTGTTTGGGGCTCCGGCATCTTAGACTTCAGGCGGAACACCGAACTGCTGGAGACAACCGTCAGGCCCCGCAGCCGCGAGATGCGGTTAATCAAGGACTCCGTCAACCCGTCGGCGACATATTCGAGTTCCGGATCCCCAGTGGCATTCACGATTGGCAGGACCGCAACCTTGTCGTACACGGGACCGCGGTGCATATACCACCAGCCCGCACCCGCCGCTAACAGCAGGATGACGGCTACCGAGAGGCCGCCAGCCACGGAATGCCAACGGCTGGAACGCGCGCGATGCCAAGCGAATTTCGGGGCCGCTACCGGGGCGGTGATGTACTGGGATTCTTCAAGCCGCCGGAGATTCCGCAGGTCGGCCAGCAGGTCGCCGGTCGCCTGATATCGCTGCTCCGGGTCTTTCTCGAGGCATTTCCCGATAATGCGCTGTAGTTCCCCCGGTATGTCCGGGGAATCGATGGCTTCCGGCGGCCTTTGCACAACTTGCATCAGGACTTCAATGAAACTAGCCCCTTGAAAGGGTATTCGCCCAGCGGCCATTTCATACAAAACGATACCGAAGGAAAACAGATCGGACCGGGAGTCCACGGGGCGCGCCATCGCCTGCTCCGGACTCATGTATTGCACGGTGCCCATGATCATGCCAGGCACGGTCTGGGTAGGCGCCAAGCTAACGCTTTCCGGATTCTGCGCCAAGGTGCGCGCCAGTCCGAAGTCGAGCACCTTGGCGTCGCCCCGGATATTAATCATGATGTTGGATGGCTTTAAGTCCCGATGGACGATTCCTTTCGAATGCGCCACGTCTAGCGCGTCGACAACCTGGACGGCAACATCCACAATTTCCCGCGTTGCCATTCGGCGTTCAGCCATGACAGCGGCCAGCGTTTTTCCTTCGACCAATTCCATGGCGATGAAACACACGCCATCGCTCTCCCCAACCTCGTAAATGTGAGCGACGTTTCCGTGGCTGATTGCCGACGCCGCGCGCGCCTCGTGCTCCAGCCGGCGGCGTAGGGCTTGGTCGTTCGCCATTTTCTCGGGAAGAACCTTGAGCGCCACGGGCCGTTGAAGGTGGTCGTCGAATGCGCGATAGACCGCCCCCATGCCGCCCTGTCCGAGCTTCGATTCGAGACGGTAGTGGGCAATGCGGTTTCCGGAGAGTTCCGATTCGCCCGTTCGTTTGCTATCGTTTTCCGGCATCGGGGCCCAAGCCAGGGGATTTTGAGTTGTGGTCTATTCAATAGTGAGGCCACTGAGGCATCCATTTCAAGCAGATCGTTATTTGCGGCTGAAAGGAACGGCGGAATCTGCCGCCTTCATACAATACAGTGGTCGCATTCGAGCGAAGCGCCTCCACCGGGGAATACGTCCGCGAGCGCGCGAATCGTGTGTTCCTGCCGGCAATGGTGCTGGTTCCCGCGAGTAAAGCCGCTGCCGGGGGCCGAGTCCCGGGATCCACCTGGCACTTTTGCAAGGACCGATTGCCGGCGACCTGGACGGCGATCGGAGCCACGGATGCGGCGACGGCCGGCGTCAGCCGGCGCGACGAGCAACGATCGCGGACCGGCCGCGTGTTGGTGCTCGCGGCCGTGATTCCGCCGCGCCGGCACGCTGCGCCGGAGCACCGTAACGCGTTTCCTGGCGATTGGTGGAGCGCTGCTTGCCTTGCTGCCGCGGGCTCCCTCGTTCACTTTGCCTCCGAGAACTCGTATTCGCGCTTTTCCTCGCACCCGTACTGCCGGATGCGGCGTACGACCCATCTCTGAGAGACCTCAGAGACAACCGGGCGGAGCCTCACCGAATTGACTGTGGTTGCGGTAGCGCTGACTGCCGATGTTTGTGGGGGCCGTCGCTCGTGCCCTGATTCCCGATGCCTGGGCCGCCGCAATCGCCCTGAAATGGGAGAACGGGCCTAAGCTCGGGTGGTTATACCCGCGCGCTAATCGACTGCCTCGCGACGTTATAATTATGGCCGAAATGCGCAAATACTTCGTGCTGGCGCCTATCTTTCTGGCGGCGATGGCGTGGCCCGCGGCCAGGGTGCTCCCGTTGCGTTGGGTATATGTTTCCCGCGGGCTCCGCTCCGATCAGGAGGTGGAGGAGGTCCGGCAGATCGCCAAGACCGCGGCGGAGAACGGGCTCAACGGCATCGTGCTGGCGGCGCGCCTCGATTCGATCGACCTGCAACCGCCCGAGTACCTGGGCCGGCTGCGCGCGGTGAAAAAGATCGCCGATGAGAACCATCTCGAGATCGTTCCGAACATCTTCTCCGCGGGGTACGGCGGCAGCATCCTGGCGCACGATAAGAATCTCGCGGAGGGTCTTCCCGTCAAGGACGCGCTGTATGTCGTCAAAGGGGGCGAGGCGAGGATCGAGCCTGAGGTCCCGGTGAAAGACGGCGGGCCCGCAGTGGAGAACGCGTGGACGCGCGAGGTCGAAGTTCGTCCTTACCGGTGCTACCGGATCAGCTTCCGCGCTAAGACGGAGGACCTGGCGCCGTCGCAGCCCTTCAGTTCCGGGCCTTTCCGGCTGAACGTACAGACCGCCGACCGCCGCAATCTGACGCCATGGCGCGCGCCGGTTCCTTCGACGACCGACTGGCGCGAGGTGCGTTGGGGATTCAACAGCCTCTGGTATGACAAAGTGCGGATCACGATCGGCGTACCGGGCGAGAAGAAGGGTAAGGCATGGGTCGACAGCGTGCGGGTGGAAGAAGTCGGGCTTCTCAACGTCCTGCGCCGTCCAGGAGCGCCGGTCACGGTCCGCGGCGACGTGTCGGGCACGGTCTACGAGGAGGGCCGCGACTACGCGCGCCTTGCCGATCCCCAACTGAACTTCCGCTTCGATCATGAAGGTCCGCCGATTCGGGTCCTGGCCGGCGGCCGGATTCGCGACGGAGAACGCCTGCGCGTGAGTTACTATCACGGGTTCTCGATCAACGACGGCCAGACTACGGTGTGTATGGGCGAGCCGAAGGTTTACGAGATCTGGCGCGATATGGCGCGACGGATGCACGAGGCGATAGCGCCGCCCCGTTACCTCCTGAGCATGGACGAGATTCGCGAAGGCGGAACCTGCGAGGCCTGCCGCGGCCGCAACATGGGCGAGTTGCTCGGAGAGTGCCTCACACGCCAGTTCCGCATCCTTCGAGAGGTGAATCCTAAGGCCGATGTCTGGGTGTGGTCGGACATGCTCGATCCCAATCACAACGCCCATGGAAACTATTACCTGGTGCAGGGCGACTATACCGGATCATGGAACCACATCCCCAAGGAAATGGGTATTATGACCTGGTATTACGAGAAGCGCGCGCTCAGCCTGCCGTTCTTCTCGAAGCTGGGCTTCCGCACGCTGGCCGGGGCTTATTACGACGCCGATACGCTCGATAATCCCCGCGGCTGGATGGAGGAACTGCAGAAGACGCCGAACGCGCAGGGGATCCTGTACACCACCTGGCTGAACAAGTACAAGCTGCTGGGCGATTTCGGGCAGCTTGTGTCAAAGTAGTTTACGGCCAACCTGCGCGAACAGGGAACGGATCTTCACCGCCGAGACGCCGAGTCGCCGAGGAACACAAAAAAGCAGGCAGTATCTGAAGTTCGGATAGAACGTTGTTTGTTGGGCTTCGAGCGCCGAGGACAAATCGAGAACGCGAGCAACTGCAAACAGGATCTCATGGGAGCCGGTTTCTCAACCGCAGCCTCGCGAACCAGGCCTGTTGCTCCACCAGGCCCGACGTCGTCCGCGGCGGCCCCTGGTCCGGCCAGCCGGCGGTCCCGAAGATCTGCAGAATCGCCTGCCGGGTGTCCAGGTTTTCGATTTCACGCCGGCGGATTTCTTCGAGCGCTTCGCCAGCCTGACGCCATTGCTTCACCAGCCTGCGGAGGGACTCGCGGTCAGCCATCGCCGCTCACTCTCCGTAGCTGATTTCGGTCTGGCGCGCTGAAATGGCCGAGTAGACGAGCAAGATGGCGGCCAGCACTAACAGCCCGGGGACCGCGATCCAGAATGGCGTCGGGTCGGTATCGGTCACCATGACGTTAAAGGGCGGCGGCACCGGCACTTCGACAGGACAGAGATTCTTCAGGTAGAAAACCACGCTAATCTTCTTCAGCATGGTTGGCATGAAGGGATTGATTCCCTCCCACACCCAAACCACCGCGGCCGAGATCATCGGATTCTTGAACATCAGACCGGTGAGCAGGAAGACTGCTCCGTAGCCCGCGCAGGCGAGCGCCGTCACCAGCACATACGACGTGAGCTGATGCATGCCCGGACCGTGCAGGATGTAGTCCGTCCAGGCGGCGCCGAAATGCCGCCCGATCAGCAGGAAACATCCCGCCACGCTGCCGCAGAACACGACGAGCGACACGATCAGGCCGGCCAGGTATTTGCCCAATACCAGCGACTCGCGCCGCATCGGCGTCAGGAAGTAGTAGTGGAGCGTCTTCTCCAGCATTTCCGCGCGGAACAGGTTGGAGAAGATCCCCATGCAGCCGAAAAAGATTCCGGCGCGCAGGTAATAAAACATGAACAGTCCGGCGAACACCAGGCTGTCCTCACCCAGGCTGTGATGCCCGCCCCGCCGCAATCTCGTCTCCACGATCCAGTGGATCAACGTCAGCAGGAACGGCCCGAGCGCCAGACAGTAGATCCACCAGCCGCGTTTGGAGAGAAACGTCTTTTTCAATTCCAGCCGCAGCACGCCGCCGATCTGGCTCAGCCAAACCTGGTTCATACGGTTGCCCCCTCGGCGCCGATCAGGTATTGATACACGGAATTCACGTCATCGTCCGCGGGCGCCACCGATTCCACTTCCATGCCCGATTCGAGGATCACCTTGTTGAGCAACAGATAAAAGCTGTCCGCGTCTTTGGTGCGCAGCAGAAGGCCCTTTCCGTCGGTATTCAGCTTGGCCTCCACCACGTGATTCTGCTGGAACAGGCTGGCCGCCAGTTGCGCCGGCTGGTTGCAGCGGACCTCAATCTGCATCGGCTGCTCTTTCACCTCACTACGTACTCCCTGAATCTGGCCCTCCGCGACTACGTAGCCGTGGCTCAGCAGGATCACCTGGTCGGAGATGCGATCCACTTCGTGCAGGATGTGGCTCGAGACGATGACGTGGCGTCCCTGCTGCCCCCATTGTTGAAAGAGCGCGATCGCCTCGGCTCGCGCCAGCGGATCGAGGCCGTTCAGCGGCTCATCCAGGATCACCACCTTCGGATCGTGCGCTGTCGCCTGCGCCAGTTTCACGCGCTGCCGCATACCTTTGCTGTATGCCGCCACCGGCCGCGTCCCCGCTTCGGTGAGCCCGACCATCTGCAGCGATTCCGCGGTCCGCTTTTCGCATTCCGCATGACCCATTCCGTACATGCGCAGGAATGAGTAGATGAACTGATAGCCGGTGAGCCCCTTTGGGAAGGCGTCGAACTGCGCGCAGTAGCCCACCACCCGGCAGAGTTTTTCCGGATGGTGGGGCGGAATCCCGAGCACGCTAATCTCGCCCTGTGTCGGGTGGATCAGGCCGGTCATCAGGTTCATCAGGGTAGTCTTGCCCGAGCCGTTGGGACCCACCAGGCTGGTGATGCCGGGCGGCACCGACAGGCTGACCTTGTTGATGCCGAGCACTTCGCCGTAAAATCGCGACACATTGGTGAAGGTGATCAGGTTGTCGCTCATCGCACCACCTCCGTGCCGCGAATCTTGCGCGCCAGCATGTACAGACAAATCCCGCAGAGCGCCGCCAGCGCGGCCCAGGAGCACCACAGCGGCAGTTCCTGTCCTTGCGGCGCGCGGAAGAACACCGCGCCGTTGGTGGTCTTGTTTTCTCCTTCGAACAACTGCACCCAAACGGACCCGATCAGGTAGCTGATGTTGAACAGGTGGCCCCAGTTGGTGCGCTGCACCCCGTTGATGGTTGCGCCGAAGCCGCCGGCCACAAAGAACACGCCGAACATCAGGCCGCCCGCCGCGGGCTTCCACTTCACCCACGCGGAGAGCGCCAGCGCCAGCAGCGACAGAATCAAAATCCAGATCCAGGCGCCGAAGAACATCCCGGTGGCGAAACGGATATTGGTCTTCATCCAATCCACGCCTTCCAGGTAGCCCTGGAGGCCGAACAGGAGCAGCCCCGGCACCCACGTCATGATCGAGAGCAGGACCACCAGCACGAACATTTTGCCGAGGACGTATTCGGTCCGGGAGAAGGGACGCGCCAAGTACAGCGACAGCGCGTTATTCGCCAGATCCGGCGACACCTGCCCCGGCCCCACGAAGGAGGCCAGGAATAGCGCCATAATGCTCTGCCATCCCAGCACCGTCATGAAGAACACCACGTTGATCGTGATCAGCCGGTTCGCACCCTGCGCGCCGAACAGTCCCAGGGCGCTGGCATTGTGCTGCACGTAGATGAGCAGCGCGCAGATCAGCGGATAGATGAATGTCGCGATATAGAAGATAGTCAGGAATCGCGATCGCTGCATGTCCTCAAACGCGTAGCGCGGGATCACCAGCAACCGGCCCAGGGAGGACGTGAGCCCGCCTTCGTACGGCCGGTAGGTTTTCTTATATACGGCCATCGGCGGTCTCCATGGCTTTGAGGAAAATGTCTTCCAGCGAGTCGCGCTTGTGATTGAGCCGGCGGATCTGCACCTCCTGCCGCGCAGCCACCTCGTACAACTGCCGCAACTCCAGCCCGTCCGGCAGGATCAGCTTGATGCGGCCCTGCGCGCCAGTGGCCGTTTCACAGCCGAGCTGCTCAAGGGCCTCCAGAAAATCGCCGTTGCGGGCGCCGCGCGTCTCGATTTCGAGAAAGCGCCGGTTCATCTTGCGCTCCTCCTCCAGGTTGCAGAAGGCCGCGACATTCCCGTCCTTGAGGATCAGGACCTGGTCGCAACATTCCTCCACATCCCGCAGCAGGTGGGACGAAAGGATCAGGTTCAGGTCGCCGCGATCACGGATTTCCTGGATCAGCTGAATCATGCGGGTGCGCGCAGGCGGATCGAGCCCATTCGTCGGCTCATCCAGGAACAGCAGCTTGGGGCCGTGGGCGATCGCCTGCGCGAGTTTAGCTGCCTGCTTCATTCCCAGGGAGTACGTGCCCAGGTTGCGGTAGCGAACTTCGCCCAGCCCAACATAGAAGAACGCCTCGTGGGCCCGCTCGAGCGCGTGTTCCTTGGGCAGGCCCGCGAGCTCCGCCATCAGCCGGACAAAGCGGACGCCGCTCATGCTCGAGATGAAGGCGTCGTTCTCCGGCATGTAGCCGATCAGGCTGCGAACTTCGCGCGCCTGCGTGCGGACGTCGCGGCCGAAGATGCGCGCCGTACCGGAGCTCGGTTTGTGAAATCCGAGCAGGGTGTTCAGGAGCGTCGACTTACCGGCTCCGTTGGGACCCAGCAGCCCGATGGAGCGGCCGGTCAGGGTGGCTTTCAGCCCTTTCAAAATGGCGCGCGAGCCGAAACGCACCTCCAGGCCGTCCAGTTCGATGACGGGGTTCATCACTCTAACGATACGCTCTTTGAGGAGCCCGTGTTCCCATCATTTGGCCGAATGGAAGTGCGTTGCCCACGATGCCCGAAAGGTTGCCGCCCATGAAGTCCGTGAGCCCGGCGCCGAGCACGTTGCTGCTGCCGGCGACGGTCAACCGGTCCGGCTCGCCGTACACGGCCAGCATCATCGGTTTCATGTTGGACAATGCGTTCAGCGGATTTTCACGCCCCGGCCGATTGGTGTTGGGAATAAATGCGCCGAGCAGGCCAGCGAGCGGCGCTAGCGACGTGCCGAGATTCTGGTAGACCACCGCCGAGAAATTCGCATAGTGATCGCGGGGCACCATCGCCAGGAAGGACGCCGAGTGCGTGATCGAGGTACGCGTGGACTTGACCTGCAGCGCCCGCGTCACCAGCGCCCGGGTGGGTCCGCCGATCAGGTACCCATCCGCGAATGTGTAATGCGCCTCCGTCAGCGGGTTGGGATCGGCCGCGGCGATCATGTAATACGTCCGGCCTTCCACGGTCTCCTGCGCGGTGCGCAGCGGCTTTCCGCCCTTCTTCGCCGCCTCCTGGTTATAAGCGTCGATTACCTTCTGTAAGGTCGCCTGGACCCGCTGGGGATCGTACACTTCGGTCACCAGCTTCCACGAAGGCACCGGGAATGGAGGGCCGTCGAGCGAGATCGAAAACTCGCCGCCCAGGCTGGCGGCCAGGTCATTGCGCACATCGATGCCGGTCTGCTGCTGGGCGGTCGCCAGGGCTTCCCTTGCGGCCGCCGGCGAGCGCTGGTACGTGCTCAGCAATTCGTCCACAATCGCCACCGGGTTCTTGACGACGAACGCCGTGACGAAGGTCGCCTCCGGAGAGACGTAATCGAGCGATCCCATGGGCGCCGGGTCCGCCAGCCAGGCGGCAATTCCGGTGCGCTGGCCCTCGAACCCTACCGAGGCGCGCGTCTCCATCTGGTCGCGGACCTCTTTCTGCTCGGCGATGAAATACCGGACCGCGCCGGTGTGTCCTGCGTTCAACTTCGAAAGATCGCCGCACAGCAGCAGGCCCGCGCCCTGTCGGTAGGCTTCCGCGATGCGTGCATAGAAAGGCGTGGCCGCAAATCCACCCGCGGGAGCATCCAGGGCCGATGCCAGCCCCTTGACAGCGGCCGGCAGAGGACCGAAGACCACTACGTTGCCGCGCGTCTCAATGGTTATCGGGGGGATTTCCTTCGTCAGGAACTCGGGGAACCCGGGCTTACGCGTCTCGGCCAGAAACACCGGTCCGAGCATCTGCCCATCCGCCGTGCTGAAACCCGTGATCACCACTTCCTCGCCCAGATACTCGCTGGCCGTACGGAGTTTTTCGACGATCGGCTCGGCCTTCGCACCCTTGGAGTTCCATAATTCGCGCAGCTCCGGACTTTGCGTCAGCCGCTCATTGAACACGGTCTGAGCCTCGGCCAGATACTGCGAGAGATTCGGGATACTGGCGAAGATGAAAGTCGTCGCGGGAAGGCGGTTCAACAGCCGGCTCTCATACCTTAGCGCCGGCATGTGAATCTGCTGGATCGCGCCGGTCAGGCTGGCGAGTTGCTGCACCAGCTTTTCGCGATTGCGGCTCCAGCCGATGTCGTCGCGAACCGAGAGCGGGTCCATGGTCGGGCTGGTCACCGCCTGGTCGCCTGGCCGCAGCACTTTGTCCGTATTGTTCTGCGATACGTGAACTTCCCCCTGCACCACCGACACCCGGGAGCCCTTGACCCCCGCGCTGACGCTGAACACCGTGCCGGTGACCGCCACTTCGCAATCGGCTGTTGAAACGTACAGGTGGCCCTTGCGGCGATGCGCGGCCTGGACGATGATGCTGCCGCGATTCAGGTGCACGGTGAGATCGGACGCCGCCTGGGTGGTGGAGAGGCCCGAGCGTTCCCGAACTTCCACTACCGAGCCGTCGCGCAGCTCGAGCATCGCGCTCGAATCTTTGGCGGTGCGGACCTCGACGCCGTCCGGCAGTTCCTGCCCGGCGGCCAGCGGCCGCAGCCCGGAGGCGGAAAGCTCGTAGAGGGTCCCGTTCACGGACTGCACAATGGCGCGCCCGGTGTGGGTTCCGTATTGGTCAATGGCGAACCAGATCGAGAGGCCCGCGGCCGCCACCACCACTGCCGCGGCCGCCCAGCGGACGGTGTAGCGCGGCTTGGGAGCAGTGGCCGCGACCGGCATAGCCACCACGCGGCCTTCGTAGATCTTGCGGCACGCCACGCACTCGTGCAGGTGGTCCTTCAGCAGGGTGACGCGCGCCTGCGGCAGCCGTCCTGCGCGATATTCCGGAATCAGCGCCTGAAAATCGCCACAGCCGCGAATGTGCTCCGCGGGCCTATCCTGGGCGGCCGCCAGCCGCGCCCACACCCGGGCCGCCGCTGCTTCGATGATTTCGGGATCGGCGGAGTCGCCTCGAATCTCATTCATGGCCTGCTCCAACACGGGGTCCATCGGATCGAATTCTGCGCGGTTCATGCAGCGCCTCCTACGTAAGCTCGATATTCTTTTTCCAGACGATCGCGCGTGCGCGACAGGGTCACCGCGACGGTGCCCGGCGTAGTGTTCAGCAGGCGCGCGATTTCGGGGTTGTCCTTCCCCTCGAAGAAGCGCATGGTAAACATCTCGGCAATCCTCGGATTCAGCCTGGCCAGGGCGGTCCGGAGCCAGTCGCGGATCTCACCGGAGCTCTGCGCCCGGTCCGGACGGCGGTGCGGCGAATCCGCCAGCACCGGCTCAAGTTCGTCGAGCGGGATGTTGCGGATGTTATGCCGGGAGCGGACCAGGTCCAGCGCGGCGTTCACCGAGGAGCGATGCAGAAAGCTCGTCATGTTCCCCACCGGTTCCGCGCCGGGGTCGCGTTTCATCATCCGCAGGAACACCGTCTGGAGCACGTCCTCAGCGTCATTGGCATTGCCCGTGATGCGGTACGCGGCACGGAATACCATGGCGTGGTGTTCGCGGAAGATCCGTTCCAGGTCCGTGTCGGACTGTTGGGCCGAATCCAATGTGGCAGCCATTAGCGGTTTCATCCTATCAGGCTTCTTCCATCTAAGGGACGGTATCCGGCCCGGGGAATTAGCTGCCGCCGGAAATGTCTGATTCAAAAGGAGCTCCAGGACTCTCGGCCTCAAGCTGGACGCGGGTTCGAACCTCGCCTCCCGCTCCATAGAATCAACTACTTACCATCCAGACCCGCGGCAATGTCAAAGGAAACGGAACGAGAGGCGATGGCGCAAGCCGCTGTCCGGCCGGGCCGGAATGCCAGCAAGGCCACGATCGGCAGACCTCCACCGGGTCCAGCCTTTGCGGGGCTCCCGTCCTCATTGTGGCGCGTCCCTTCCATACGGGCGTGGAGCCGTAGAACCGCGTTCACATCAAAAGCTGAGTCTCAGAGCCAGTTGAAACGCGCGCGGGCCGCCCGACCCGAAGACCTGCGTTGCCCGAGAGGTGGGCTGCCCGAAAGCTGCGCTGGTCAGATCTCCGCTGTGTCCGGACAGGTTCGCATTGTTGTAAAGATTGAACACCTCGCCGATGAGTGAGATTCGCGCGGTCGCGCCGAACTGGAAGGTCCGGTTCAGGCGCAGATCCATCGAATGGAGATTGTCGCCGAACGCATAGTCGCCCGGCAGCGTCAATCGCGAAATCGTCCGGCCTTGCGCGTCCTTGCTTAGAGCATAGATCGTGTCAAATTGCGTTGCCAGCCGTTCCAAGTCTCCACGTCCCATGCGGCGATTGAATGCGTTCACGGTAGTTCCCGGCAACAGGTCGCCCGTCGTGCCGTCGCCGTTGAAATCGGTCTGGCCAACATATGCGCTGAAAGGTAGCGCACTCGAGTAGGAGAAGTTCAGGCCTAACTGAAAGTCCCAAGGCAACTGCGTCACACCGGCCAAATTCGCGATATGCGTGTTGTCGAAATCGGTCGGACCCGTATTTTCAAGCCAGTTGTCTAGATTGAATCCGTTGCGGAAGCTGGTTCCAGTGTTGGTCGAATACGCGTACGAGCCCAGAGCTTGGAAACGCCCGGAGAAGCGTTTCTCCGCTCGCAGCAACAGGCCTTTGTAGGTTGCGCGGCCCGGAGCGGCCATTACATTGATTGGCCCCAGCGAGCAAACCGCGAGCGGGTCGCTCGCTTGGGCGCCGGCGCATTTCGGAATCGCGGGGTCGCGGGTAGCGCTGTTGAAGTGGTTCAAATCGAGCGCGACGAGCCCCTCGCGGGCGGTGTGGACGAAGTGACGGTATGCAAAGTCTGCGCTCACCACAAAGTCTGATGCGATCTGCCGCTGTACTCCGATGTTGGCATGCACCGCGGACGGACTCGGAAAATTCGCCGGGAACACTCCATTGTTCGCTCCCGAAAATTGCTTGGAAATTTGAATTGCTTGAACTCCCGCATCGGCATTGTTGAGATCGTGGGCGATAACGGCGCGGATGGCCGGCAGGATTCCCATGAAGTCTGCGCCAGTGAACAAGGTTGGGCCGCTTCGGAAATCGAGGGGCTTCCCCACGGGCGCACCAGGCACACCCGGCAGGAGGTTCAGTACTGAGCTTCCGGGAAACGTCTGCCTTCCCCGACCGGGCGGGCCGAGCGCCGCCCGCTCCGCGTCAAGAGTGAAGGAATTCAGCAAGCCGTAAAAAAGCCCGCCGCCCCCGCGAACTACAGTCTTGGCACTCGACGAGGGAGTCCATGCGAGACCTAGGGCCGGAGAGAAATTCTTCCACTGTTTTCGCGTCGGGCCAAGGCCATTGGCGCCAAGGATGGGCGCGAGCAAAGGCGGCTTGCGAAGGTCGTAATTGAGATTGCCGTCGATGCTCCAGCCCAAGCCATAGTTCAGCGTCAGCCGTTCTTGAATACGCCACGTGTCCTGGAAATACAGCCAGAGAGTATTCCAGCTTCGGACCATCCCCCCATTTTGCTGGGCCACAGGTGAACCGCTGATCCCGAGCGTGACGGTTTGCAGCGGAAGCCGCAGAATATCCTCCAGAGTCCGGAACACTGCCGGTATCGCGATACGAGCCTGGCGAGCCTGAACCGGCGAAAACAGCGCGACCGTCACCGAGTCGGCGCCCGCTATGCCCATCCCTCCACGGCTGTGCTCCCCATCGATGCCGAAACGGGTGCGATGCGACCTTCGCTGCCATGTGATGGAATCGGTGAACTGAAAGCGGCGGCCGAGATTCTGGTTATACGTTGAGTTGCCGAGATAGAAGCCGGCTTGCGCAATCGATATGCCCGGCGCGCCGATGCCGAGGCATCCGGGGCAGTCCTGCTCGGTCGCAGGAACGACGCTCGAGCTAATAAAGAAGTAGGAGAAACGCAGATCGTTCACCAGGCTGGGTCGCAGCACGCTGGTGAGGCCCAGGAGGCTTTGGTCGCCCCAGGCCGTTTGGCGCGACCAGGTCGAGGGATAGCCGTTGTTCGGCCCGATCGCATCCGCCGCAAAGGTAATCGGCCCGACCGAGCGGCTGCCATCATGGGAGTAGCGGACAAACGCCGTATGTGCGTTGCCCATGCGGCTGTCCAGCCGGAAGCTGAGCAGACTGCCGGTCGCCGGGGTAGCGGTAATGCGGCTGAAATGCGCGAAATCGGGACCCGCCAAATTCGTATCGATCACTCCCCTTTGCCGGGTGCGCTCCCCGTTGGCGAAGAAGAAAACCCGGTTCCGGCGGATGGGACCGCCGAACGCGAAACCAAACTGCCGCCGCTGGAAGAAAGGGTCGGGATTCAGCGGATCGCGATTCAGAGCCGGATAGGCAGCCAGATTGTGATCGCGGAAGAAGTAGAACGCGGCGCCGTGCACATCGTTGCCGCCCGAGCGAGTGATCACATTGACCGCGCCCGACGAGGCAATGCCAGTCGAGAGGTCAAAATTCACAGTTGAGATCTGGAATTCCTGCACCACTTCCTGTGAGAGATTGATTTGCGAGCCTCCGACGCCCACCGATGTGACGCTACCTCCGTCAACCGTAAAACGAGCGCCTCCCAGATTGACCCCGGGCGCGCCCAGGATCGGAACAAGCATCCGATTGCTGTTGGTGCGGGATGGAGGCTGAACGCCCGGTTCGAGTTTAGCCAGTTCCAGAAAACTGCGCCCATTCAGCGGGAGGTTCTCCAGTTGCTGCCGTGTCACCACACCGCCGAGTGCGTGGGAATCGTAGCGCATTTGCGGGGTAGCCGAAGCCACCGTCACGGATTCCGTCACTTCACCGACGCGCAAGTGGAAATCGGTGGCCGTTGTTGCGCCTGGTTCCACGACGGCCCTGCGTATGACGCTCTGGAAGCCGGAGGCGTGGACGGTCACTTCATACTCGCCAGGCAAAAGCGCCGGGAAAGCGAAAACGCCTCGTTCCGGAGTGCTCGCGGTCCGCTTCAATCCGTTAGCCACGCCCCTCGCCTCCACGTGGGCTCCCGCCACTGCCGCGCCGGACGGATCGTGGATCACACCGGCAATGGAGCCTGTCGGCGTCTGGGCGGTTGCCCATCCGATCAGTTGAAGAAAAACCCAAGCCCGAATCAAGGGACCTTTATCATGCCACGGCTAGTTTGCCGATATCGCGATCCACACGCCGGGGCTGCTGCTTCGATCTCCCACTTTCAGGACAACCGGCACGTACCCTCCCGGTCGAATTCCCTCCGGAATCCGCACGTTGACTTGCATCAGACCCGCAACCTGCCCAGGCACGCTTCCCGCGTATTGAACGATCGCCGGCAGTCCATCAACGGTCACTCTCACAGGCAATACCGGACGCGCCAGATCTGGACCGCTTGGTTTGCCGTCCAGTCCGGCGGGCACGGTTTGGCCTTCACCAGTCGCATAGAACGAAATGTGTTCGCCGATCTTTGCCGGATTCGCGGCAGTGTTGACCGTTCCGTCCACGGCATTGATTGCCAGAGCTTGGCCCGCGCCGGATTGATTCCACGTGAACAGACTTGGTGAGGACTGGGCTACGGGAACTGTGAATGCCGCGGATTTTCGACCGTCGAACGTGACGGTCACCTGTGCCTCCGTGGCGGCGACAGCGTACGGCGCCACGACCGCTACTTGAGTTGCCGATGTGTAGAGGACCGGCGCGGCGATTCCATTGAAAGAAACCTGAGTGCCGCTCACGTCCGTACCGAATCGGCCGTTGCCGGTCTGGTTCGGAGTCAGTTGAGCGGGACCGAGGCCGATGCCGTACAGGACGACGATCTTACCGGGAGAAACGACGGCTGGCTGCAGGCTGGCCGCATCCACGACGGATCCAACCCACACCATTTCGCTGAAGGGGCGCAAGACGCGGATTGCGTTATTCCCCGCGTCGGCTACGTACAAGTTACCCGAGCTATCGATAGCCAGGTTATTGCCTCGAGCGTCCGCGCGAGGGTTGAGAAGCGCCAGAGTGGCAGGCCCGCCGTCGCCCGAGTAACCGATTTCGCCAGTGCCGGCAATGGTATTGACTATGCCGTCCGGTGATATTCTGCGGACGCGTCTCGGCATCTCCTGAACACCGACGTAGAACGCAGAGCCCTCCTGGAAGTAGAGATTACCGGCTGCGTCTGCTGCCAAGCCAATCACTTCGTGAAGTCTACCGCTGGTCGCAAGCCGGCCGTCTGGCAGGTCATCGGAACCGCCGCCAGCGACGGTCGTGATGGTTCCATCAGAGGCGACCTTGCGGATTCGTACCGTCGCACCCTGATCGACGAAATAGAGATTGCCGGCCGGGTCTGTCGTCATGGCGACGGGATAGCTTAGCTCCGCAGCGGTCGCGGGCCCGCGATCGCCCGAGTACCCGGTACTTCCGTTGCCCGCTACTGGAGTGGACTCGCCGGATGGTGAGATGCGCCAGATCTGGCTGGAGAATCCATTTGAGAAGTAAAGGTTCCCGGCACGGTCGGTGGCGATACCGTAGGTGGGCTTGCCGAAAAGCCTGACAGTCGCCCCATCCGGCGAGATTTTTCTGACTCCATACTCATCGGACACATAGAAGTTGCCCCTGGCATCCGCGGCGATGCCGCAAGGCGAGTCGTAGTCGTCAGGGAACCCACATCCTTCAGCCACCGTCGCGATATTCCCGTCACGGGAAACCTTGCGAATTTTCGAGCTGTGTGCGTCCGCGATAAAGAAATTGCCATCGCCATCCAGCGCGATGCCGGCTGGATCGTTAAGCTGCGCGGCTGTTGCCGGACCGCCATCCCCGGAAAAGCAGCACCAACTCCCGTTGCCCGCTACGGCCGCAATGTTGCCATCCGGTGTAACCTTGCGAAGGCGGCTGCCTAAGACATCCTTGATGAATATGTTGCCCGCGGCGTCTACCGCCAAGGCGGCCGGCAAAAGCGCCATGCCGGTTGCCGACAGGTTGTCCCGGGAACCGGGACAGTGCTGGCTATTGCCCGCCACAATCGTCATGCTTCCGCCGGCAGCGCGCTTGCGGACGCAACCACCGGCCCAATCCGCAATAAAGAGGTTGCCTTCGCCGTCGCGTCCGAGGCTCAAGGAGCGGACCGCCAACTCGGTTGTAATGATCCCATTCACAGATACTTTTCGAATGCGGGAATTGTTGTAATCCGCAATATAAAGGTTGCCGGCGTCGTCCAGGACCGTTGCGGCCGGCGCCCCGAGGCGAGCGTTGATTGCCGGCCCGCCATCACCCAAAAAGCCGTCCGATCCCGTACCCGCTAGCGTGGTGATCATTCCGGCTGAGGATATCTTTCGAACGCGGTGACCTCGGAGATCTGCGACGAACAGGTTGCCCTCACCGTCTTCCGCCAAACCGAACGGATAATCCATGGCTGCGCTTACGGCGGGACCGCCATCTCCGGAGAAGCAGCACGCTCCGTTGCCTGCTACAGTCGTGATGATTCCGTCCTTCGAGACCTTGCGGATGCGCCGGTTACCGGAATCCGCGATGAACAGGTTGCCCGCACGATCCACCGCCAACCCGTTCGGGTCTGTAAGTTGTGCGTTGCTGGCAAGTCCGCCATCCCCGGAGTAACCCACTCTGGAACTTCCCGCGACCCGCGTCACGATCCCGGTGGGGTCGAGCCGGAATACCGAGTTCTGATCGGAGTTCGCGAAATAAACCTCACCCGAGAGGCCGGCCGCGATGCCATAGACCGTTCCCACTGACAGGCTGAGTCCTTGTGTCGGGGTAGGCGTAGGCGCGCCTCCCGCGATCGTCGAAATCAAGTACTGCTGCCCCGCGGCAAGGGCGGTCCAAAGCAAGAACAAACCAACGAAGCGGCTGGATTTCATGGTGCGCTCCTTTGATGTCTTCACTGGATAGCGATCGTTACTTCATTGGTCGGCCGACCGAGGTAACGCAACCGCACCGGAACAGCCGGTCCGGATGCAATACCGCCGGGCACACGCACGTTGATCTGGTTTAGTCCGACGAATCCCGGTGTATTTCCGAACCAGAGAACCGCTGCCATCCGGCCACCGATGGATACCTGCGGCGGGATTACACTCCCGTCCATCAACCCTGTGAAGTAGATCTCCAATGCTTCTCCTACGGAGGCGGGGTGATCCGGCGAAGCCGTCTGAGCTGTTCCAGCGTGCAGGATTGCGCCCTGGCCTCGCCCATCACCCGAGAGTGAATAGAGTACAGGCGAGCGTATCAATACACTGGGACGATAAATTTCGGCGCTGGTGGCGGCTGCCCCAGGCCATACACTGTAGCCGCCGGCGATCAAAACCGATCCGTCAGGAAGCAACGTCGCCGTGTGGTAATGGCGCCTCGTGTTCATCGGTCCGACATCGACAAACCTGCCTGTCGATGGCAGGTAAAGTTCAGCGCCGGGACCGCCATTGCCTCCCGGCAACTGCCCCCCGGTGACCAGGACTGTACCATCGGGAATTAGTTTTGCCGCGGAGAACTGGTGGGTCCCTATTGTGTTTCCGAGACTGGTGAATGTTCCAGCTACGGGATCGTACAGTTCTGCGTCCGCCGGGTCGCCGTTATTCTCCGCGTTGCCGACAAACAAGACCTTGCCGCTGGCAAGCAACGTTGCCGTGTTTATGTTCGAGCAACCCTTCGTCATGAAGCCGGTAGCGCTGAAGAGGCCGGCGCCGGGATCGAAGATTTGCGCTTTCGTGCCGATAACGCCGACCGGGCAGCCGCCGGTGATCAGGACCCTACCGTCAGGCAGCAAGGCTGCCTCGCCTCCTCCAGCGGCAAGTGTGCCGGCATCGGCGAATCTTCCGGTCGCGGGATCGTAGAGTTCCGCGATAACGGAGTTGCACGGAATGGCGCACCCGGTCATCAGGACCCTGCCGTCCGGCAGCAACGTGGCCTGATGCAGGCCACTCAATGAAGTCAAAGCGCCGGTAGGGGTGAACGTGCCCGCGGCCGGATCGTACAACTCGGCGGTTCCGAGGTTCTGGAACGCGTTCGTCCCATTCCGTCCGCCCGCTACTAAGACTTTGCCATTACCCAGCAAGGTGGCGCTATGCTGACCGCGGGGGGCAGTCATGTTGCCAGTAGGTGTGAAGGTTCCGGTGTCAGGGTTGTACAGTTCGGCAGTGGCGCTGATCTGGCTCGGAAAGCCGGTCGTGGCCCCTCCGGCCACTAAGACCGTGCCATTCGGGAGCAAGGTTGCAGTATGGCCTCCACGTGGCGTGATCATGCTGCCCGTGGGTACGAACGTGGCCGGCGATTGTGCCAGCGTCACATTCGCCAACGCGGCGATCCAAAGTAAAACTACAAAGCTTTTCATTTATCCTTCTTTCCGGCGATTGGATTTACGAGAGTTCGCGCCTGATCGCCACAACCCGACCGGGATACGCGGGTGCGCCCGCTCAGCGCATCGGGCGCAGGTCTCAAGCGCATAGCAGCCTGTGGCAAAAACCGCTCCCTGACGGTCGCGGCTCTGTAAGGCACTGATTCTACTGAGCCGCGCACGTCAGTCCGTTGCGGCGGTCGATCGCGTTCAGAGCGTCGTGAATGGCGATGTGCACAATCGCATACGTGCGAGTCTGCAACGGCGGACTTTGACCTGCGGCCGAAGCGGCGTTGGTGGCCACGAGATTCCATTTAGTCACATCCTCGCCACAAACGACTCCGAACAGGATGAAAGGGCGGCAGTGGGCCGCCAATACAATTGCAAGGATCGCCGCTCGAAGCATGGCTGAAGTTTCGCTCGAATCGTGGCCCGAAACCAAGTTCGGCGGGGCTGAAGAGGGGTTGCGACAACGTTTGCATTTGCTTGGAAATAAAGGGTATCCTCAGAGCCAATGGCGACCGCACAGAGCAACGTGCAAGCTGTCCGGGACGAACTGGAGCGAGTGCTTTCAAGCGCCTGTTTCGCGCGCGTCGAGCGCACGTCGAAACTCCTCCGGTTTCTGGTGGAAAGGCGGCTGGAGGGTAGGGAAGGCGAGCTGAAGGAGTGCGTAATTGGCGTGGAGGTCTTTGGCCGGCCTGCGGATTACGATCCCAAGGTCGATTCCACCGTGCGAAGCGAAGCGGTCCGGCTACGGGCGCGGCTGAGCAAGTACTATTCCACTGAAGGCAGTAAAGATCAGATGGTGATCGATCTGCCCAAGGGGGGCTACGTACCCAGTTTTCGGCAGCCCGAGGCGGATCCCGACTCGCAAACAGTCCGCCGCAGGCGTTTTTGGCGCCTAGCCAGGGTGGTTAGCTGCTCAGCACTGATCGCCGCAGTTATTGCGTGGTGGGGTCTGCACCGGATTCCGCCCATCCCCATCGCGGTTCTCCCGTTGGTGAACTTGAGTCAGGATCCGGAGGATTATTTTGCCGACGGCCTCACCGATGAGATTATCCGGAACTTGTCCGTGATTGACGGACTCGCCGTGCGTTCGCGGACATCCTCATTTGCGTTTAAAGGTAAATCGCCGAATATTCGGGACGTAGGAAAGCAGCTAGGGGCCGATTATGTCCTGGCGGGATCCGTCCTGCGGGCAGGACAGCAATTACGGATCAACGCCCAGTTGATTCGTGTTCGCGACGATTCCCCGTTATGGTCGGAAAAGTATGACCAGGAATTGAGCGGCGTCTTCGCCATCCAGGACGAGATTGCGCGGCGTATCGTCAACAGCTTACGGCTGAAGCTCGGCAGCGGCCGCCGGCGATATGAGACCAGCACGGAAGCCTACGATTTATACCTTCGCGCTCGATCTTTAGACAAGAACGACGACCGGGCGGTCGATGCCTTCCAGCAGGCAATTGCACGAGATCCTTCCTTTGCACCCGCCCACGCCGGACTCGCCGCGGCTCACGCATATCGATCGGGTCTCTTTCGTCTGGATTCCAAAGATGAAGTGGCCAAAATGCGGGCAGCGTCTGAAAGAGCGATGCAATTGGACCCGTTGCTGGCCGAAGCACATGACGCCCTGGGAATGGCCTTCGCGCGCGAAGCGGAATGGGGGCAATCGGAGAAGAGCTTTCGGCGTGCGATCGAGCTCGACCCCAATCGGTCGTACACCTACCATCATTTCGCCACATATCTTCTTTGGCCGCTGGAGCGAACCGAGGAAGCGCTCAAACAGTTGCAGCTAGCCGAGAAAGCCGACCCTCTTTCACCTGAGGTCCACGACCGCCTCGCCTACGTTCTCCCTTCGGCCGGACGGTACGATGAAGCCGCTGCATATGCCCAGAAGCTGCCGCCAGGTTCTCCAATTCGGGACTTGCGCCTCGGGCGCGCCCGCGTTTTCCAGCGGAAGACCGCCGAGGCAATTCATATTCTCGAGACTGCCTTCCATCGGGGAGTATCCCAAGGCTCGGAGGTTCGGGGGGTTCTCGGCTATGCTTATGCGCAGACCGGGCGCCGCGAGGAGGCCGAGAGAATGGCGACCGGTACGAACCCATTTAACCAAGCTGTGATCTTTGCCGGCCTAGGCGACAAAGAGCGCGCACTGGCAGCAATGGAGAGCAGCACGGCGGCGGGCCCCTTTCGCATCGGCCGGCAGCTCACGTGGCCGGAATTGGCTCTCATCCGCAGCGATCCGCGAATGAAGACTCTTCGTAAGAACGTGGGCTTGCCGGAATAGCCCAACGCTGTTCCCGAAATAATGCTCCTGACCGATCCGCTGCCGCGGAATCTATTTCCAGGCCAACCCGGAGGCGACATGAGGCCCGCGAATCGAGGGCATCGTATCTCTGCGCGGTTGTCGTTGGCACTTCCGTCCTACTCTTTACCGGCTGGAAGCTCTGCGCCGGGCCAAGCCCGCCACCGCAAGCATGCCGACGCCCAGCATCCAGGTCCCCGGTTCGGGAGTCGGGTCAGGAGTGCTGACCGTAACCTGGGTCAGGTGAGCGGTAAACGCCTGGTTGGCGCCGGAGGAAGCCGCGGGCACAAGGCTGGCGCTATACGCATCCGGCCAGTTATTGTTGGGCCCCCAAGCGATTTCGTTCACTGCCATCGGTCCCTGGGGCACGTGGTCCGTGGCGGATCCAATTAACGTACCGTCCACAAAGTAATCGATCTCGCCCAGCGACCAGCGGATTGTCCAGTCATGCACCGCCAAGGCATTGAATCCTGCCGGGAGATTGACCGGTGGGCCGCCATTACCCGCGCCCAGCGGGTCATTGGCGAATCGATTAAGCTGCACCTTAAGAGGCGAACCGGACAAGAGGCTGGTCAACAGCTCGATATCGATCTCGTCGTGGGGGTCGCAGTCGCTCGTATCGATGCAGTTGTAAAGGTACATTCCGTATACGATGCCCGGCTGGAGCGAAGTGAGCTGCAGCCGCGTCGTAAAGTCGATGTAGGAGCCGGGGGAAGGAAGGAACGATGCCAGGGTCTTTCCATGGGTGCCGAAAAGGGTTTCGTGCAGGGGGTCCGATGGATTGTACGTGTCGAGAGTCAACTCCGCCCCGTTACCGTCCACAGTGAAAACTCCGCCGGCTCCGGCATGAACCCAGTCCTGCAGTTGCGTTCTCGGGATGAATGATGGATCTCCGAACTCGGTGGTCCAGTTCGCATAATTCAAGTGGCTGCCGGGGACGGAGAAATTGTCCTGAAACAAAATCGTCGCCTGGGCCCCGAGAGCCAGTGAAAACAGCAATCCAGCTCTGACCAGCGACCTTCCACCCGAGCTCTTCATCAGCATCCGCCCTCCATGGCCTTACACTTCACCGGTTTGTAAAGGATATCACTTTAGATAGCAGCGAGGAGACGGGGCACAAAAAAAACATAAAAAAAGCCCCACGCCTATGAAGGCGTGGAGCATAGAGGTCTACTGCAATCTGTCTCGGAGGATGACAGACCGGTGACGATAGTAGCATTAGCCCATCATGAAATCAATCGCTAAACCACCCGTTTCCCACCCTATTTTGCGGGTATATTCCTACCGTAATTCCTCCATGACTACGTCGAGTACAGTCTTTCCGGGACGCGTCTTCGATTCCGGAAGCGTGGCCAGGGGTTCCTCTAACAGGTTCAATTGATCCAAAAAGGTCGGCTTTTCGGTCTTGACATAAAGCACACCCGTCAGCACTTCGCCTTTGGCCTCCGCATCTTCCAGTACGGAGAGCGCCGCCAGCTTGTTGGTGGGATCGTAGTTGCGCTCGAGTTTGCGGATGCGCAGGTGTGAACCGTCGTGCATCTGCACGTCCCTGACTTCACCCTCCGGAATATCCACCGCGATGTCTTCGTAGAAGGGCACAAAATCCAGCTCGTGCAGCGCCTCCTCGTGATCCTTCATATATCCGTAGCTCTTGGTCGAGCCGGTATGGTCGTTGAAGGTGACGCAAGGAGAAATCACGTCGATCACCGACAGCCCATTGTGGGCGATCGCCGTCTTGAGGATGGCCTGAAGCTGCTTCTTGTCTCCGCTGAAAGAACGGGCGACGAAGGTCGCGCCCCACTTGAGCGCGAGCGCGCAGCAGTCGAACGGCGGAAGCTCATTCGGCGTGCCCGTCTTGAGCGTCGAGCCCAGATCCGCTGTGGCGGAAAACTGGCCCTTCGTCAGACCGTAGACTCCGTTATCTTCAATCACGTAGATCATCGGCAGATTGCGTCGCACCAGGTGCATGAACTGGCCGATCCCGATGGAGGCGGTATCACCGTCACCCGTCACTCCCAAGCCGATGAGCGTCCGGTTCGCCAGCATGGCGCCAGTGGCGATGGCCGGCATGCGGCCATGGACTGCGTTAAAGCCGTGCGAGAGCCCCAGGAAGTAGGCGGGCGACTTGGATGAGCAGCCGATCCCGGAGAATTTTGCCACCCGGTACGGCTCCACTCCGAGCTCGTAAAAGCATTCGACGATGCGCTCCGAAATGGAGTTGTGGCCGCATCCGGCGCACAGGGTGGTCTTGCTGCCCTTATAATTCAGAACCTCCAGCCCGATGCGATTCACCTTCTTGGGCGGCGGCGTGGTGGTAGTGGTGCTCATTTCCCCTCCTGGCGGACGATTTCGTCCGTGACGGTGCGCGCGTCCAGCGGCAGCCCACCGTAGTATCGCAACGACCGGAGCTTGGCGATCAGCTCGACATCCAGCTCCAGCCGCATCAGTCCGAGCAGCTGCGCATCGCGGTTCTGATCGACCACATACACGCGGTCATGGCGCTTGATGAAATCGAGCATCGTCTGCGTGAACGGGTAGGCCTTCAGCCGCAGATAGCTGACGGAAAGGTCGTACTCGCTCTTCAGTTGATCGCAGCTCTCACGGACGGCGTAATCGGAAGTGCCGATCGCGATGAAGCCGATCCTGGCGCCTTCCGCGATCCTGACCACCGGCTCCGGAACGTGCTTGCGCATGACTTCGAACTTATGCGCCAGCCGGTCCATGTTGTTGATGTAGTCGTCCTCGCGCTCGGTGTACTGGGCCTTATCGTTGTGGCCGCTGCCGCGCGTGAAGTACGACGCATTGGGATGATTGGTCCCGGGCAGCGTGCGGTAGCCTACGCCGTCTCCGTCCACGTCCTTATAGCGGGCGAAGCCTCCCAGGCGCTCGAGATCCGCGGCATCCAAAACCTTGCCGCGCGAAATCGGCTTCTCCGGATACTCGAACGGATCGGCCATCCAGTTGTTCATGCCCAGGTCGAGATCCGTCATCACGAATACCGGAGTCTGGAACTCCTCGGCGAAATCGAACGCCTCGATGGACATCGAGAAGCACTCTTCGGGCGAGCACGGGAAGAGCATCGGATGCTTGGTATCGCCGTGCGACAGGGTTGCGGTGGTGAGCAGGTCGCCCTGCTGCGTGCGCGTTGGCAGTCCAGTCGAAGGCCCGACGCGTTCCACGTCGTAAACCACGGTCGGCACTTCGGCGTAGTAGCCCAGGCCGATGAACTCAGACATCAGCGAGATGCCCGGCCCGGCGGTGGCAGTCATCGACCGCGCGCCGGCCCAGCCCGCGCCGATCGCCATCCCGATGGAGGCCAGCTCATCTTCGGCCTGCACGATCGCGTAGGTCGCCTTGCCGGTCGCCGGGTCCATGCGGAAGCGGCGCATATACCCGATCAGCGTCTCGACGAGCGAAGAGGACGGAGTAATGGGATACCAGGTGACCACCGTGACACCGGCGAACATGGCGCCGAGCGCGCAGGCAGCGTTGCCGTCGATGATGATCTTTCCGGCGGTGGCGTTCATTCGCTCCACCCGGTAAGGATCGGTTTTGGTGAAGGTCTTGGCCGCGTAATCGTAGCCGGCCTGGCAGGCGCCCCAGTTGAGCTCCGCCGCCTTGGCCTTCTTCTTGCCGAACTGCTTCACCAGGGCCTTTTGGATCTCCGGCATCTCGATCGAGAGGAGCTGCGCCAGAATCCCGTCGTAGATCATGTTCCGCACCAGCTTGCGGAGCTTGGCCTCGGGGCATACCGGCGCGACCAGCTTATCGAACGGGACCGGATAGAAATGCAGATCGCTGCGCAGTTCGCTGAGCTTCAACGGCTCGTCGTAGACCACGGCGGCGCCGCTGTCCAGCTTCATCACGTCCTCGCGCGCGGTCTCGGGATTCATCGCCACCAGGAAATCGATCTCCTTGCGGCGGCCGATATAGCCGTGCTTGCTGGCGCGGATGGTAAACCATGTGGGCAGGCCGGCGATGTTCGACGGAAACATGTTCTTGCCGGACACCGGTATGCCCATCTGGAAGATGGAACGCATCAGTACGGAATTGGCAGTCTGGCTGCCGGACCCGTTGACTGTTGCGACCTGGATGCTGAAATCGTTGATTACGGAATGGCTCGATTGGCCGGGCAAAGGCTCAGCCGGAGACACCTCTAACGTCGACATCGATGAAGATTTCCTTGTAAGGGGGATGTGTGACCCAGTTCACTGTCTTACCAATTATATGCAAACTTGACGGCTGCTGGTGGCGCGGGTCACCGCGAGTCGAAGCCGCAGACTTGCTAAGCCCGCCCAATGTCCGTTCGAGTGAAGTCATCGCCGACGAATAGAAGTGGCATTCCGGCGACGGCGGCGACAGTCCACGCCCGAACGGCAGAAAAAAGCAGCAGTCGCGGAGTCGCGATGTTGTTCGGTGAACGGGTCCAGTTCGGTTCTAGATTGACTCAGTACCCTTCCGGGCCAAGGCCCGCCGAATGGCCTCGGTCTTGGTTTCATGGCCAGACTCGCGACCTCAGGGGCCAGGCGCTCCACATCATTCTTGATACCCAGCGCCACCCTATTGACCCGTTCCGGTCAGCGTCACCTGTTGCGGCGACCCAGCGGCGTTGTCCATGACATTCAGAGTCGCCGCGCGCGATCCTGCCGCCGTGGGCTTGAACGTAATCGAGATGGTGCAGCTTGCGGCCGCCGCCAGGCTTGTCCCGCACGTGGTTGTCTTAATGAAATCGGCCGGATTGACGCCGGTCACCGACGTCGATGAAATCGTCATCGAGCCGTTGCCGGTGTTGGTCAGCGTCACGACCTGGGCGGCGGACGAAACTCCCACCGTCTGTGGCCCGAAATCGAGGGTGCCGGCGCTCAGACTCGCCACCGGAATCCCCAGGCCCGTCCCGGACAAAGTGACCTTCTGCGGCGAGCCGGAGGCGTCATCCGTCAGGTTAATGGTGGCCGATTTCGTCCCCGGCGAGACTGGCTGGAATACCGCAGACACGGTGCACGCCGCGCCTGGCGCCAGCGTGGCGCCGCAATCGGTGGTCAGGCTAAATTCGGCCGCGTTGGTTCCGGCCAGCGCTACCGAAGAGATGTTCAGGAAGCCGTTACCCGTGTTGGTCACGGTCGAGCTTCGCGGAGTACTCGCGGTCCCCTGCGTCTGATTGCCGAAGGCGAGCGAGGCGAGGCTGAATGTCACCTTCGGAGTCAGCACGCCGCTTCCGGTCATGGGTACGCTGTGCGGCGATCCCGCTGCGTCATCGGCAACCGTCACCGACGCACTGGTCGCCACTGCCGCGGAGGGATGGAACGTCACCGAGACGGTGCAGGTCACCCCGACCGCCAGTGTTGCCCCGCAAGTGGTCCCGGAAATCGTGTACTCGGCGTTGTTGGTTCCGGTAAGCCCGATGGAGCTGATGTTCAATGTAGCCGTCCCCGGATTGCTCACCGTAATGACTCTGGCGGCGCTGGTAGTCCCCACCGTCTGGTTCGTGAAAGCCAGGCTGGCTGGGGTGAACGCGATCTTGGACACGGCCAGCCCGTTGCCGCTGAGCGCTACGGTCTGCGGCGGCCCCGGCGCATTATCTGTCAATGTCAGGGTGGCCGTGCGGCTTCCCACCGCTGTTGGTTTGAACGTAATGGAGAAGGTGCAGCTTGCGCCCGCCGCCAGGTAGCTGGGGCAGGTGGCGGTCTTGGTGAAGTCCGCCGGATTCGCTCCCGCTATCGTTGCGGTATTGATTCCGAGGGTCGCATTGCCCGTATTCGTCAACGTCACCACCTGGACCGAGCTCGCCGAGCCTACCGCTACCGTCCCGAGATCGAGGCTTGGGACGCTGAACGAAGGAGTCGGAATCCCCAACCCGCTCCCGCTCAAAGCAATCTTTTGCGGAGACAGCGCTGCGTCATCCGCGACGTTCACGACGGCCGATTTGGTTCCCGGCGATACCGGCTGAAACACCACCGAGATGGTGCAGTTCGCGCCAGGCGTCAGCGTAGCGCCGCAGGTGTTGGTCTGGGCGAATTCCGAGGGGGTCGTTCCGCTGATGGTGATCGAGCTGATGTTCAGGATTCCGTTGCCGGTGTTGGTCAGTGTCACGTCGCTCGGCGAACTGACCGTCCCCTGGGTTCGGCTGCCGAAACCGAGGACGGTGGCGCTCAGCGTCGCCTTAGGTGTGAGTACTCCCGTGCCGCTCAGCGGAACAGTATGCGGCGAGCCGGCGCTGTCGTCGGCCACGGTCACCGCCGCGCTGCTGGCTACCGCCGCCTGCGGGTTGAATACTACCGACAGGCTGCAGGTCGCTCCCACCGCCAGCGTGGGGCCGCACGTGTTCACCGTAATGCTGTAGTCCGCGGCGTTCGCTCCGGCTACTCCAATGGAGGTGATGTTCAGCGTGGCTGTGCCGGGATTGCTTACCGTGACCGCCTTCGCCGCGCTCGACGTCCCTACCGTCTGGTTCGCGTAAGCCAGGCTAGCCGGCGCGAACGCTATCTTCGGCACGCCCGTTCCCGACCCGGTAAACGAGACCGTGTGAGGCGATCCCACCGAATTGTCCGTGATGCTCAGGGTGGCTGTCCGGACTCCCACGGCCGTCGGCTTGAAAACGATCGAGTACGTGCAACTTGCGCCCGCGGCGAGGCTGGTGGTGCAGGTCGTGGTCTTGGTGAAATCGAGCGGACTAGCGCCACCGATCGTGGTTGTGCCGATGGTCAGCGCGCCATTGCCCGTGTTGCTCAGAGTAATCAGTTGCGCCGCCGTAGGCGAACCTACCGGTTGGCTGCCGAAATCGATACTGGTGACGCTGAGCGAGGCCACTGGGATGCCGAGACCCGTGCCGCTCAGGGTGACCTTCTGCGGCGATCCCGAGGCGTCATCCGCGACATTGACAGTGGCGGCTTTGGTTCCGGGGGTTGCCGGCTGGAAGATCACCGAAATCGTGCAGAAAGCGCCGGGCGACAAGGTGGGCCCGCAGTCATTGGTTTGCGAGAACTCGGCGGCATTGGCGCCC
>JADMIO011222185.1_pt1 | contig 29314 bp, 29 predicted proteins | sample 8958161 | NCBI WGS metagenome assembly JADMIO01 (sample SAMN16585339, study PRJNA669376) | soil metagenome | isolation source: Crop rotation soil | place: USA: Cullars Rotation, Alabama | collected 2011 | reverse complement strand
GAAAGACCAATTTGAATGTGCTGCCCGCGCCTTGTTGGCTTCGCACGTCGATCGTGCCGGCATGCTCCTGGACGATTCCGTATGTTACGGCGAGGCCAAGGCCTGTTCCGGTCCCGACCTCTTTTGTCGTAAAGAATGGATCAAATACCTTCTTAAGATTTTCAGCAGGAATTCCCTCGCCGGTGTCTGAAACCTCGACGACCGCATCGCCGTTATTGTCGACGAAAGTCTTAAGCGTAATCGTTCCGCCGCTGAACATCGCGTCGCGGGCATTTAGGATCAGATTAGTAAACACCTGCTGCAGTTTACCGGCGCTGCCCAAGATCATCGGCGGCGTTGCGGCGTAGTCCTTAACGATCTCAATGTTTGATTTTCTGATCTGCGGCTCAAGCAGCTGAAGCGTGTCGTTCAAGAGTTTGTTGATATCGACATGTGTGAATTCTTCCGAGTTGCCTGTGCGTGAAAAGTTGAGAAGATTGCCAACGATGTTCGACGCGCGATCGGTCTGTCGCTGCATTTTTTGAAGCAACGCATGTTTCGGATCAGTTTCCGGTATCATGCCGAGCAGCATCTGTGTGTAGCTCGATACGCCGGTCAGCGGCGTGTTGACTTCGTGTGCAACTCCGGCTGCGAGTAGGCCGATGCTCGAGAGTTTTTCGCTTTGCTGCAGCGTCTCTTCAAATTTCACACGCGACGAAACATTTTCGAGAACGATGATCGCACCGGTCTGCTGATTCGATATCGATCTCAGAGGTGCAACCGCGACGTTCAGGATCAAAGACCGGCCGGCGGCATCATACGTATGAAGCTTGTATGCATTTCTCACCTCGGTCAGATGCCATCGTGATTTTCCGAGAATATTTTCAAGATTGAGCGCAAAGCTCTCGTCAAACAATTCCTCGACAAGTTTTCCGACCGCCGACGCGCGGCCGAGGCCCATCATTTCCTCGAACGTAGAATTGCAGCGTGTAATGCGGCCCGATTCATCGACGGCGAGCAAACCAACATTGACCGATTCAACGATCGACTCGTTAAACTCTTTTAGTAATGCAAGCTCTTCCACATGCTGTCTCTGCTGGCCGTAAAGCTGGCTGTTTTCGATCGCGACCGCAACGTAGCCGGAGATAGTTTTCAGGATCTCAAGATCTTCAGACGAAAGCAGCGAACCGTCGCTCGCCCGGCCCAGACCGATAACGGCGACCATCTTTCCGCCGACAACGCACGGAACGAAATAATGCAGTTCTTGGCGCACCGGCTTTTTGCCTGCTCCGTTTCCATTCGATCCCGGCTGGATCGTTTCAAGGTCCTGACGGTCAAATTCGTCTGCCCTTACAACACCGTTCAGCATCGATTTGTTCCGTATCATCATCCGAAAATCCGCGGGTATCTTGTACTCCTCGGTAAAGCCAACGGATTTTGCGATGCGAAAATGCTCAACAACCCTTTCATCCTCAACAAAAACAGCTACCTTTTGGACATCGAGCACCTGGCAGATGCGGTCAGTCAGATCGTCAAGTAATGGCCCGAGAGCGGTCGTTGCGGAAAGTGTCTTACCAAAATCGAGCAACCCTTCACGCAGGTCGTATCGTTCTCCGTAAAAGAAACGGTCGGCGCGTTCTTGCAGGAATTTTTTCAGGGGTTCACTGAGCAAGACGATCGCAGCCATCGCGATCAGCGCGATCAACGCCCGCAATGTGATCTCGGTTGTCGATAGAGTGTTGCCAACAGCGAGAAAAACAAGGCCAAGGGCAACGCCACCGATCATCATTGCGATCGCAATTGTCGTTATCGCATAAACAAGAGCCCGACGCACAACGACATCGACGTCCATCAGCCGATATCGAACGACCGAATGTCCGAAGCTCAACGGAATCAACGCAAGCGGCAGAGTCGTGATCGCGGTGCTGAAATTGTCATCCGGAATCGGAAAGCCGAGGCGTTCAACAAGCTGCATCAGAACGACCGGAACTATCGCCGCAACAGTTCCCCACATTGTCCATTTCAGGCGTTGGCGAACGACGGCCTGACGCGACCCGAAAAAGCGCCAGACGAGAATGCTCGCTCCTGCCGATACACCAATGACGAAATGATAGAAATTTGCTTTGTAGAGTTTGCCGAAAAGATCACTGCGGTCGGTGAGTATTGCGATATTCTCGGCCAGTGCCGATTCCGGCCAAAATTGGGGAACCAACGCAACAAATAACAAGAGAAGCGAAAACACTGTCGCCGGGATATAGAGAAAATATGTTTTCCAACGGCGAACCGTAAATATCGCGCTGTGAACCGGATAGCGAATGCAGAAATGCACGAAGAGCGGAACAAAGAACGCCAACGCAATGTTGTCGAGAAGATCTACTGCGAGGTCAAAATCCTTTCCGATGCCGATAGCTTTGTAGGTGTGAAAGATGAAGGCAGCAAGACAGACGGTGGCAAAATGTAATACGAACGGCGAACGGCTACCCTGTTTGAACAGCACGAAAATGCCAACGCCCAGCCAGATCACGCCGACGATCGACAGGAAAATGATAGACGGCTCCCATCGCGGTATCGGGTCGATATGCCGCAGGTCGGCAAAATAGAAATTATTGCTGAACGAATACGCGGGCTTTTGGAGAAGGTAAGTTAGGCTGCCGTCAACGCCGGCATATTCCAGATACATCTGGACATCGGCAGGCGAAATGACCTCTTCGGTCTTTTCTCCGCCGGTATTGATGCCGATGAGCTTATCGCCGACCGAAACGCCGGCGCGTGAACCCGCGAATCCCGGAACCACCTTCTTGGCGTAGATGCCGTCCGACTTCTGGATCCAGCTCACGCCGTCTGTCGGCGGCAGACTCTGAAAGGCTCGTTGAGACAAGTTCAACGCCGCGGCTGTTACGAACAGCACGCACGCCAAGAGCCAGATCAGGCTCCAACTTGTCAGCATCTTTTCCTTCATCGCCTAAAAGGCAAACTTTGCCGTACTCTTTTCAACGCAAAATACGTTCCAATCAATATTATATTGGAGGAACGTCTCTGAAGGGGGAAAAACTATATTTTTGCAACGACCGCAGCCAACAGCTGTCCCGATTTTATTCAGCTTTTTGCTGATAATCCGAGAATTTGGATGCGTTAAGGTCGTTCTGTACCGTCCTAGAATCGGACTTGGATACCGCCGCGGAGGGCGCGTTGCTGGCTCGAAAGTTTAAGGCTGCCTTCATCGCCGGTAACACCCGTTTGGAAATCGAAGAGATTGCGTCCGTCAATGATGGCTTCGGCGCGAAGAGGTAGTCCAAAGGTCGGGAGCGTTTGTGTGACCATCACGCTGAGACCAGGATCATATATCGCTAGTCGGCCCCTGAAGGGATCGATCGCAAAGACCGTAGCCTGAGGCGAGAGGCGATATATTGCCTTAACGCTCGTTCCTGACTGAAGGTCAGCGGCCAACTGGCAGAAGAATGATTGGAAGAAACCGCCTTCGAAAACATGTCCCGGGTCGGTAATCGCGTCGTCGGAAAGCTTTTGCCCGCTTCCAAACGAATACCCACCCGAAGCGGTCAGTAGATCGTTAAGACGTTTTGTGTAAACGACTCTTATTCCCTGTGACTCGCCCTGCTGATCGGCGACAAGATCGCTGAATTCATCGCCGCCAAGCGTGTCGAAGGACAAACTGTTCAATCCGACGCCGCGGCCAAGCGTCGTATCAAAAAATACGTTCGCTTCGACGCTCGATGAATTATCGAGAATGCGCTCGACACCGAATTCGAGCCGACGGCTCTTATTCATCTGCGGTTTGCGGGCAGCAGTCAGCGCAAAATCTTCAACGGACACCGGTTCTGCAAACGCGATGCTTTCACCTTCGAGCTCGATCGCATGTGCCCAAGATTTGTCTTCGGTCTGCGTTGTAAACGCCGTTCGAAATCTTGTTTTTGAGTTGAGATCGTACTGAAGTCCTAATCGCGGAGAAAGCGACGAATCACTGCCGGCACCGACAAAACGGGAATAATCGACGCCAAAAACGAGGATTATCCCTTCACGGACCTTCCATTCGTCCAGAGCCTGAAATGACAACTGGCCAAGCGGTTTTTCGCTATCCTTTCCGGTAACATTTCCCAGCCATCCGGCGGACGTATTGAATCGAAGCTGATGATCGTCCGACACACGAAACTTGACGTCGGCCTCCACGCGCTGCGGAGCATCTTTGCCTGCACCGGTTTGGCCCGCAACGACAACCTGCGCATCTTCGCTGACCGGAAGCAGCGTCGCGACATTGATGCCCGCGTGATTCCCTTTTTCAGAGCCCGCGACATAAGACTCGACAACTGTCTGGGGTTTACGTGATGAAGAACTTGCCTCGGACCCATCAGATGCCTCGCGTGAAGCATTTGCCTCTTCGTCGACCGGACTCTGGCCGTCCTGATTCTGATAGATCGATCGCGCTGTTTGCGCCGCGCGAATGCGCCATTTGGAGCTGTTACGGTCGAGACGTTTTTCCGGAAGCGTATCGCCGCTGCCAGAGCGTTCGAGCTTGAAACCGTAGCTCAGATCGGCGGCTTTAACGACCTCCACATCGAACAGATAGGTCGGATTGAATCCCTGTGCGACGGCGAGCACGGTGTAAGTTCCCGGAATGATCTTCGCCAAAAAGCTGCCGTTCGAGGACGAAATTACCTGTTTCAAGAGCCGGGACGTTCCTGCCTGAAATATCGCTACCGTGGCCTCGGCAATCGGGCCGCCGGCTTCGTCGCGGACGATTCCCCTGATAGTTCCAAGCGCTCCGGCTGTATTAACGTTAACTGTTGTATTTACGACAGGCGCTGCTGCAATTGCTGCTGACATCGGTATCAGCAACATCATAAAGACTGGGAAGAGTCTTTGTAGCCTAATTGGAAAACCCATCACTTGCCGAGAGAGCGCTCAACTTTCGTATTTTGTCCCCAAAAAACCGGACTGTCAAGCCTAAAATTGGCGCTGGTTACTCGCTTGCTAGGATGCGATTAACTTGACAAAGTTTGCCCTTGGGCTAGAATTGAATTCTGCCTTTCCAGGCAAACGGAGACGTGGCTGAGCGGCTGAAAGCGGCGGTTTGCTAAATCGTTAAGGGTTAATAGCCCTTCACAGGTTCGAATCCTGTCGTCTCCGCCATCAATATTAGTTCTTGGATCATCGGTCGGCCGCAATGTGCGGCCTTTCGTGTTTATGTGGCGAACGATATTCATTTATGGCATTGCGATGGCCGTACTGCTCGGCCTGCTAAAACTGGTTGAGTATAAGTATTTCGTCAGTGATATTCCTCTCGAATTCTATATCGGGAGCATCGCGCTTATGTTCACCGGGCTCGGCATTTGGGCCGGACTTCGGTTAACACGTCCAAAAGTGGTGTCAAAGATCGTCGAGGTACGGATTCAGGGGCCGTTCGAACGTGATGATACCGTGATCAAAAAGCTTGGGATCTCAAAGCGCGAGTTTGAGGTGCTCGAATTGATCGCCGCAGGCCTTTCCAACCAAAATATTGCCGAACGCCTCTTCGTTTCCACATCGACCGTCAAGACACATGTCTCTAATGTTCTTGCAAAACTCGACGCCAGCCGCCGAACCGAAGCAATCGCACGCGCAAAGGAATTGCGTATAATTCCCTAGCACTTTAGACTGAAAAAGCAGTTTTTCAACCAAAATCATCCTTTTGGCCGATGCGCGCGTCGCGCAATTTCGGGTACATTCCTCACTCATTGGAGGAAACTACTATGTTAAGAATCGTTTTAATATTTGGTTTGATCTCGGGAGCCATCTCGGCTGTCCTGATGTACATCCTGATGGGCTTCGTGTTCAAGGGCGACATCGATATGGACAACGGGATGACGTGGGGCTACGCCTCGATGATCGTCGCGCTGTCGCTGGTCTTTTTTGGAATAAAATCCTATCGCGACAATCACGGCGGCCACATTACATTCCTCAAAGGTCTGCAAGTCGGTATTTTGATCAGCCTCATCTCTGCCGTATGCTACGCGGCTAGCTGGGAGATCTACTATCCGAAGATCGGGCAGGAGTTCATGCAGAAATACATGGTCTACTATCTCGACAAGATGAAACAGGAAGGTCATTCCGACGCCGAGATCGAGCAGGCACGCGTCGATGAAGAGAAGTTCATGGAGTTGTACAAGAATTTCTTTGTCCGTTTCGGAGTGACGTTAATGGAGATCGTTCCTGTGGGAATTGTCGTAACGCTCATCAGCGCTGGGCTGCTGCGAAAACGCGAAATTCTGCCGGCAGAACCGGCTTTTGGAGGATAAATGGCAAAAGTAACCGGTATCGGCGGTGTATTTATTAAGAGTACACAGGACAAAAAGGCCCTTGCGGATTGGTATCGCGATCATCTCGGCCTCACATTTGAAGATTGGGGCGGCTCGATCATCAAATGGACAGACGATGCTGTCGTGGACGGCGGAATGACCGTCTGGTCAACGGCCGCGCCAGACAGCAAATGGTTTGCTCCGAGTGAGTCGAGTTTTATGATCAACTATCGAGTCGACGACCTCGACGGCCTGCTCGCTCAGTTAAAAGACGCCGGCGTTGAGATCGTCGGCGATCCCCAGACCGATTTCAACGGGAAATTCGCATGGATTATGGATCCGGACGGCAACAAGGTCGAGTTGTGGGAACCCATGGTGCCGAACGAAAAGGATTCGTAATTCGCAAATCGTAATTCGCAATTGATTTCCCTGGAATCAGTGGCGAATTACGAGGTGCGAATTTCAAATTGTTTTTGCATTCGGCAGACTTTCGGGCGAAACTGATTTCTTATGACCGTAAGAGTTAGATTCGCCCCTTCACCCACGGGCTATTTGCATATCGGCTCGGCTCGCACCGCGCTTTTCAACTATCTTTATGCCCGCCACACCGGCGGCAAATTCCTTTTAAGAATCGAGGACACCGATCTTGCGCGTTCGACTGAAGAATCGACACGCTCGATTCTCGACGGCCTTGCTTGGCTAGGATTCGCGCCGGACGAAGAGATCGTTTTTCAGTCAAACAATGCCGATAAGCATCGTGCAGCGGCGTTAAAACTACTCGAGGAAGGCAAGGCTTATCGCGATTTCACGCCAAAAGAAGAGAAAGCGGACGGCGATGTAAAACAGGCGATCGTCGAACGTGCCCGCGAACAGGCAAACAAAAGCATGCGGAGCAATCCTTACCGCGAATTGGCTCCTGAGGAATCCGATGCACGTGCGGCGGCGGGAGAATCTTTTGCGATACGTTTGAAGGTTCCGCTTGACGGGCGAACGGTTTTTGACGACGGTGTTTACGGCGTGCAGGAGCGTGACTATGACGACACGGAAGACCTGGTTCTGCTCCGCTCCGATAGACATCCTCTCTATAATCTTGCGGTCGTTTGCGATGACATCGAAATGCAGATCACGCACGTCATCCGCGGCCAGGATCATCTTACCAACACGCACAAACAGATCCTGATCTACGAAGCTCTCGGCACGACACCGCCGACATTCGCGCATCTGCCCCTGATCCTGGCGCCGAACAAGGGCAAGCTCTCAAAACGCAAACACGGCGAGGTCGTTTCGATGACTACATATCGCGACGCAGGTTTTCTCGCCGCTGCATTTCGCAATTTCCTCGCGCTGCTCGGCTGGTCTGCCGGCGAAGAGCAAGAGATCTACTCGCTGGACGAACTTGTCGCAAAATTCTCACTCGAAGGGATCCATCGCTCCAACGCGGTTTTCAACTTCCACGAAAACGACGCACGCCATTGGACCGACGACAAAGCCATCTGGATGAACGCCGAATACATCCGCACTATGCCCCTCGCCGACCTGCTGTCGTTCGTAAAGGCAGAACTAAAATCAAACAAACTCTGGCGAGATGAATACGAAGACGATGCACGCGATTGGTACGAAAAAACGATCGGCCTCATCAGGACGCGCTTTTTCACGCTAAAGGATTTTTCATCTCAAGGCCGTGCATATTTCAGCGAAGATTATGACTTCGACTCTGCTGCAGTAGAAAAGAATCTCAATAAGTTTCCCGACCTGCGCACATGGCTGCCGGAACTCGCTGAGCGTTTTGAAACGTCATTCAACGATCAACCTTTCAACGAAGAAACCATCGAAACCGTTGTCAAAGCTTTTACCGAAGAAAAAGGCACAAAGCTCGGCGTCATTATGAATGGCGCACGTACGCTGCTAACGGGCGTCGCTGTCGGCCCGTCAATGCTCTCAGTATTTGAAACGCTCGGACTCGAGAGGTCGGTGACACGCCTCAAGAGCTTGCTCGCGTGGCAAGAAACAAGTTTATGAGGAAGATCGTCCTGAATCTCGCGCTGACGCTGGACGGCTTTATCGAGGGCCCGAACGGTGAACTTGATTGGCTAGTTCGTGACGAAACTATCGATTTTGCGGACATTCTCACGGAGATATTGTCCGACAAAGACGCCATTTTTTACGGCCGCGTAAGTTATGAAAAATGGGGAAATTTTACACCGGACGGCGCAAGTGAAAAACTACAGCAGGCATATGATTCGCTGCATGGCAAAAAGATGTACGTGTTCTCGCGGTCGAAAAAAGGTGACGGAACCAACGCGGTGTTCATAAACTCGGACATCGCCGAGGAAGTCGAGAAGATCAAGGCGCAACCGGGGGAAAATATCTGGCTCTATGGCGGCGGCCAGCTTATCACGACCTTCCTGAACCTCGACTTGGTCGACGAGTATCGGCTCGCAGTCCACCCGGTCATCATCGGCGAAGGAAAGCCGCTTTTTGAAAAGATCAGGGAACGTCATCGTTTGAAGCTGCTCGACGCCAGACCTTATCCCTCCGGCGTCACATTATTGAGTTATCAACGCTCTTTATGACCTCCGAGAAGTTGCTATGAAAAAAGGTGTTTTCATTTTGCTCGCGGCCTTCCTTTTTAACTCGGGTCTTGTCGCGCAGGAACGCGACGAAACCTTCCGCGCCGATCTCGACAACTTTATTCGCTCGACTCTTGATAAGGTGCCCGATATTCCGGGCTTGGCAATTGTCGTGATCAAAGACGACAAACCTGTGTTCATCAAGGCATACGGAATAGCCGACCGCGAATCGGGCCGTAAGGCCAACGCCGACACTTTGTGGTATATCGCGTCCTCGACAAAATCGTTTACAGCGCTTGCGGCGGCGATGCTCGATGCAGAGGGCAAGATCAAGTTTTCCGATCCGTTTTCTAAATACACGCCGAACATCACTTTTCGGAACAATATCCCCGCAATGATCACGGTCCGCGATCTGCTGACGCACACAAGCGGACTCTCAAATGGAGCTCTTGTCGACCGACTGGCGTATTCCGGTCAGATCGATCAGCGTGAGATCGACCATGCTTTCGCGGAAGCGACAACCTTTAAAGACGCAAGCTACGGCAAGTATGCCTACACCAATCTCGGTTACAACATCTACGGCTTGATGCTGCATTACACGCTCGGTAAAAAATGGCAGGACGTGCTGCAGAAACGCGTGTTTGCGCCGGTAGGGCTAAAACATACGACGGCATATCGTTCAACCGCCGCAAAGAACAAGTGGAACGTTGCCGCGCCTTACGTTCTTGATACACCATCCGGAAAGATCGTGCGCTCCGTCCTGGATAAGACCGACAATAACATGCAGTCGGCCGGCGGTATGTTCATGAGCATTTCCGATCTGGGCCGATGGATCAACGTCAACATGAACGATGGAAAGCTAAACGGTAAACAGGCAGTCTCAGCCGAATTGATGCGCGAAGTCCACACCGGCTATACCCAAAGCACCCGAAACGAACCGCCTTTCTCAGGCGACGGCGAGTACGGGTTAGGCTGGCAGATCGGCAAGTATCGTGACGAAAAGGTCATCTATCACCACGGCGGCTTTCCCGGCTACCGCAGTCATGTTTCGTTCATGCCGGACAAGAAAATAGGAGTTGGGGTTCTGGTAAATAACAATCTCGCCGGTAGTCTCGTGGCAGATATGGTTGCGACGTATGCCTATGATTCGTGGCTCAAGACGGATAACGTCAAAGCGGATTATGAAAAACTGCTTCTAGAGGTAGTTGCGAGATACGAGAAAAGAAAACAGCAAGTTCATAACGCCGCCGTCGAAAGAACAAAGAGAACGTGGCAATTGACCAAGCCCTTTGCCAATTACGCCGGAACGTACACTAACGACATTTACGGAACGATCGACGTCACTGCCCTCGCAAATGCTCTCGGGATTCGAATGGGAAATATGTACTGCGTGTCGACGCCGTACACCGAAAAAGACTCGATCCGCGTCGAGATGATACCTGAGGGTAATGGCGAGCCGATACGATTTGCAAAAAATAACGCGGGCGATATCGAATCATTGAAATACGCAGGCGCAATTTTTACAAAGATCAAATAAACCTGAAATGCATGACGATACCATCGCTTACGGCGAAAAACTCTCTGAGAAGGACCGCGAGACCTGCGATACCCTCTCACGAGAAATCGACCGCGGCCTGCCCGAAGCAGAAAACAAGATCTGGCACGCCCATCCCGTTTGGTTTCTAGACGGCAATCCGATCGTCGGCTACAGCAAATTGAAAAGCGGCATTCGGCTCATGTTCTGGAGCGGTGCGAGCTTTGACGAGACTCAACTGAAGATAGGCACCGGCAAGTTCAAGGATGCCTCCGTTACCTACACCTCGGTCGATCAGATCGACGTTAAAGACCTTCGACGATGGCTGACAAAGTCGCGTGATATTCAATGGGATTATAGAAATATCGTTAAGAGGAAAGGAAAGCTGGAACGGCTGAAATAACTTTTAAAAACTCACCCGCACTCACTTTGAATTCCTAAACCATCGCTGTTGCATTTTCTTTTTCGTCTTCGCCACGGATAGGGTCAGATGTTGCCTTTTCACGTTTTGCTAAAAAGAGGAACGGCAGAGAAAGCAGTTCGAAACAAGCGCTTCCCAAATACGACATAGGATAGCCCCAAACTTCAGCAATCTTGCCGAGCGCGGGTTGAGCGATGACGCCGCCGGTTGAGGTCATCATGTTGTCGGTGGAAAGGATGGTCGCACGCTGGCCCGATGGTACGATGCCGTTGATGTAAGCCTGGCGGACCGGGCCGACTGTCGAGAACATAAGTGACCAAGCGGCGAGCAGGCCGAGCACGATCCAGAAATTTCCTGCCACGGCGATCAAAAGCAGTGCCAGCGTGCTGACCACCGCTCCGGCGATGAGAACGGAAGTTCGCCGTTTGAACAGCTTAGCTGTATACGGCACAAGGAAGCCGCCGACTATCATTGCACCGGCCACTATCGACGCCGACATGCCCGCGATGGCATAGCTTTCTGGATTGCCGTAAAGCTGCAAAAGATACGGCTGCATTGCGTAAAAGCCAAAGATACCAACGCCGCCGTTAAAGACAGCAGATAACATCATCCATCGGATCGGGCGATTTCTTAGGCCGAACTCTATTGATTCCGAGACGACATCCTTCACTTCGTTGATAAAACCCGAACGTGACTTGGCTTTAAAACCTTCGTCGTGCATCAGGAAAAATGCGATGAGGAATGTTGCTCCCAAGGCGACGACGCGCATCATATAAGGCACACCAAGGTTCGTGTATTGAGCAACGAGGCCGCCTGCGATCGTGCCCGTCAGCATTGCCGCCCCGTTCGCGATCGACCCTTTGCCAAATACGGGATCAAGTTCTCCCTCGTAGCCCGCCGCCTTCAAACCGTCGACCAGCCAAGCCTCAGTCGCCCCGCTGAAAAAAGTAAAGCCGAGCCCAAGCAGCATCGAAACCATCGCCCACGCCCAAAACGGCCCTTTCATTTGCCATAGAAGTAGGTAAAGAAGCGTGGTGACAAACAAGGTCACCGTTCCGAGCAAAAACGATGTTCGGCGCCCGCGGGTGTCAGCGACAACGCCTGTAGGAATTTCGAAAAGGACTTCGCCCGCGGTAAAAAATGCGTTCGCGATGAACGCCTGAGCGATCGTCAGGCCCGCATCGAGCAAAAACAGCGTATTTATGCCCCAGATAAAACTCGACGCGAACGTCGATAGCAGCGTTAAGCTAATGTATGTCCTGACAATACGGCTGGAAGCGGCGTTCATTATCTAATCATTATTCTACAATTCACGCCGGTTCTGACTTTGTATTAGAATTATCTATTACCAGCTTGAGCCTTGGCCGCATCAAATATGAGAGGAGCTGCCGCAAAAATGCCGACCGAAACCGTTTCCAGCCCTACGACCGAAGCCGATTTTACGCTGTCGAATTATAAAATTCCGGACACGGCCCTGCCGGAATTTAAGGACATGCCGTTCGAGGATATCGAGGAACTGCAGCTGGATCATCCGGGCGCGAACGATCAGGAATATCGCAAGCGGCGCGGTTACATAGCAAGCCTGTCGAAACGCTTTCGGGAAACAAGCGAGATCATCGATGTTGATTACACCGATGACGAACAGGCGATCTGGCGGCACGTCGCTTCAAAGCTCGAGGTGTTGCATCAAAAACATGCTTCGCCATTTTATCTAAAAGCAAAAAGGGACCTCGGCATTACCAATGACAGGATTCCCCAGCTTTCGGCGATGAGCCGACGGCTGACCGAGACGACGGGCTTTCGCCTGGCACCGATCGAGGGGTTAGTGGATACGCGCGCCTTTCTCTCATGGCTGTCGTACCGCGTAATGCTGTCGACTCAGTACATTCGCCACACTTCGAGGCCGGACTATACACCCGAGCCGGACATCGTTCATGAGATCATAGGACATCAGCCGATGTTTACCAATCCCGCGTTCGCGGATTACTCGCAGTTCGTGGGCCACGGTGCGCGTATAGCAAACGACAAACAGATCGAGGAACTGGGACGTCTGTATTGGTTCACAGTCGAATTCGGCCTTGTCCAACATGAAGGTGAAGTCAAAGCGTACGGTGCGGGCCTACTGTCGTCATTCGGCGAGCTTGAGCACGCATTTTCAGACAACGTCGAACGACGCCCGTTCGATCTCGAACAGGTCATCAACCACGACTACACCTACAGCGACATGCAGCCGGTTTTGTACGTCATTCCGTCGTATGCCGAACTAAAAGAAGTTACAAAGAAATATATCGAGACATTCCAATGATCACAGAAACAAATACAGCAAGTAACACAACGGTCCAGAATCCGTTGGGGCTGAAGAAGATACATCACGTCGAATTTTACGTCGGCAATGCGAAGCAGGCGGAATTTTATTATCGCAAGGCGTTCGGATTTTCGCGCGAGGCGTATTCGGGGCTTGAGACGGGTAATCGCGAGACGACGAGTTACCTGATGCGGCAGAACAATATCAATTTTGTTCTGACGACGCCTCTCCACCCTGAGCATCCGGCAGCGGAGCATATTAAGCAGCACGGTGACGGCGTTCGCGACATCGCGTTTTATGTGGATGATGCCGATCACGCGTTCAACGAAGCAGTGAAGCGCGGAGCGACCGCAGTGATCGAGCCGCGTGACCTGTCGGACGATAATGGAACTGTGCGGCACGCGGCCATTGCAACGTACGGCGACACGATACATTCGTTCTTCAGCTACAACTCTCCTCGAGCCGGCGCGGAGACGAACGGCTCGGACAAATACTCTTATGTCGGTCCTTTTCTGCCTGGTTTCGCTTCGCAACAGGTCGACGGCGATGCGACAGGCATCATGCTCGTCGATCACATCGTCGGCAATGTCGAGCTGGGCAAAATGAATACGTGGTGCGATTTTTATAGGGACGTGCTTGGGTTTTTCCGGTATATCACATTTGATGACAAGGACATATCAACCGAGTATTCGGCGCTGATGTCGATCGTGATGAGCGACGGCCAGCACAACATCAAATTCCCGATCAACGAACCAGCAGAGGGCAAGGGCGGCAAATCGCAGATACAGGAATACATCGATTTCTACCGCTCAGCCGGAGCACAGCATATCGCTTTATTGTGCCGCGATATTCGCTCGACAGTCGCTAAGCTTCAGGAGAATGGCATCGAATTCCTACGTGTACCGGATACTTATTACGAAGAATTAAGAGACCGCGTCGGCGAGATCGACGAAGACATCGACGACCTCAAACGCCTCGGCATACTCGTTGACCGCGACGACGAAGGCTACCTGCTGCAGATCTTCACAAAGCCGGTCGAAGACAGGCCGACTGTTTTCTACGAAATTCTGCAACGCAAAGGCTGCAAGGGTTTTGGTAAGGGCAATTTCAAAGCGCTCTTTGTGTCGATCGAGGAAGAACAGCGGCGACGAGGAAATCTCTAAAGCGAAACAATGAAGGTTCTTGCGATAGCGGTCATCGTTCTTTGCTTCGTCGGCTCTACGGTGATCGGACAAACCACGACTCATCCTTACTCAAACGCTAAACCAATTTCCGAACCTATCGCTTTTGGAAGCGGCGTGATCTCGACGGGCGATTACGAATCGCATCCAGCCTTTACGCCGGACGGAAAGACTCTCTACTTTTTGAGAAGCACGCCGAACTTTAACTTTTGGACGATACTTTTTTCGCGATTTGAACGCGGCCGTTGGAGCGAGCCCAACGTCGCGACGTTTTCGGGACAATACTCGGACGCCGATCCGTTTATAACTGTGGACGGCTCAAAGCTGTTCTTTATCTCGACACGGCCAACGCCAGGAAAAGAGAATCCCGATCTGGATATCTGGTATGTGGAAAAAACCAAGAGCGGCTGGGGGGCGCCCGTGAGCGTGGGAGCGCCGGTCAACAGCACCGGCAGCGAGTGGTATCCGACCGTGGCGGCGAACGGCACACTCTATTTCGGTTCGGACCGCGCGGGCGGCAAGGGCAGAACCGATCTTTATCGTTCCAAACTTGTTAATGGCAAGTATTCAGAGCCTGAAAATCTCGGCGACGCGATCAACACGCAATTCAACGAATTTGAGCCGTGGATCGCACCCGATGAAAGCTACCTGATCTTTATGTGCGGCGGGCGGCAGGACGCTCGCGGCGGATTCGACCTCTACATCAGCTACAACCAGAAAGGAGCGTGGACCAAACCGGTGAACATGGGCGATAAGATAAACTCACCGGGAAACGAATATTCCCCAATGGTCTCGCCGGACGGCAAATACTTTTTCTGGTCGAGCACGCGGAGCCTCTGGAACGATCCGCCAAAGACTCGGTTGACTTATCGCGATTTCAACCAAAAGCTACACAGCCCAGGGAACGGCCTCGGCGACATCTACCAGATCGATCTTGCGGAGTTGAAGATCGCTCATCCGAGTAAATGATTCCTGTGAAGAAGCCGAAAAAAAATAAGCATGGGCTTGATCGATACATTCCCGGCCCGATAGCCAGAGAAATTCGGCAACGATGTGGATTCGGCTGCGTAGTTTGTGGAAGTTCAATTTACGAATATGAACATGTGGATCCCGAATTCAAGGATGCCAAAAAGCACGACGCCGCTTGCATAACGTTGCTCTGTGGAAGTTGCCATTCAAATGTTACTAAAGGCATTTGGTCGAAAGAGAAGATCAAAGAGCACGATAAGAAACCATTTTGTCGTAAACAAGGATTCTCAAATGCTTGGTTCGATTATGGAATTGAGGTACCGACAATACTCGTTGGCGGAGCTACCATCTATCAGCCTGATTGCGTCCTAAGAATTTTTGGTCAAACCCTTCTGGAACTCAAAGGAGCAGAAGAGCCGGGCGCTCCTATTCAGATTTCCGGTGTCTTTTTCGACAAGGAAGGGAATTTGATATTCTCTATCGAAAACAATTGTTGGCAAGGAGAGATTGAAAACTGGGATATCGAAACGGTCGGTTCAAGAATAACTATCCGGCGTCGGCTTCGCGATATTGCCCTGGTGATTCGGACGGAACCACGTAAAGCTCTTGTGGTTGAATACCTTGATATGTTTTATGAAGGTGTAAGGGTGTTTGCGAACGAGCAGGGGGTTGCCTTTGGACCAGTGGATAAAGACCTTTATGGATTCAGTGGTGAAATAGTAAATCCAGTATCTGCTATGGAGGTTCTGAGGAACAATGGCCAAGAAATCAGTTGTGCCGTGGAAATTGGGACTCCATCAAAAGGGCAGTTTACGAATAATAGTGTTTGGGGGGCGGACTTGGCCCTTTGTGTTCGAGGTCAAGACCTAATTCTGGGGATCGGTTACCAAGCAATCAATGTCTCCGGATCCCTGGTTTGCGTTCCGGCTAAATTCACAGCTTAGTTAGTGGCATTCGTATAGGTCGTGGCAAAATCCATTTAATGAAACTGAAATACCAAACGGGTTTTGGAAACGAATTCGCCACTGAGGCGGAGAAAGGTGCATTGCCGGTCGGGCGCAATTCGCCGCAGCGGGCGCCGCTTGGGCTTTATGCCGAGCAGTTTTCGGGGACGGCGTTTACGGTGCCTCGCGTTTACAATAAGCGGACGTGGACTTATCGCATCAGGCCGTCGGTTACTCACAGGCCGTTTCAGCGTTATGTTTCGGTAACTAATGAGCGTGACATTCTGTTCAGATCGTCGCCATTTGACGAGGCAGTCGCGACACCAAACCAACTTCGCTGGGACGCATTTCCTATCCCGACTGAACCGACAGACTTCATTGACGGCATAACGACGATCGCCGGAAACGGCGATCTGTTTTCTCAAGTCGGAATGACGGTGCACATCTATGCCTGCAATAAGGGTATGGGCGACCGGTATTTTTATAATGCCGACGGCGAGATGCTGATCGTTCCTGAGATGGGTCGGCTTGGGATTTTGACCGAGCTTGGAGCGTTGCAGATCGGGCCTGGCGAGATCGCCTGTTTGCCGAGAGGGTTGAAATTTCGTGTCGAGCTTGGCAATCGTGAGTGCCGCGGGTACATCTGCGAAAATTATGGACAACAGTTTCGTCTGCCGGACCTTGGGCCGATCGGAGCGAATGGATTGGCAAATCCACGCGATTTTGAAACGCCTGTTGCGTGGTACGAGGACCGGGACGCGACGTGCGAGATCGTTGCGAAATTTGGCGGCAATCTGTGGTCGTGCGAGATCGATCATTCGCCGCTGGATGTGGTCGCGTGGCACGGGAACTACGTGCCGTACAAATATGATCTCAGGCGGTTTAATACCATCGGCTCAATCTCGTTCGATCATCCCGATCCGTCGATCTTTACGGTGATGACCTCACCGTCGGGCGAAGCGGGTGTTGCGAATTGCGATTTTGTGATCTTTCCCGACCGTTGGCTCGTCGCCGAAGACACGTTCCGGCCGCCGTGGTATCACCGCAACACTATGAGCGAATATATGGGCCTGATCTACGGCCAGTACGACGCCAAGGAAGAAGGTTTCGTTCCCGGCGGCGGCTCACTCCATAATCAGATGTCGGCTCACGGCCCCGACCAGGATGCTTTCGACAAAGCCTCGAACGCCCGCCTGCAGCCGCAAAAGCTCGAAGGCACGATGGCGTTTATGTTCGAATCGCGTTACATAATCCGCCCGACAAAATTCGCGATGGAATGCGCGCAGCTGCAACGTAATTACATCGACGTTTGGCAAAACCTGAGAAAGAACTTTCGACCCTGAGCCGTTCAGTTTTCGTCCGGCGAAAATGTATCATTGTTGTTTTAGCACTAATAAAACAGCAAGGAGATACAAATGACGATCAAACGGACATCAGAAGCAAAATGGAACGGCAGCATTACCGAAGGCAGCGGCAACGTAAAGCTCGGTAGCGGTGCGTTTGAGGGAGCATATTCATTCAACTCGCGCTTCGGCGACGACACAGTAAAGACAAATCCCGAAGAACTGATCGCCGCCGCCCACGCAGCGTGTTACTCAATGGCACTCTCAGGCTTCCTCGGCCGCGGAGGTTTCCAACCGACGAGCGTCGAAACAAAAGCAGTCGTCCATCTCGAAAAGAAAGACGACGGCTTCGTCATCCCAAACATCGACCTCGAAACCGTCGCCGAGGTCCCAAATATCTCCGACGAAGAGTTCCAAACCATCGCCAAAAACGCAAAAGAAAAATGTCCGGTTTCGCAGGTTCTTGCCGGAGCTGAGATCAGTCTTAACGCGACGCTGAAATAAAGCACGACAGGATAACAAGTGCAGTCTTGTAGCGAAGATTTTTGGGCAATAACTAGGATTTTTTTGATCGTCTTGAGCGGCTTGCTGGTATGCTCATGCGTCAAGGCCGAATCGCAACAAAATACCTCTCAAACTGAGCCCGCTTCAGAACCTTATGCATTCGATGGATCTAGCCTTTCGAAGCCGAAGCCCTCGTGGCCGGAGGAAGGATTGCCTGAACGAATGCGCGAGATAATGGAACAGGCTCCGCGAATTCAGATATTTGCAGTTGAGACTTGTCCAGACGGTGGGACAACGCTCACTCCTAATGAAAGTGGCAAGTTTCAAGGTTGTAAGGTTCTTCGCCAAGCGAAGGTGACTGACGCTGAACAAAAAAAGAAACTCGTAACGCGGATAATATCTGCTGTCGAACCTAGTGACCGAGGAGCGGCGTGTTTTAATCCGCGTCACGGTATCCGGGCGGAGCATGACGGCAAGCGTGTTGAGCTTCTAATTTGTTTTGAGTGTGAGAATTTTCGCGGGGCATCCAGTTTGGGTAGCTTCGCGGGTGGTTTTTCGCTGGCAGCCGAAAAGCCGTTCGAGCAATTCCTGAATCGTAAATGAAAGAGCTTAAATTTGTTGCCACGCAAGAAAAAGGCGAGGTGTCGGCGATCTTATTAAAGCCAAAATGCGCAACGCATTTGCTTGTGCTCGGTCACGGCGCGGGTGCGGATATGCGGTCGGCGTCGATGCAGAAGATCGCGGAGAGTCTTGCGGAGCAGAACATCGCGACCTTTCGTTACAATTTTCCATTCAAGGAATCGGGGCGAAGCGGAGTCGATTCGCCAAAGGTCGCAACAGCTACCGTCAGATCGGCGGTCGCCGCTGCGACAGAGATCGAGCCAAAACTACCACTGCTTGCAGGCGGACATTCTTTCGGTGGCCGGATGACGACGACGGCGCAATCCGAATCGTCCCTCGACGACGTCAGAGGCCTCGTACTTTTTTCGTTTCCGTTACACGCGCCAAATCGTCGGGACGATTCGCGCGCCGCGCACTTAAGCGCGATTAAAATTCCGATGCTCTTTCTCTCGGGAACGCGAGACGCGCTAAATGATCTCACGTTATTTCGTCCGGTGATCAAGAAGCTCGGCGATCACGCGACGCTTCATCTGCTCGGCACCGCAGATCACGGTTACAAGATCCTTAAAAAAACGCGCGAGTCCAGCGAAGACGTGTTTGTCGAGATGGCCCGAGCCGTTCAGGATTGGGCGCATTCTTTGTGAATTGCTAAAATCTTTGTGTTCTTCGTGTCTTTGTGGTTGAGATCTCCTTTTTCACCACGAAGGCCCAAGGAACACTACGGTTATGTGCAGAAATATCAAAACACTTTTCAATTTCGACCCGCCGGCGACGACCGATGAAGTTCAGGCGTCGTCGCTGCAATTCGTGAGAAAGCTTTCGGGAATGAACAAGCCTTCAAAAGCGAATGAGGAAGCATTCTATCTTGCCATCGAGCGTGTCGCTGCCGCGGCGCAGGAAATGCTAAATTCGCTTGTGACAATCGCACCGGCGCGCGACCGCGAAACCGAAGCGCTGAAAGCAAAAGCCCGAGCCGCGAAGCGTTTCGCCTAAATCGATAAATGGAAAAAAGCGATATCAAATGGATCATCCTGTTGGCGCTAGTCTGTCTGGTCGTGTTTGCAAACGCAACGGGCTGCGGTTTTGTGTACGACGACAATCGGCAGATCCTGCGTAACACGCTGATCCAGGACAACAGTTTGTTTTGGAAGGCACTCATGTCGGACGTTTGGGCCTTTAAGGGCGATGGTTCGCAAGCAGCAAGCAATTACTGGCGGCCGACGTTCACGCTTTGGCACATTATCAATTTTCGGCTGTTCGGCCTCAATCCGATGGGCTGGCATATCACCAATGTGATCCTGCACAGCGGCGTCTGTGTGATGGCGTATGCTTTGCTTCGTCGCTGGGCGTTCAGCGCGATGACGGCTCTTGCGATAGCTGTCATTTTTGCGGTTCATCCCGTTCATGCGGAGTCTGTTACGTGGATATCAGGCTCGCCTGATCTGTTGTTTTCGCTCGCTTTTCTCGGATCCCTTTGGTTCGCCCAAAGCTATGCCGAGACGAACAAGAACAGTGCTCTTGGCATTTCCGTTTTGCTGTATGCTTTGGCTCTGGGTGCAAAAGAGATCGGTATCATTTGCTTGCCGATCTATTACCTCGTTCTTATCGGCGCGGAATCAAAGAAAAAGAAACGCGTAGACGCACAGACACCTCTTCTCGCTTTTGGAACGGTCGCGATACTCTATTTCGCTTTCCGCTGGAGTGTGTTGGGTGCGGTCTCGCGCCCGCCGGACGATGCGGTGGACATGGGCAATGCTCTGATGAGCATACCGGCCATATTTGCGTTTTACATTAAGCAGATCTTTTTCCCAAATCCGATTGCGGTCAATTATCCGCTCGAGCCTGTTTCGCAGGTCGGCGCCTCGAACTTCTTCATCCCGCTGATTGTTATGGCGGCAGCTTTGGGGGCCGTTTACTATCTCACGAAATCGAACACGCGGGGCAGACTTGCCGCGGCGATCTTCCTACTGCCGCTGATCCCCGCGATGAACGCGACGGCATTTATTTCGGAACAGATGGTGCATGATCGGTACTTGTATTTACCGCTGCTCGGTGTGTTGATGCTGATCGTTCCGTTTGCCGTAAAATTCGTTAACGAGCGGTATGTCTTGGCCGGAGCCGCAGCGATCAGCATTTTGTTGTCAATCCAAACCTTTAGCTATAACAAGGCTTGGGAAAGCGACCTGACGCTTTGGTCTTGGACGACGGATGTGGATGATTCCGCGTTTACGTCGATGCAATATGGAAATGCGCTCGCCGAAGCGAATCGTAACGATGAATCGATAGCGGCGTATACCGCTGCGATCGAGAAAAGGCCGGTGCCGCGGGGGTATATCGGCCGGGGTCGGGTTTTGTTGAAAACAAAGCAGTTTGAGAGAGCACAGGCGGATCTCGAGGCCGCAGCGAATTTCCCGGCCGAGCAGATCGAGGCATACGCGCTCTATCAAGCCTTTGAAGCGCTCGGGCTAGCGTATGTTGAACAGAGAAAATATCAGGAAGCAATACAGAACTTTACCGAAGCCCGCACAAAGCTTCCGATCTATGCCGCTGCTTTGACGCAAGACCTTGCGATCGTTCTTTATCAGAACAACCAGAAGGATGCCGCGCTGCGTGAACTGGAGGACGGCCGCGACCAGGCGCGAAAGGAGCTGCTGCCGGAATCAAAAGATGTGTTCCTGCGACTCGGCATGCTCTACCAGGAAATGGGCCGTAAAGACGACGCCCGCACTGCGTTGCAGGAGTATCTAGACCTGACCGCATCGATCAAGAACAAGAAAACTCTCCAGAGCCGCGATCAGGCAACAAAGCTGATCCAGGCTCTGAATAAGTGAGCCCAAGTGAACGTTGTGCCAAAAGCCGTAGTGTTTGACCTCGACGGAACGCTGCTGGATTCGTTTCCGACGCACTATCTGGCTTACGAAGCAATGTTCGGGCGTTTTGACATCGAGATGAACAGGGAACTGTTCCTCAGCACCTATTCGCCAAACTGGTATCTGACATACCAGGCATTCGGCCTCGCCGAAGAGCACTGGGAATCGGCAAACTCGATATGGCTCGAAGAAGCCGCGAATCATTTGCCGGAACTGTTTCCGGGTGTTGCCGAAATGCTCTCGCGGCTTAGTGAAACTTATGCGTTGGGCGTCGTTACTTCGGGTTCGAAATCGCGCGTGACCGGCGACGTTGCTCGGCTGAAGATTGGCGATCATTTCACGACAATAATTACAGGCGATGATATCGAGCATCCAAAGCCCGCGCCCGAAGGGCTTGAGATCGCCCTGCACGAGTTGTCGGCTTCACCGGGCGAGGCCGTTTATGTCGGCGACGCTTACGCCGATTTTGAAATGTCGAAAGCGGCAGGTGTGAGATTCGTCGGCGTGTCGAGCGATTTTGCCAATCTCACACACGGCCACGCGGAATACGAAATACGTCCGATAACATCCTTACCGGAATTGCTGCGGACGCCCAAGTTGTCTAGTTACATCTAATCAGTACCAAAAAAGCTTTTTTTTGAGTAAAATACTGGCGATATGACCGTGAAGGAAACAATTCATTCGCGCCGCGATGACATATTCAGGATCGCAAGCCGTCATGGCGTATCGAATATTCGAATAATCGGATCGGTTGCCCGCGGGCAGGAACGAGCCAACAGTGATATCGATCTTTTGATCGATGTTTCAGGAGTTCCTAGCGCGTGGTTTCCTGTCAGGTTGATTCGCGAGCTGGAGGAACTTCTCGGTCGCCGTGTCGAGATAGTCACTGAAAAAGCCTTGAATAAAGATCTTCGAGAAAGGGTGCTAACAGAGGCCGTACCCTTATGAAGGATGATGTTGTTTATCTGCGGCATATTGACGAGTGCTTGACGAGAATTGAAAGAAATATTTCAGTTGGTCTCGATGAATTCTTAGCCTCCACAACCCTCCAGGACGCGACTCTCAGAAATCTTCAAACGATGAGCGAAGCGACGCAACGCTTGTCGCCAGAGCTCAAGTCGGCTTATCCAAATGTGGATTGGGATGATATTTCCGGATTCCGCAATATCCTGGTCCATAATTATCTCGGTATCGACATGGAGTTGATCTGGACAATAATTGAACGCGACGTTCCGCTGCTAAAGAATGCGATCACCGAAATGATCGATAATTCTTCTCAGGGAAAATAAAACCAATTCGTCCTCTCTTCAATGCGCAACAAAAAGAAAGCCAAGCCTGAAAAACCATCCTTTCTCGAAACGCATGCCGACCGGATCGTTTTGGGATTGATCGCGCTTTGCTTTGTCGCCTTCGCGATACATCATCTCGGCGCCTACGATTTTTGGTGGCAGTTAAAAACCGGCCAACTCGTGCGGCAATCGGGGTTTCCGGCGACGGACCCGTTCAGTTATGCATTTCCTAATGGCGTTTGGACCGAGGTGCGTTGGGGTTACTGCGTGTCGATCAGTCTCATTTACGATTGGCTCGGGATCGATTTTCTAACCGTCGCAAAGATCTTGTTCCTCCTCATCGCGGGCGGTTGTTTGTGGCAATTCGGCAAACGCGATGCGCCCTGGGCCGTAAATCTCGCATTGCTCGCCGCGCTGATAATGATGCACCAGCGGCTAGTGATACGGCCCGAACTAGTCACGTATGTTCTTCTGCCGGTTTACTTGCTGCTGATACGGCGTTTTCAGACGGAGGGAAAGGTTCAGTGGCTCTATCCACTTCCTGTTTTGCAGATCATATGGGTAAATTCGCACACGCTCTATATTCTCGGCCCGGTCGTTTTGTGGCTGTTCGCAGGCTCGGAGATCATCGACCGCATGATGGGCCGGCAGGCTGAGGATGATGAAGGTGCGTTGTCCGATCGTGTTAAGTGGCTGGTCGGAACTGCGATCGCCGTAACGTTGGCATGTTTGATAAATCCGTACGGGATCAACGGTGCTCTTTTCGCGTTCGAGCTGTTTCGTGAGATGCAGTCGGATAAGGAGTTGAGCAATCTTATCAGCGAACTGCGAAGTCCGTTTTTTGCGCCGGCCATTGGTCTGCCGTTTGTTTCGTACCTTGTGATCATTGCGATCTCGGCATTTGGGTTCTTTCTTCGCCGAAAATCGCTTGCGCTCGGCTGGTTTCTGCTTTGGGGAGCGTTTCTTTATTTGTCGGTCGTCTCAGAGCGTAACAGCGCGCTTTTCGGTATCGCAGCTTGCGCGTCGATCATGATCAATTACGGAAGCCTTGCGGTCAGTCCGCGTATTATCTGGGCCGCCCGCGGAGCATGCGCCCTGTTTGTTATCGTGATGCTTCCGCTTATTGTGTCGAACTATTATTACCGCACGATCGACCCTGATCAAAAGTTCGGGTTTGGTGTTGCGGAGCGGCGGTTTCCGATAAAGGCTATGGAGTTTGTCGAGAGTCAGGGCCTGCCGAAACCTGTCATAACCAACCTCGCCGAAAGTTCTTATCCGCTGTTCAGGGAAGGCCCACAGAGCGTGTTCGTTGACGGCCGTCTGGAGGTTTACGGATCGTCGAATATCGTCAGTTCGATAAAAACCTTTTCGACCGGCGAGGGCCTGCTCGATACCGTCACTCGCCTTAATGTGTTCACACTGATAGCGCATATTGAGAACGACAACATTCTGGTCCAGCGCGTGATCAATGACCCTGCATGGACTACGGTCTATTTTGACGATTCGCATATCGTCTTCGTCCGCAATGCGCCGTCGACGCAGGCCGTCATCCAGCGTCTGAAGATAAATTGGTTAGATCCGCAGCCGGTCAAGGTCGATGCTCCAAAGCAATTTAGGGCAGATCATTTCCTTACCGGTGTTTTTCCATCAGTGGGAGACAGCGCTCCGGCGCGAACCCTCGGCAGATTGTATTTGTTGGTAAACAACAACCCGCTGGCGCAAGCATCATTTGAGGAAGCGAATCGCCAGTCGCCCGACGACCCTCAGGTTTGTTTTCCGCTCGGTGTAATGTACCGTGCGCAAAAACGCGAAGCGGAAGCCAAAAAACTGTTGGCCAAGGTGCCGAAGAGCATGATCGAGAATCATAACAACCAGGTGTTTGCGGGAACGATATACGAGGCAAATTACAATTGGCAGGCCGCGACCGATGCATGGCTTAAGGTCGCAGAACTCGGGGATAAGAGCTTCGAGGTCTATCAGCACATCGCACAGGCCGCTGTCAGTGCCGAGCGATGGGAAGCCGCGTTCACAGCATTCGATGCGATGACAAAGACGAAGCCCAACGACGTCGAACTGCTGAATAATCTCGGTGCGGTTGCCGAGAGGCTGGACCGAAGGCCGGAGGGGATCGCAGCTTTGGCAAAATCGCTTCAGCTCAAGCCTGCGCAGGCCGACGTCGCGACACAGCTAGGCCTTCTAAAAATAAAAATGGGTGATAACGAAGGCGCAAGACAGGCATTTGAACAGGCCCTGGCTGCGGATCCGTTATTTGAACCACCAAAACGGTATTTAGCAAAACTTCGGGCGACGGGAGCTGTCAAATAAACTATTTTTAGTTCATTTTTCTTCCACGGATCGAAAAGAATCTTCTCTCCGCGTCAGCACGTTATATTTGAAGATATACCAGAGAGCTGCAAAGCCATCCGTACGGGCAAGCTTCTTTCCAGCCTCGTAGGTGCGAGCTTTGTATGTGATCGGGACCTCAGCGACCGGTAGATTTAGTTTCGCGACCTTGGCCGTCGCTTCGACCTCAAAACCGAATTTTTTCGACGTTATGACCATTCGGCGGACCAGATCGCCCCGAAAGGCGATGTAACACGTTTGAATATCCGACAGGCGCTGCCCGCTAAGGATATTCGAAAAAAGCGTGATCGCCTTATTGGCGACGTAGTGCAGGTAATAAGCGATATCAAGCGGCGAGTGCTTCGAGAAACGCACTCCGTAAACGATCTCGGCCTTACCGCTTATGATCGGAGCGATCACCCTCGATATTTCCGACGGATCGTATTCGAGATCGGCGTCCTGAACGATAACCACTTCACCTTTTGTCATCGCAAAACCGCGTTTGATCGATTCGGTCTTGCCGATATTTTTTTCGTTTCGGACTAGGGTTATGTTGTTGTTTGCGCCGGCGAGAGTGCAGGCGATCTCTGCGGTTTTGTCAGTCGAGCAATCGTCGATGATTATCAACTCCGCGAGTTCCGGAACGGCGAGGACGCTTTCGATTATTTGAGCTATCGTATCCTGCTCATTGAACGCAGGCATTACGACCGACAAACACCGCTCGTGCGGAAGTAGACGGGGTGTTTTGTTGTCTTGCTCTTGATACTGCTGGTCGTTCAGGATGCGCGGTTACTCCATTTCGCTCTCGTCGATATCAAAATTCGCATAGACCTTTTGCACGTCGTCGTTGTCGTCGAGCGCGTCGTAGAGCTTCATCATTGTCTTGGCATCGCCGCCTGTCAGGGCAATGTAGTTTTGCGGGATCATCGACACCTCTGCCGCCTGCGGTTCGATGCCGGCGGCACGGATGGCGTCGTTGACAGCGTCGAAGTTATCCGGCGCGGTGAATATCTCAAAAACGTCGCCTTCGTCCTGCATGTCGTCCGCACCGGCGCCGACGGCGATCTCAAAAAGCTCGTCCTCACTCTTGGCCGATTTATCGACGACGATGTAACCCTTCTTATCGAACATCCATCCAACCGAGCCAGCTTCACCCATGTTACCGCCGTTCTTTGAAAAAATATGGCGAATTTCGGCGACCGTTCGGTTGCGATTGTCGGTCATCGCCTCGACCATGACCGCGACGCCGTTCGGCCCGTAGCCCTCGTAGGTGACCTCATCGTAATTCGCTCCTTCTCCTTCGCCCATGCCACGTTTGATTGCGCGGTCGATCGTGTCGTTCGGCATATTCACGGCTTTGGCGTCTGAAACAGCCTTGCGAAGCCGTGCATTTGCATCAACATCGCCGCTTCCGCCCGTGCGGGTGGCGACGGTGATCTCCTTGATCATCTTGGTAAAGATCTTGCCGCGCTTGGCGTCAAGCGCGCCTTTTTTGTGCTTAATTGAGTGCCACTTGGAATGTCCTGACATTTGTTAAAAACCTTTGTTTTGTTGAAGTAAATTCGAATAGACGAATATATCACGCCGGTTTTTAGCGTGCAAAATGCCCGATGTCGTCCGTCCACCGGATCTCCCGGATATGCGCCTTGTTGCGCAGAACATTTTGGATAAGATCGCAAAGTTCAGACCGCATAGGTGAGTCCTTTGATCCAAATACGGTCCATCTACGCACCTTCTCTACTGTGATCAGCCAATCTGCTTGAGCTTTGCCGATCGACTCATCCATGATCCCAAAGCCAACGACGAATTTTTCACCATTAGTTTCGGCCAAAACCGCCCAGCCCCAGTCTTCTTGAAACGGCTCGCTGAATGTAAATTTGCCGCCACTTGCCGCTTCAACGAACCACTGAGCCAGATCTTCACCAAAACACCTGTCGTTGATGAAGTGGGGCTTAGCTTCCTTACTTTCGAAAATATCCGTCGTAAAAGAAATTTGGCTCTTCATTGGATCACTTCCTCAAATCTCGATTGTGACAGGTTTGCGATCTTTATTCTCTTGTTCTTTGAGGTTTCACCGGCAACGATCTCGACATCGCTTTTTGAAACGCCGAATTGTTTTGCCAACAATCCGATCAATTCCGCGTTTGCTGCACCGTCAACGGGCGGCGACGTAAGCTGCACCTTGAGAGCGTCCTGATGTTCGCCGATGATCCTGCTTCTCGACGCTCGCGGAACGACACGTACCGCAAAGACGACCGCTCCTTCCTTTTCGACGATCTTCATTGAATTACAAAGATCCTCAGCACCAAGGACTGCAAAAAGCTTATCAGCAGCAGCACGATCATCGCCGAAATATCAAACATCCCGATCGGCGGGATAAGTTTCTGTACGGGCAAAAGAATGGGATTTGTAACTTTCATCACGAATGCGAGAAACGTTTTTCGAGTAAACACGAACCAAAACGAAATGAACCGGATAAAGATAAACAGCACCAAAACGCTCAACAATCCATAAAGGATGAACCCGATGATGACCATTGGATTTCCCGTCACAACGCCGCTTGTCAATCCATCAATGACAAAAAAAGTGTTGCCGATTATCTGCATCATAAAGAAGGTTAATACCAATCCGATGAGCATCGTCAAAAGCGGGGCAAGACGCGTATCTATACGATACATTGCGAAAAATCTCGCTGCGGGATAAACCCATCGTTCCGTCACCTTTCGCACCTTAAACCCAAACCTGCCTATCTTTCCGAACGGATTTGGATCGGAATAATTAAAGATCATCCGCAGGATCAGCATGCCCAGAAAAATGCCGAACAGCGACCAAACGATGATGAAAACGACCGGATAAATTAAAGTGGTAAGCATAATTTAGCCACAGAGAACACAGAGGTCACAGAGAAATTTGTTTGGTTGCCTCGCGCTCCCCAAAGATTGCGGTTCCAACGCGAACGACAGTTGCACCTTCCTCAATTGCGACCTCGAAATCGTGGCTCATTCCCATCGAAAGCTCCCCGTTTGGTAAAACCTCGTCCCGAATTACTCTCAGCCGTTTGAAAAAAGGCCGTGTCTTTTCGGGATCATCAAAAAAGGGCGGCAGAACCATAAGACCGTCAAAACGCAGGCGTTTGCAGGTTTTCAAATACGCGGCAAGAAAAGGCAGTTCATCCTCGTTCGCACCCGATTTCATTTCTTCCCCGGCGAGATCGACCTGAACCAATACAGACATCTCACCGCGCCCGTCTTCTGTACAAATACGCTCAAGCCGTTCTGCCAGTTCAAGCGAATCGACCGACTGAATCACGTCAAAAAGCTGCACTGCGCGGCGAGCTTTGTTCGATTGCAGATGCCCGATCAAATGCCATTCGGCAGCATCGCGGCCAAGCTCCGTTATTTTCGATTCGGCTTCCTGAACCTTGTTCTCACCAAAGACGCTGATTCCGGCATCGATCGCAGAGCTTACAACCGGTGGCGGATGAGTTTTGCTGACCGCAACCAATTTTACCTCGTCGGGTTTTCGGCCGACGCGCGCTGCCGACGCGGCGATCCGCTGCCGGATCTCGGCAAGATTTGATGTTATGTCGGCCAACACACCGTCCAATATACCAAATCGACTGTGGCAGTTTTGAATTTGGCTTGAGTTTTGTGAGGCGAATTCGTATCATCAATGTTCGCCCCGAACGAGCGGACGTGGCGGAACTGGTAGACGCGCAGGTCTCAGAAGCCTGTGGCCGCGAGGCCGTGGAAGTTCGATTCTTCTCGTCCGCACCATCCTCTAGATTCAAATTCAACCTTCGAGGGTTCCTTTGCGTTCTTTGCGCCTTTGCGTGAAACTCGTTGCTGTGCGTAATGAGTTCATAAAAGCAATAAGGGACCATCAGACTGCGTTCGAGTTCGATCTTCAGGACGATGCGATCCAGCGCCTCGCCGTTTATTATGATTTGGTTCAGGAACACAACCCGCTGCTTCATCTCGTCGCACCATGCACGGCCGAAGAGTCTTTCCAGCACAGTGGGATCCGAAGCTTGGAATTCACGTGACTTGAAGTCGCGGCCGCACTGACCCTATAGTGAGTCGTATTAATTTAAATCATACCAACATGGTCAAATAAAACGAAAGGCTCAGTCGAAAGACTGGGCCTTTCGT
>JADMIO010928625.1_pt1 | contig 29318 bp, 26 predicted proteins | sample 8958161 | NCBI WGS metagenome assembly JADMIO01 (sample SAMN16585339, study PRJNA669376) | soil metagenome | isolation source: Crop rotation soil | place: USA: Cullars Rotation, Alabama | collected 2011 | reverse complement strand
CGCGACAACTTGTCCACGTGGAATTCTAAGCTTAGGATCCCAATGTGCTGGAAAGGTCCAGCATAAGTTCGCTGTATCCGCGGATGACGGTAAGCAGGTTATTGAAGTCATGGGCAACACCGCCTGCGAGTCTTCCGACGGCTTCCATCTTCTGCGACTGGCGAAGCTGCTCTTCGAGTGCGCGCCGCTCGGTGACATCTTCCGCGATCATCTCGAAGCCTTCGATGACGCCCGAGCTGGTCTCGATCGCTCGACCACTGAGGCGCACCGTCATCGGCTTACCATCTTTGCGCTTCCATTTCACTTCTACGTTTTCGATACGTCCCTGACGGGGGTGCTGACGGATGAGCCGGTCGCGTTCTGCGGGATCGAAATAGACATCGCGAGACATCTGAAGCGCCAGCAATTCTTCCGCTGATTCATATCCGAGCATGTTGACCATTGCCGGATTGACCTCGAGGAAGCTTCCATCGGCGCTGGACCGGTAGATACCGTAGACCGCGCTCTGGACCAGCGAACGCGTACGGGACTCTGAAGCACGAAGTGCGTCCTGGTGTCGCTTGCGCAAGATCGCATTCGCCACGTGCTGGGATACGAAGTTCAACATCTCCAGATCGCCTTCGGTGTAACGAACCTCTTCGCTGTAGCTCTGGGCCACGAGGACGCCGAGACAATGCGCCCCACTCCTTAAGGGCGCCCCCATCCAATCCACGAACATGGATCCGATGAGGTCAACTTCTCCTTGCTTTTGCAATTCTTCCATCATGTTCGAATGCACCAGGATGGGATGGTCCTTACGCAGTACGTATTCCGTAAGTCCCTTCTGGGGAGGGAACGAGCCTTTGGGCGCATCGTCGTGCTCATCCACGTAGTAGGGATAACTCATCAGCCCTAACTTTTCATCGTAGAGCGCGATGTAGAAGTTACGCGCATCAATGAGCTCACCAACGATCATGTGCACGGCAGCAAAGAATTCCTGCAGGTCTTCCGCGACGTTGGCCCGGTCGGCGATGCGATAAAGCGCCCTCTGCATCTGCTCCACACGCTTACGCTCTGTGATGTCGAACGCGGTTCCGAGAATGGCTGTGTCACCGCCGAATTGAATAGTGCTGGCGCTAAAGTCCACCCACTTTGTCGTGCCCGATTTGTGCCGGATCCGATACTCGTACCGGTCATAGAGGCTCGGTCCCGCCACGCGCTCGAGGGCCCGCGTCCTCACGAACTCGTGGTCCGCGGGATGGACCAATTCGAACGGATCCATGTTTAAAAGCTCGTCAGAGGAATAGCCGCTGATCTGCTCCGAGGCGCGGTTCACATATAGGAACCTGCGGTTGTTATGGATGTAGATCGCGGACGAGGCCGTCTCGGCCACGGCGCGAAAGCGGCTTTCGCTTTCCATCACCGCCTCTTCCGCTTCTTTTCGTTCCGTGATCTCCACCAGCGTGCCCTGAATCGTCTCCGGACGTTCTGCTGTAGCTTCGATCAACGCAGCATTTTCCAAGACCCACATGGGAGAGCCGTCTCTGCGCTTCATCTTCGATTCAAGGTTTGTGAGCACTTTTGCCTTGCGAAGACGAGCGATGAAGTCAGTTCGGTCCGTGTTCGAGCGGTATAACTCACTCGCCGGACTCTTCATAATGTGGTCGCGGTCGTTGTATCCGAAGATGTGCGCGAAAGAATCGTTGCAATCGAGAAGACTGCCTTCGAGTGTGCTGACAAATACGCCTGCCAGGTTTCGCTGGAAGAGCTGACGATATCTCTCTTCCGAGCGTCTCAATTCGTTTTCCGCGTTCTTGCGCTCACTGATATCGCGGCAACTGACCACCACGCCAGTGATCTGGTTTCCATTGAAGATGGGATTGCTCACGGCCTCGAAAGGCAACCAGCGGCCATCCTTGTGACGAAGGCGGACTTCCAGCGGCGCGAGCGCGTGATCGCGGGTAAAACGATCCTGGAAACGGGAGAGTAGGAAGGGCCTATCGTCAGGATGGCAAAGATCAAAGGCGTTTTGACCCATGATCTCTTCCCGGGAATGGCCCAGAGAACGAGCCAAGGATGGGCTGGGGTATTTGACCGTACCGTCGATCTCAAGGATGCCGATCACGTCCGAACTGCTCTCAATGACTGTGCGGAACAGTTGTTCGCTCTGGGCCAGTGCCTCCTGCGCCTGCTTTCTAGCGGTGATATCCACTGCGAGGACTACTGCGGCGACGGAGCCACCTAGCTCCAAGCTCTTAGCCGTGAACTCGACCCAACGAATGCCACCATCTTTACGAGCTATCCTGAAATCAAAAGTCTGCTCCACGGGACTGCCACTCATTCGAGCAAGCGCGCGTCGTTTAACTTCTTCCCGATGTTCAGGTGCAGCAAGATTCCAGAACGGCCATATCGCCATCAATTCTTCATAGGGATATCCCGAGAGTTCGCTGGCGCCCGGGTTGGCATAGATCAGGCGGTCACCCTGATAGATGATGATGGCGCAGGGAGCATTCTCAGTGACGCCGCGGAAACGCGCTTCGCTCTCACGTAATGCTGCCTCATTACGCAAGCGTTCGGAGATGTCACGTCCGATCCCTTGCACTGCGATGGGAACACCGTCCTTATAGATCAAACGCGTGCTGAGTTCGATCGGAACCCGACGACCGTCCTTCGCATTCGCAATGATCAAGTAAGGATTCGGCGTGGGCCTGCCGGCGATCTTCGCGGCAGTAGAGGCTTTGGCCTTGGCGAGTTCGTGGTCGTCAAGGAGGCCACTTACATTCAGCGTCAGAGCTTCAGTCTTGCTGAAGCCGAAGATGCGGACGGCAGCCTGGTTTATGTAGGTAAAGTTCCCTTCGATGTCATGAACGTAAATGACGTCATTCGCGTTCTCTACCGCGTCACGCATGTCCTCTGGGGCAAGTCCGCTATAAACGTGGGACTTCGCGCGCTTCGCAGCCGTAGCAACTCCGTTGGGCACGGACTTATCGACGCCTTCAGCGATGCGAGTCGGACTTTTCGTCGAGCTGGTCTTGGGCTTTTGGCCCATGTTTCTCTCCCAAAACGAGCGTTAGAGGGCGGATTTCAGACAACGTACCCCTATATAACTCATTTTCCACAGGTTGTGAATTCAAATAACAGCCGGGAGAACCAGTGTTTCTACCTTACGGGAATCGGGTCTGGAAACCAGGGAAGAGGTTCACCGCTCACGATGGCCGCGGGATTGTGGACCACCAATGCATCTGCCGTGTCTTGACCGTGTGTCTCTGCCACGATCCTTCGCGCCTCCGAGAGTATGGGCGGGCGAAACTTCGGATCATGCGCATCGGTCGCGATCACATGCACCGCGCGTTGTTCCAGCAGCCAGTGCGCCATCTTGCGTGGTCCCTCGCCCCAATGTCCGGTGAATGAATTCGCTGTCACTTGGATGGCGCAGCCTTTTTCAGCAAATTGAATCACGCGGTCAGCGTGTCGCTGCAACATCAGATTGCGTTCCGGATGCGTGATGATTGGGCGGATGCCCATGCCCACCAAGCGTTCAAGTGACTGAAACACCGCCGGCGACATTACAAAATCACTCAACTCGACGAGCAGATAGTCTCCATCACCGATAAGGTACTCATCAGCGTCGGACATGAGCGATTGGATATTGTCGTAAGAGAAATGGAAATCGCAACCCAGTGACAGTTTGAGTCCTGTGCCGACACTAGCTTGCAGACCTTCGACAGCTTTTACGTGCGACGCGCGATCGTATCTGAATTCATCATTCGCATGCGGAGTGCAAACGATGTGGGTGATGCCATCCTGTTGCGCCACACGACACATCTCTTGCGCGATCTCCAGCGACTTTGCGCCGTCGTCAACGTTCGGCAAGAGATGGCAATGGACATCAACCATAGACAAGGATTGTACCGCTCGACGATTTTGCACATACAGATGTGCATAGCGCAGAGTTTCGTAAATAAATCACGCCTACGTTGGCAAAACCTGATTGCAGGTTAAGTACCAGTTGGGTATATTCTTGTAAACCATTCTGGAATCGCGATTTGCGCGTTATTGGCAATCTGAGTTTCGCATTCCAAAAATTGTAAGTGCTAGTCGGAGAATGTTTGTTATGTGGAAATCAGTGAAGCCCGGTGATAAGCCCTTTCCGGCGACCCAGCCCAACACGGCTGCCGTCCCCACGCCTTCGTTCGAAGCCAAAAAGGAGATTCGTCCCATGGAACCGTTCAAACAGACAGAGAGTTTTCGCGCGGATGTTGCCAACATTGGAAAATCAGTCTTGATCAAAGGCGAACTTTCCGGCAGTGAAGATCTCTTCCTTGATGGCGAAGTGGAAGGCAGCATTGATCTGGGCGATCACAATCTCACCATCGGCCCACACGGCCGGGTGCGGGCGAATGTGAAAGCGCGTGATGTGGTCATCCACGGCAAAGTCGACGGCAACGTTCACGGGACAGAGCGCGTCGAGCTGAAGCGTTCCGCGGTCCTTGCGGGGGACATCGCAACACAACGCATCGTGATTGAAGATGGGGCATTCTTCAAGGGCTCGATCGACATCAAGAAGGAAGCGAAGCCAGTCTCCACTGTGAAGGAGACGCCCAAAGCCTTTGCTGCCGCTGCGAGCGTTGAACCCAGCTTTACTCCGCAGGCGTCTTTTGCAGAAGAGAAGAAGTATTGATCTGGGCACAAGCTGCCGCTTCACAGTGGCCTGGAGCGGTGAGCGGATAGATGTCACTCTTCAAATTCTTTCGCGGTGAGCAGAGCGGTACAGGACCGTCCGCAGAGACTGCCGGTCACGGCCGCCCTACGCGCAGGTCGAGCGGTCTGGCGGAATTCAACAAGATCGTATCGAGCCAACAGGGTCTCTGTATCCTCGACTTGGGACCCACTTCGCCGCAGAATATCTCGTTGCTGACTGATCTCGGGCACCGCGTTTATAACGAAGACGTTCTTCTTGCATCGATGGATCCGGCGTTCGTCGAAAAGAAGGAAGATGGGTCGTCCACGGTGAGCCTCGATCGTTTTCTTGGCGAAAGCCTCAAGTACTCGAACCAGCAGTTCGATGCAGTACTCGCCTGGGACATTCCAGATTACTTACACGAGTCCCTGGTCAAAGCGATGGTCGCGCGGTTGGCGGCCGTGATGAAGCCTGGCGGCGTGTTGCTTGCATTCTTTCACACGAAGGACGCCGGACCGGAAGCGCCGTACTATCGGTATCACATCGCCGGGAAAGACACTTTGGACCTTCAGCGCGGGCCACAGTTCAGGTTGCAGAGAGTATTCAATAATCGCCACATCGAGAACCTTTTCCGCGAGTTTTCAAACATTAAGTTTTTCCTGGCACGTGACAACGTCAGGGAAGTGTTGGTCGTGCGCTAAGCGGTTCTCGCGCGAGTACTTCTGACCGCTAGGTCAGCCAAAGCCGGAACTCTGATCAATTCCAAAGCTACCTTGCGCAAGAGACGCTGTTCAAACATCCCTCTGATCCGCGCCGCATTGCAGTAGGCCGGTGACAGATTCTCTTCGAACTGTTTCCGATAATCGATCGCACTCTCAAAGAGCGACAAGTGTCCGCAGAGGTGCGCACTCAAGCATTCCGCCGCCATTCTTCCACTGTGGAGCGCCATTGAGATGCCGTCACCAACGAAAGGGTCGATGAAACCCGCAGCGTCCCCGACGTTCAAAATATTCTGAGCTGTCTGCACAGGAGCGAGATCGCCGAAGCTCAAGGGAAATGTTGCTACAGAATCCCCAATGGGTTTCCAATCGGCGCTTCGTTTTGCAAGATCGGAGTTGAGATGGAAGACTGAGTCCAGCGTCTTGGCGATCTGAGGAGAAACCATGGCCGCTACGTTGATTGTGTCATCGGATAGAGGCTGCACGCCGCAATAGCCGCCGTAAAAAAAATAAAGGTCCACGGATTGTGGAGCGTTTTCTTCGCGGAAGTGCTGCTTGAGTCCAAGACTGGCGTTCAGGTCGGGTCGGCGCGCGTGTTGATGAAGATTGGACCAACGTCCTGACGCGTTGATTACGGTTCGAGCGGCGAATGACTGTTGAGACGTGATTATCCGAAACGGATCGCCTCCGCTCACTTCAAGAACGCGTGAGCCAGCTAGCGCGGTGGTTCCAACTTCGGCCGCAGCTCGCCACAATGCAGCATCCATCTCATATCGGGAAATGCTTTGGGCTGACGGTCTGACCGGCAACTCTCGAACTTTGCCCCCGAGAAATATTCGGGCGCGAGTGATGGCAGCAGATTGCTCCCAGCGATGAGCATCAGGAAGAAGCTGTTTCAGTAAGGCCAAGGATTCTGAAGAGACGAATTCTCCGCATACTTTTTGCCGAGGGAAAGAGCCTGCGTCTAGTAGGAGAACAGAGTGTCCAAGCCGACTGGCGGTGATCGCCGCTGAAGTTCCTGCCGGGCCGCCGCCGATCACCGCCACATCGTAGATGCGGGTCACTTCCATAGGATGACGCCCAGGCGGAAGAGAAAGTGGTTTGAGAAGGTGACTTCTGACGCGGGAAGCCCGCGTAACATCTCACGCAGCTCGTTCGCTGTGTAGGCGCGTCTGACTGAAGCGACTGCGTCATGTGACGTGATGGGACTTCGATAAAGCAAGCGTCCGGCAGTCGCAGCTGCAAGATGCAACCGGCTGCGGCGAAGATCGTTCACGATACATGCGTGACGACTCACCCGAAGCGACTCACGCAAGAACACAGTGATCTGTGATGGCTCAAGGTGGTGAAGGAAGAGAGCGCTACCGACGACATCGAAACTTTCATCTGCAAACGGCAGATGGAAGGCGTCAGCAGCTACGGCTGACTGTTTCGCAAGATGGGAGATTGAGCGATCGGCGACCATGCACTGTAGCTGAACACCGCGCTCTCTTAGGCGCTGACTCGCTGCAGCTGCAACATCCCCAGTCGCTCCGGCGACGTCAAGAAAACTGAGAGTCTCCAATCGCTTGCGTTCGGCAACCTGAAGCAGGAGGTCGGTGGTGGTAGAGATTCCGCCGAACACTCGATTAATCCATTGCAGGTCAGCAAGGGAATCCTGTACCTCGATGTCCGAGCCGGAGTCGGTGTCCAGCAATTCGGCTACGGCAACGCGGTTCATACTCGCGCGAGTTCCTCCTCCAGAAGCTGTTTGTTGTAAAGATCGGTGTAGTAGCCGTCCTGCTTGAGCAACTCATCATGCGTTCCATATTCCACGATCTCGCCGCCATGTAGAACGGCGATGCGGTCCGCATTTTTTACGGTCGAGACGCGATGCGAAATAAGAATGGTCGTGCGCTCGTGCATGACTTCGCGCAGATGAGTGAGGATCTTTTCTTCTGTGTAAGTGTCAACGCTGGACAAAGCATCATCGAGCACCAGGATTCGTGGATTTCGGATGATGGCGCGTGCAATGGCGCTGCGCTGTTTTTGCCCGCCGCTGAGTGTGATGCCACGCTCGCCCACCATCGTCTCGTACTGTTCGGGAAAGACTTCAATGTCGCTGGCGATGCTGGCCCCGGCCGCCGCCTCCCGCACTTGCTCGAGCGATGCGGAATCCAATCCGAATGCGATGTTCTCCCGCACAGTGTCACTGAACAGAAATGTCTCTTGCGGCACAAAGCCGATGTTCTTCCGCAGCGTCGCCAGCGGATAGTCCGTGATCGGCCGACCGTCAATGAGCACGCTTCTTTCAGGAGCGTCATAGATGCGCGGAATTAGGTTGACCAGCGTTGTTTTGCCCGAACCAGTAGGCCCCACAATCGCCAGACTCGAGCCTGCAGGAATCTTCAGGTTGATGTGCCCCAAGACACGGTCTTTCGTCTCGCTCGTCGGATTGTCGTCAGCCGGAAAGCTGAAGTTAAGGTTTCTGAACTCGATCTCACCACGGAGTGAGGTTTCCTTGCCAGCCAAATCTTGTGCAACGCGGTCATCCGAAACAACGGGAGTTTCGAGGATAATCTCATTGATCCGGCCCATCGACGCAGTGCCGCGCTGATAGATGTTGATGACCCAACCGAGCGCAATGATCGGCCAGGTCAGCTGCACCATGTACATGTTGAAGGCGACGAAATCACCCGCCGATATGTGGCCCAGCAACACCTCACGTCCGCCTAGCCACAAAACCAGAACTATGGCGAAGCCGAGCATGGTCTGCAATGTGGGCCATAACATGCCCATCAGTTGGACAAGCTTGAGACTGCGCTTGATGTACTCGCGGTTTGAGGTTGCGAATGCTGCTGCTTCCGCTCTCTCTTGGACGTAGGCACGGATCAGGCGGGCACCGGAGAAGTTCTCCTGCGCGCGGGCCGAGATATCAGAAAAAGTTGCCTGAATCTTCTCAAACCGCTCGTGAATGCGTCTGCCGAAGTACTGAATAAGGATGCTGACTGCCGGCAGTGGAAGGAATGCATACAGCGTCAACTTATGGCTGATGCCCCACATGAAGGCCAGCGAACCCGCCGTGAAGACGATCGTGTTCGCGGAATACATGATGGCTGGTCCAAGCATCATGCGTACGGCGTTCAGGTCGTTCGTCGTCCGCGCCATGATGTCGCCGGTGCGTGTGCGCTGGTAATAATCGTAGGAAAGAGACTCCAGATGCTTGAACAGGTCATTTCGCAGATCGAATTCGATGTCGCGTGAAATGCCGATCAATACCCATCGAGTCAGAAATTGGAATAACCCTTTCGCTAGCGCGATGGCGAGAATCAACAGCGAGTATGTCAGAAGTTTATCGCGTGTCACTCCCTTAGTCAGGTCGTCGACAGCTCTCCGAATGACCTGCGGGAATAGGACCCAGATCCCGTTAGTTAGCAGTAGAGAGAGCCCGCCCCAAAGGAAAGGGAACCTGTATCGCCAGAGGTAAGGAGTGAGCGGCCTTAAGCGTCCCAACATGTTACTTGTGTAGATGATAGCTGATGGCGTCGCGCCGCACTTTAAGCGCTAGGTGGGAACTTTGAGAATCAGATAGCCGCCTGCAAGGCCGAAGAGCAAATCCGGCGCCCAAGCCGCGAGAGCAGCGGGCAGGTAGTTGATGTTCCCTAGCACTTCAAAGAAGTTGGAAGTCACCAGGTAGATGATCGCAATCGCCAACGCAACTGCTACACCCGTCAAAGCTCCGCGCCGTCCGGCCATCAACGAGAATGGAACCGCGAGAATTGCCATCACTACGGCGATCGCAGGATAAGCCAGCTTCTTCTGCAATTGGACGCGCAGTCGCACTACATCGAACCCGCTTTGCTGCAGATCCTGGATGTACGCCTGCAACTCACTGTAATTCATCTCGGACGACTGCTTTACGTCCTTCTTGAAGTAGGTTGGCGGCTCGTTCAAGTCAGGAAAGGTAGAAGCGTCAAACCGGCGGTAGTCTCTCACCGCGTCGCCAGCGATCTGGCGTTCCCATCCGGTCTCAAAGATCCAACCTTGCAGGTCTTTTTGCCAGTGCGCGTGATTCGCGTAAATGCGTTGAGTGATGGCAAAGGTGCGCGGCTCAAACTTGAATGCTGAGACGCCAGAGAATTCGTTCAATTCACCATCAAAGTGCTGGTAGTAGTAAATCTCATTGTTCGCGCCAAAAATCCATTTGCGGTCAGGGCGGAGGAACGTTTGCGCCGGCTTGCCTTTGATGCTGTTGCGGATCGCTTCCTGACGGGTATTGGCCTCGGGCAGATAGTACTGGTCAAAGAGATACAGACTTACCGACACCGCTGCTGCTATCGCCAATACGGGCACTATCACGCGGTAGATACTAATGCCCGTCGCCTTCATTGCCGTCAGCTCGTTTGTCCGGTTCATGACGCCGAACGTCACTAGCACTGCGATCAAAACGCTCAATGGCGTCATGAGGTACAGCATCCATGGCGTTACATTCCACAGATAAGCACCCACTACTGACAGGGGAACATGGTTCTTGATGATGTCGCCCAATAGTTCAAAGAATGTGAAGATGAGGGTGAGGACGACGAATGAGGCCAGCACAAGCCCGAGGTATCCGAGGAAAGTGCGCAATATGTAATTGTCCAGTATCAAAGGGAACCGGTTGGGACTGACGGTGCTTTCTCGGGAGAGTCGTATGGCTGCGCGACGCTCTTCCTGAACCTCAAAGTCGTCTTCACGCTTGCGGAAGCGAGACACAACGCTCTCCGCCCAAGAAACAAGCGCTCCAACGTCGAGTGAAGAGCGGTCGACCCAACGTAGAAACAGAATTCCGGTGATGGCGAACACAATGTTCGCTATCCACACAGCGGCAGCGGCGGGCAATTTGCCTTGCCGCGATAGCGCGACGCCCATCGCAAGCAGGAAGTAGTAGACGAAGACCAGCACAATGGTCAGGACGAACCCAGTAGACTTCCCACCCTTCTTGGACGACAAACCGAGCGGAATCCCGACGAGCGTAAGGACAAGGCACGCAGTCGGTAGCGCCAGCCGGCGGTGGAACTCCGTCATATACCACCGGGCCTTGGCCGGATCGCGGTCATTCGTTCGCGCTAAAAGTTCAGACGTCTGCAACTCTGCCGCAGGAGGATCACGTGGCTTGCTGGGATCCGCCGTCGGCAGATCGATAGGAATGTCTGTCTCGGCAAACGTGCTGATGTTGTATTCCGTAGGTGCGCGCGGATTCGTCTCATGGCGCGAGCCGTTCACCAGGTGAAGCCGTATGGAATTCGGGCTCTCATTCGTCACGATGGCTTTTTCCGCCAGTGTGATGACCGGCGCAGCCGGATTGCGGATGTCTGCCAGGAAAACGTTGTCCCAAACACCGGCCGTGCTCGATGCCTTCACATCCTGAACGTAAAGCACATAGTTTGGGAAATTCTCATAGAAAACTCGTGGCTGCACGATCGAACTTGCGGTGGACCCTTTGAGCGAATCTTGCAGACGGACCAAGGCGGCGGCCGAACGCGGTGCAATTACCACGCTGTTCAGCAGAGCGAGCAGCCAGATTGTGATGGCGAAGATCGAGATGATACTTACAAACGCAGACGCGCCCACACCACTCGCACGCATGGCTGTGACTTCGCTGTCAGAAGCCAGGCGGCTGAGCCCGATGAGAATGCCGACCAGCACCGCCATTGGTAAGGTGTAAGTGAAAGCCGCAGGCAACGTAAGGAAAAAAAGCTCCGCGACGCTGGGCAGCGGAGCGCTATTCCTGACGATAAGTTCCAGGATGCTGCCCAAATTCTTCATGAAGATGACGAACGTAAATACACCCGCGCCCAGCGCAGCGTGGGAAATCACTTCCTTCAGAACATATCGGGTCAGAATGCGCACGGTTTGATTAGGAGTCTAGCATTTTAGACTTCAGTCACGGTTCGCCATTAACAAGGCGGCTGGAAAGAAAAAGCCGCAGACTTTTCGTCTGCGGCCTATGTCCGCTCTGTGACGATTAATTAGTTGTTGTCAGCAATGCGGGTACGGTTTCGGTATCCGCTCGATGGAGTCACCGTCACTGGGCTGCGCAGCGTGAAGCTCAATACCGTCTCAGGGTTCAAGACGATCTGCTGTCCATGCGTCACCGCTTGGGCTCCGGTACCGACGCCAGCGCCGATTCCTGCGCCGATCGCCGCGCCTTTACCGCCTCCCGCAATCGCACCGATGATCGCACCCGCCGCTGCACCTCCGCCTACTTTGGCTGCAGTATTCTTGCCGCGCGAAGCGCCAGTCTTGCTCCACTGGTCAGTAACGATACGGTACGCGTGCCCGCCGAAGCTGACCTTCGTCAACTGCAGCGCCAGAAGGGAAGAGCCTTCGAACTTACCCGCACTGCGCACATCAGCAACTCGTCCCTGAATGTCAGCGTGCTCGGGGATCACGACTTTTCCGTCGACTTCGATGGGGGCGTCTAGTGTCGCACTAAACGTGTCACCCACCTGTGCCCGTGATGTGTCGATCGGCTCAATGGTGCGAATGCTGAATATCGCGCCTGATGGTACGGTTACATCCGCGATGACCGGAGGCGCGGGCGTTGGGGCGGGAGCTGATGGTGGAGGCGCCATTGCTACCTGATTATTTGTGCTCTCCGTTTGTGCCGGCGTTGTAGGCATAGGAGCGGTGCGAACCTTGTTACCTGTGCCGCGAGTAGAAGTCGCGCGCCGAGGCGTCTGGGCAGGTTCCAGTGGCGTGGCTTCAGCCATTCCGTTTGCAGTCGAAGAGACGACAAGATTGTTCAACACGGTCTTCACGCCATCGACTTGGGAAGCATCATTCCCAGCAGCCACGCGCTCTGTCTCAGAGCCCACCGTTCCGCTCAGCGTGATCACGCCATTGCTCGCGCCCACCGCGATCTGCTTATTCGGCAGAGCGGGGTCAGAATTGATCTTGTTCTGGATATCAGCCGCTACTTGGCTGTCAGTTCGCGGGTTAGCGGACTGGTCCTTATTGCAGCCGACGGCCACCAGCAGAAATAGCAACCCTGCAATGGCCATCGAGAAATGAGAGACCTTAGTTCGGCTCATAAACGCTCCTTTGCTGAACACTATAAGAACACTGAAAATGGCGGATTGTTTCTATTAGATGCGAGTAGCTGCCAGCCAGCAGCCTGATAGACGAGAAATATGAGCGGCAGGTTAACTGCCGCTGCTGCTATGACTTTGAGGTGAAGAGTGAAGCCTTCGATTTTGCTTCTTCACGGGCTCTTCGCAAGTCTGCCATGTCGCCCAGCACGATAATGATGATCCCCGGTTTCATCGTTATTGAGTCCGGCGGATTGACCCAGAGGCTCTGGCTTACCTCAGGTGCGTGCTTCACGGCCATTGGGAGCAGGTTGAACTTGGTACGCAGTCCTAGTTCGCCTAAGGGCTTGCCGACCCATGATGAACCCTCGGCGACTTGGATTTCCTCGATTCTCAGCGTCCGCGACTGCTCCTTCAACATGAGGTCAAGGAATCCGACCACGTGCGGACGCAATACTTCGCTGGCAAGCCTCAAGCCGCCGATATGGTTCGGAGATACGACCGAATTTGCCCCCGCCTTCATAATGCGCTCGGAGAACTTCAGGTCAGTGCATCGCGCCACGATGCGGATATTTGGGTTCTTCTGCCTCACCATCACCGTCACGACCAGGTTTTCTTTGTCTTGGGGAAGTGTCGTAAGAAGGCCCGTCGCGTGATTCAAGCCGGCACTCTCGAGCACTTCCTCGTCTGTGGCGTCGCCGATGATGTAGAGCATGTCGGGGTCAGCATTCTTAACGTGCTCGCGAAAACGCTTGATGCCCTCTTCCTGGTGTTCGATGACTACATAAGGAGTCTTCGTCTTTTGCAGCTCGGCGACGGCGTGACGGCCGGTGTCGCCGATCCCGCAAACGATGTAATGGCCTCTAAGTTGTTTGATCTGATTCAGCATCTTGCGTCTCCGAAACATATCACGGTAATCGCCCTCTACCAGGAAAGCGGTGACCGAAGAGAATACGTAGGCCGTGATCATGACTCCGAACAAGACCACGAAAATGTTGAATACCCGAAGTAATGGATGTTGGCTGGTGTCCACGACCTCGCCGTATCCAACACCTGCCAGGGTGATGACGGCCATGTAAAGAGCTTGCAAAAAGGTGACGTCGGACCCGCCCAGCATCATGTAACCCGAGATGCTGACCGTCGTTAAGATCAAAAGCAGTAAGGCTGCAAAGATGATCCGGCGGCGGAGTTCCATAAGGTCGAAGAGGTCTTAGGTCGGTGTGAGAAACCGGCGAGAATGTTAGCACAGCCCCTTCGTAACTCTAAGAAAACTCTCACATTTCCGTGATTCTGTGGTAAAAAATCGTGTGCAACAAGTCAACGCTTTCATCATCGCCGGCGGCAAAAGTTCCCGCATGAAGCAGGGTGTGGAGATGCCTTCATCGGACAAGGCATTTCTTACCGTGGACGGTCGCTATCTGATCGAGCACGCTATCCATCAAGCGCGCGTTGCAGATGATATTTACATCGTCGGTCCCAAAGACAAGTTCTCAGCCTACGGCCGCGTAGTGTTAGACATTTTCCCTGACGCTGGCCCTCTTGGCGGTATCCACGCCGCGCTAAAGAAGTCCCGCGCTGAGTTGAACCTGATGCTGCCGGTCGATATGCCATTCATGCAGCGCGAGTTCCTTCGTTATATGCTTGCGGAAGCGCTTAAGAATTCCGCGATGGTCACTGTGCCAACCATGAATGGAAGACTGCAACCTCTTTGCGCGGTTTACCGGTGTGAATTTGCTGTGTTGGCCGAAGCCGCATTGAAGGATGGCAAGCACAAGATCGACCAACTCTTTCCCAAGTACGGCACCGCATTCATTGATATCGAGACAGCCCAGATGAAGGAAAAGGGTTTCGACGCCGCTATGTTCGACAACATCAACTCCCCCGACGATTACGAGAAGGCTGCGCAGCGTCAAGTGCCGTGGAGAAAGGCTTCCACCTCCTATGAGTAACAACGCGGCCGAGCCCTACATCGAGTTTCGCGATGTCTCCAAAGCGTTCGGCAGCAACCGAGTGCTGGATCACGTGAACTTTTACGTCATGCCGGCTGAGACCCTATGCATCCTTGGACGCAGCGGCGTGGGCAAATCGGTTTCGTTGCACACGATCATGGGTTTTCTAAAAGCAGACGCAGGAGAGGTCTTCGTCTCTTACGAGAACATCACGAACTACTCCGAGCAAGAGATGGAACGCATCCGTAAGAAGGTCACTATGGTCTTTCAAAACGGCGCGCTGTTCGATTCGCTTACTGTGGGAGAGAATGTCGCATTTCCCCTGCGCGAACGCCGCGACTTAGACGAAGAACAGATCTATCAGGTAGTGGACGGCTTGCTTGACATGGTTGGCGTGAAGCCGATGCGGGAACTGATACCGTCAGATCTATCCACCGGAATGAAACGCTCTGTCGCGATCGCTCGCGCGCTGGCAGCGCAGCCCGAATGCATCCTATATGACGAACCGACGACGATGGTCGACCCCTTGATGGGGAACCTTCTCGGCGATCTCATCCAGAAGTTAAAACATCAGCTGAAGCTGACCAGCATCGTAGTGACCCATGATATGCGATTTGCGCAAAAGCTCGCCGATCGCGTCGTGTTCCTCCATGAAGGCAAAGCAATCTTCTTTGGCACGATGGAAGAGATGGAAAAGAGTGACCATCCAATTCTGAGAGAATTCCTTGAGTTGGATATGCTCGTTCTGCCGAGCTAGCTAGAATCCTTCTTGCAGCAGTTTTTCAACCGTGATGCCACCGGACCCGATCCGCTTCTCCGCATACTTGGCTAGGACGTCAACTTCGACGTTAAGCGAAGCACCAGGCTTCAATGTTTTCAGGTTCGTGGCGGAGTAGGTATGCGGAATGATAGCGATCTCAACGGTCGTATCTGTTATCGCGGCGACCGTCAGCGAAACGCCTTCGATGGTGATAGAGCCCTTCTCAACAACATACCGTTCTAATTCCGCGGGAAGTTCGAGCTTCATTCGCCAATCTGAGCCCTTGCGAATCTTTTCGAGTGAAGCCAGCTTCGCCACGCCGTCGACGTGCCCTTGGACAATGTGACCACCCAACGGGCTACCTGCCGCAAGTGGCAGTTCGAGATTCACTGTCGACCCGGGTGCCAAATGGGCGAGGGAAGTTCGCGCGATAGTCTCCGCAGCAAGGTCTGCTGCAAATGAATGCTTCGTGATGTCGAGAGCGGTCAAACAGACCCCGCTGACTGCGACACTGTCTCCTGTACGCAACTTCCGCGCAATCTTTTCCGCGGAGATCACGATACGTCTGGCGCCATTACCTTTGCTCGCGCTTTTGACATAGCCAGTCTCTTCGATCAAGCCGGTGAACATGGCTACTCGCCTTTCTCCACGAGTTGGGGACCGACCTTATCCGACACATAGGGAGGATGTGGTGCGTAGGGATCGCGTAAGTAGCCTTCGACGGCGAAGTCTTCGCCGAAACGATGGATCGTGAGTGAACGCACGCGCGCGGCTTCATCCATGCGCAGAAAACCCTCGCCGCTGGCGAATGGGACGGCTCCGGTACCGGCAAGGATCTTCGGTGCGTAGTAAAGAAAAACCTTGTCTACAATGCCCGCCGCCAACGCGGCCCAATTGATCATGGCTCCGCCTTCGATCAGCAGGCTCGTGATCTGCATCTGCCCAAGTCGCCTTACCAGCTTCCACATATCCGGACGTCCGCTGGCAGATTTAATGGGACGCGCCCCAACGACGTTCAAGTCTTCGAAATGATAAAGAGGCAATTGCTCCACTTTGATCCCGCGCGACTCCAGTTCTTGCCTGCGTTTCTCGTCCGCTAGCGCGCAGAAGATCAGCAGGTCGTCTTTGGCCGTGGTGACCAGCTTTGAGTCGAGAGGGATGCGTAGCCTGGAATCGATGATGACGCGCAACAAAGGCCGTCGGCGCGGCAAACCGGTTCTGTCAGTAAGCAAGGGATTATCCGCCAGCACCGTGTTCACACCGACCAGTATCGCGTCCGAAGCATGTCGAAGTTCCTGAACGTGTGCGCGTGCGGGTTCGCTGGTGATCCATCCTCCGCTGATGCGATGATCACCTTTGGCATAGCCTCCCTCGGGTGGCGGAGCCGCGATCTTCCCGTCGAGCGTCATCGCCGTCTTCAGTGTGACAAATGGCCGGCGCGATTGAATGTATTCTGCGAATGCCTCATTGAGCTTGCGTGCTTCGTCGCGCAGTTCATCGTCGGCATGCGACACTTCCAGCCCTGCCTCGCGTAGCTGCTGGAGCCCTTTTCCCGAGACCGCTGGATTGGGGTCCTCCATCGCCACTACAACGCGCTTTACTCCGGAAGCAATAACCGTAGATGTGCAGGGGCCGGTTCGTCCCGTTGTGCAACAGGGTTCGAAGTTGAGATAGAGCATGCCTCCGCGGGCGCCTTCACCGGCGGATTCCAACGCTATGACTTCCGCGTGTTTCTTGCCTTCGTAGGTGTGGGTTCCTTCTCCTACGACCTTCCCATTTACGTCGACAACGACGGCTCCCACCATCGGGTTGGGCGATGCGAGGGCGACACCCTTTCGCGCGAGTTCTAAAGCGCGTCGCAAGTGCTGCTTGTCTGTCGCAGATAGTGTCTCTTGCGTCAATTGAATAAACCGTCCACGAAAGCCTGTGGGTCAAAGGGAAGCAAGTCCCCGATCTTCTCACCGACTCCCACATATCGCACGGGCAGATTCAACTCCTGCGAGATGGCTACCACCACTCCACCCTTCGCCGTACCGTCGAGTTTAGTCAGTACGATCCCGGTCACTCCCGCGGCTTCAGTGAAGAGGCGGGCCTGCTGCAAGCCGTTTTGTCCGGTAGTTGCATCCATCACGAGTAAAGTCTCGTGAGGTGCGCCTGGGACGATGCGTTGAGCCGTGCGTCGCATCTTGTCTAACTCAGACATCAAATTCGTCTTCGTGTGGAGACGGCCAGCAGTGTCGACGATCACGCAATCTGTGTTCCTTGCTTTGGCAGCTTCCAGCGCGTCAAACAAGACAGCGGAAGGATCGCCGCCAGGTTTGGTCTTGATGACTTCCACACCTGTTCGACTGCCCCAAACCTCAAGCTGTTCGATCGCTGCGGCGCGGAATGTGTCGGCGGCACAAAGCAGCACGGTTTGACCTTCACGGCGGACGGCATTTGCGAGCTTGCCGATGGTTGTCGTCTTGCCTACGCCATTCACGCCCACGACTAGCACCACCTCAGGTCCTTCGGCGCTGCGCGGTGGCTTCGCGGGAGTCTGAGTCAGAATGTTCAGGATCTCTTGCTTCAGAAGCCGTTTCAGTTCGGCAGCGTCGGCGATCTGTTTGCGGTCCGCCTTTTCGCGTAAGGACTCCAAAATTTTGTGGGTCGTGCTGATGCCTAAGTCCGCCGAAACCAGGGAGGCCTCAAGTTCATCGAGTGTGTCGGAATCGATCTGCTTGTTGAAGGAGACGATGTCTTCGATACGCTCGCTCAGGTTTTCGCGAGTGCGCGTGACCGCTTGCTTCATGCGGTCGAAGAGGCTTGTCTTCTCCTCTTGATTTTCCGGTTTAAGGCTGCCAAACAGGGTCTGAATCATAGGAACAATGAAAGCCATCGGGAATCGACACGATGGCTCGACCTTCAATTATATAGAAGAGATTTTGTGGGCTAAGGCTGAGATTCCGCGGCCGGTGACGTGGACTCCGTGGCCGTCGCGGCTGCCGCTTGCTGCTCTGAAACGATTCCCGCACGATGCAGCCTCAGCCCGCCACGCTCGAAGACTGCCGTTATCGCGGCTACGACGCGCGGATCGAACTTGGTGTTCGCAAGCGAGTTGATGATGCGCACCACATACTCGGGATCCATTGCGGCCTGATACGGACGGTTCGTGGTCATGGCGTCGAACGTGTCGGCCACCATGATGATGCGTGGCATGACGGGGATACCATCGCCCTTCAGGCCATAGGGATAACCGCGACCGTCAAGAGATTCGTGGTGCATCTCAATGCCCGGGATCATCTCCTTGAGCATGGCTACCGGTCGAAGAATGGTTCCGCCTTTGACCGTATGCGTCTTCATGATCTCGAACTCTTCTGGAGTAAGCGCGCCAGGTTTCTTCAGAATGCGATCTTCGATTCCGATCTTGCCGACGTCGTGTAGTTGCGCTGCGATCCGCACGCGCTCGACTTCTTCGGTAAGCAGTCCCATCTCTTTTGCGAGAATCACGGAATAGCGGGTGACGCGATCTGAGTGACCACGCGTGTACGGGTCCTTTTCGTCGACTGCGCCGGCGAGCATCTGGATCGAACTCAGGAACAGCGCTCGGTTTTGTTCCGCAGCCCGCTTCAGTTCGAAGACGAACTGCTCCAGATCATGAGACATGGTGTTGAAGGTCTGAGCGAGTTCGCCGATCTCTGTCCGGCTGTGGATATTGACCCGGTGGCTGAAGTCTCCACTGGCGATCGCGCGGCTGCTTTCCGTCAACACTTGGAGCGGTGTCGTGATACGCCGGGCGGCAACGATACTGATGATCAGGCTCAACAAGACGGCGGCGACCGCGAGCAATTGTGCAGTCCGCTGCATCTCCGTGATGCTGCGATAAGCTTCCGCTGTTGATTTTTGTACTACCACGCCCCAATCGAGGACTGCCACAGGACTGCACGTGCCCAGCATGGCCGTGCTTTCTTTACCGTCAGCGATGTTAAATTCGCTGGTCGCAGCCAACTTGCGCGTACCTTGTTCGACAAAATTCTTCACCAGTTCGATGCGCTGCATGTCCTGGCCCGTGACGTACTCTCGATTGGCAGCAGCAACCAATCTGCCGCGCGCATCCACTACGTAAGCGTCTAACCCACCCTGACTGGCGTCTTGAAGTCTCTTTATTAAGAAATTCAGATCTACGACGGCTCCCAACATGCCGACAAAGTTGTTGTTCACCATGATGGGCGTGCTGACGAGCCGGATGGTGCGCGCGTCTTTGCCCGAACCTACTACCAGCGCCTGACCGTTGTATTGACGACCCTCACGTGCAGCTTGAAACGCATGTTCCAGTTCGCGCTGCGTAAATGCGTCCGGAGCCATGCGTCCTGCCGTGATTCCCTTGGCTTCGGTATTGAGCAATGTGGCGTAGGCCAAGGTGTCTGATTTGGAAACGAAATCATCCAGTAGCGCACGGAGTTCCGGAGTGCTTACATGTTGGCCGCTAAGGTCATTGCCACTGGCTACTTGGATCGCCGAAATGAGATTGTCGAGACTGGTGCGGAGGTTTATCTGGCGTTGAGAGATGTCATCGGACAGAGACCGTGCGACCGTGTTCTGCAGAAGGCGTTCATTCGTCTTCAGCCTTTCCCGGTTTATCCCTACTACCTGCGTGCCGTAAAAATACAAAGGGACAACGCCCACCACGATCAGGACGGCCAGGATCAGGTAAAGGATGGGGATGCGGGAAGGGACGAGTTTGCCCAAGTCCATAGTGTGTTAGGTGGATCGCGTGTGATTGTACCGCGAGAGCGTAGTTTTTCGGCCTATCAATTTAGGCTTATTCCATCTTTCCAGGACGGCTCATGAGTTCACGAATGGCTTCCTTCGGCGATTTCCCATCGTGAAGCACGGCGTACATCTGGGAAGTGATAGGCATCTCGCAGTCCATTTTCTTCGCCAAGCCCACTGCGGCATTCGTAGTTAGCACGCCCTCGGCGACCATACCTCGCATGGAAGCGATGATGTCATCCAGCTTCTTTCCTTTGCCCAGTTCGACCCCTACCGAGCGGTTGCGCGACAGTCCACCGGTACAAGTCAGAACCAAGTCGCCAAGCCCGGCCAAACCGGCCATGGTTGATGGCTTGGCACCGCAGCTTACCGCCAGGCGCGAGATCTCGACCAGTCCTCGCGTAATCAGCGCAGCGACGGTATTGTGGCCCAGATCTAGCCCATCACAGACTCCGGCGGCGATAGCGATGACATTCTTTACCGCGCCTCCGATCTCTACTCCCACCACGTCATCATTCGTGTAAACGCGGAACGATGGATCGCTGAATTCTTTTTGCAGTGTCGAAGCGACGGCTGGGTCACTGGTCGCCAACGTCAATGCGGTCGGATCGCCCTTTGCCACTTCACGGGCAAAACTAGGGCCACTGAGCGCAGAGATTCGCGGTTCGAAGCCGCAGTTTTCTTTTACGACCGCAGAGATGACCTCGGTCATACGTAACAGCGTGTCGTTCTCGATGCCTTTGCTCGCGCTTACAAACAGCATCTCCTGCTTCAGGTCGCGAGACATCTCCTTGAAGATCGAGCGACAGTGATGTGAGGGCATCACACTCACCACGATCTCCGCTTGCTTCAGGGCGTCAGACAGGCTGTTCGTGACTTGAACGGATTTGGGAATGATGTAGCCGTCGAGAAAAAGCCGGTTGACGCGTCGCTCGGTAACGCTTTCGTACACCTCTTTCTCGTAGGCCCAGAGTTTGACCGAATGATTGCCGCTCCGGCCGAACACGATGGCCAGCGCCGTCCCCCATGCTCCCGCGCCGATGACAGATATTCTGCTCACTTCTTACTCCATCGGTTCTCAGTACCCGCCACCAGCCGCGAGATGTTCTGATGATGTTTCACGATCACGACGAGATTACACGCAGTGAGCAGCAAGATCGCGTTCATTGGCATTCCGAAATAATAGGTTGCGACCGGAACAGCTATCGCCGCCAGGATGGAACCGAGCGAAACATATCGGCTGAGTGCGAACGTGACAAGGAAAACTCCCAGCGCGATTAGGGCGGCTTTCGGTGTCAACACAAGAAATGTCCCAAAAGCTGTTGCCACACCCTTGCCTCCCTTGAACTTCAACCACACCGTAAAACAATGGCCCAGGATGGCGAATAGTGCAGCAAGGGCCATGAGCGTGACACAGGCACTGGGGGAACCATCGAATGGACAAAAGGCAGTCGCGAAGAGCAACGCTAACAAACCTTTGAGGATGTCGAGCGTGAGCGTCGCGAGCGCCAAACCCTTGGCTCCCGAACGTGCGACGTTCGTCGCTCCAATATTGCCGCTGCCCGATGTCCGGATATCTTGCCGCTTGAATATTTTGACGAGGACATATCCGAAGGGAATGGAGCCCAGAAGGTAGCTGACTAACGCGACGGTCGTATAGATCTGAGGGCTCAAGTCGAAATCTTATTTCAGCGGGAATCGCGCCAGCGGCGTGTAACGCGGACCAGTGGGCAGTGTCTCGCTGCGGTAGAGAATGAATTCGTCGGCGGTCATTGTACCGAAGTCGGGCGGTGGCAGTTTTGCCACTTTGTCCCGGAGTACCCACATCGGCATCTTGTTGCGGTCACGCGGGCTGCCTTGTGGCTTTCCCGAGCCTACACGCGCCAGCGTTAGGTGTGGCTGATACTCCTCGTACTCATGCGTCTCCTTGGACACGCCGAGTGGGCGCAGCCGCTTGTCGATGATTTCCGCCAGGGAAGCCAGTTCGGGCCCTGATTCTATCCCCGCCCAAAACACGCGAGGCGACTTCGGAGAAAAGAATCCGACTCCGCGAAACGTCATCGCGATATGTGGCGACTGGACGACGCTGAGCGCACGTTGGATTTCTTCTGCGTGTCGACTTTCGCCGATGAACTTCAGCGTTACATGCCACGATTCAGGACGCACCCACTTCACGCCTTTATCTGGAAGTTCGCGCTGCAGAGTCGTCGTGTAACTCTCGAGAGCATCTCGGATCGCGTCGGTGATGTTCAGACCCACAAACAGTCGCATGCTAGATCATCTTCATGCGGACCATGTTGAGCGCTGTCTGGGCAGCATAGAAGCGCACACGGTCACGGTCGCCAGGGAACCTTTTCTCCACCACTTCAGTTTTCTTGCCATCTGCGACGGCGATATAGACCAATCCGACGGGTTTCTCCGGCGTGCCGCCTCCTGGGCCGGCCACGCCCGTGACTCCAACTCCGATCGTCGCCGAGCATCGCGTCCGTATGCCTTCGGCGAGCGCTTTAGCGACAGCGCTACTGACCGCGCCCTGTTCGGCAATCAACTTGGCTGGAACCTCGGCGAAGGAAGTCTTCAAATCATTCGCGTACACCACTGCACCGCCAAGGAAATATCGGGAACTACCCGGGACAGCCGTCAGTCGCTCGGATAACAGCCCGCCGGTACACGACTCAGCTACTGCGAGCGTGGCACCGCGCATTTGCAAGTAGTAGCCAACGATTTGTTCGAGCGACTCTCCGCGAGTGGAATAGATACGCTCGTCGAGTTCGTCTTCAAGTTCTTCTGCCAAATCGTCGACCAGTTTCTGTGCCTCATCCAGCGTGTCAGCTCGCGCTTTGAGATGCAGCTGAACGTCACCCGGCCCAGCGAGGATGGTTGTTTGGACGGCATTGTGTTCTTTGTAGATCGGGGCGCATCGCGCGTCGCACTCGGATTCCGGCATGAGCGCGATCTTCAGGACGCGGGTCGCTATCGCCGCAGGAGGTGCGACTGCGCGCAGTCGCTCATAACACTGCTCCATGAACATGGGCTTCAATTCCACCGGCGGACCGGGCAGAAGGATGACGACCTTCTTCTTGCCTTCGTAGGTTCCTTCGAGCCACTGCCCGGGTGCCGAGCCGTTGTTGTTCATCAGCGCCACAGCGCCGGTGATGACGTCTGCCTGTTTGGCATTGTTCTCCGTCATCTTGATGCGCCGCGCGGCGAATCGCGCGTAGAGCCCAGCTACGATGTCAGGATTGCGCTTCAGCGGAAGGCGCATTGCATCTGCGACTGCCTCGCGGGTGAGGTCGTCTTCCGTCGGACCGAGTCCGCCCATGAAAATCACAATGTCGGTGCGATTGAGGGCGATTCGCGCCGCTGACGCCAAGTGGTCACGGTTGTCGCCGACAACGGACTTGTAGGCGACGTCAATGCCCAGTTCGTTGAGCTTTTCGGTGAGAAAAAGAGAATTGGTGTCCTGGCGGAAAGGAGTGAGCAGCTCTGAGCCGATGGCTATGATTTCCGCGATCATTCGTGGCGTGCTGTTCTATCCGTAAAGTGGCATCCCTTCAATGCCCAGATTCAGATAGTACACGGCGTTGGTCGTGGTGATCACTGCGCCCTTGCTGCTGGTAAATGCCAGACCCACGATTCCATGACCCGACACCGCCAGCGATGCATCCTTGTCTGGTGTGATCCTCACGATGCCGCGCTTCCCACTGTGTGACGCGGCCACATACAAGTTTCCGGCGACATCGAAGGCGAGCCCCTGCGGGCGTCCCAGTCCTCGATAGAATTCTGTTACCGTGCCATTCGGGGCGATCCGATAAACCGCGTCATAGCTTGATGTCGTAGGTCCGGTGACGTATAAGCCGCCATCCCTCGCGAACGCTAGGTGATAGGCGCTAACACTCGCTTCGAGAGTTGCGAACACGAATATCTCGCCCGAAGGATTTATTTTAAAGATCGTCCCGCTGCGATCGCCGACGTAGAGATTCTGGTTCGCATCGAATGCCATGCCCGTTGCCGTGCCCATGCCTTCTGCGAACGTAGTCATGGAGCCGCCATCTTTGATGCGATAGACGGTTCCGTCGTATCTCGAAGTCACATACATGTCGCCGGCATGATCAAAGACGATCGCAGTGGCGTTCATGAGTTCCGTCAAAAAAGGTTTGACGTTGTAATCGGTATCGATCTTATAGACCGATATCGGGACCTTCTGGCCACGGCTTCCGGAAAAGGTGACAAAGATGTTTCCTTTCACGTCGACGGCAGGGTTGGTGACCGGATGCAGGTTGTCAGCCATGAGCATTCCAACGCGGATCTCGCTCGGATTGCTTACATATCCATCCGTTCGAATCATCACGCTTCCGGATGATGCGCTCTCAGGCACCTTCGCCACGACAAACGTATCTGAGCTGACGACGATCGAACCGGTCGCTTCGCCGAACTCGACGATGGGCCGGGTTAGCTCAGGTGGCTTCAATCCGCTGCCGGAGATTCTGATTTCTCCGCCGGGCAGGGCAGCAGAAGGCACAACGCTTTCAATGTGGGGTTTCCCGTTGACGCTCTTTTTGGCAAAGAGACTCATTCGTTAGCCGAGAAGATGGAACCAGTGCAGCGCCTGGACGATGACTAGTGCCAGGATTCCCGCAGCCACGTCGTCCATCATGATGCCGGTCCCACCAGGCAATTGTTCCAATTGCCGGACAGGAGGCGGCTTGATGATGTCGAACGCTCTGAAAAGTATAAGACTTGCGATTGCGTATTTCCAATGGGTGGGAACGGCGATCAGCGCGATGGTCTGCCCTGCGACCTCATCAATCACTACTTCTGAAGGGTCTTTCTTGCCGGATTCAGCCGCAACGATGGTCCCGGCAGGGATGCCGATCAGCGTTGCAAACACAGCAAACACCGCGGTTCCGACCGCTATTGCGTTTGACGTCAAACTGGATTGCGCGACTAACCACCACAACGCGAGGGTAACGATTGACGCGACTGTTCCGCCGCCCTTGCCCACCAAGCCGATACCGAAGAACGTTCCCGTCGTCCAGGCCCAAAGAGTTCGTTTTTCGGATTGAACTGGCGCGGAAGAAGTCATGACGGCCGTTTGCGTTCGTCCGGTAACTCGCCATTCTCCAGTTGCTCAAGAACGTCAGGGTCGTTGATGGCTGTTGATACTCTGTACGCTCCACTCGCCCATTTTCCTAAATCGACCGTTCTGCAACGATCGCTGCAAAAAGGGAAGTGCTCGTCCTTGGATTGGACGATCGTCCTGCACGTCGGACATCGCAATGATTTGGTTCTCTTGGCCAACTAGATCACCCGAGCAACAAGGTCATAGTCGTGAGCTTCGGTTATCTCGCAGCGGACGATCTGTCCGGGAACGAGGTCCTCATGTTCGCCGAGGTCATTGATGTAAACCTTGCCGTCAATCTCAGGGGCATGCATCTCAGTGCGGCCTTCCCACAGCAAGTCTGTCTCTTCCGAAACACCGGTCACCAGAAGGTCGAACTCACGGCCAACGAACTCTGCTTTGCCGCGCTTGCTGATTCCTTGTTGTAGCTTCATCAGCTTTTTACGCCGTCGCTCGATCTCTCGTGGCGGCACCTTGATGTCAGCATCCAAGCCGTGTGCGGCACAGCCATCCTCGTCTGAATATCCAAAGACTCCCAGCCAATCAAACTTTGCCTTCTTGACGAAATCGCAAAGCTCTTTGAAGTCCTCTTCCGTCTCACCTGGAAAACCGACGATGAATGAGGTACGCAGCGTTACGTTGGGAATCGTTGCGCGCATCTTCTCGATCGATTTGAGAAAGATGTCGGCACCCGCGCCGCGTTTCATCCTCTTCAAGACAGAAGCCGACGCATGCTGCAGGGGCACATCAATGTAAGAACAGATCTTCGGATTGTCCGCGATCGTCTGAAGCAGCTTGCCGGTAATCTTGTTTGGATAGGCGTATAAGAACCGAACCCATTGCACGGATTCGATCTGTGCAAGACGCTCGAGCAGTGTTGCCAATCCGTCTTTTAGTCCCAGATCTTCGCCATAGCAAGTCGTGTCTTGTCCAATGAGTACCAATTCCTTCACACCGCTGGCGGCAAGTTTCTCAGCTTCCGCAACCACTGATTCGAACCTGCGCGAACGGAACTTGCCTCGCAACTGCGGAATGATGCAAAAACTGCAAGGGTGATCGCATCCTTCCGCGATCTTGAGGTATGCCGAATACTTGCCTGTGGAGAGAACGCGCGGCGTGTCTTCCGTCATCAGGTAGTTGGGAAGGGAAGCGATTGCGCCATCCCATTCGTCGCGTGAGAATCGGCCATTGGCCTCACGCGCGGAGCCCTCGGCCCGTGCTGTCACTTGCGGCAGCGAACCTGTCGTCGCCTTATTGAGTGCGGATGATCCAAGTATTACGAAAGGCGAATCTGTAGGTTGTGCGGTTCGCGGTGCCGGCGTGATCCCGCTGGCGGCTAAGATTGCCTCCAGTTCTCCTGTTCCTACAACAGCGTCTACTTCAGGAATGTTCTTCTGAATCTCGGTGCGGTAGCGTTCGACCAGACATCCGGCCACGACTAGCTTGCGTGCTTTTCCGCCGGCCGCGATCTTATGTTGTGCCATCTCCAGGATGGTGTTCACTGATTCCTGCTTGGCGCTGTCAATGAACGAGCAGGTATTGACCACGATGACGTCCGCATCCTCCGCCCGTTGAGTCAGTTGTGCGCCCGATTCCGCCAGTAATCCCATCATCACCTCGCTGTCAACGAGGTTTTTTGGGCAGCCGAGACTGACGAAGCCTACCTTCGTGGGAGTTGCGTCAGCGCTGGTTTTCGCAGCCGATTCAAGCACTATAGTCTCGGTCTGCGGGCTTTCGATGAGGGGCATGAGTACTCATATTTTATCATCCATGAAACCCGGGTCTCGGCAGCTTCCGAGGCACCTTAACCCAAAGGAATGCAATGAGAACCATCCTGCTCCTCACATGCTCGAACGTGTTTATGACCTTTGCCTGGTACGGACACCTCAAATACAAAAGCTCACCACTTTGGCTCGCGATTGGCGCGAGCTGGGGCATTGCCTTTTTTGAGTATTGTTTCCAGGTTCCGGCAAACCGGTTCGGTTACGGCGAGTTCAACGCTGCGCAATTGAAGACCATCCAGGAGGTCATAACTCTTGTTGTCTTCTCTGTGTTCTCTGTGCTGTATTTGAAGGAAGAGTTCCGGTGGAACTACCTCGTGGGATTCGCGCTGATAGTGTTGGCGGTGTTTGTGATCTTCAAGAAGTGATTAGCTTCCGATGAAGAATGCCGCAACCCAGTAGCAGACGGCCGATACCGCGGCGGACGCCGGTATCGTCAAGACCCACGCCCAAACGATTCGCTGCGCGACTCCCCATCTCACGGCTGACAGACGGTGAATCGAGCCCACGCCAATGATCGCTCCAGTGATGGTATGGGTGGTACTGACGGGAATACCTGCAGCAGCGGTTCCAAATAGAGTGATGGCGCCAGCGGTTTCAGCGCAAAAACCACCCACGGGCTTGAGCTTCGTGATCTTTGAGCCCATTGTGTGCACGATCTTCCATCCGCCGAAATATGTTCCCATCGCGATTGCAAGATTTGCGCCAAGCAAGATAGGCCAGTGATACACGCCCCAATCGCCCTTTAGCTCGGCCGCGGTGATGTACTGCCCTGCGTATAGCGCGCCGGCGATGATGCCCATCGTCTTCTGTGCGTCGTTGCCACCATGGCCGAGGCTGTACGCTGCCGCGGAGAGCAGTTGCAACCTCCTGAACCACTTGTCGACATGACGCGGGGACTTCCGTTCAAACAGCCATGACACCAGGATCATCATCAACAGACCGATGAGAAGTCCTAGAAATGGTGCAAGCACGATGAAAACTAGCGTCTTGGTCCATCCGGAAAGAATGATGACCCCGAAACCGGCCTTCGCGATGGCAGCTCCCGCAAAACCGCCGATCAGAGCGTGAGAAGACGACGTCGGCAATCCCCACCACCAAGTGAGGAGGTCCCACACGATCGCGCCCATAAGGCCCGTGATGATGACCACTGCCGTTATCTGTTCCACTTGCATCATTCCGGAGCCGATCGTTTTAGCCACCTTTGTTCCGAAAACGAACGCGGCCACGAAATTAAAGAACGCCGCCCAGATCACCGCTAATTTTGGAGAAAGTACGCGAGTGGATACGACCGTGGCGATGCTGTTCGCTGCATCGTGGAAACCATTGATGAAGTCGAAGGCCAGCGCCACGACTATCGTCAGGATGACCAGTAGGGTTGTGCTTGACACGTTGGTGCGGCTCGCTCCGCGTGGAAGTGGATTTTGCAGTTCGTACAGGTTGATAGAGGGGCTTATGCGCTCTTCAACACGACAGATTCTAGAACATTGGCTGCGTCTTCAGCCTTATCGGTGGCCGTTTCCAGCACTTCGATGAGCTCTTTCACTTTTATCAGTGTGATGGGGTCCTTTTCGCGCTCGAACAGTGCCGCCAGCGCTCCGCGCGCTAGACGATCGGCCTCATTCTCGAGGCGATTGATCTCTACGCAAATATCCAGGACGTTGTCGTGCTTTTCCAGCATGCCCACCGCTTTGGATAACTGCTCACTCTGTCGCAGTACCACCGCCGCGATCTCGGCTGCCGCGGGAGGAGCCGACGTGATCTTGTACATCACAAGTCGCTCACCTGCCGCATATACATAGTCGAGCACGTCATCCAGTGCGGATGCCAACGCGTGGATATCTTCACGATCAAATGGAGTGATGAACGTCGAGTTCAGCTTGACTAGGATGGAGTGGGTCATATCGTCGCCCTTGTGCTCCAGGTCCTTAAGCTGTTGTACGCGGACTTCGACGTTCTGAAAATCGTCGAGGATCGCTTTCAGCAGCTTAGCGCCATCCGTGATGTTGCCCGCCATCTCAGCGAACATGTCAAAGAACTTTGTATCTTTAGGGACCAGCCGGACCATTCGGTCAGCTCCTCTGAGGTTGGGGTTAGAGCGTTTCCACTATCGCATGCGAAAGTTCGCATGGTCAATCGAACGCCGAATGGCTACTTCCTGGTCGGCTCCGTGTGCGACACAAAAGGAAGACGCAGACGGCTGCTGATCTCGGGCCAGAATTCACGCACGATGTCGAAGCCCGCGTCGTACGCCACTGAATAGACCACGCCTCTCGCTGTCGGCTGGAATCCGCGCTTGTTACCGGGATGATAGAGATTGCCAAGGGCGGTCGTGCTGGTGGCAGACATCCACTCCGAAAAGTTGAAAGTGTGCGCGCCGGTGTCGCGGTGAGTGATGAAGGAATGGCCTAGAGCATGGACCAACCTTTTGCCGACGCTTCCGTGTCCCTGACGGTAGTATCTGGGATCTTTCCAGCACAGTGGGATCCGAAGCTTGGAATTCACGTGACTTGAAGTCGCGGC
>JADMIO010001203.1_pt1 | contig 29318 bp, 30 predicted proteins | sample 8958161 | NCBI WGS metagenome assembly JADMIO01 (sample SAMN16585339, study PRJNA669376) | soil metagenome | isolation source: Crop rotation soil | place: USA: Cullars Rotation, Alabama | collected 2011 | reverse complement strand
GCCGCCGCGAGCGACGCTGGCGGCGCCGCCGCCCATCCGTTCACAAGGGCTCGCGCCGAGATCGGCCACGGCGTGGTTGCAGACGAGCGCAGCTCGGACGCTTCTTCCACGGCAACTGCCGACAACAACCGCGTCGGCGTCAGGTCCGCGACGATCGCTGACCGGGTCGAGCCGGGCGCTGCGAAGTCGATCAGCACAGGACGGCCATCCGCGCGAATCCAGATGCGCTCGAGACCAAGCGGCGGCAACGACTCGTCGCGAACGCCAGCCGTGAGCTCGTTGACCAGATCGAGCAGCCGATGCTTGACTACCCGCCAGTCTCCGGATGCGGCGAATGGCGCGCCATCCGGCGCTTCGAAGGCGTCCCAGTTCGCGTTGGGATCGGTCGCGGATCGTCTGCCGGCCAACCAGTGCAACCGGCCGACGCGCGTCACATCGCGGCGTGCGGCGCTGACCGCCGGCGTCTCCGGGCGAACCCGGTGAATCCACACCGAGCGCCTCAGGATCGGATCAAACCCGATCAGCAGCCGGCCTTCATCTGTCTCGCCGGCATCCGACACGAGCACAAACGGGCCGATCCGCTCAGGAGCGACGGCAGTGCCTGCCGCAGACACGCGCGTGAGTGCTGCCGACGTCCCGAGTCGACGCGCAGTCATCGCGGCCTGGCGGACAACTCGAGTGCCGCTGACGAGATCGTGGACGGCCGCCCACCCGTTGCGACGACGCATCGTCACAAAGAGGACGGCCGCGACAATCAGCGTGATCCCTCCCCGATCGAGGGTCATCGCACCGCCGTGGCCCGGAGTGCCGGCCACCACGATGGTCGATGACGAGACGAAGGACGCAATGATCAGGTTCGGGAGATACGAAATGGCCGTCCGGCGACCGATCTGCCACCACGACGCGGGCCCTCCGACGGAAGACACCACGCGCAAGCCGAATAGCCGCTTACCGAGCGACGTGCCCCATCTCCCTTCGAGGACGAAGAAGTACGCGGCGTTCAGCAGGAAGTTCCATCGGCCGGACCCCAGACCGGTTGCAGCCGTCGCCACCAAGGCCGCGGTGCCGATCGCGAATACGCCGCTCATCACGAGAGCGTCGACGATGGCGGCCAGGACACGAGCGCCTGGCGACGCGGGCGGATCCTGATGGGGAGCGAACGGACGCAGCGCGTCGGCGAGTTCGGCGTACGACGCTGGCCGTTCGGCGGCATTCTTCGCCAGACACCGAACAACGACAGCCGCGAGGCGCGCCGGGATCGCCGGACGAAGCACGCGCGGAGAAACCAGCGGCTCAGTGGTGACCTTCTTGACCAGCGTCTGCAGATCGCCTGCCTCGAACGGCGGCCTCCCCGTCAGCAGCCAGTACATCGTCGCGCCGACGGCGTAGATGTCCGCGCGCACGTCGAGCGGCTCGCCGCGGAGCTGCTCGGGCGCGGCGAACTGCGGAGTGCCCTGAAATCCTTCCGTGTCGAGCTCGTGCTGCACATCGCGCGCGAGCGTCGAGATCGACAGGCCGAAGTCGCCGACCTTCACCGTGCCGTCGAGATCCGTGAAGCAGTTCGACGGCTTGATGTCGCGATGGAGAATGCCGGCCGCGTGGGCGGCGTCGAGACCGCCGATGATGTCGAGCACCGCCGCGACGGCGTCAGCCGGATCGAGCGGACCGTTGGCGGCGACGCGATCCTTGAGCGTGCCACCGGACAAGAGCTCCATCGAGATGATCGGCGTGCCGCCGATCTCCTCGCTGCCGAAAATGTAGACGGTGTGCGGGTGGCTGACCGACGCGGCCAGCTGCCCTTCGCGCAAGAAACGCGCGCGCTCGTCGGGATGCGCAAACCGGTCGCGCAGCACTTTGAGCGCGACGCGGCGGCCGCTGTCGAGGTGCTCGGCTTCGTACACCTCGCCCATCCCGCCCCGTCCGAGCAGACGGCCGATGCGGTACGGTCCCCACGTGTCGCCCGCCACGAGCCGCGGGCCCTCATGGGTGGCCGGCCTCGACGCCGAGACCTTCGTCGGCGCATCGTCGTCTTGCGAGGCACCGGTCAGCGTCTCGATTCCGGCGGTCAAGAGGCACACGGGACAGAGGCCTTCCCGTGCGTCGGCCGGCATCGGGCTGCCGCAGCGTGAGCAGTGGGTCGGGGGAGCGGCGTCGTCCATGCCGTTTACAGACAGAACCACGCCGGAAGGTTACGCGTTCAGCGCCCGGATGAGGTACCGGATTTCGTCGTCGACGTCGGCAGGATCGGCGACCGTTTCGCCGATATCGCGTTTCAGCTCGGTCCGGAAACGGCGTCTGAGGCGATGGACCGCCACCTTCAGCGCTCCTTCGGAGGTGCCAAGCGCTGAAGCCACGGCGGCATACCCACCGTCGGGCCCCTCCCCGAGCAGGCACGCCTTCAGCGCCTCGAACTCGCGCCCACGATCTTCGGCGCGCCACGCATCGCGCAGGCGGGCGAGCACGCGCTCGATGATCATCAAGGCCCAGCGACGCTCGTAGAGAGTCTCCGGTGTCGCCGCTCCTGCCGGTTCCAAGCGATAGCGGCCTTCGGCCTCGTCAGAGTCGAGCGACAGCACGCGCACGCCGCCGCCGCGCTTGGCCGTCCGCTGGCGTGCCGCGTCGTTGGCGAGGAAGTGTTGCAGCGACGCGAGGAGGAACGAGCGGAAGCGCCCCCGTTCCTGGCTGACGTGCTTGAGGTCCTGGCGCTCGATCAGCGAAGTCAGAAATGCCTGCGTCAGGTCGCGCGCGTCTTCGGCCGGCACGCCGCGCTGCCGCACGTAGGCATAGAGGGGATACCAGTACGCGTCGCACAGCGCGGAGAGGGCGGCGCGGGCCGCCGCCGAGTCGTCGCCGCCTGCGGCAACGACAAGGCTCCAGCGAGTTGTTTCGAGAGTCACGGATTCGAGGCCTAGCCTACCTGCTTCGTCGCCCGACAATCCATCCAGCGACGGCCCCAAAGATGACACCTGTGATCATGATCGGCGCGTAGGCCTTCGTAATGATGGCGTCCGGGAGACTCGTGAGAATGCCGACGACGATGCCCGACAACACTGGGGACAATGGAAGCTGAGTCACGGCCGCGAAAAACCCCAGCGCGAACCGAGCACAGAATGCGCCCAGCAGCGCCGCGCGTTTGTCAGGGAAGCTGAGAGGCAGCATCAGCAAGACGTCCACGACGCCAATGGCGATCCCCAAGCCAATCCCGAGCGGAATTCGCGGCATAGACGCTCCGGTGTGCTCTACCAGACGTGGTCCGCGATGCCAGCCTCCATCGTTGGCGTCACGCGGAGCGTCTGATGCATGCGGCCGGAATTGTAGAACATGGAGTAGGGCGAGTCTTCGGAACCGCGTCGCGGCAAGGAGAGCCTGGAATTTCCGACCTGGGATTTGTGGCGATGATCAGGCCGGAAGGATTGCTCGCCGGCCCGGGAGCGTTCAGATGGTTTCAGCAGTTGTGGAACGTTGTGGTGGTGTCTCACCAGTCTGGACGATTTCCCAACTGGCTCATCCATACGGCGGCTTACCGATCCTAGGCTTCGGCTTGACTGGTCGACCTATTCGATCCGTTCGTTAGGCGTGCGCACGCGCGATCCGCAGTAGGGGCAGCGCGGATATTGCGCACTGGATGGGAGACGTTTCAGAACGAATCGTTCCGCCGTACTATTCCGAGCTGCCGCCCGGTTCTCCCTGGCCGAACACGCCTGACCGCTGGCGTACGTCTTGCCTTCTGAAACAATAATCCGCGAATCGCGCGCTCGCCTACGCCGACGTGCGATCGAGACTGCCGTCAGTTCGAAGCGCCGAATTCGCGGCAAGAGGGGCCAACAGTGGCCCGTAGCGTTGCCGGCCCGGTGGAGCGCACCATGAAACTGTCAGTACTCGCGTTGGACTACGACGGCACAATCACACGCGATGACCGGCTGAATACACCCATGATGGAGGCTATCGCTGACGCGCGGCGTCGCGGCGTTGCGGTCATGCTCGTAACCGGTCGCCGCCTCGACGACCTGCGTCGCGTCGCCGGGAAGCTCCAATTCGTCGATAGCGTGGTCGCCGAAAATGGCGCGCTCGTCCACTTCCCCGACGGTGGCCTGACGACGACACTCGCACCGCCGATCCCGCCGGCATTCGTCGCGAGGCTGCAGAAGGAAGCCATTCCCTTCCAGGCAGGCCAGTGCCTAATCGAGGCCGACGCGAGCGCGGCGCCGCAAATGTTGGACGTTGTCCGTGAGCTCGAAGTGCCTATCGTGTTGATGTTCAACCGCAGTCGGGTCATGGCGATGGCGCAAGGCATCAGCAAGGCAACCGGGCTGCGCGCCGCTCTGGAGGCCCTGCGCAAGTCGCCACGAAATGCGGTCGCCGTTGGAGATGCGGAAAACGATCACGAGCTGCTTCGATTTGCCGAGGTCGGCGCGGCTGTCGAATGGGGCAGCCCATCTCTACGCGCCGCGGCCGACATGGTCATCGCCGGTGATGGACCGGCTGCGGTTGCTGACTTCGTCAGACGAGTCGCGGCCACTGGCCGGTTGCCGACGGTGCCGCGGGCGAGACGACGGCTCATGCTCGGGCACACGGAAGACGGCCGCGAGTTCTCGCTGGCGGTCCGCGGGCGGAACGTCTTGATCATGGGCGAGACGAACTCAGGCAAGTCGTGGCTGGCAGGCCTGCTCTGCGAGCGGCTGATCCTTCACGGGTACAGCCTGTGTGTCATCGATCCTGAGGGCGATTATCGAACCCTCGATGCACTACCGGGCGTCAGAGTGCTGGGTGGAGAGGATGATCCGCCCACGCCACGCGCGCTGCTTCACGCGTTGCGGTATCCCGATCGAAGCGTGGTAATCGACCTGTCGTGCATGGAGCACCACGCCAAGCTCGCGTACATCCGTGCAGTGTTGCCGGCTCTCAACGTCATGCGGCGCCGCATGGGCACACCACACCGCATCATCGTCGACGAAGGGCATTACTTCCTCCACGACGCCGTCAAACACAAGCTGCTGGACCTCGATGTCAATGGCTACACGGTCGTGACCTATTGGCCCTCGCAGTTGCCACGGGACCTCGTCGCCGCCACTGAGGTGATCCTAGTGACCAGGGAATCGAATCGTGCGGAGATCGACGCCCTCCGGCAGCATTGCACTGCGTGTGAACATCTCGGCGCTTCCGCCTGGGACGTGCTGCAGACGCTCCAGATCGATCAGGCGGCAGCGCTGCCAGTTACGACGGAGGCTGGCTCCCACCTGCAGGTGTTCACCATCGGCGAACGCCTGACACCCCACGTGCGTCATCGGCAGAAGTACGTCGACGTGCCCGTCGCGGACACTCAGGCGTTCGTGTTCCACGCGAATGGTCGCCTGAGGACGTCGCGCGCCCATACGTTACGGGAGTTCGTCATGGTGATTGACGATCTCGACGTGACCCAGGCGGATGGATATCTGCGTCGCGGGGACTTCTCGCGATGGATCGCCGACGTCTTCGGCGATCGCGCACTCGCGCGCGAGCTTCAGAGGTACGAGCGAGAGTACGTGGAATCGCTGTCCGTGGATGCGGTGGCGCGGATCGCCGACGCTGTCAAATCACGTTACGAACTGACAGCGGAGAACGACACCGTGGTCGTGTAGCGACCGCGCGCGAAGGACGAGAACGACATGGTGATGTCATTGAGGTGCCTGCTTCTGGGACACGACGACAGGATGGCACGAGCGCCGGGGCGACTGTACTTGCGTTGCGATCACTGTGGCCGAGAGACAGCTGGTTGGACTCTGACTGGAAGCCACAGGCTGCGCAAGGTTCAACGAGACATACCGCCCTCTCGGGATGAGCGGATGCCGCTGCGAGAGCGCCGGCGCGAAGAGCCGCGAGCAGCGTAGAACGTCCACCGGCCGTTCAGGCGCTTCCCTCTCCCATTCGCCTCAAGGAAAAGAAGGCCGCGCTCGATCAGGTCCACGAATCCGAGAAGGCAACCTTGACCAAGCAAGGCGCAAAATCGAGGTTTCAGATTGATCCCGTTCCTTTCGTTCTGAAGCGATAGCCCGTCGCCCGACACGCTGGTACGCGGCTGCCACAAGCTATAAGCCGTCACGGCATCGATAGATGCAGCCAAATTAACGGCAGTGTCAGGGATTGGCTCACCTGTTGCCCTCACCAACGCTGGCGGCTCGCGCCGAGCAATGGTGAGGTGAGCTGCGACCTAGCCCCGAGCGGGACGCACGGATCAGATCGGGAACACATCCGGTATGCTTTCTGGCCGGTGGGATCATGCCGTATGTGCTCGAGCAGCTCGCGGCGCAGCAGGACCGACCGCACGTTACGTGATCCGACTGGAAATGAAGGCTCGATATGTCTGCACGCACAGCACACGCGCGTTGAGAAGGCACGAGCAAGGAGCGGCAGGGACACCGTCGATATTGGAAACAGCGTTCAAGGCGCGTACTCGTCTGAAAATGTCACAGCAAACCGAGACCCCATCGTTGGTCGAAATGGTGCGCGCCGCCTGCCTGAATGCCGCGCTGGCGGCGTACGAGGATGCTGGAATCCGAGGACTATGCGCCGAGGGCCGGTGGGACGCGGCACTGGCCGCGATTCGCGATGTGGACCTCTCCGGCGTGCTCGAACCTCCGGCAGACTCTGCCCAGGTCCATAAGCCTAGTCGTTGAATCGGCGCGCTCCATCATCCGCGGCGACCGCAATGCCGATGGACGGGGACCGCAGTCCACCAGTCCTCATCCGTCTCACGGCTCGACGCAGACGACAAAGTCGACACCTTCCCACCGGTCTGCTTTCGGCCAATAGAACGTGAAATGGATGCGATCGCCATCCCGAAGATCGCTGGTCCCAAGGTCGGACACATGGACGCCGAGTGTCGTATCTCGCGTCGAGGTGTCATGCACGGTACGCCATTCGTCGACGCTCCAATGGACGACGGCCGGCGCGAGCGTCTCCACGCGGAGTGTTCTGTCCGCCGGCATCGCGCGCACCTTATGGTTGAAGCGCCAGACGATGCGGTCGGACGTCGTCTGCTGAACGAGGTACCGCTCGACGGTCTGCGGCGGCTGATCGAAGATGCGGCCGTCGAAGAGCGATCGGCGCAATTTGAGGTACTCGGCGTGTGCCCAGACGAGGGGCATGGCCGATCCTGAGGCACGGCCGATGTGGAGTTCGCGCTCGGGAATATCCGCGCTGTCCCAGACCTGTTCGGGAAGAAGGCCGGCCTCCCCAGCGATGGTCTCCATCGCCTGCGCGAGATGCTCGGCGACATGCAACTGACCGGCCGCGATTTCGTAATGACCGCGCTCGCCTGCCAGGAGCGGCCACCCCCGCCCGACGCCGGTCCCGTCGTACGGGGCTCCGTCGGCGTGTTCACCGTATCCATCGCCTTGATACCGACGCCAGACGGGGCCACGCGGCGTTTCCACCTTCAGCGTCGCATCAATCACTTTGACCGTGTTCAGGATCCGTGGATCCTTCGGTGCGCGGAGCCCGAAACGGACGAACGCGAGTGCGTCGAGACTGACCATCAGCGCCGCCGGCCCGGTTGCTTCGGCTGGGGGACGATTCTTAATCGGGACGAAGCCCTGACACGGCGATGCGGCGTCGCCATGCTCGGGCGCCGCGACGCGCGCGTAATACCCCTCGACGTCGTGCAGCTGTGCGAGCTCGGTGCCCTGCACGTATAGCCACCGGTCGATGCTGGCGTTCCACGCGTCAGCGGTCTCCCGCAGGTACTCAGCGGCGATCGTGTTCGACGCCGCATCAGCGAGATCGGCGGCGACGAGGAGCGCGGCGATCTCGGTGGCAATAGTGAATGGCGAGTATCCCGGTTGTTCCTCCCAGCGATCCTGCGGACTGACGGGACCGTTGCGTGCCAGAAAGGCGGCCGCCCGCCGAACCATCGGCCAGAGCGCGTCCCGTCCTGCCGTGTCGATCACACCTTCGCGAGCCGCAAGATCGACGAGCAGAATCGGCAGTGCCGTTTCGTCCATCTGCACGCCATGCCAATAAGGCCTGCCGTCGAGCCACATGTTCTGCGACCAGTGACCGTCCGGCTCCTGCGTCACCTGCAGGTAACGCAACACACGCCTGACGTGTTCGAGCGCGCCGATGGCGACGAAACCGCCCGCGATCTCGACGAGATCCCGCGGCCAGACCAGGTGATACCCACCCAGATCGTCATCGGGCTTCGAAGATCCCCAGGGAATGGACAGGCTGGCGATGATTCCCCCTTCCACTCGCTTCGATTCGTGTGTCCGAAGAACCGCGGCGCTGATGTGATACAGGCGCGTTCGTTGGTCGGGAGGAACGCCGTCCACGAGCCGCGCGTGCCACGCCCGCCACGCACGGACGTACTCGGCGTGGGTTTCGTCGAAGTCTTCGAGCAGGGTGATGAGGGCGTGCTGGCCGGCCTCCATGGCGGTAGGCCCGAAGCCAAGAGCCAGCTCGAAGGTCCCGCCGCACGACACCAGATCGATTTCGCCCGTGACCGCGACGTTTCCGTTGTCGGCGCGTACGTATGTGCGGTCGAGCCGTTTGTTGACGCGCAGCTCCTGCCACCCATCGGAGGCGCCGACGAATCCGACGGATCGGGCCAGCCACGGCGCCGACGACGCCAGCGCCAGAGCATGGTGCTCGCGCTCCGCGAACAGCATCGCGGTTCCCTTGTAGTCGCCGACCCACGCGGTGTTGCCCGCGCCCGCGTTCGCGAGATGCGGCGCGAGCAGCACGTACACGTGGAAGTCAGCGAATGTGCCCTCGAGTGGGATGAACCGCACGCGCTGCAGCACGACGTCGCGCCACGGATCGGTCAGGATCTCCTTCTCGAGCCGATAGCGTCCGTCAACGGCAGTGTTCTGAATCCGATACGCCGGAATACCGGGTGCCACTTGTGAAGTCTCGGAGCGCGTGTCGCGCTTTTCCTCCGAGAAGTACGACTGCCCATCCGTGACAATGAAGCCGAGGTCACGGATGCAGGCGTGATCGACGCGTGGATAGTAGATTTCGTTGAGGATGCCGTGACTCAGCGTGAACCACACGCGGCTGTCGCGACTCGCGGCAGTGCCGACCCCGCTCTTGGCGCTCGACGTCCAGCGCGCCGGGAGGCCCGGCCAGCCTGGAGCAAACGGCTCAACCTGCTCGAGTCGGCTGGGGATCGTGTCGACGGACGATGCGTGTGGGGTCAAAATGGCCATAACCAACACGACACGCCGCCCGGCTCGTGTTTGCCTCGAAGACTACTCATTGGACATCTGCTTTCTAGGACCGCGGCGAATTGGTGTCCGGGACGACCTGGTTCGCCGTCGAACCGAGTTGCGCGCGGGCCATGAGAAAGCTTTCGATAGCTGGATACCGGGTTCGCGTAGCCGGGAGTCTCTCCGGAGGATGAATGCGAGCGGCAGGTCGTCAGCGTCGAAGGCGTCTTGGAGATCCGGAAACGAGGCCATCAGCAGATGGAACTCATCCAGCAGACGTCGGAGCCTGAATGACGCACGGCGGTTTGTGGGTTGCATCGGTAACGAGTGCTTTTCCATATGAACACCTCTTCGCTCAGCCGAGCCAGCGCAGATCAATGCGAGTCGCGTTGCTCGTCGACCAATGCGGCGGCTTCGCGATCCGCCCACCAGATCACTGATTCCCCAGCGACGCGAAGCCCGGCAGCCGGGTACTTGATCCAATCCCCCACTCCCTCGAATACGTGCCGAACTGCGTCTGCTTTGGTCGCGCCGGCCACGAGGACATAGACTGCAGCGGCCCGAGTGAGCGCCGGTAACGTGAGCGTCAGACGCACGTGCGGATCAACCGGCGCCCGCGCCGCCACGACCCAGCGTGTCCTCTCCGCTAACGCCAGCGATCCCGGGAAGAGAGACGCGGTATGGCCGTCGTCTCCGAGACCAAGCAGTAAGAGGTCGAAGTTCGGCCATTCCCCGGCAAAGTGGTTTCGCAGCGTACGCTCGTAATCTCGGGCAGCCACTTCCGCGCTCGGAAAGTGCGTCGGCATGGGATGGATATTTGTCGACGGACACGGGACATGGTCCAGCAGCGTCTCCTTGGCCATCCGGTAATTGCTGCGAGGATCCTCGCGCGGGACGTACCGCTCGTCTCCCCAGAAGACCTGCACATTCGCCCACGGGATCAGCGCCCGAAGCTCGGACGCTAGCAGGCTGTAGAGCGCGCGCGGGGTGCTTCCGCCGGATAGCACGATCGAGCACGTGCCGACGGCTCTTACTGCGGAGTTGATGGTGGCAACCGCCGCTTCCGCCGCGCGCCGGCTCAAATCAGCGTGATTTGCGCACATTCTCAAATCCGGCTTCGTGGTCAATCCCGCCCTCGATGCTCTCACGCGCGAACTCAACGTTAGATCTCATGCCACAGGCGCCCGAAGAGCGAACGGTCGATAGCCTGCACGAACCCTTTGAGAGGCAAGGGGCGAGCCGCACCGATCCAAACTGATGCGACGGGATTGCGCGGCTTTTGCCAGGGTTCTTGCCGGCGGGATGGCCAGCAGCGAATATTGACCGACGTTCCGGCATTCAGAATGAAACGTTTGGCTTCAATCCGAAATGGGCGGCGGCTAAGGCGGGTTCGGAAACGCTTCGCTTCTTACTGTCCCGATCACGACCCGCTATTTGGCGAGACCGTACTGCTTCATCTTCCGCCAGAGAGTCACAGTGCCGATTTTCAGCGCCATTGCCGCCTCTTTCCTGTTGCCGCGAAAGCGTTCGAGTGCGCGTTCAATCAACACTCGTTCCTGTTGTTGCAGGTCGAGACTGTCGTCCAACGCGCGCTGCCGCAGCTTCTGCGAGATTTCCGGAGGCAACTCGCGAGGCCTGATGGTCTCTCCGCGAGCCACGATGACGGCACGTTCGATCGCATGCTCGAGCTCGCGAACATTTCCTGGCCAACTGTAATTCATCAGCGCGGTCATGGCGTCCGCCGACACCGCTCGCACGTCTTTCTTGACGCGTTGTGCCGCGCGGCGGACGAAGCCGTGGACAAGCAGCGGAATGTCCTCACGGCGGTCGCGCAGCGGCGGAACGGTGATCACGAACGCGCCGAGTCGAAAGTAGAGGTCCTCGCGAAACGTGCCCGCAGCGACTGCCGCCTGCAAATCGCGATTTGTCGCCGCCACCACTCTGGCATTGACCTTCAGCGTGCGTTCGGCACCCACGCGTCGAATTTCGCGTTCCTGTAAGGCGCGCAGAAGCTTCGCTTGAACCGTGGGCGCAACCTCGCCAATCTCGTCGAGAAACAGTGTCCCGTTGCCGGCGACTTCGAAGAGGCCGGCCTTGTCACGGACGGCGCCAGTGAATGCGCCACGGACGTGCCCAAAGAGTTCGGACTCCAGCAGCGTCTCGGTTAGTGCCGCACAGTTGATCGACACGAACGGCCCATTCGCACGCGGGCTCTGATCGTGGATCATCCGGACCATGAACTCCTTCCCGGTGCCGCTCTCTCCGCAGATGAGGACGGTTGTGTCCAGCGGAGCGACGCGCGCGGCGAGCTCGAGGACGTCCTGCATGGCCACACTGCCGGCGATGAACTGTTTGGACGCGGCATGACGCGCGACGCGCTCGCGCAGCAGATTCAGCTCGCGCTCACGCGTGGCCACCATTCGCTCCCGCCGATCCACGTCCTGCAGCCGGCGGTGTACGATATCGCGCAAGCGCTCGATCTCCCGGCCAAGGCTGCCACCCTGAAAATCGTCGCGCAGGCCCGCGAGCTGATCGCCCCAGCTCTCCGCATTCTTACCAACGACTCTGCACCGGGCCGCGCCTTGCGCGAGGCACTCGTGCTCCTGGAAATAGATCTCTTGTCCCAGGCAGCCACTCGTGTAGCCGCTGGCGTAACCCACTAGCGACCAGCAGACCGGCGCGGTGCTCTTGCCGTAGTGGGCGAGGTGCTGCTCGGCGATATACGACTCGTGCCACAGCTTTTCCTCGTGGAACCGACCGGACTTCGCGTCGTGCTCCACCTGAACGATCTCGGCGCGGGTGATCCCCTCAAGCCCTTGCAGCGCGATGCCGGCGCGAAGCCCTTCAAGGCCCTGCGGCCAGTCCGACCGCTCGCGCATGCTCACCGCGTCGTGGTATCCGTCCGCGTAGCCAAACCGCAGGAACACGCGCCTTGCTGTATCGAAGCCAAGCGTGTCGATCAGTTCCTTGCGCATCAGACCCATCGCCGCGGCACTGAGCAGGACCATGCGCTGTTCGTGCAGACGGATGATGCCTTGATCCGGCCGAAAATCGACCAACTCCGCGAGGTGGTGGGGTTCCAAACGGGCACCTTCGCGAGGCGACACATGCTTTGATTTCATGACGGCCTACTGATCCATTCTACGTTGAGGTGCTGTTGACGTCTTTCATTTTGGGATGGCGACAATTCATTTTGAATCGCGGGGCCGTTCTCCCGCCGGGCAAAGTGACACGCCGCCTGAAGTTCGAGTCATCGCCGCGGTGGATCAGTGTTTGCGCGTGTGCTCGGAAGGCACGACACGAGGCGCGCACCGTGTCCGATGCGTGACGCGCGCCACTAGAGAGAGCGGACCAGAACATTGAACAACGAAGCGGCCCGGGAACCGTATGCGGCAGAGACAGGCGAAGCCGGCGCGAGGGATGCCTCCGCGCCGAAAGAAGCCGACCATCGATATCGGCTCCTCGCGACGATGGTGCAAGGGACAGCCGCCGCGCTCCCGGAGGCCTGGCAGCCCTACCGGACCGTCGGAGAGGCGCAGACTGGCGCACGGGAGATGCTCCACAATCACCGCGTCTTGCGAGTCGCGATCGTTGAAGATCGCATTCCGCCGCGGTTCGTCGAATGGGTCGGCCGATGATAGCAACACGAGGTCCGCTGGGAGGGCTGCCTCAAGACGTCCCCGTTCGCATCTTGGACGGTTCGCCTGATGCGGTTCTGATCTGCGATCGCGCAGGCATCGTGCGGTACTGGAATGCCGCAGCGGAGCGTGTCTTCGGTTTCACTGCCACCGAGGCGCTCGGAGCGTCCATGAACCTGATCATTCCGGAGCGGCTACGCGTTCGCCATTGGGCCGGCTGGGAGGCGACGATGGCGACGGGGGTCACCCGTTACGGTGCGGGCCAATTGCTTGCCGTGCCGGCGCTCCATAAGGACCGCCGGCAGATTTCGATCGAGTTCTCGATCCAACTCCTCAAGGCCGCCGACGGTCGGATTGAGTGGGTGGTTGCGATCGTCCGCGACGTAACGGAACGTTTCAGACGCGAGAAGGACCTGCGTCGTCGGTGACATCATCCGTGCGCGTATACCAAAGAAGTAGATCAAGCGAGACACGTACGACGGTCACAAGTCTGAATCACCCGTTCGTTCGAAAGCAGAGGAAATTCCCGTGACTCGACCAAAGACGAAGATCCTGGTCGATGGCGGCGACCCGCGGGAAACACAAATGGTCAAAGAGCTGATTGGATTCGTCGACGGGCAAACGACCAATCCCTCGCTCATCGCGAAGAACCCCGACATCATCCGCATCGTGCGGGCCGGGCACAAACTGACGGAGGAGCAGGAAGCGGACGAGTATCGACAAATCGTCCGTGCGATCTCGCCGCTCGTCGGCGATGCCGGGGTCTCCATCGAGGTGTTCGCGGACCTCCGCACGACGGCCGAGCAGATGTTGCGGCAGGGCAAGGATATGTTTTCGTGGATCCCAAACGCCTATGTGAAATATCCCTGCACGGCCGAAGGATTGCGCGCCGCTGAAATGTCTGTCGCGTCCGGGATCAGGGTCAACGTGACCTTGTGCTTTTCGCAACAACAAGCTGCGGCCGTCTATGCCGCGACCCGAGGGACACGTGAGCCGGCCTACGTGTCACCGTTCATTGGCCGTCTGGACGACATCGGCCAAAAGGGCGTCGATCTCGTGTCGAACATCAAGCGCATGTATGAGAAGGGCGATGGGCACCTACTCGTGCTGGCCGCGAGCATCCGTTCTATTGCACACCTCCTGCACTGCTTCTCCGTCGGCGCCGATCTTGTGACTGTGCCGGCCACAGTCCTTCGCGAGTGGGCGGAGAGCGGCTTCCAGATGCCGGATGAGCGTTTCACCTACCCGGGGGTTGGCTCGCCGATCGCCTACCAGGCGCTCGATCTCGAACAGGCTTGGCGCAGCTTTCACATCGACCACGAACTCACCACGAAAGGTATCGAGAAGTTCGTCGCCGATTACCGCGCGACGCTGTATTCACACGCGCAGTAGGACCTGTTCAGCGAGGCCAATGCTTCGGCGAGGGCGGTGGACACGCTGCCCCGAGGGCAGCCCCGTCTGATGCACGTACGCTTCGAGCGCTGACATCGCGGTCGCGACTCCAGGAGCTGCTTGTGCGTAATCGATTCGTGGATGCATGGCTCTCTCCTCGTTGTTGCAGCGCAGCGTTCGAGGCCTACGTCTGTGTTGAACTATCTGACGTGCAGCATCGCCTTCATCGTGGGGTGGTAGGTGCAGACATAGGTAACATTACCCTTCTTTCGGACCGTGAACTTCCACGATTTGGCCGGTGCGATGAGCTTTGAATCGAAGATGCCAGCCTCCGAAGAAGTCGCGGTGTGTGCCACCAGATCCTTGTTGACCCATACGACGACGTCGCCAGAAGCCACTGTGAGCTGCTCCGGCTGGAACTTCATGCCCTCGATGGTGACCGTGTGAGTCGTCGATTTTCGGCGCTCGCCGGCGATCAGGGCCAGGCTGCACATCAGACTCAGTGCGACGGCGAATACGGCAATGCGCATGATCAGCTTCATTGTGCGAACCCTGCAGAATGATCACCGGCCACCCGACGACAGTACGGCACTGCCGCTCTCGCGCCAGCAGCAGCACCTCGTCGGCGGCGGTCCTGATATCGAAGGGAGACGACACGCAGAAATGAATTCGCGCCGTGGTGACACCAACGGCTCGCGCTTCTCGTGGCGACGCGTCGCCGTGGGTTCGAAGACCTCCGAGGGCCGGCTCGTCTCGTCACGTTCCGTTTCTCACTCCATGACGACTGGCTCATCATCGGACGTATGGCCAATGGGTACGTTCGAACTGATGCTAGGCGACAGCGCGAACGTACATCCCGTTGGCGGTTCGCCTCAGGAATCTCCGTTGCATCAGCGCAACGAGGACGATGTGGCACGTATCGGTGTCGAGGTCCCATAGCCGCTGCGCCTGTGCTTCCGTAAGTGACAGCCCTGGCATCTCGTAGTACTCGCCTTCGATTCGTCGAACCAGCGGTGCCAGGCGCCTCAGTCGCTGTCGCGCAGCCGCCGGATTCTCGAGCGTCTCAGTCAACATGCCTCTCGTAGAGGCAAGCTGCAGTCCAATCGACGTTTCTCCGGACATGACCGCAAGTCACTGGGTTCCAGGCATTTGAGAGCACGCCGAGCAGATGTGGGCGTGCGAGTCTCTTTCAATCTGAAAAGTTGCGACTCATTCTGAAAGCCGCAGCTGATTCGGTGGCCGCGTTCTCTTGGCCAGCGACCGCAGCTATCGCCTGGCGAAATGCGAGCTTTCGCGGATATGCGGACTACATGGACGGCGACGTTCAGGCGGAACTTGGACCGGTGCATCGATTTCGGGAAGCGCGAGCGTGTCGTGGTGATGTGCGCGGAGGCCGTCCCGTGGCGGTGTCATCGATCCCTGATTGCGGACGCACTCCTGGTCAGGAGCATCGCCGCAGGCGAGATCACGAGCGGTACTCGCGTGCGGCCTGCGAATCAGTCGCGTCAGACTGATGCCTCAGCGCCCTCTACGTCACGCGTGCGCGCTGGGAAACGGCGACGCCAATCCATCGGCCACCATGGCGCTCCATAACGCTTGGCAGGGTCCCCTCTCGCAACATAATGAAGCGCTCGTGTCCGGGCTCGTCACTACTTTCCGAGTGACGATTGGATCATCTTCGCGTGCTCGAGGTGCGCGACAAAGGCCGGCCGCACTTTCACCAGCAGCGCCTTCAGCTCGGCGTTCTGCGCGCTCGGAACGAGGGTCTTGTCGATCGCGTCGATCACTGCCCGGTGATATGTCACCTCGTTGTCGATGTACGCCTTGTCGAATTCCGCGCCCTTGAGGTTCTTGAGAGTTTCAACGTTCTTGTCGCCGCCGGCTCTCAGGCTGTGGCTCGTGGCATTGTCCTCCGGGGTGACCTTCAGTTTCGTCACGAGCGCGGTCGCTTGCCTGTTGACGCCCGTGTGATCCGCGACCATTTGCTGACCGAACTTCTTGACTTCGGCGTTGGTCGCCGTGGATGCGGCGAGCTTGCCGGCGTCGATGTCGACCTGGTTGGCGGTAACGACAATGGATGCGATCTGGGCATCCGAAACGGCCTGAGCCGAGAGCGCCCCGGGTGCGAGACACAGCAAGCCCGCAATGATGATGGCTGATACTTTCATGACATCTCCTATCAGAGACCGTGTTGAAGCGGATGGCGGTCCCGTTGCCCTTTGGGAAGGGAGCAAGCAACGCGCCAGGCATCGCCTCGGAAGAATCAGCCGAAGACCAGAACTTCTTTTCGTTTTGAAAAGGTTGGTTTCAGTCTGAATCGGATGGCAGTACCCTGTCGAGCGGACGCGGCGAGCTGTGTCGCTCGGCGCGGTGAGCGTGCGGGGCCCTTGCTAGGCTCTCTTCCGGCCCTTCCGTCGCTGGCTTGTCACCTGGGCCCGGCAAGGGAGATTTTGCTCCGCCGCGATCTTCTCCCGCGAGCAGCGCGTCCACACTCGCATACGCGTAGATGGTCGGCGCGTGATTCTGCATCAAACCGCCAGTGTCCGCGGTCGGCCCGTAGTTGCTATGCAGGTCGCGTCCCAACATCCGAAGCATGGCCATCTGTTGCCCGCGATGGTGCGACGTATGCGTCAAGCGACGCGTCATGACCCACGCCCTCGAGCGTTCCACATCGAAAAACCTTCGTCGGCTCTTCCCACCAGCGCTCGTCTTTTCTCGGAGTACCGCGAGCCGCTTCCGACTATCTTCCGCGTAGCGTTTCAGGAACCCCGTGCATGTTTCGGGCTGTGGCAGAGGAGCCGCGGCGACGTCGATGCCGAGCATGGTGCGAAACCACGCGTCTTCGCTCACGCACTGATGCACCATGTGCTCGTGCACACTGCGCCCGCGCGGGTCGCCTTGGCGCGGTCGGACGGGAAGGTCCTCGTCCTTGAACTCGCTCCACACGCTGAGCACTTTCACCTGCGCTGTCCGGTACGTCTCGAGCAAGAAATCGGACTTCATGACATCACTGTTTCGTCGTCAGAGCCGTTTCGGGTGCGGACCAGGCTGTCCGATGAAATGGGCACAGCTCCCCTTCGTATCGCTTGCAGAACCCCACAATGAGACCGCCCGCCACAAGATTGACGGTTTGGGCGCCAACAAACACCGCATCACCGATCATCACTGCGTGAATCAGGAAGAGTAATGAGGCCATGCACCAGAGGGCGAATGCCGAAATGCTGATGCCGGCCGTGCAATGCTCTTTTATTAGATGAACGATTTGTGGAATGTACCCGACGATCACCAAGCCCGTTGCCACGAAGCCAAGGATCTGTGTACTAGTCATCACGACCTTCTTCATAAGCTGGCGCGGCGGCCTTGCGCCTAGGCTAGTGAGCGCAGGTCGACGCTTTCATCACGAAGCTGCTCGAGATCCACGGTGCGCCTGGACTTGATGAGCGGCATGATACGCCGCACATCCCTCGCGCGGTTGAGACCGACTGCCGCATCGATACGCCCACCGTTGACATAGCACGCGAGGTAACTGCTCGAGTCCAGACGGCCACGTACGACGAGCTGCTCCCACTTGATGTGGAATCCTACGTACTGCAGGTTCGCGTCGTACTGGTCGGACCAGAACCAGTGAATCTCGTCGTACGCGACGGACTTGCCGAGCATGTTGCGTGCGGCAGCGGCACCTTGCTTGATCGCGTTCTGCCAATGTTCCACTCGAATCCGGCGACCGAAGATCGGGTGGTCGTGATTCGCGACGTCCCCTGCGGCGTACACGCCCCTAACATTCGTCTGGCAGTACGCGTCGACGACCACACCGTTGTCCACGTGAATCCCGCTGCCGTCGAGGAAGTCCACTGCAGGCTCGATCCCGATGCCCACGACGACAAAGTCGCATTCAAGACGCAATCCTGCTTTCGTAACGACGTGCGTCACACGTCGGGTTCCCTCGAATGCGGCGACTCTGTCCTCGAAGATAGTGCGAACACCATGAGCGCGATGAAGGTCGGCGATGGTCTGGCCAACGGCCTCGCCGAGTACGCGGAAGAGGGGCGTCCTCGACGGGTCGATGGCGACGACGTCCAGGCCTTTCTGGCGAAGCGACGCCGCCACTTCCGAACCGATGAACCCCATACCTACGACGACGACTCGGCGACCGCCAACGATCTCTTCCCGAATGCGATCAGCGTCTTGAACCGTTCGCAGACTGTAAATGCCTTCAAGCTCACCACCGGGAATCGCGATGCGCCGGTTGCGCCCGCCCGTGGCAATGAGCAGCGCGTCGAACGGCACTTGACGATGATCCGCGAGCTCCACGAGGCGGGTCGACGGATCGATTCGCATCGCTCGTGTCCCGAAGATCGTCTCGATGCCGTGTTCCGCGTAGTACGCGGCTGGCCGCACCAGCGCCTTGTCGAAGGGCACATCGCCGCGCAGGTACGCCTTGGACAGCGGCGGCCGTTCGTAGGGCGGCTCATGTTCGGCACCGATCAACGTCACGGTCCCATCAGCGCCCTCGTCGCGCAGCGTGACGGCGGCCGTGGCGCCGGCCAGGCTGGCGCCGACGATCACGTACCTCGCCATCACACTTCGATCTGTAACGCATCGCCCGCGACACGTACGGGATACACCTTGACCGGCACTGTCGCCGGAGGGGCGAGCACCTTCCCCGTCCGAACGTCGAACTCGGAACCGTGGCAGGTGCACGTGAGGGTTGTGCCAGCCAGTTCCCCGTATTCAGCAAGGGAGCACTGTTCATGCGTACACTCGTCGTCGAAGGCGTAGTACGTGCCGCCGACGTTGGCCACAGCGATCCGTGCGCCGCGTACATCGATCGCAGTGACCCCTCCCGTCGGTACCTCGCTCGTTTTGATAGCCGTCACAAACTCGGTCGCCATCGGCGCACCCTCCTCGGTCACACGTCTTTGTGGGCGTGACAGTTTGCCACGGTCGCTCTACGCGCAACCGCCAACCCGGGACAGCATGCTCGAACCATCTCAGAGCGACTTGAGGAATTCAACCAGATCCCCCTTCTGCACGGCGGTGAGATTCAATCCAAACAGCTGGTCGTAGTGATTGACCACCGCCAGGAGATCCGGCGCACTGCCGTCATGGAAGTACGGCGGATGTTGCCACAAGCCGCGCAGCGGCGTCGTTCGGTATTTCCCCGTCGCGGTCCGCAACGCATACGCCGGATCGGTCCCGACTTCGGCTGGGTCGTGCAGGAACGGCACGTTTCGCGATGGGCCACTCAGCACGTCAGTGAAACGAGGCCCCTGGTGGCACGAGGCGCAGCCGGCCTCGTTGCGGAATAGCTGCCGGCCGCGGTTGGCCGCCTGTCGATCGAAGCTGCCTTTCGGCGGCTCCGGGGTGCGCAGGCTCAACTGATAATCCAGCAGCGCCGGCAGTTTCGGGGTCACGAGATCCGGCGTCTGCGTGATATGGATGCCGACACGAGGGTCGCTGAAGTTGCCATGTCCGCCCATCTGACCGATGCCCACATAGGCGTTCCAGTACGAGATCGGTCCATCGGCGGTGAATGTCTCGAAACCAACCCCCCTCAATCCATAGATCGATGGGATGACAATCGGCAGCGAGGGGGTGTTCAGCGGAACAATGTTGGTGCCATCGAAGAAGTGGTGGCGAGGATCATATTTGCCCGGGCCCCAGGCGTTGAACTCCGCCTTGGTGGCCGCGTCCAGCACCGGCGAGAGGGCCACGATCGCGCCCACGTTCAGATCGATGTTGGCCCAGCCGTCCAATCGTTTGCCGATCCCTGGCGCAAACGAGTTGTCGACCGAGGAGTGACAGAGGGCGCACGTAATGCCGACGCTGGTGAGTTGACCCAGGTCGTTGACCTTCCCCTGCACACCGACGACGGCATTCAGCCGCAAGAGTTCGACGGTGACGGCCGGATTCGTCAGGTCAACGTCACCGCCCTGCAGCGCGGCGATGATTTCCGGTGGAAGCGCCTCGACGTCGACCTTGAGGCCCACCGCCAACGCGGTCGCGGGCGGGACCGTCGCAATGACCTCGTGCATCCGCAACACATCCGTCCACAACTGCTCGTCGCCGAAGGTGTCGTAACGGAAGATCGCTTCGCCCGTGCGATGGTTCTGCTCGGCCTGGTTTGAGAGACCGGCAGTGTGGCCTGCCGTGAGGGTCGGAGGAAGCTCTGTGACCGCGACAGTCACCGCGAGCGCGAACACGATTGAAGCTGCACCGATAAGTCGCATGGCCGGTCACTCCTTGTCGCCGCGACCCGTTCGCAGCTGACGCGCACCACATCAAGGCAAGCAACGCGCCACCCTGTTGGCCCTACTCGTGAGCGATCCCATAAGGATTGCTTTCGTTTTGAAAGCCGCCTTTTCACTCTGAAGGTCCGGGCTCGACGCCTTGCGCAATTCATCTTGATTGGCGGGCCATTCGTCGAACCGGCGTGTGGCCCGCAGCCTGCACTTCAACAAAGCAGATGAAAGGGATTACTCGCAGGCCCGGCAAAGGGCAGAAGCCGTCGGAGACTTTCGCCGGCGGTCGCCGCGAGTACGCGCGCACGTGCATGACTCACCCGGCGTGCGGTCGGACGAGAGATCGCGATGTCTGCTGGCAAGGTTCGTTGCCCACTCTCCCAGCGTGTGACATCCACGGCCATTCCTGCCGTTCCAGATCACGAGCGGTTCGCCACACGTAATCCCATGCAGACGGTGCGTTGCGGTTCCGGATGAATCGCGCAAGGCGTCGATGGACAGTCTGGAGATACACCGTTCCCTGTACGTCGGACGCATTCGAGATCCCTCGGTTGTACGCACGCACTGCCAGATCCAAATCGCCGGCCGCCTCGTTCAGCATCAACGTCATCCAGATGGCCACGAAACGCGTCGCCATCCAGGGGTTGTAGTAGTCGACATCCGCCAAACTGACGTCGACGAAGCCGTCCTTGTGCAGCTGCCGAACTCGTTCCCGGGCGAAGTTGGATGCTCCACCGAGTCCGATATCGCGGCTTCCGTCGCGATTCACAAAGAAGGCGCGATGATCGAACCACGATTCGGACATGACGATCGCGGCGAGCGTATCGGCGACAAGGCGACGCGGAAGACCGTATCGGTCTCCGACATCGTAGTAGCCCGCCCAATACGCGACCATCTGTCGGTACGCGACCGTGCGCATCGGCTGAGGCACGAGGTCCCAGTCGTGCGCGTCCATCGCATCCCACTGTCGGGGATTCATGAGAATGTGCCGATGTCGTTTGAACATGTTGTCGAGGCCGCGGTAACGCAGCGGTTCCGGAACATCGTTCCAGTCCACCAGATGCATGCTGCGCCAGAGCGTCAAATTGCGCTCTACGTCGTCGAACGTCGTGTCTCGTTCGACACGTTCCGACGACACAGTGATCGTGACGGTGATGGGCGTAGTGTCGACCATCGCAGCATAGACATCGATTTCAGGGGCGCGCGGCACTGATGCACGAACCTGATGTAGGAGCCAGGCGTGGCTCGAGACCGCACCGCTGATCACCGCCACTACCCCCAGCAGACACGCAAAAAGCCATCGACGACGTGAACGCGTTGGCGCGCGAACGATAGCGGGAGCCGGTAGCAGCCGATCCGCGCTGCTCGCTGACAGACTTTCGATCACTGGGGCCACCTCGAGCGTGAGACGGACTCCTGAATTCCAACGGTCGCGCCGAAGTAGCGAATCCGTGCGGTATGCTGGCCCCACGTGCCTCCACCTGTGCGTCATCTGACTTCATCGCAAGGACCGAACCGCGCGCAACAGTTCGACGTGGACGGCAAGTCACGCGTTATCAACGAGATCGCTACGTCGGAGTGCCGCGATCGACTTCGCATGCGTTGCACTTTGAAATGGTCAATTCAGGTTGAACGAATGCGTCCGGGAATCGGCCGCACCGTGGCTCGACGAGGTCTGGTGGCAGGGATTTCCTCATGATCTGGATCGGTGCACTGACCATCGCTGTCGTGATCGCAACGGCGATCTACGACCTGATGCAACGTCAACACGCAATCCTCAGAACTTTCCCGATCGTCGGGCATTTCCGCTACTGGCTCGAAGCCGTCGGCCCCGAGCTCCGTCAGTACATCGTCACGGACAACAACGAGGAGCGCCCATTCAGCCGCGATCAGCGCACATGGATTTACGCCTCAGCCAAACGTGAGAACAACTACTTTGGATTCGGCTCCGACAACGAGATGGAGCTGCAACCCAGCTATCTGATCATCAAGCACGACACTTTCCCGCTGGAGGTCCTTCATCCTGGGGATCCGGCGTTCGATCCGCAGTTCCAGATTCCGTGCGCGAAGGTAATGGGTGGCACCCGAGGGAGGCCACGCGCGTTTCGGCCGGCGTCGATCGTCAACGTCTCTGGAATGAGCTTTGGGTCGCTGAGCGGGCCCGCGGTGGAGGCGCTCAATCGTGGCAGCCAGATCGCCGGTTGCCTTCAGAGCACGGGAGAAGGCGGCGTTTCCTCACACCACTTGAAGGGTGGCGATCTCGTCTGGCAAGTCGGAACGGGGTACTTCGGCTGTCGTGAGTCTGACGGTCGCTTCAGCATGACGAAATTGAGAGACACGATCGCGCGCGCACCGCAGATTCGCGCGATCGAGGTCAAGCTGAGTCAAGGCGCAAAGCCAGGTGTTGGCGGGTTATTGCCGCGGGCGAAAATCACTCCGGAAATCGCCGAGATCCGTGCATTCCGATGGACCGCGATTGCATCAGCCCGGCCGCGCACAGCGCATTTCGGAACGCCGACGAGATGCTTGATTTCGTCGAGTTGATCGCCAGCGAAACAGGCCTTCCGGTCGGGATCAAGTCCGCCGTTGGCGATTCGGCGTTCTGGGAGGACTTGGCGCGCCTGATGACACGTGGTACGCGCGGAGTCGACTTCATCACGATCGATGGCGGCGAGGGAGGAACCGGTGCAGGGCCCTTAGTTTTTACGGATCACGTCGCGCTGCCGTTCAAAGTGGGTTTCAGCCGCGTTCAGAAGATCTTCACGGAACACGGGCTGCATCAACGCATTCTGTTCATCGGATCCGGCAAATTGGGCTTCCCGGAAGCCGCTGTGTTCGCCTTCGCACTGGGCTGTGACGCGATCAACGTCGGCCGCGAGGCGATGATGGCGATCGGCTGCATCCAGGCGCAGCGCTGTCACACAAATCACTGCCCCACGGGGGTCGCGACACATCATCCGTGGTTGGTGCGTGGAGTGGATCCAACGAGCAAAGCTGCGCGGTTGGGCAACTACATCATCACGCTGCGGAAGGACGTGCTGGCGCTGAGTCGTGCGTGCGGTGTTCCGCATCCGGCGCTCATCACCGCGGATCATTTGGAGCTTCTCGACGACCGGTTCGGCTCAAAGACCATCGCCAAACTCTTTGGATATGGCCGCGGCTTTGGAGTACCGTCCCCGACCGATTGCGACGAGGTGCGTCGCATCATGAACTTGTGACGCGATCCGACCTGATTCAGGCTCCTCGTCCGATTCGTCCGAGGTGGGTGTCACCAAACGCCGTTGGGTACTTCAGTCCATACCCCAGTGCACGATCGAATCCCACGTGCGCAATCCAGACCAGCGCAACTGTCAGCCCCGTTCCGAGACTGAGCAGCGTAGCAGCCAGGATCAGCGGCCCTAGGTAGCTGTGTGCGACGTTGTAGATCGCTGCACCGAATCGCGGCCCGGCGAGGCAACCGGCGAAGCTGACGTCCGGAGCGAAGAACAGTGCAGCGAACACGAGCCACGAACCTCCCTGCTGCGAGTACAGACCGATCGCCAGCAGTCAAGCTGCGATTCCTTCCAGCCGCAGCCACACTCGAACGGCGCCGTCAACCGCTCCGCCATTTGGCGGCGCCGTCGTGATCATGACAACCGCCTTCTCGAGCGAATAGCGACAACGCTCGTTCGTTACGTCGCTAGACTGAAACTGACCGTCACGGTAAGCACGAAGCGCTCGGGCGTTCCGTTCAAGAGCAACGGCGAATAGCGCCACTGCCGGACGGCCGTGATCGCGGCCTTATCCAATAGCGGTATCGACCGCAGAACGCGCACGTCTTCGACCCGTCCATGAGGGTCCACGACCGCTTCGAGGATGACAACGCCCTGCACCTGGGCTCGGACCGCAATCGGCGGGTACTCGGGCTCGACGCGTTCAACGAGAGCTGGCGCTTTCAGCTCACCACCGATGCGCACGGGAGCCCGCGCAACTGGCGGAGGCGACGGTGGAGGTGGCGGAGGTGGCGGCGGAGGCAGTTCGCTGGCCAATCCGCCTACAACGCCACCGACCACGCCGCCCGCAACTCCTCCTTCGACCCCGCCAGGAACTCCTTCCGTGCTCCCCGTGTCAACAGGCATCTCCTCCACGATTTCTCGCGGCGCGTCCACGGGCGCAGCCCGGGGACTTGCCGTCGGCACCGGCGCGATCGCCTTCGGCTTCGACGGCGTTGCTGCTGGTGCAGGTGGCGGCGGCGGTGGTGGAGGCGGAGGCGGCGGAGCCGTCGACACGACGAACGCGACCATGTCGGGGACCCGTGGCAATTCCGCACTGACGTACAGAATCGGAATTGCCAGTACGACACCGACGACGACGACGTGCGCCGCCGTCGAAATGAGCACAGGAACGCTGCTCCGGTGCGGCGGCCGATGGCGGTCTTCGCTAAACAGCTCGAACATCGCGCTCGCCTCCGCCATGATTTAGGCAAAGCGCGATCCGAAAGCGACCTAACGAGATGTGTGTTTTGTCGCCGAAAATCGAGCGCCGGAAGCTACGGGACAGATCTCAAGTCTTTCAAGTTGCAAGGGTATTTCAGAGTGAAAGGGCAGCAGTTTCACCCGCTAACGCTTCGACCGAATCTGCACTCGCGTGCCCCAGGGATCCGGAGTCGAAACCGCGTTTCCGGTCTTCTCGACGCCGTAGCCGGCTTCCCGCAGATTCTGTGCCGCAGCGTTGACGTCGGCGTCAGACGCGACCATCAATTCCCACTCCAGCAGGCGCGCCTCGTCGGCTAAGGCCGACGGCCCCGAAGACCATACGTTCGTCGCGACGTGGTGGTGATAGCCGCCCGCCGACATGAACAGCGCGCCTGGATAACTCCACACCGTCTTGTCGAGACCAAGCGCACGATGGTAAAACGCCTCCGCCTCGAGAAGATTTCCAACGTGTAGATGGACGTGCCCCATCGACGTGCCTTCAGGCGCTCCGGTCCAGGTCTCGCCGCGACCCGCGGCAATGACGCTTTGAATGTCCAACGGGTCGGTTGTCATCGCAAGTTCACGGTCGCGGTGTTGCCAGGTATCGCGTGGGCGGTCCGCGTACACTTCAATCCCCAGTCCATCGGGATCCCACAAGTACAGTGCCTCGCTCACCAAGTGATCGGCCATGGCAACTCGAACATCGAGAGCTCCCAGGTGTGCGGCAAAGCGGCCAAGGGCGTTACGCGTCGGTAACAGAATCGCAAAGTGATAGAGACCGAAGGCACCTCGTCGGGCTCGGGTGACACCAGGTCTCGTGCGCAGCGTTACCAAGGGGCGTTCGTCGCCATGGGCGCTGAGAACCGCGGAAGAGTCTGTGACGCCGTGTGCCCTCAGTCCCAGGACCTGCTCGTAGTACGCAAGGGAACGTTGCAGGTCGCTGACCTGAAGATGAACGGCGCCCGGATGCGCGGCGTCCGGCAACCGAAATCCCGGAGACGGTACGCCATATGGCAATTGGGCCTTCATGTTGGGGCGTTGTCGCTAAACGTTCTCAAGGCGCACCGGACTCGTGAACCCATCGGGCTTAACGGTCAACACGGAACACGGTAACTTTCTGAGCACTCTTTCTGCCGTGTTGCCGATGAGCATTCCAGAAATGCCGCCACGCGCAACCGTGCCCATCACGAGCACATCGATCCCTTCGGAGACGACGAACTCTGGGATGACACGCTGGGGTTCGCCTCGACGGAGCACCGTCGCCCTCTCAGTGAATTGACCTTCAAACGATCGGGCAATACGCTTCAGGCTTGAATCCGCCGTTTGTCGTGCTTTCTCCAAATAGGCGGCGAATTGGTCGGCGGCGGCGTGGCGCCGAACCGCTCGCTCGCCGAACGGTACCCACGCATGGAACAACACCGGCGAACCCGACTCCAAGTAGGCCGCCATCAAAAGTGCGAACTCGACAATCCGTATGTTCAATGACTGCGCGTCGGGATCATCAGAGCTCGCATCGACGGCGCAAGCGACTCGCGGCTTCGTGGCCGGTTGGCCTTGACGCACGAGCAACACCGGGCACGGACAGTTCCGCAAGAGCTCCATGTCGACAACACCGAATTCCCTCGGACCAGACGTCGCCACATCGCGCGCATGCGATCGCATCACCAGGTCGTGTTTCGATCGCAACACCTCTTCGATCAACGCTGTCGCGGGTCGTCCGAAGAGCAGTTTGGATTCCGCATGAATGTCACCGACCTGTCCTGCGATTCGTGCGAGTTGCTGACGGCGATCGCGCACGAGATTCTCTTCGACTCCCGCTGGCAAATAGCCATGCGCGTAGTCTGGAATCATCATCGCATCGGCAACCGTCAGCTTCGCGCCTGACCTCTTCGCCAGCAGAATGGCGCGCTCGAGGGCGGGATGTGCGCGCGCTGTCGCATCGATGTCAACCAGGATGTTCGTGAACGATTCCATGTTCGACTCCAACAACTGTCGGCACTGCGCGACGTGCCTATCGGCCTTCGAGACCGGCCGTCGTCAGATTGAGCGCCGCCTCCGTTCCCTTCTGCGCCTCTGACCGGACGCGCCCGCGAACCAGCCGCCCGATGAAACCCTTGAGGCCATCCGATCGACTGCGACTGATGGTCACGAACCAGAAGCCGGATCCCCGCGCTGGATCCGGCTGGAGCACGCGCTCCTCCAGCGCAGTCCAGAAATAGTGAGACGCAAGTAGCGTCTTCGACGCGATCACGGTTTGGTCGGGCCGATCCTGAATAACCAGATGATTGATGCGGATTGTCGGTTTGAGGCCGAACCGCGCCTCCTGCCAGTACAGAAAGTCTGTCGAGCCGGCTAGTGAAGACGAGGGATACTCCAGGACGTACTTCAACAATTCGGGCCTGCGCACCAGCGACGGCGCACGCTCGATCATCGATCGGAACTCATTCGCGACGAACACCGGATCGTCGGCGTCACGATAGACGGCCAGCCGCGCGTTGCCTCCCTCGCGATATCCGTCGACGTACTCGAGAGCGAGACGGCGATCCTTCACGTCGTCCTTTGGCAACTCGAGCTCGGCGAAGTCCTCCAGCTTCTGAGGATCGCTGATCTTTTTCGTGATGCGGAAGGCCGCCCCCTTCTCGAAGTCTTCAATGTTCTTCACCCTCCTGACGTACTCGGCTGGCGATGCGTCACTCCAGATTGCTCCGAATACGAACACTTCCTTGCGCTGGTCGGACGGCAGAAGCTTCGTCAGGGGCCGTCCCGAGAGAAGCGCTTTGCGCTCGGCTGGCGCAGACGCCAGCAACGCGACGCTGCCGACGACCGCCAGCACTGATCTCCACGACACGCCGACGAAAGGCATCCTCAGCAGATGGTGCTCAAGTCCGACTTGGCGTGAGTCTCCACGTCTCAAGGCGTAAGCACGGCCCGGCCCGTGACCTGACCGGCTTTGAGCCTCTCGTAGATCGTCACGGCCTGCTCCAGCGGAAACTCGGTGGTCTCGGCATGGATTCTTCCGTTACGTGCCATTGCAATCACCTCCATCAGCTCTACACGAGAGCCCCAGTAGGGAATGCTCATCGTGCAACCGTAAGGAGTGCTGCCGTGGTGGAAGTCGTGATGCCCGCCGCCGAGCCCGACGACGGTCCAGACTGAGTTGCGGCCAAGCAGTTTTGCGCCAAGATCGATCGTCGGTTGCACACCGACACAATCCAGTACTAAACCGGCGCCGCGCGGGCCGGTTATCTGCTGTATCCGTTCGGCGGCGGACCCAGCGTTGCGATTGTTGACGACGTCGTGCGCGCCAAGCGCTTTCGCCTGTTCCAGTTTCTTGTCATCAACGTCGGCGGCAACGATGCGCAGTGGCGCGAGCACACGAAGGAGCTGGATCGCCATGTGTCCCAAGCCGCCGACGCCCATCACGACGACCGTGCTGTCGGCGTGGAGATGTGGCAGCGCGCGTTTAATGGCGTGATAGGGAGTCAGCGCGGCGTCGCTCAGTGGAGCGGCCTTCGCCGGACTGAGATCGCCAAGGGGGACCAATCAGCGGGCAGCTGGAACGAGCATGTATTCCGCCATCCCGCCATCAAGACCAAGGCCGCCGCCAAAGCCTTTAATCTCGGCCCAGTTCTCGCAGTAGTTTTCCATCGACAGCTGGCAGGCGTGGCACCGCCCACAGCCCCACGGACCGTAAACTGCCACTGCGTCCCCTTCCTTGAAGGCCGTGACGCCTCCTCCAAGCTCGGCGACCCATCCGGCGTTTTCGTGTCCGAGAGTGAAAGGGGGCTTAAAGCCTAAATCCTCCTCCATCACATGTAGGTCTGAATGGCAGACGCCCGCTCCACCGATCTTCAGGAGGATCTGCCCCGGGCCTGGCGACGGCTTCGGAACATCCGTAATCTGAGCGGGCCGACCAACTCCAGCAAACCTGACTGCTCGCATGACCTACCTCCTTACCTAGTTTCGAGCGCGCGGACAGTGAGCACCGCGCAGCCACCATCGCGAATCAGTCGTTGTGTCGTTGATCCAAAGACCGCTCGATCGATGGCATTGCGCCGGCGAATGCCCAGAACGACGAGATCGACGTGGCGTTCATCAACCAATCGCATCACTTCGTCCGCCGGGCCCCCGTATCCGACAAGGAGTTCCGGGGCACAATGCGCGCGAACATCCGGCGTCAGCAACTCGTTCATGCGGTCGACCGCATCATCTTCGGAGGAGGGTAACAGCAATCTGCCAGCGTTCGGCAGCGTTTCCATCTCTTCTGACCACTCGAGCACATGAGCCAGCACAAGCCGCGCTCTCGCGGCGGCTGCGATCGAGGCAGCGTAATCGACCGCACGAGCCGACGGCTCCTTTCCAGCACAGTGGGATCCGAAGCTTGGAATTCACGTGACTTGAAGTCGCGGC
>JADMIO011222184.1_pt1 | contig 29322 bp, 30 predicted proteins | sample 8958161 | NCBI WGS metagenome assembly JADMIO01 (sample SAMN16585339, study PRJNA669376) | soil metagenome | isolation source: Crop rotation soil | place: USA: Cullars Rotation, Alabama | collected 2011 | reverse complement strand
CGCGACTTCAAGTCACGTGAATTCCAAGCTTCGGATCCCACTGTGCTGGAAAGATGCCGCAGCCCGAGCCGGTTCCGACCTTGCCGATCTATGAATTTTCCGTGCCGCCGGTGCCCGAGCCGCCGCCGGCGCCGACGTCGCGCGACTTCCCCAAGCCGCCCGCCGCCGCACCGCCCCGGCCCGCGCAGCGTACACCGCCAATGCCGCCGCGGCCGGGGCCGCCGGCGCAGCAGAGGCCGGCTGCCGATGCGCCGGCGTCGATGCCTGCTCCTTTGCCTGGTCCAAACCCGGCAGACCAGTTCGCCGGACAGGGACGGCAGCGCAACGACTACCTGTCCCGCGTCTTTCGCCATCTCGAGCGCTATCGCGTCTATCCGCCAGTGGCGCAGCTGAACAACCAGAGCGGCCGCGTGGTGACCCGCGTCACCATCAATCGCGACGGCGGCCTGGTCGATGCCCGCATCGACACGTCCAGCGGCTGGCCCCTCATCGACTCCGCCGAGCTCGACGCCATCCGCAAGGCGGCGCCGTTTCCGCCGGTGCCCGGCGACATGCCCGGCGATCCCGTGATCCTGATCCTGCGGATGAACTACGACTCGCCAGGACGCCGGCGCTGACGGATCAGGCGAAGTCGGCCGACAGCGCCTGACGCACGGCAGGCGGCATCACCGCCATATGCCCGTAGTTGGGATGATCGAAGCCCACGACGACATCCCCCGCACCGCCGCGGAAGGCTGCGACCTGGGTTGCGGTGAAGGCGAAGCGGATGAACTGCACCGACGAGGCCTTGCCGTCGTCGCGCGAGCGCTCCTGGTCGCCCTCGGGCACGCCGCGCACCACCTCGCCGCCGACACGAATGAAGGCCTGGTTCTCGACGCCGCCGAGCATCGCCAGCACGCGGGCGCGGCGGATCGGATCGTCGATCTCGAACATCACCGTGGCGACCAGCTCGCTGCCCTGCGGGATCAGCGGATTGTAGGCCGCCAGCTCATCGGGGATCTGCGCCGGGCCGCCCTTCTCGATGAAGAGCATCTCATGCACCTGGTGCAGCATGGTCTCGTAGGATTCGAAGTAGAAGGTCGCGAAGGGTCCGACTTCGAGCCGGCGGTTCTTCTTGATCTCCGAAATCTGCCGGCGGCGCTCGGCGCGCACCTTCACATACTCGCTGAGCGGCAGGATGGCGGAGACTTCGATCGCACGCGGCGTCATGGCTTCACCGTCAGTCCATAGGCCTGCGCCATCAGCTCGATGGGATGACTGGCGCGCGAAGGCTTCAGCGCCTGATCGCCCGCGGTCATCTCCATCACCTGCATCAGGTGATCGGCAGCCAGCGGGCACTCCGACGCGACGAAGCTGGTGTCGTTCTTGATGGCGGCCTGCGCAGCGGGCTTGCCGACCTTCACTGCCGTCTCGAAATTCTCGGTGCGCGCGCCCCAGATGCCGCCATGGCCGCTGCAGCGCTCGATCACCGCGACGCGAGTCTTCGGCACCAGACGCAGCATCTCGGCCGCCTTGGCGCCCATGTTCTGCGCCCGCGCATGGCAGGCCAGATGGACGCTGACGCCGCCCTCGATGGTCTGCAGACCGGGCGCCAGGCCTTCCTTCTTGGCGATGTCGACGACGTATTCGGAGATGTCGAACGTCGCCTGGGCGAGCCGGTCGACCGCGGGATCCTTGGGCAGGATCAGCGGCCATTCGAACTTGAGCATCAGCGCGCAGGACGGCGTCAGTGCGATCACGTCGTAGCCCTTGTCGACCCAGGGCAGCAGCGCCTCCGTCACCTGGCGTGCCGCGGCGGCGACGCCTTCGAGATCGCCCAGCTCGAGCTTCGGCATGCCGCAGCAATGCGGATGAACGACCTCGGTTGCGACGCCATTCCTGGCCAGCACCGCGCGCGCGGCGGCGCCGATGCCGGTGTTGTTGAAGTTCACGAAGCAGGTGGCATAGAGCACGGCCTTGCGCTTGCCGAAGGCGGGTGCCGCCTCGTTGATCTCCGCACCCTCGCGCGCGGCGCGGATCACGAAGGTCTCGCCGGCATATTGCGGCAGACGCGCGCCGTGATGGATGCCGGCCCATTTTTCGATGGCGGGACGCGTCAACTTGTTGTGCTCGTCGCTCGCCCAATTGGCCAAGCCCGCGGTGAAGGTGCCGAGCCGGCCGGTGCGGTCGGTTTCGGCGAGCTGGGCCTCGACGAAGTCGATGCCTTCCTTGCGCGCCTTCACGGCGCGATGGCGCAGCATGAGATGCGGGAAGTCGAGCGCCCATTCGTGCGGCGGCACGTAAGGGCACTTGGTCATGAAGCACATGTCGCAGAGCGTGCAGGCTTCTTCGACCGAGGCGTAGTCTTCCTTCTTGACGCCGTCGAGCTCGCCGGTCGGCCCGTTGTCTATGAGGTCGAAGAGACGCGGGAAGGAATCGCAGAGATTGAAGCAGCGCCGGCAGCCGTGACAGATGTCGAAGGTCCGCTCCATTTCCTTCTCGAGCGCCTTCTCATCCCAGAACCAGGGATTCTGCCAATCCAGGGCGTGGCGGACGGGGGCTTCGAGGCTGCCTTCGCGCATGACGGTGTCGTTTCTCTATCGATCAATCGTTAGCAGGACGAAAAAGGGGACCCGGTGAGGGCCCCCTTCTCCTAGAGCCGGGAAAGGCTCAGGCCATCGTGTCGAGGGCCTTCTGGAAGCGGCCGGCATGGCTCTTCTCGGCCTTGGCCAGGGTCTCGAACCAGTCGGCGATCTCGGCAAAGCCTTCCTCGCGCGCGGTGCGCGCCATGCCCGGATACATGTCGGTGTACTCGTGCGTCTCGCCCGCGATCGCGGCCTTGAGGTTGGAGCCGGTGGGGCCGATCGGCAGGCCGGTCGCCGGATCGCCGCTCACTTCGAGGAATTCGAGATGGCCGTGCGCATGGCCGGTCTCGCCTTCCGCGGTCGAACGGAACACCGCGGCGACGTCATTGTAGCCTTCGACGTCGGCCTTCTGGGCGAAGTAGAGATACCGGCGGTTCGCCTGGCTCTCGCCTGCGAAAGCAGCCTTCAGATTGTCCTCGGTCTTGGATCCCTTGAGGTTCGCCATGGCTTTTCTCCTTGCTTGTAAGGCATGTCGATCGGCGCACAGCCGATCTGGCGGGCGCGATATTGGGACAGCCGGCGCGACCCCGTCAAGTTGTTTAGAACAGTTCTAAGAACTGCAAGCGACTCGCAAGTAGCGGCTCAAAAGCGCGCTAGCGTCGCACCCGCACGATGACGTCGACCCGCGACATGCGCGTGCCCTTGGGCGGCGTCGGCAGGCCGGCGATGGTGACTTTTTCCGACGGGAAGTCGTGCAGCTCGCCATCGTTCTCGACGAAGAAATGATGATGATGGCCAGTGTTGGTGTCGAAATACGACCGGCCCGGCGCGACCACGACCTCGCGCAGGAGACCGGCGTCGCGGAACTGGTTCAGGGCGTTGTAGACCGTGGCCAGCGACACCGGCATGCGCGTCGCCTTGACCTCGGCGTGCAGGCTTTCGGCCGTGACATGGCGGTGATCGCCCTCGAACAGCAGGCGCGCCAAGGCCACCCGCTGGCGGGTGGGGCGCAAACCGGCCTCGCGCAGGCGGGCCGTGAAGTCGGGGCTGGTACCGGACATTGTGACGCCCATATGTAAGCAGCCGAAAGCGGCGTGAAAAGGGCCGTTTGACCCCGATTCGGCGGTTTGCGCTGGACCGCGGGCCTCCTTATTCTGACCCCGATCCCGGTTTCGGGCGGCGTGGGATGGTGAGCGTGAGCGAGAAGAAGAGCAGCTATACTTTCGAGGACCTGATCGAATGCGCCCGTGGGCGCCTGTTCGGGCCGGGCAATGCGCAACTGCCGTTGCCGCCCATGCTGATGCTCGACCGCATCGTGAAGATCGCCGAGACCGGCGGCAATTTCGGCAAGGGCGAGATCGTGGCCGAGCTCGATATCAAGCCGGACCTCTGGTTCTTCGATTGCCATTTCAAGGGCGACCCGGTGATGCCGGGCTGCCTGCCGCTCGATGCCCTGTGGCAGTGCCTGGGCTTCTTCCTGGGCTGGATGAAGGCCCCCGGCCGCGGCCGGGCGCTGGGCGTGGGCGAGGTCAAGTTCACCGGCATGATCGTGCCGACGGTGAAGAAGCTCACATTCCACGTGCACCTGAAGCGCGTGATGCTGCGCAAGCTGGTGCTGGGCATCGCCGACGGCTTCGTGCATGCCGATGGCAAGCCGGTCTACGAGGCCATGGGCCTCAAGGTCGGACTGTTTCTGGACGCCGCCGAAGTTCCGGTAGCAGCGAGCTGACCGCATGAAACGTGTCGTCGTCACCGGCCTGGGAATCGTCTCCCCAATCGGCAACAACGCCGCCGAGGTCACGCAGTCCCTGCGCGAGGGCAGGTCGGGCATCGAGTTCGTGCCGCAGTACAAGGAGCTGGGCTTCCGCAGCCAGGTCGCCGGCACGCTCAAGATGAACGTCGACGATCTGGTCGACCGCCGCCTGCGCCGCTTCATGGGCGACGGCGCAGCTTACGCCTGGCTCGCCATGAAAGAGGCGATCGAGGATGCGGGCCTCGGCGAGGCCGAGATCTCCAATGAGCGCACCGGCGTGGTCGCGGGTTCGGGCGGGCCGACGACCGGCGCCATCGCGCAGGCGGCCATCATCACCAAGGAAAAAGGCCCCAAGCGCGTTGGTCCGTTCATGGTGCCACGCGCCATGTGCAGCACCGTCTCGGCCAACCTCGCGACGGCCTACAAGATCAAAGGCCTGAGCTACTCGATCAGCTCAGCCTGCTCGACCTCGGCGCACTGCATCGGCAATGCGGTCGAATGCATCCAGCTTGGCAAGGCCGACCGCATGTTCGCGGGCGGCGGCGAGGAGCTCGACTGGAACCTGTCGGTGCTGTTCGACGCCATGGGCGCTATGTCGTCGAAGTATAACGACACCCCCACGCGGGCTAGCCGCGCCTACGACAAGGACCGCGACGGCTTCGTGATCGCCGGCGGCGGCGGCATCCTGGTGCTGGAAGACCTTGAAGTGGCCCGCGCGCGCGGCGCCAAGATCTATGCCGAAGTCGTCGGCTACGGTGCGACCTCCGACGGCGCCGACATGGTGGCGCCGTCCGGTGAAGGCGCGGTGCGCTGCATGAAGCTCGCCATCGACGGCTTCCCTGGCGCGGCGCGGCGCAATGCGCCGGTCGACTACATCAACACCCATGGCACCTCGACCCCGGTGGGCGACATCACCGAGCTCGACGCCATCCGCACCGTCTTCGGCAACAACAAGCTGCCGGCCGTCAGCTCGACCAAGTCCCTGACGGGACACAGCCAGGGCGCCACGGGCGTCCATGAGGCGATCTATTCGCTGCTGATGCTGAAGGAGGATTTCGTCGCGGCCTCGGCCAACATCGAGAATGCCGATCCGGGCGTCGGCGACTATCCAGTGGCGCGCCAGCGCATCGACAATGCCGGCCTGCACACCGTGATGTCGAACAGCTTCGGTTTCGGCGGCACCAACGCCTGCCTGCTGTTCTCGCGTTACGACAGCTGAAGTCGTGCGGTGTTGCTGAAACGTCGGGCAACAATTTGTCATTTTCTCTGAACGTCCCATCCAACTAAGAAGAGGCATCATGCCCATCGACCGGACCCTCTCGGCCGCCCCCGATGCTTCCGGCGGCGGGACGGCAAGCCCCTCTTCCCACACGCTGTCCAAGGCGGTCGACCTCCCCGAAGTCCCGAAATTGATGGCCGGCAAGCGCGGCCTGGTGATGGGCGTGGCCAATGATCGCTCGATCGCCTGGGGCATCGCCACGGCGCTGCATGCGGCGGGCGCCGAGATGGCCTTCACCTACCAGGGGGGTGCGTTCGGCAAGCGCGTCCTGCCCATGGTCGAGAAGCTGGGATCGAAGATCGTCGAGGAGGCCGACGTCGAGAACGAGGAAAGCCTCGATCGGCTGTTTGCCCGTCTGCAGAAGGAATGGGGCCGGCTCGACTTCGTGGTCCATTCCATCGCCTTCTCCGACAAGGAGGAGCTGAAGGGCCGCTACGTCGACACCACCAAGGCCAACTTTCAGCGCAGCCTCACCATCTCCTGTTATTCCTTCACCGAGATCGCGCGTCGCGCGCTGCCGCTGATGAGCGAAGGCGGCAGCCTGATCACCCTGACGTACGAGGGCGCCACGCGCGTGATGCCGTCCTACAATGTGATGGGCGTGGCCAAGGCCGCGCTGGAGGCGAGCGTGCGCTATCTCGCGGCCGACCTCGGCCCGCAGGGCGTGCGCGTGAACGCGATCTCCGCCGGCCCGATGCGCACCCTGGCCGGCGCGGTGATCGGCAGCGCCCGCTACGTCTATCGCGTGTCGCGCGAGGCCTCGCCCTTGCGGCGCAATGTCGAGCTGACGGACGTCGGCGGCGCGGGCCTCTACCTGCTGTCCGACCTCAGCGCCGGCGTCACCGGCACCGTCCACTACGTCGATGCCGGCTACCACGCCATCGGCATGCCGCCGCAGGCGAGCGAGAACGGGAGCCCGGAGTAAGCGCGGGAGAGCGCTGGCGCGATACGGCCGGAAAGGCGCTAGACTGCGGCCATGCGCTCGCTTGCTCTGCTACTCGCCGGCGGCGGCATCGCCTGTTGCGCATTGCCGTCGGTCGCCACCGCCGAACCTCTCACGCCCATGCGTTTCCGGCAGGTGCTGGCGACGGCCAAGGCCTATGCCGCTGATCGGACGCTGATCTTCTACTGCATCCGCAACGACGCCGATCTGGTGGACTCCAACTACCTCGTGATTCACGTCGAGATCCAGGACGCTCTCAACAAGCTCAAGGCGGCGGGCAGCGATTCCAAGCAGAATGCCCAGCTCGTCCAGGCCGTGGTGGCCAATGTCCGCTATCCCACCGCGGGCGTGAACGACGCGGCGATGGATGCCGAGTGCAAGGCAAAGAACGTCGAGCAGAGCTACTACACGTACTCGGGCCCGCTCGTCACACCGCTCGACAAGCGGCCGCCCTTCGACATCCTGAAGTAAAGCGCTGCACGACACCGCGCATTGCGGCACTATTGCCCCACCATGACTGCGGACCGTCTCATCCTGCACGGCAGCTTCACGTCGAGCTCGACCTACAAGCCGATGCTCTTCCTGGCGCTGAGCGGCCTGCCGTTCTCGTTTCGCACCGTCAATCTCAAGAACGGCGTGCAGAAGGAGGCGGCCCACCTCGCGATCAACCGCTATGGCCAGGTCCCGGTGCTGCGCCACGGCGGTCTCACGCTGGTGATGTCGAATGTGATCCTCGATTATCTTGCGCGGACCACTGGCCATTTCGAGCCCACGACGGAGCAGCATCGCTGGCAGGCCCGCGAATGGCTCTCCTGGGAGAACGACGCCATCACCAACGTGGCACGCGTCCGCCATTTCGCCCGCTTCCGTCCCGACGTGTCGCAGGACATCGTGAGTTTTTTCCGCCCCCTCGCCGAGGCAGCGCTCGATTTCGCCGACAAGTCGCTGCAGGGCCGCGAATGGCTGGTGGGCGATGCCTGCTCGATCGCCGATATCGGCTGCTGGGGCCGCATGGTGTTCGCGGCCGAAGGCGGCCTGTCGCTCGATACGCGGCCCAATCTCGCCGCGTGGCGCGATCGGCTGACGGCGATGCCGGGCTTCGCGCTGCCCTACGATCTCATTCCGAAGAAGGACGCCGAGTTCGCGGGCGCCGCGCCGACGTAACGGCGGCGTCAGGCGACGACGATATCCATCGCCGTGGCGAGCGCGCCGGCTTCGAGCCCGGACGCCGGCTGCAATTTCATCTCGACCAGCTCGCGTTGCCGCGCATCCCGGATGCCGCGGAAGACCCCGTCGCGTTCGTTGCCGGGGTCGCCGGCGATGTAGAACTGGCTGGTGAGCATCTTGCCCGTCGACGTCGCGACCTTGAAATGGATATGCGGCGAGCGGCCGATGTAGGCCACGGGCTTCAGCGTGCGGAAGCTGTAGCGGCCGTCGGCCTTGACCAGCAGGCGGCCATAGCCCTGGAAGGCCGAATCGCGCTTGTCGCGCCCGGGCTGGCGCGGATGGTCGTAGATGCCCTGCGCGTCGCACTGCCAGATCTCGACCAGCGCGCCGTCGACCGGCTTGCCATTGAGATCGAGCACGCGGCCCTCCAGATGCAGCACCGTGCCCATGGCCCGCGCCTGCTGCCCGCGGACCTGGACCAGGTCATTGTCCATGTCGGCGGGGAAGGCCGTCGGGTAGAACGGCCCTTCGGTCTGCTGCGGCGTGGCGATCAGCCCTGCGGCAAAAGCCGAACGAAGGGGAAGCAGGCTGGCGCCGGCACCGGCGAGCAGAAGTCTGCGGGAAGACGTCTTCATGGGCGCCAAGTCTACAAACAAAAACGGCGGCCCCAAGGCCGCCGTTTCCGTTACCGTTTGGTGTCTTACTCGGCGGCCGGCGCGGGCTGCTCCTCGCGTGGCTTGTTCGAGATGTCCTCGCCGGTCTGCTGGTCGACCGCCTTCATGCTGAGGCGGACCTTGCCGCGGTCGTCGACGCCCAGGACCTTGACCTTCACCTGGTCGCCTTCCTTGACCACGTCGTTGACCTTGGCGACGCGGCGCGGCGCCAGCTCGGAGATGTGCACGAGGCCGTCGCGGGCGCCCAGGAAGTTCACGAAAGCGCCGAACTCGACGGTCTTCACGACCTTGCCGGTGTAGATCACGCCGATCTCGGGCTCGGCGACGATGCCCTTGATCCAGTCGATCGCGGCCTGGCCCTGCTTGGCGTCGACCGCAGCGACCTTGATCGTGCCATCGTCCTCGATGTCGATCTTGGTGCCGGTGGTCTCGGTGATCTCGCGGATCACCTTGCCGCCGGTGCCGATCACTTCACGGATCTTGTCCTTGGGGATCGTGAACTGGGTGATGCGCGGTGCGTTCTGGCTGACCGAGTCACGCGCGCCACCCAGGCCCTTGGCCATCTCGCCCAGGATGTGCAGGCGGCCGTCCTTGGCCTGGCCGAGCGCCACCTTCATGATCTCCTCGGTGATCGAGGTGATCTTGATGTCCATCTGAAGGGCGGTGATGCCCTTCTCGGTGCCGGCGACCTTGAAGTCCATGTCGCCGAGATGATCCTCGTCGCCCAGGATGTCGGACAGGACGGCGAAGCGATCGCCTTCCTTGATCAGGCCCATGGCGATGCCCGCCACCGAGCGATCCATCGGCACGCCGGCATCCATCAGCGACAGCGAGCCGCCGCAGACCGACGCCATCGACGACGAGCCGTTGCTCTCGGTGATCTCCGACACGATGCGGATCGTGTAGGGGAACTTGTCCTTGCCCGGCAGCAGCGGGCGCAGCGCGCGCCAGGCGAGCTTGCCGTGGCCGATCTCGCGACGGCCGGGCGAGCCCATGCGGCGCACCTCGCCCACCGCGTACGGAGGCATGTTGTAGTGCATCATGAAGCTCTCGCGGTACTCGCCCTCGAGAGCGTCGATGATCTGCTCGTCCTGGCCGGTGCCCAGCGTGGCCACGACCAGCGCCTGGGTCTCGCCGCGGGTGAACAGCGAGGAACCGTGGGCGCGCGGCAGCACGCCGACCTCGGCCACGATCGGCCGCACCGTCTTGGTGTCGCGGCCGTCGATGCGCTTGCCGGTGTCGAGGATGGCGCCGCGCACGACGTCGGCCTCGAGGTTGCCGAACTGCTCGCCGAACACGGCGAGGGCAGCCTCATCGCCCTCGAACAGGGCCTTGGCCTCGGTCTTGACCGCGCCAACCTTGGCCTGACGGGCGAGCTTCTGGGTCTCGGCATAGGCCTCGACCATCTTGGCCGTCATCTCGGCCTTGAGGCGGGCGGCCACCGTCTTGGCGGCTTCCGGCGGCTCGCTGAGCGGCATCGGCTCCTTGGCCGCGTGCTCGGCGAGCTGGATGATCGCCTCGATCACCGGCTGGAAGGAGCGATGGCCTTCCATCACGCCGGTCAGCATGACGTCCTCGCTGAGCTCCTTGGCCTGCGATTCTACCATCAGCACGCCTTCCTGGGTGCCGGCGACGACGAGGTCGAGGTCGCTCTTCTCGGTCTGCTCGAGTGTCGGGTTGATGATGTACTTGCCGTCGATGTAGCCGACGCGGGCGGCACCGATCGGGCCCATGAAGGGCACTCCGCTGATCGTCAGCGCCGCCGACGTGGCGACCAGCGACACGATGTCGGGATCGTTCTCCAGGTCGTGCGCCAGCGTGGTGATCACGACCAGCGTCTCGTTCTTGTAGTTCTCGTGGAACAGTGGCCGGATCGGACGATCGATCAGGCGGGAGGTCAGCACCTCCTTCTCCGACGGCCGGCCCTCACGCTTGAAGAAGCCGCCCGGGATCTTGCCGGCGGCGAAGGCCTTCTCCTGGTAGTTCACGGTCAGCGGGAAGAAATCCAGGCCGGGCTTGGGCTTCCTCTCGAACACGACGGTGGCCAGCACCGTGGTGCCGCCGTAGGTCGCCAACACCGCGCCGTCCGCCTGGCGCGCGATCTTGCCGGTCTCGAGGATCAGCTTGCGGCCGCCCCAGTCCAGCTCCTTGCGGAACACCTTGAACATATCACTCATATCCATCTTCCTTTCCTACACGGCGCCCGCCCCCGTCTGGCGGCGCCGCCCACCGATGCCCTTGCATCGGCAGGACCGGGTCGGGCCTTTGCTCTCGCCCCTGCCCTCCCGGTACCTTCGAAAGTCGCGTCAGCCGGCCGAACTGTTACGGGGACCGGACGACGCGACGCGAAAAGGCCCCGATCCATCCGTGGATGAAATCGGGGCCGTGAACTCAACGACGCAGACCCAGGCGCTCGATCAACGTGTCGTAGCGCTTGTTGTCCCGGGCCTTGAGGTAGTCGAGCAGGCGCCGGCGCTGGCCGACGAGCTTCAGCAGGCCACGGCGCGAATGATGATCCTTCGCGTGACCCTTGAAGTGCTCGGTGAGATTGGAAATACGTTCGCTCAGGATCGCGACCTGGACCTCCGGTGAACCGGTGTCGCCCTCGGCCTGGGCATACGACTTGATCAGCTCCGCCTTGCGGACGGCTGTGATCGACATCGGGACTCTCCATCGACTTAAAGGTTGAAGACGCGTACCGGCTTGAGAGCCACGCCATCCGAACGGACCAGCGCGATAAGCCTGCTGCCGGCCTCGGCGCGTAAAAGGGCGCCGGACGGCGGTACGTCCCGGGTCAAGAGCACCGGCTGGCCTTGGCGCAGCCGGTCCGCTTGGGCCTCCGTCAGGGCCAGCGCCGGGATGTCGTCCAGCGCGGTCTCGACGGGGGCCAGGGCCCCGAGAAGCGCGGGAATATGCCCGAGGGCCTCCAGTTTGGAAAGCGAAATGGCCGTTTGCTCCCGGAACGGCCCGGCGGCGGTCCGACGCAGGAAACTCAGGTGTCCGACGGTCCCCAGGGCCAGCGCCAGGTCGCGGCCGAGGGACCGGATGTAGGTGCCCTTGCCGCAGGAGACCACGAAATCTGCATGGTCCGCGTCGGGACGTCCCAAAAGCGCCAGGCGCTCGATGAGGACCGGCCGCGGCTTCAGATCGACCGCCTCGCCGGCCCGGGCCAGGTCGTAGGCCCGCTTGCCGTCGATCTTCAGGGCCGAGAAGGCGGGCGGCATCTGCTGGATGGTCCCGACGAAGCCCGGCAGGGCGGCGCGGATGGCATCGTCTTCGGGCCTGACCTCGCTGGTCGCCGTGACCTCGCCTTCCAGGTCCTCGGTCGAGCGTGCTTCGCCGAAGCGCAGCGTAAACCGGTATTCCTTCCGCCCGTCCATCACGAACGGCACGGTCTTTGTCGCCTCGCCGAGCGCGATCGGCAGCACGCCGCTGGCCAGCGGATCGAGCGTGCCGCCGTGCCCCGCCTTCTGCGCGCCGAACAACCGGCGCACCTTGCCGACCGCCGGTGTCGAGCCCAGCCCGACGGGTTTGTCGAGCACGACCCAGCCGTCGACCTTGTCGCCTTTCCTCTTCCTCATCGGACCGCGGGCCTCCAGGCCCGCCCGCGCGCGCCCCCAACACCGACTTCTTTCCGCGCGACGAATACGATCTCAATCGTCCTTGATGTCGCGCGCCACGTCGGGCCGGCGCAGCAGCTGGCCGATGCGATCGGCCTCGTCGAAGGTGCGATCGACCTCGAAGCGGATTTCCGGCGCGTGGCGCAGCTGCGCCTTCTCGCCGACGCGGGCGCGGAACCACGGCGCGGCGCGCCGCAGGGCGGCGAGCAGGCGCGGCTCGTCCTGGCCGCCCAGCGGCATCACGAAGGCGGTGGCGTTGCGCAGGTCGGGGCTGACATCGACCGCGGTGACGGTGATGGAGGCCTCGCGCAGCTCGGGATCGCGCATGTCGCCGCGCTCCAGAAGCTCGGCCAGCAGATGGCGCAGCTCCTCGCCGACCCTGAGCTGGCGCTGGCTCGGCCCCTTCTTGTCGCGCTCGGATGGGCGACGACGGGACATTGGAGACCTCCTCTTCTCCTCCCTACGCGAAGCGCGGGGCGTGGCGCTTTTGGCCGCACGCGGCCAAAACGCCTGGCCCGCGAAGCGGGCGGAGGGATCATGACCCCTCCGTCGCCGTAAGACGGCGACACCTCCCCAGCGCGGATTCCGCGCTGGGGAGGAAGTTCTTACAACGTCGCCTGGACTTCCTCGACGTCGAAGCATTCGATCACGTCGCCGACCTTGATGTCGTCGTAGTTCTCGAACGCCATGCCGCACTCGAAGCCGTGCTGCACTTCGCGGACTTCGTCCTTGTGGCGCTTCAGCGTCTTCAGCGTGCCCTCGTGGATCACCACGTTGTCGCGCAACAGGCGGACCTTGGCGCCGCGCTTGACCATGCCTTCGGTGACCATGCAGCCGGCCACGTTGCCGACCTTGGTGATGCGGAAGACCTCGCGGATCTGCGCATTGCCGAGGAAGGTTTCCTTGTAGGTCGGGTCGAGCAGGCCGACCATCAGCTGCTGGATGTCCTCGGTCACCTTGTAGATGATCGAGTAGTAGCGGATGTCGATCTTGTCGCGCTTGGCGATCTCGCGGGCCTGCGGGTTGGCGCGCACGTTGAAGCCGATGATCAGCGCACCAGACGCCTTGGCCAGCGTGATGTCGGCCTCGCTGATGCCGCCGACGCCCGAGTAGATCACGCGGGTCGCCACCTTCTCGGTGGAAAGCCGCGCCAGCGCGCCGGCCAGCGCTTCCGCCGAGCCCTGGACGTCGGCCTTGATCAGCACCGGCAGTTCCTTGGCCGTGCCCTCGCGGATGCCCTTGATCATCTCCTCGAGGGTGCCGCGACCACCCGCGGCGCGGGCGAGCTGGGCCTGGCGGTCGCGGCGGGCACGGAAGTCGGCGACCTCGCGCGCACGCGCCTCGCTCTCCATGACATGGAACTCGTCGCCCGCCTGCGGCGTGCCGTCGAGGCCCAGGATCTCGACCGGGAAGGCCGGACCCGCGCTCTCGACCGCGTTGCCGCGGTCGTCGACCAGGCGGCGGACACGGCCCCATACGGCGCCGGCCACCAGAACGTCGCCGACACGCAGCGTGCCGCGCTGGACCAGCACGGTCGCCACCGAGCCGCGGCCCGGATCGAGCTGAGCCTCGACCACCACGCCGTCGGCCGGACGGTCGGGATTGGCCTTGAGCTCGAGCACTTCGGACTGCAGCAGGATCGCTTCCTCGAGCTTGTCGAGATTGGTCTTCTTGGTCGCCGAGACCTCGATCGACTGGACGTCGCCGCCCAGCTGCTCGACCTGGATCTCGTCCTGCAGCAGCTCGGTGCGCACCCGGCTGGGATCCGCGCCGGCCTTGTCCATCTTGTTGATGGCGATGATCATCGGCACGCCCGCCGCCTTGGAGTGCGCGATCGCCTCCTTGGTCTGAGGCATGACGCCGTCATCGGCCGCCACGACGAGGACGACGATGTCCGTCACCTTGGCGCCGCGCGCACGCATGGCGGTGAAGGCCTCGTGGCCCGGCGTGTCGAGGAAGGTGATCTTCTGGCTCGACGGCAAGGTCACCTGGTAGGCGCCGATATGCTGGGTGATGCCGCCCGCCTCGTGCGCCGCCACGTCAGTGGCGCGCAGCGCGTCGAGCAGCGACGTCTTGCCGTGGTCGACGTGGCCCATGATGGTGACCACGGGCGGCCGCGGCACCAGCAACTCGGGCGCATCGTCGGCTTCGGCGAGACCGGTCTCGACGTCGCCCTCGGCAACACGCTTGGGCCGATGGCCCATCTCGGTCACGACCAGCTCGGCCGTGTCGGGATCGATCGCCTGGTTGATGGTCGCCATCACGCCCATGCGCATCAGCGTCTTGACGACGTCGGCGCTGCGCTCGGCCATGCGCTGGGCCAGTTCCTGGACCGTGATGGTCTCAGGGATGGTGACCTCGCGATAGACCTTCTGCTGCGGCTCGCTGGCGTGCTCGCGCCGGCGGTCGCGCTCCAGGCGGCGGCGCATCTGCGCCGCCGACCGGCTGCGGAAATCGTTCTCGCCCTCGACCGCGCGGCCGACATCGACCTTGTCGGAGCGGCGCTTGGGCACCTCGCGGCGCGCCCCCGGCGGCTGCGGCAGGCGCTTGTTGACCATGGGCCGCATCGGTGGCGGACGGCGCAGCGCATCGGCTGTCGTCGTGCTGCCGGGAGCGCCCGGCGGACGGCGAATCGGGGCAGCCGGCGCGGCAGGGGCCGCCTGCGGCGCGGCGCCGGCGTTGATCTCCTCGGCCTGGCGGGCGATCGGCGCCTGCGGCGAGGCGGTGGCCGCCTGGTCGAGACGCTTCTGCACCAGGGCGTCGGTCTTGCGCTTGACCTCTTCCTCGGCCTTCTTGCGCGCATCTTCCTCGGCGAGGCGCTTGCGGTGCTCCTCGTCGGCCTTCTTGCGCGCCTCGTCCTCGATGGCGCGGCGAGCGGCTTCCTGGGCGGCACGCTGGCGCGCCACCTCGGCGTCGCGATTGGCGTCGACCAGGGCGCGAGCGCGCGCTTCCTTCTCTTCCTCGGTCAGCGTCTTCAGCACGGCGCCGCCGCCGGAGCGGGCCTCGCCGGCCGACGAACGCGCCGGCGTGGGGCGTGCCGTCGTGGCCGCACCGCCGCCCAGCTTGAGGGTACGACCGGTCGGCGCCGCCGGCGCCTTGGCCTCGGGTGCAGGCGCGGGTGCAGGCGCGGCGGCCACGGGCGCCCCGGGCGGCCGCTTGACCGGCTTCTTGACCTCGACCGTCACCGTGCGCGTGCGTCCGTGACTGAACTTCTGGCGCACCTGCGTGGCGTCGCCGCCGCCCTTCGCCGCCGCACCGGTGCGCGTCGTGGAAAGCGTGAGCGGCTTGGTCTGCTCTTTCTGATCCGTCATAAGTCGTGTTGTCCTTGGTCCGCTTCGGCCCGTCAACCAGCGTTACTGTTCAACCTGACCGCTGTTCAACCGATAGCCGCGCCAGCGCGCCGCCCCGGTCCTGATTCGCTCAATAAAGGCGCCGCCCGCATCGTCGCGGGCGATCGCCACGTAAACTGCCTGCTCGCGGCCGAAGATGCCGCCCAGCGCCGCCGCGTCGCCCAGTCGGGCGATCGGCAGACCGGTGGCCTCGAGCTTGCCCAATCCGTCGCCATCGGCCTCGTCGGCCACGACCAGAAGCCCGGCCCGGCGCTGCCCCACCATCTGCTCGACCTTCACGAAGCCTGCGACGGCACGGCCGGCCCGGCGCGCCCGGCCGAGATCGGCCAGCGCCCGTTCCAGCAGCAGCCGCTCGACCCGTTCCGCCAGGTCGGACGCCGGCTTGACCGACGCCCGCGCTGCCCTGGCGAACAGGTTCTTGGCCACGGCCCGCTCGACCGCCGACCGTTCGGCCTTCACCCAAAGCCCGCGCCCCGGCAGCCGCCGCGCCAGATCGGGCACGACGTCGCCTTCGGGCCCGACCACGAACCGGATCATCCGGTCGGGCGCACCCGTCTCCCCGGTCGCGATGCAGGTGCGCTGCGGACCGTTCTCGGGAGGAGCCGGTTCGGCTCGGGACATGGCGTTGGCGAGTGCCAAGTGGGTCGGTCTCCTTGTCTAGGCCTTGGCCGCTTCGCCGGCCGCAGCGTCCTCGGCGGCGAACCAGTGCTCGCGCGCCTTCATGATGATGGCGTTGGCGGTGTCGTTATCCATGGCGCTCTCGCCCACGATCTCGCGCAGCTCGTCGGAGGCGAGGTCGGCGAGGTCGTCGCGGGTCTTCACGCCCTTCTCGCCCAGCGCCACCAGCATCGCCAGCGTGAGGCCCTCGGTCGTGCGGACGGCCTCGTCCATGCCGAGCTCCTCCATGCGGGTCGTCAGCTCGGCGTCGCGCTTCTCGATGTACTCGCGGGCGCGGCGCTGCAGCTCGGTGGCGATTTCCTCGTCGAAGCCCTCGACCGTGGCCAGGTCCTCGACCGCCGAGTCCGAGACGTCCTCGACCGCGGCATAGCCTTCGGCCACCAGGAGATGGGCAATGACGTCGTCGACATCAAGCGCCGCCTTGAACAGCTCGGTGCGCTCGCGCGTCTCCTTCTGGCGGCGCTCGCTCTCCTCGGCCTCGGTCATGATGTCGATTTCCCAGCCGGTGAGCTGGGAGGCGAGCTTGACGTTCTGGCCGCGGCGGCCGATCGCCAGGCTGAGCTGGTCGTCGGGCACCACCACCTCGGTCTTGTTCTTCTCCTCGTCCATCAGCACCTTGCTAACTTCGGCCGGCGCCAGCGCATTGACGATGAAGTTCGCGGTGTCGGCCGACCACGGGATGATGTCGACCTTCTCGCCCTGCAGCTCCTGCACCACGGCCTGCACGCGGCTGCCGCGCATGCCGACGCAGGCGCCGATCGGGTCGATGGCGCTGTCGTGGCTCAGCACGGCGATCTTGGCGCGGCTGCCGGGATCGCGGGCGACCGCCTTGATCTCGATGATGTTGTCGTAGATCTCCGGCACTTCCTGCATGAACAGCTTGGCCATGAACTGCGGATGGCTGCGCGACAGGAAGATCTGCGGGCCGCGCGGTTCCTCGCGCACGTCGAAGATGTAGGCGCGCACGCGATCGTTCACGCGCAGCGATTCGCGCGGGATCGTCTCGTCGCGGCGGATCACGCCTTCGGCGCGCTGCAGGTCGACGGTGATGTTGCCGTAGTCGACGCGCTTGACCACGCCCGACACGATCTCGCCGACGCGATCCTTGAACTCCTCGTACTGCCGCTTGCGCTCGCTCTCGCGCATGCGCTGGGTGATGACCTGCTTGGCGGTCTGGGCAGCGACGCGGCCGAAGTCGATCGGCGGCAGCTCATCGGTCAGGAAGTCGCCGACCTGGGCCTCGGGATTGCGGCGCTGCGCTTCAGTGAGCGGCACCTGCGTGTTCTCGTTCTCGATCGGGTCGGCCACCTGCATGTAGCGCAGCAGCTTGATCTCGCCCGTCTTGCGGTCGATCTCGGCGCGGATGTCGTGCTCCAGGCCGTACTTGGCGCGGCCGGCCTTCTGGATGGCCTGCTCCATCGCCTCGAGCACTTCCTCGCGCTCGATGCCCTTCTCGCGGGCGACCATGTCGGCCACCTGCAGCATCTCGAGGCGCGGGATATCGGCAGTCGTTGCCATGACTATTTCCTCTCTTGCGAATCCACTAGTGAGCCCTAATCAGTGCGTAGGGCCCGCCCCCTGCTGGGCGAGCCGGTGTTCTTCAATCAACGCGTCGGTCATTTCGAGCTTGGCCCTGAACACGGCCGTGAGCGGCACCGCCGTCTCCGTGCCATCCTCCAGGCGCAGCTTCACCGCGCCGTCGCTCAATCCCAGCAGCGTGCCCTTGAAGCGGCGACGCCCGTCGATCGGCTCGGCGGTCTCCACGCGGGCGAGATGTCCCGCCCACCTTGAATAGTCCTTGGGCCGTGTCAGCGGCCGGTCGATGCCGGGCGAACTCACCTCGAGGGTGTAGGCGCCCGGAATGGGATCCTCGACATCGAGCACTGCCGAGAGCGCGCGCGAGAGCGTGGCGCAGGCCTCGACATCCATCGCGCTGCCGTCGGCCGGCTCGATCATGATCTGCAGCGTGCCGCCACCCTTGCTCATGGCGACGCGAACCAGCTCGAAGCCCATGCCGACCACGGTCGGGGCAACGATCTCTTCGATTCGACGCAGCAATTCGGTCACGCGGGCCCTATTTTCCTGACAATCATCTCGACAGTTTGGGCCGGCGGGCTTCCCACAAAATGAAAAGAGCGGGTTTTGGGCCCACTCTTTCTTGTTTGGTTCGTCCCGCGAACCCGATGAGGATGGCGCGGATATAGGCGCAGTTCGGCCAAAGAGCAAGGGAATCCGGCGTATTTTATGGGGTCCCGTGCAAGGCCTTCTATTAGTAGTAGTAGCCGGTGTTTGGCCAGCCGCGGCCACCCATGAAAAATAAATCCTACCGGGGAAGCTCGAGCAGCCATCTCCGGGCGTCGTGCAGGCTGCAGAAGAGCCTGACCGGCCGGTCCGCCTTGGTGGCATCGGCGAAGAGGTCGGCAAATCCCTGACGCTCGGGATGGATGACAAAGGCGATCGGGCCGCGCGTCGCCGCCCCCTTCTCGGCCCGCAGCATCACGGCCATGGCTTCGACCTGCTCGCGGCTCATCTCGATATTCGAGCCGGAGACGTCGATGATCTTGCCGAAATGGCGGACGTCGTTGTCCACCATCTGCCTGACCAGGTCGCGGACCTCGTCGGACGTGACCTGGCCACGCGCCACGATGACGAGCAAACGGTGCAGTCGGGAGATTTCCAGATGAATCGGCATGTGATGGCGGTGATGGCCAGGGCCCCAACACCGCCCCAACCCGGACATGCTACACCCCAAGTCGCCCCAACGGCGAACCCGAACCGTCGGGCGAGGTCGCTCTTCATCTTCCCCATCATCGCGTGTCGAGCGCCTTGCGGACCGCCGTCGCGAGATCGCTCTTGTGGAACGGCTTGGTCAGGAGCCTGGCACCGGGGTCGAGGCGACTGTCATTGTCGGGGCGGTAGCCCGACATGAACAGCACCGAGGTCCCCGGCCAGCGTGCAGTCACCTCGTCGGCCAGTTTCTTGCCGTTCAATCCCGGCATCACGATGTCGGTCAACAGCAGGTCGTAGGGCTGCTCGGCGGTCTCGAACGCGGCAAGGCCGGCCGAGCCGTCGGCGGCCTGCGTCACGGCGTAGCCGAGGCTCTGCAGCTGCTCGACGACGGCGTCGCCGACATGGGATTCGTCCTCGACGACCAGGATCCGCTCACGGCCGCGCGGCAGGTCCGCGGCCACGGGCTTGTCGCCCGCGTCGGCCAGGTCGGCGGCGCGCGGCAGATGGATGGTGATGCTGGTGCCGCGGCCCCGTTCGCTCTGGATCGCGATATGGCCGTGCGACTGGATGATGAAGCCGTGCACCATGCTCAGGCCCAACCCCGTGCCCTTGCCCACTTCCTTGGTGGTGAAGAACGGGTCGAACACGCGCGGCAGCACCTCAGGCGCGATGCCCTCGCCGGTGTCGGTGACCGACAGCCGGACATAGGCGCCGGGCGGAAGGTCGGCATCCTTGCCGGGAGTGCGGCCATCGAGCACGACGTTCCTGGTCTCGATCAGCACCCGGCCACCGTCGGGCATCGCGTCGCGCGCGTTGACGCAGAGATTGACCAGGGCGTTCTCGAGCTGTCCGCGATCGACCTCGACCGGCCACAGATCCTTGCCGAGCATCGATTCGATCTCGACCTGCGTGCCCAACGTGCGCTGCAGCAGCCGCCCGACATCGAGGACCAGGGCATTGAGATCGACGCGCTGGGGCAGGAGCGGCAGCTTGTGCGAGAAGGCGAGCAGGCTGCGGGTCAGGTCGGAAGCCTTGTCGATCGCCCGCGAGATCTGGTCGACGCGTCGACGGGCGGCCTGGGACAGACTCTTCTCCTCTTCCAGCGCATCGACGCCGGCCATCACGATCATCAGGATGTTGTTGAAGTCGTGGGCGACGCCGCCGGTGAGCTGGCCGACCGCTTCCATCTTCTGCGCCTGGTGGAGCTGTGCCTCGAGCGACTTGCGCTGCGTGATGTCGATCACGATGCCGCGCAGGGACGTGACCATGCCGGTCTCGTCGCGCACGCTGCGCAGATAACGCTCGACCGGGAAGATCGTGCCATCGCGGCGGCGGAACACCGCTTCGGCGGCAGGTATCGCGCCTTCGGCCTGCACGAGCTGCACGACGGCGCCGCGGTCGTCCGGATTGGCGTACAGGTCGCGGACATCGAGCTTGCTGAGATCCTCGTCGTCGCCGAAACCGAACATGTGTCGCCACGCGAGGTTGGCGGTCACGATGCGGCCGTCGGTCGTGGTTTCCAGCACGCCGACCGGCAGGGTCTCGACCAGCGCCTGATACCTCTGCTCCGACTCGCGCAGCTCGCGCATGGCGCGGTTGCGCTCGGTCACGTCGTTGGCCGTCACCAGCAGGGCCGACTTGCCGTCATAGTCGATCGGCAGGATCGTCTGCTCGACATCGATGATCGTGCCATCCTTCTTGCGATGGCGCAGCGGCGGCACGACGCGGTTGGGATCGGCCATGAAGCGCTCGCGCTTGGCAAGGACGTCCGGCAGATCCTCGGGCGGATAGAAGTCGTCGCTGCTCATCGTCAGCAGCTCCTCGTGCGACCAGCCGTACTGCCGGACAGTGGCCTCGTTGGCGTCGAGCACGCGCCGCGTCTGGCGATCGAGCACGACCATGAGAACGGGGCTGACATTGAACAGCCGGCGATAGCGCTCCTGCGCATTCTCGAGCTGGCCCAGCGTCCGGTCGATGGCGCGCAGCGGCACGCCCCGCATCAGGAAGAAGACCGACAGGCCGACGAGGCCGCTCGCCAGGGCGACCAGGGCGGCTTGCTCCAGGAGCTTGTCCATGCTGGCGGCCATCTCGACCGAAGCGACCTTCGATCCGCCCACCATCACAGGCACGTTCACCGTGGCCAGTGGCAGGGTGAGCTTCTCCTCGCCGCTCTGCAGGATGGCCCTGCCGCCGGCGTCGAAGACGCGCTGGCGCGTCGCGCGGTCGCCGGCTTCGGGCTGGGCGATGACCTGGCTCAGACGATCCGTCGGGCGCTGCCAACTCTCGCGGTTGTCGGCGATGAAGCTCGCCAACCGGCTGGCCTTGTCGCGGGCGGCGAAGTCGAGATCATGATGGAGGTGAGCGTAGAAGACCGCGAAGTATCCGGCCGGCACGACAAGCGCGAATCCCACGGCGACCAGCAGTCCCAGCAGGATGACGAGGGAGCGGAGCCTGATGCGCGCGATCACCGGAGCCTCAAGGGGCTACCGATCATCGCCATCCCGGCCCGCCCGTCAACGCCGTCGCAGGCGCAGGAAGGTCGGCGTTCCGGCCAGCTTCTTCTTCTCGTAGCGCGTCCCCGGCCAATCCGCCGGCCGCCCGCGCCAGTCGGCAGGCCCCTCGGCGAGCCAGTCGAAGGCCGGATGGGTGCAGGCGTGCTCGATCATCCAGGGCAGGTAGCTCGGATCGTCGGTGGCGAGCCGCAACTCCGCGCCGGGGACCATGAGGTCGGCCAGCCGGTCCAGGGTGTCGCGCTGCACGAAGCGGCGCTTGTGATGGCGGGTCTTGGGCCAGGGATCGGGGAACAGCACGAACGCCCGGCCCAGCGACCGGTCGGGCAGCGCCGCCATGACCAGCCGTGCATCGTCGGTGAACAGCCGGACGTTGCCGACGCCCGTGCGCTCGATGTGCGCCAGGCACTTGGCGACACCGTTGAGATAGGGCTCGCAGCCAATCAGGCCGACGTCGGGATGCTGCTCGGCCTGCCAGACGAGATGCTCGCCCGCACCGAAGCCGATCTCCAGCCACACGCCGTCGGGCGGCAGTCGGCCGCCGAACAGTTTGGCGAGATCGATCTTGTGCGGCTCGGCCGGCAGGGCAAGGGCGAGGCGCGGCAACAGCGTGTCGAGCAGCGACTGCTGCCCGACCCTGAGCTTCTTGCCCCGACGACGACCGTGCAGCGTGCGCCGGCGGGTTTCTTCCATGGACGCCTTACATCACCACGTCGATCAGGTACGGACCCTTGTGCGACATGGCGTAGGTGAGCTGCTTGGTGAGCTCCTCGAGGTCATGCGCCTTGGCGCCCGGCACGCCCATGCCCTTGGCCAGCAGGGTGAACTCGAGCGTCGGCCGATCGAGGGTCAGCATGTCGATGGCGCGCGGGCCGGGATTGGCCGCGCCGACATCGGCGAGCTGGCTGTACAGGATCTTGTAGTTGCGGTTGGAGAAGATCAGCACGCAGACATCGAGGTTCTCGCGCGCCATCGTCCACAGCGCCTGGATCGTATACATCGACGAGCCGTCGCCGATCATGCAGATGACCTTGCGGTCCGGGCAGGCGACGGCGGCGCCGACCGCGACCGGCGCGCCGAAGCCGATCGAGCCGCCCATGTTGTTCAGCCAGTCGTGCGGCGGCGCGCCGACACTGAACGGGAAGAAGCCACGGCCGGTCGTCACCGATTCGTCGATGACGATCGCGCCTTCCGGCATGGTGGCGCCGAGCGCCTGGCCGAGGCCGTCGAGCGTGAACTTGCCGGTCGGCCGGTCAGGCCGCTTGGGCTGCGCCACGGCGGGCTTCTCGTTCATGGCGTCGAGCTCGGCGGCCAGCGCTTCCAGCGAGCCGATCGGATCGCCGTCGACCGGGCAGAGCGTGGTGACGTCGCAGCCCTCGGGCACCAGCACCGACGGCTTGCCGGGATAGGCGAAGAACGCGGCCGGCGCCTTGGCGCCGCACAGCACCATGTGCTTGGTGCCCTTCAGCATCTCCTGCGCCGTCTCGACGACGAAGTGCAGCCGCAGCACCGGCACGCGGCCCGCGCCGCGCTCGATGCGCGCGGTGCCGCCCGCGGCCTGCACCTTGCAGCCGGTCTTGGCGGCGATCTTGCCGGCGAGCTCGAGGCCCCTGGCACGCAGCGCGCGGCCGCCGATGAACAGCATCGCCGACTGGCCGCTCTTCAGCGCCTTGGCGGCGGCGACGACGTCCTGGTTGGCGGGCTTCTGCGGCTGCGGCGTCTCGGGCGTGTCGGCGACGCCGTCGGCCTCGGTCCATGCCGTGTCGGCCGGCAGGATCAGGGTCGCGATCTGGCCCGGCGCCACGCGTGCGGCCTGGATGGCGGCGGCGCCGTCGGTGGCGACGGTCTTGGACGTCGGCGAGGTCTTTACCCAATGCGAGAACGGCCGCGCGATGCCTTCGATGTCGGCGGTGAGCGGCGTGTCGTACTTGATGTGATAGAGCGCGTGCTCGCCCACGATGTTGACGATGCCCGAGCCCGCCTTCTTGGCGTTGTGCAGATTGGCCGCCGCGTTGGCGAGGCCGGGGCCGAGATGCAGCAGCGTCGAGGCGGGCTTGTCGGTCATGCGGTAGTAGCCGTCCGCCGCGCCGCTGCACACGCCCTCGAACAGGCCGAGCACGCAGCGCATGCCCTCGACGCGATCGAGCGCGCCGACGAAGTGCATCTCCGAGGTGCCGGGATTGGCGAAGCAGACTTCGACCCCGCCCTTGACCAAGGTGCGAACCAGACTCTCTGCTCCGTTCATCGACGTCTCCCCGACGCTAAAAGGACTGTAAGGGCGGGCACCCTAGGCCACCCGGCCGGCGAACCCAAGTCTTTGCGATTCAAAGAGATTTTCGAAAGCCGAACGTTCTCTCTTTATTCTCAAGGATTTATTCAGTATACTTGAACCAATATTTCAGTTCTTAAGAACGAAAGACTTTTTAACCATGAGCCACTCGGTCCCCTCCGACAGCTCGGCCATCGATGCCACCTTTTTAGTCGGCGTTGATCTGGTCGAATTCGATCGCCGCGAACTTCCGATCTACGCCAGCCCGCAAGCGCGCTGGATGGACGCCTGTTACGACGAGGCGCCGTCCTACGGTGCGCCGGTCGATCGCGTGTTCGGCGAGCCAGGCGACATCCATATCGACAGCACGCCCGGCAACGACGAGCAGGTCGCCTCGGCGATCGCGGCCGACGATCCGCTGGTCTCGCTGGCAACGCTCGCCGACGGCCTTGCCGTCGCCGGAAGCGAGGCCGCCGCGCCGGAGCTCGCAACGTCGTTCGACTTCGGCGTCGACGCCCACGCCGTGGTCCACCTGCACGATGGCTCCGGCTGGGACATCACCGGCATCGACGGGACGTTCGACTACCTCGCCTGAGCGCGCGTTTCGACAAACTTCACCTCACCCTGAGGAGCGACCCGCAGGGTCGCGTCTCGAAGGGTGGCAACACGCACCATCGTTGAGGCCCATCCTTCGAGACGGCGCTTCGCGCCTCCTCAGGATGAGGTCGTGCCTTAAGCGGCGTTGCCCAGCTCGACCTGCACCAGGTTGACCCAATAGGCCGCGCCCGTGGTCAGGATGCGGTCGTTGAAATCGTAGAGCGGCGAATGGACGTTGTGACAGCCGCCTTCGTCGGGGCCGCCATTGCCGATCATGATGTAGGCGCCGGGTTTCTTCTCCAGCATGAAGGCGAAGTCCTCCGCGCCCGAGATGCGCGGCGTCTTGGGATCGACCTTGTCTCGTCCCACCGTCATCGCCGCGGCCTCAACCGCGAGTGACGTCTGCTCGACGGCATTGATCAATGCAGGATAGCGCCGATGGTACTTGCTCTCCGCCGTGCAGCCGCCGGCCTGGGCGATGCCCGCCGCGACCTCGGCCAGCCGCCGTTCCAGGAGATCGCGCACCTCGGGCGAGAAGCTGCGCGCCGTGCCTTTGATCAGCACCTCGGACGGGATGACATTGGGCGATCCGGCCGTGCCGGCGGCGATGTGGCCGACGCTCAGCACAGCGGCCTGGCTCGGCGGCACGTTGCGGCCGACGATGCCCTGCACGGCGACGATGAACTGGCCGGCGACGTAGGTCGGATCGGTGCCGCGATCGGGCATGGCGCCATGTCCGCCTGTGCCCTTGAAGGTGACTTCCCAGGTGTCGGACGAGGCCAGCATGGCGCCGGCGCGAATGGCGAAGGTACCGCTCGCGATGCCCGGCATGTTGTGCATGCCGTAGACGGCGTCGCAGTTGAACTTGTCGAACAGCCCTTCCTCGATCATCACCCGCGCGCCACCCAGCCCTTCCTCGGCCGGCTGGAAGATGAAGTGCACCGTGCCGGCAAAATCCGGTGCCGCGGCGAGATGCTTGGCCGCGCCCAGCAGCATGGTCGTGTGCCCGTCATGGCCGCAGGCATGCATCTTGTTGGCATGCACCGAGGCGTGGTCGAAATCGTTCTTCTCCTGCAGGTGCAGCGCATCCATGTCGGCGCGCAGGCCGATCGTCTTCTGGCCCGGCCGCTTGCCCTTCAAGGTGCCGACCACGCCCGTCGTGGCCAGCCCGCGATGGACCTCGATGCCCCAGGACTGCAGCTTGTCGGCCACGATCTGCGCGGTCCGCTCCTCCTCGAAGGCGGTCTCGGGATGGCGATGGATGTCGCGGCGGATGGCGGTGAGCTCGGCCGCGGAACCGGCGAAGAGATCGGGCGTGAAACGGGTCATGGCGGTCCTTGTGTTCGGCCGGCAGACTAGCCGCCGCCTTGCCGAGTTGCCATGCGACTCCGACAGCGCGAGACCGGCCCCTGAAACCGGCCCCTGAAAGCGGCCCCTGAAAGCGGCCTGTGATCGACGCCACGTTTGGACTAGATTGGCCGCCGGTCCGTCGTGGGTCGCAAGGAGAACTTCGCATGACCTACAGGCTTTGGTGGACCGTCGGCTATACCTGCACGTCGGAACGCGAGTTCCTCGCCACCAAGCATCGCCTGCTGCCGGCACCCTACGAAATGCTCGATGACGCGCTGCGCCGGGCCGGCCAGGTCGGCCGCGCCGGCGGCGTCGCCTGGCTGATCGAAGGCGACGACAAGACCCGTCTGGGGCGCGGCATGATCGAGCAGACGCTGCGCAAGCGCGGCCATGAGCTCGAAATGGAGGCCCAGCCGGCCGACCGGCGCGGGCGGCCGCCGCGCCGGGAGTAGGCGCACACGACGCACCGGGAGAGTGGGCACCAGAAGGGTGGCGCGAAGCGGCGCGACACGCTAAATCCGCGCCGCCATGCTTCTGTTTCCCGCCATCGATCTCAAGGACGGCAAGTGCGTGCGCCTGTTGCGCGGCGACATGGCCAAAGCCACGGTGTTCAACGACAGCCCGGCGGCCCAGGCCAAGGCGTTCGCCAATGCCGGCTGCGAATGGCTGCACCTGGTCGATCTCAACGGCGCGGTCGAGGGCCATCCGGTCAATCGCGCCGCCGTCCAGAGCATCCTCAAGGAAGTGAACGTGCCGGCCCAGCTCGGCGGCGGCATTCGCACCATCGAGAGCATCGCCCAATGGATCGAGGCGGGCGTTCAGCGCGTCATCCTGGGCACCGTCGCGGTCAAGGAGCCAGGCCTGGTGAAAGCCGCCTGCAAGCAATGGCCGGGCCAGATCGCCGTCGGCATCGATGCGCGCGATGGCCTCGTCGCCGTCGACGGCTGGACCAAGCAGAGCACGGTGCGCGCGCTCGACCTTGCGCTGCGCTTCGAGGACGCGGGCATCGCCGCCATCATCTACACCGACATCGACCGCGATGGCGCCATGGGCGGCGTCAATGTCGATGCCACCGTGACGCTCGCCCAGCATCTCACCACGCCGGTGATTGCGTCCGGCGGCGTCAGCTCGCTCGACGACCTGCGCGAGCTGAGGCCCGCCGAAGAGTTCGGCATCGTCGGCGCCATCGTCGGCCGCGCGCTCTACGACGGCCGCGTGACCGTGCCCGACGCCATCCGCGTGCTGAAGGGCGACTAGCGATGCTGAAGGTGCGCATCATCCCCTGCCTCGACGTCAAGGACGGCCGCGTCGTCAAAGGCGTGCAGTTCGTCGGGCTGCGCGACGCCGGCGATCCGGTCGAGCAGGCGCGCGTCTATGACGCCGCCGGCGCCGACGAGCTCACCTTCCTCGACATCACGGCGAGCCACGAGAACCGCGACACCATCCTCGACGTGGTGGCGCGCACGGCCGAGCAGTGCTTCATGCCGCTGACCGTGGGCGGCGGCGTGCGCCAGGTCGAGGACATCCGCCGCCTGCTGCTGGCCGGTGCCGACAAGGTGTCGATCAACTCCGCCGCCGTGGCGCGACCCGAGTTCGTGCGCGAGGCAGCCGAGAAGTACGGCGACCAGTGCATCGTGGTATCGATCGACGCCCGCCAGACCAGGCCCGGCAAGTGGGAGGTCTTCACCCATGGCGGCCGCAAGGGCACCGGGCTCGACGCCATCGACTGGGCCAGGCGCATGACCGACTCAGGCGCGGGCGAGATCCTGATCACCTCGATGGACCGCGACGGCACCCGGTCGGGCTTCGACCTCGCCCTCATCCGCGCGGTATCGGACACCGTGCCGGTGCCGGTCGTGGCTTCGGGCGGCGTCGGCACGCTCGATCACCTGGTCGAGGGGGTCGTACAGGGCGGCGCCTCGGCGGTGCTCGCCGCCTCGATCTTTCATTTCGGCGAGTTCACCATCGCCCAGGCGAAGGAGCGGCTGGCGCAGGCCGGCGTTCCCATCCGACAAATCTCGCGCAACGCGTGATTTTGGCGTAGAATCGCCGCAGCGTCCCGGTAAGAGGCGCACGCAATCGCCCGTCCCCTCGGGCGTGGAGTACTTCCCCGGATGGCCAAGAACAAGAAAGCCAAGAAAGCGCACAAGAAGAAGCGCGGCAACGGCGCTGCCCCCGGCGTCGACGAGCACGTGCTCGACCGGCTTTATCTGGTGATCGACAGCCGCAAGGGCGCCGACCCCGACACCTCCTACACCGCCCGGCTGTTCAGCCGCGGCCGCCAGCAGATCGCCAAGAAGCTGGGCGAGGAAGCCGTCGAGGCGCTGATCGAAGGCATCCGGGGCGACCGGCCCAAGCTCGTGGGCGAGAGCGCGGACATGCTCTACCACCTGCTCACCCTGTGGGCGGCGACCGGCGTGAAGCCCAAGGCGGTGTGGACCGAGCTCGCCCGCCGCGAGGGCCTGTCGGGCATCGCCGAAAAGGCGTCACGCAAGCAGAAGTGACGGGCCACGGTGACGGGCCGCCGGGCCCGCGCTAAAGCGGAACCCATGGCCGACTACGACCGCAACAACATCTTCGCCCGCATCCTGCGCGGCGAACTGCCGTGCAGGAAGGTCTACGAAGACGACCACGCGCTCGCCTTCCATGACATCAACCCGCAGGCGCCGGTGCACGTGCTGGTGATCCCCAAGGGCGAGTACGTCTCGAACATGGATTTCAGCGCCACCGCGCCGACCGAGACCATCGCCGGTTTCTGGCGCGCCGTCGGCACGGTCGCCCGCCAGCTCGGGCTGGAGCAGGACGGCTATCGCCTGGTCGCCAACAACGGCGCCAATGGCGGCCAGATCGTCTTCCATTTCCACGTCCATATCGTCAGCGGCAAGCAGCGGCCGCGCTGGGGTCGCGTCCACGAATGATCGCCCTCTCATGATCCATCGCCGCGCCCTCCTGGCGCTGGCCGCACTTGCACCGACCGGGGCGCCAACGGCGGCAGGCGCGCAGCCGGCGCGGCCGCGCTTCTATGCCAAAGGCACCAAGCAGCGCGCCGTGCGCTTTGGCGGCAGCGACGGCGCCACGCTCGCCGGCACCTTGCTGCTGCCGATCTGGAGCGAGCTCGAGAAGGTGCCGGGCGTCGTGCTGGTCGCCGGCAGCGGCCCGACCGATCGCGACGGCAACAACACGCTGATCCCTGGCCGCATCGATCTCCTGAAGCAGATTGCCCAGCTTCTGGCCGAGGCAGGCATCGCCAGCTTGCGCTACGACAAGCGCGGCATCGGCGCTTCGACTTCCAAGCCGCATGGCTCGATCGCCGAGCTGGAACGCTTCTTCTCCTGGGAGAATTTCGTCGGCGACGTGGTGGCGGCACAGGCCGAGCTGGTGAAGCACGACGAGATCAAGTCCTACGCCACCGCGCTGCTGGGACATAGCGAAGGCGGACTGCTGGTATTGGCCGCGGCGCCCACGATCACGAAGAACCCGCCGCACGGCATGGTGCTGGTGGCCACGCCCGGGCGGAAACTCGACGAGATCCTGCGCGCCCAGATCGGGCGCGGCGCCCCCAACCTCGTGGGCCCTGCCGATCGCGCCATCGCCGCCATCGAGGCGACCGGCCACGTGCCGGCCGACCTGCCGCGCGAGCTCGGCGCGCTCTTTCCGCCCTACGCCGGACCGTTCCTGCAGCGCCTGCTGGCGTTTGACCCGGCGCAGGCACTGGCGGCATCGCGCCTGCCCTGCCTGTTGCTGCAGGGCGCCGGCGACCGGCAGGTGGTGCCCATGGAAGACGTGCAGCCCCTGATCGACGCGCTCGGCAAGCGCGATGCGCCCGGCGAGGCGGTGA